>Ga0070665_100006747_pt1 | contig 11669 bp, 9 predicted proteins | sample KBSS13metaG_FD_65862 | JGI IMG/M metagenome (GOLD analysis project Ga0070665, IMG submission 65862) | Switchgrass rhizosphere microbial communities from Kellogg Biological Station, Michigan, USA - KBS S1-3 metaG | ecosystem: Host-associated > Plants > Roots > Rhizosphere > Soil ...
ACGCTCGAGCGGTTGTCGGTGGCGCTCCTGGAGGCGGGCGTGCTGCCGTACTACCTGCACCTGCCGGATCGGGTGCGCGGCACCGCGCACTTCGACGTGGACGAACGCGCGGCCCAGCGACTGATCGCCGAACTCATGGGCCGGCTGTCCGGTTATCTCGTGCCCCGGCTGGTGCGCGAAGTGCCCGGCGCCGTCTCCAAGGTGCCGCTGCCACAATTGATCACGATCGGCGAATCCCCCGACGGCCCCGCGAGTTAGCCCGCAGCAAACCAGATTGCTGCGCATCCCGCCGCGCCAAACAACTTGCGGGCCGTGACGCCGCTGCGCGAGATTCCGCGCGGATTCGAGGGAGGCGCGCGTGAACAAGTGGTGGATACGTTTTTGGGGATTGGTCGCGTTGGCGTCGCTGGCGGCGCTGATCGTCACCAGCGCCGTGGGTCATTGATCCGCCGCCCACCACCAATCCGCTCTACGAACGGGAAGTTCGCACATTTCCGGTTCGCGGCTTTCCCGAAGCCATGGTTTCTCGCAAAACGCTAATGCAGAATCGCCTCCCGTCCTGCCCGGGCCGGAGGCTCCTTGGCTCAAGGCTTCGAAGAACGGTTCTCCGCGAGTTATGCCGACATCCTGAAGCTGGCGCGGGCGCGGCTATCGCGCGAGCGCGCGCCGGTGTCGACGGTCACGCTTGCCCACGAGCTGTACCTCAACTTGCGCGGTCGGCAGGACCTGCAGTTCCCGACCCCCGGCGCCTTCATGGCCTACGCCAGCCGTGCCATGCGCTCGTTGCTGGTCGACATGGCGCGCGAGCGCATGGCGCAGAAGCGCTCGGCGGAGCTCATGCCGCTGACGCTGGGCGCGGACGTCCCCGATCTCGGCGGCACGCCCGAACAACTGGTGGCGCTGGACGAAGCGCTGACGCGCCTCGGCAACGTCGATGCGCGGCTGGTGCGTGTCGCGGAGCTGCGCGTGATCATGGGACTCGAGGTCACCGAGATCGCCGCCGCGCTGGAAATCTCCGAACCGACCGTGAAGCGCGACTGGCAACGAGCCAAGGCTTTCCTGCACGAGGCACTGGGAGTGCCGCCATGAGCGACGTCGAGGCGCTCGACTGGCTCGACCGGCTGCTCGCGGCCGACGAAGTGGATCGTGCCGCCTCGCTGGACTCGCTGGCCGCCCGGGATCCGGCGTTGCACGCGCGGCTGCAGCGGCTGCTGGCGACGGCACTGGCGCCCGAACAATCGCGCGTGCTGGCCGAACCGGTGCTGGGCGTCGCGAGCCTGCTCGACACCACGCGCGCCTTGCGACCGGGCGAGGTGCTCGCCGGCTACCGGCTGATCCGCGAACTGGGTCGCGGCGGCATGTCGGTGGTCTGGATGGCCGAACGCGCCGACGGCACGTTGAAGCGCGCGGTGGCCTTCAAGATGCCGATGTTCATGCTGCAGGGCGGAGAAGTGGAGCGCTTCACGCGCGAGCGCGATGCGCTGGCCAGCCTCTCGCATCCGCACGTCGCGCGCCTGTACGACGCCGGCGTGATGCCCTCGGGACAGCCGTTCATCGTGCTCGAATACGTCGACGGCCAGCCGCTCACCGAGCATTGCGACTCGCGGCAACTCGACCTGCGCGCGCGCCTGCGCCTGTTCGCGCAGGTGCTGGCGGCGGTGGCGCACGCGCACAAGCACCTGGTCGTGCACCGCGACCTGAAGCCCTCGAACATCCTCGTCGATGCCGAGGGGCAGGTGAAACTGCTCGACTTCGGCATCGCCAAGCTGCTGGGCGAAAACGAGGGCGCCGCGCTGACCCAGGTCATGGGCGCGGCGCTGACGCCTCTGTATGCCGCGCCCGAGCAACTCCACAACGCGACCATCTCGACGCTGACCGACGTGTACTCGCTGGGCGTGGTCCTGTTCGAACTGCTCACCGGCGAGTTGCCGTATCGCGGCGCGCGGGGTCGCGCCACGCTGGTCGAAGTGCTGGAGACGCAGGCGCGCGGTGCGCTGCCGCGCCTCGGCCGCGGACTGGACGCGGATCTCGAGACCATCGTCGGCAAGGCGCTGCGCATCGCGCCCGACGATCGCTACGCGTCGGTGACGCACCTGGCCGACGACATCCATCGCTTTCTCGACCGCAAGCCGATCGCGGCCCGGCCGCCCTCGCTGCTGTACACGCTGCGGCTGGCGCTGGCGCGGCACCGGCTCGCGAGCGGCGTCGCCGCCATCGGCCTGGTGCTGGTGCTCGGCGCCAGCATCGTGGCGTGGGCGCAGTATCGCGAGTCGCGCGCGCATGCCGAGCGCAGCGCGGCGGTGCGCGATTTCATGTTCAACCTGGTGGACGAGGCCGAGGCCGCGGAAGGCCAGGTGGGCGAGGTCACCGGCCGGCAGATGGTCGACGGCGCGGTGGCGCGGGCGCGCGGCGACTTCGGCGATCAGCCGTTGCTGCAGGGTGAGTTGTTAGGCGAGCTGGGGCGCATGTACGTGCGCCTGGGTGCCGTGGACTCGGCCGTGCCGGTGCTGGAGGAGTCGGTGGCGACGCTCGAGCAGCATGCGGACGCCGACGACGCGGCGCTCAACAAGGCGCGTGCCTTCCTGGCGCAGGCGCTGCTGCAGAATCGCGGTGACGCCGCGCGTATCCAGGCGCTGGCCACGCAGGCACGTGGTGCCTGCACCGGGCAGGACGCGGACTGCGCCAAGGCGCGCGCCTATGCCGCCAGCATCCTGAGCCAGGTCGCGTCGAATGCCGGCGACAAGGAGCTGGCGCTGGCCGAGATGCGTCGCGCCGCCGCCGACACGGAATTCGCGTTCGGTACGCAGAACGCCGAAACCGCCATGACCTGGATGAGCGTGGCCATCATCGCGCGCAATGCCGGCCATCTCGCCGCCGCCGACCAGGCCATGCACCGCGCGGCGCGGGCGGCCGACGGATTGCGGCTGCGGGCCGCGGATCGTGCGGAACTCGAGCGCACCCTGGCGCTGATCGACTACGACCTCGGTCGCTACGTTGCCGCGCGCGACCGGTTGTTAGGGCTGGCGTCGCGCGACCTGTCTTCCAGCGAACGCGCCTTGCAGCTGCGCATCCTGGGCAATACCTACGTCGAGCTGGACGACGCGCCGGATGCGCTGCGCACCGCGACGGCCGCGGTCGCGGCCGCGCAGGCGCAGGGCGGCACTGCCGCGGGGCTGGCATTCGCGCGCCAGGTGCAGGCACGCGCGCTGGCGTTGTCGGGCCAGAACGCCGAGGCGCTCGTGCAGATCGACAGCGTGATTCGCGGCCTGCTGGACGCCGGCCGCTCGCCCGATGGCATGGAAGTGGCGCGCGCACGCCGCCAGCGGGCGGAGTTTCTTCTCAATCTGGGCCGCGATGCCGAAGCACTCGAAGCGCTGCGAGATCTCGCGGCGCGCCTGGCCGGGGCGCAAGCCTCGCCGGTGGAGCGCGGGCTCACGCTCGATCTGCTGGGTGAAGCCGAACGGCGCGTTGGCCATCCGGACGCGGCGCGGGACGCCCACCTGGCAGCCCGTGCCGCGCTGCTCGAGCAACTGCCCGAACAGCATCCATACCTGATTCGTAACGCGGCGCTGCGCAGCGGCGCCTCACAACAACAAAGGGAAAGCACATGAAATCTTCGATCATTCGTGGCGTCATGATTTTTGCCGCGGGCGCCGGCAGTGCCGTCGTCGCGGGCGGCGGTTGGTGGACACCGCCGGAAACCAACCCGGAGGAGTTCGCCGTCCGACTGCAGAAGGTGAGTCGCGAACTGGCCGAGATCGGCGTATACGCGGTGAGCACCCGGGATGGCGTCGTGGCGCTCGACCCGAATCCCGCGCAGTGCACGCCGACGCCGCAGCCGGACATCATGGAAGGTCGCGCCGTCAACCCGGTGCTGCTGAACCGCGGACTGGGCGCCGTCGACGCGTACAACGATGGGCGTATCGCGGGCGTGAAGGTCGGCATCATCGTGCGACCGCCCTGCAAGCCCGAATGAGATAGCCGGGGAGCCGACGGCGGCCTTCGGGCCGCCGGCCGCGCCTAACAACTCTTCGCCTCCTCGTCAGCCGATTCCATGGTTCGTTGTCAGCGCATTCCGACTCAGCGCGACTTCGCGCCCGGTTGCCGCATTGCGAATCGGTCGCCATATCGCGACTCGGCAGGCCGCATTACCTTACGTACTCCGCGCCCGGCGACCTTCCCGCAACGTAATGAATGATTTGCCCTTGACATCCCGCGCACAGGGATCGGCGCGCGAGGCCGTTTCCGTGCCCGCGCGCGCCAGCATCCTGCTCGTGGATGACAAGCCCGCGCGGCTGCTCACCTACGAAGCCATCCTCTCCGGGCTCGAGGTCAACTGCGTGCGCGCGCATTCGGGTTCCGAGGCGCTGGAAAAACTGCTGGCGCAGGAATTCGCCGTGATCCTGCTCGACGTGCAGATGCCGGACATCGACGGCTTCGAGGTGGCGCGCCTGGTACGCCAGCATCCGCGGCTCGAGCGCATGCCCATCATCTTCGTGACCGGCATCAACGTCGGGCAGCTCGACGTGTTGCGCGGCTACGAAGTGGGCGCCATCGACTACATCGCCGTGCCGGTGGTGCCCGAAATCCTGCGGAGCAAGGTGGCGGTGCTGATCGAGCTCTACCAGCGCCGCGCGGAACTGCAGCGGCTCAACATCGAGCTGGCGCTGGCGCGCAGCCAGCTGGTCGACGAGCTTTCCCGCGACACGGCCGATCACCGGCGCACCGAGGCCGCGCTGCGCGACAGCGAACGTGTGTTCAAGGCGCTGGTCGAGAATGCCACCGTCGGCGTGGCGCGCAATTCGCTCGACGGCAAATTCCTGTACGCGAATCCCGGCTTCTGCCAGATGCTCGGCTATAGCGCCGAGGAACTGGAGCAGATGACCTGGCAGCAGATCACGCATCCCGACGACATCGACGCGGATGTCGCGCAGGTCGCGCGCGTGATCTCCGGCGAAGCGCCGGGTTACACCATGGAGAAGCGCTACATCCGCAAGGATGGCACTATCGTCTGGGTCGGCCTGCACGGCAGCATCGTCAAGGACGATGAAGACCGGCCGCTGACCGGCATGGCCATCGTCATCGACATCAGCGCGCGGCGGCTCGCGGATGAAAAGCTGCGTTCCGCCGATCGCCGCAAGGACGAGTTCCTCGCGATGCTGGCGCACGAGCTGCGCAACCCGGTGGCTCCCATCCTGAGCGTGGCCGAGGCGCTGTCGCACATGGCGGGCCGCGACGACCGGCAACAGACGCTGGTGGGCATCGTGCAACGCCAGGCCTCGCACCTGTCGCGGCTGCTGGACGATCTGCTCGACGTGGCGCGCATCACGCAGGGTCGCATCCAGCTGCGCCGCGAAGTCGTGTCGTTGAATGATTGCCTGGCCGCGGCCATCGAGAGCGTCGATCCGCTGATCCGCGCCCGGCAACAGGTGCTGCGCGTCGAACAGGATCAGCCGTTGTTCCTGGACGCCGATCGCGTGCGCCTCGCGCAATGCATCGTCAACCTGTTGAGCAACGCGGCCAAGTACAGCGAACCCGGCCGCGAGATTTTCGTCCGCGCCTGGCGCGACGCCGACCAGGCCGTGGTCACCGTGCGTGACGACGGCGTGGGCATCGCGCCGGAGCTGCTACCCCATGTGTTCGACCTGTTCGCGCAGGGTGAACGGGCGCTGGATCGCTCGCAGGGCGGGCTGGGCATCGGGCTCACCGTCACGCGCAACCTGGTCCAGATGCACGGCGGTGAGATCGTGGCGGCCAGTGAGGGTCCGGGCAGGGGGGCGACGTTCACGATCCGCCTGCCGCTGACCGTGCAGCGTGTCGAGACGCCGCCGCCCGCGATCAACGCCGGCAAGCTGCGTCGCGTGTTGATCATCGACGACAACCGCGATGCGGCCGATTCGATGGCGGTGCTGCTGCAGCTCGACGGTCACGAAGTCGCGGCGGTCTACAGCTCCGAGGAAGGTATTCTCAAGACCGCGAGCTTTGCGCCGGACATCGTGCTGCTGGATATCGGCCTGCCGCAGATGGATGGTTACGAGGTGGCCCGCCGGCTCGTCGACACCGGGTTCAAGGGTCGACTGATCGCGATCAGCGGCTATGGCGAAGAAAACGACAAGCAGCGCGCGGCCACTGCGGGCTTCTTCGCGCACCTCTCCAAGCCGGTGGAATACGCCACGCTCGAGAAGGTCATGTCTGCGCCTTAGGCAGCAGGCAGATAACCAGCAGCGACGCGCCGAACACCGGCAGCAACACGCCGAGCGCCACGATGGCCGTGCCCAGCGGCCAGCCGATGCGAAACCCCGGCACGCGCGGCGCGGGGATGCCCAGTGATCCGCCGGGCCGCCGACGCCACCACATCACGATGCCGGATATACACAACGTGAGCAGCCCGAGCGCGGTGAACAAGCCCAGCGCCTGGTTGGCGGTGCCGAACAGCTGGCCCTCGTGCGCGGCCACGCCGACGCCGACCACGCGGTCCAGCAGCGGTTTCGAACCGAAGCCCTGGTCGCGAAGCAACGTGCCGTCGAGGCCGAACTCGAGCTCGCGCACGCGCGGCCGGTTCTGCGTCTCGCTGCGGACGCGCCAGAACGGCTGGCGGTCCGACGGTAGATAGACACGCACCGGCGGATCGAGGCGCAGCGGCGCCACGCGCCGCACGATCTCTCCGAGCGCGACGGGCGAGACGAGCGCGCGCGCGGACATGTCGCGCAGGTGTTCGGCGTGTTCGCCGGCGCGACCCGGGCTCCAGTCCTGCTTCAGCCCGGGCGTGCCCAGGGTGCGCAGTTCCTTGAAGCCCGCGCCCCAGATCGGTGTCCATGGCAGCGCGGTGATCAGCAGGAACAAAGCCAGCGACGAGATCCAGATGCCCGCGATCGCGTGCAGATCACGCCAGAACACGCGCGACCCGGCACGCAGGCGCGGGTACAACACGCCGGCCAGGCCGCGAGTCTCGCGCGGCCACCACAGGTACAGCCCGGTGACCAGCATGATCACCGCCCAGCTCGCCGCCAGTTCCACCACGATGGAGCCCGTCCGGCCGGCGAGTAGTTCGCCGTGGATGGTCTTGACCACTTCGGTGAGCCGCGACGCGTGCGGCACGGTCTTGAGGATGGCGAGCGTTTCGGGATGCACGTAGACGATGCGCCCGGTGCCATCGGGCGAGTACAGGTGCACGCGCACCGCGTCATCCGGTTCGCGCGGGATTTCGTAGACGAAGAGTTTCGAGCCGGGCAGCGAGGCGAGGGCCGCGGCGATTTGCGCTTCGCCGGTGGCGGGATGACCGCTGATCGTCAGCGAATCGACATCCCGATCCGCGAGGGCATCGAGCTGCGGCTTGAACAGGTAAATGGATCCCGTCAGTGCCAGGATCATCACGAAGGGAATGCAGATGAGGCCGGCGTGGAAGTGCCAGCGCCAGAGGGCCCTATAAGTAAGAGTCATGGTGCCGGGTGAGGAAAGTGGGGAATTGCGTACTCGAACAAATTTCGGCGTTTCCGTAGCTTGGCGAGCTTCTCACGAGAATGGGCGGTGCGAATACTTCTCCGTGCGATCACTGGAGACTCGCGTTGGCCAGACCTATACGCATTCATTTTCCGGGTGGGTTTTATCACGTCACCCTTCGCGGAAACCATCAGCAGGCTATCTTTCGCGAAGATTCCGATCGCAATCTTCTCAATGCGATCGTCGAGCGGTCACTCGAGCGGCATGCGGCGCAGGTCCATGCGTACTGCTGGATGTCCAATCACCTGCACCTTCTCGTGCGAGTCGCAACGGCGCCGCTTGGCCATGTCATGCGAGATATCGCATCCAACTACGCGCGTGCATTTCAGCTCAAGGTGCCAACCACGGGACACTTGTTCGAGCGCAGATATCACGCCACCTTGATAGACGTGGATGCCTATCTCCTCCAGGTTCTGCGTTACATCCATCTAAATCCCGTCGTTGCCGGGATCGTTCGGCACGTGTCGGATTACCGCTGGTCTAGTCATCATGCTTACGCGGGAGGCCGGCAGCTTTCATGGCTTACCACCGAGTTTGCGCTTGCCATGTTCGCGCCCAGCCGCGAGAACGCCCATGCGGGTTACTGCAGGTTTGTCGAATCGACGCCAGATGCGACTTTTGATGAATCGCAGTTGAGCGCTTCCGGCGTGATCGGCAGCCAGCAATTCATGGCGTCGATTCCATTGCCGTCGGCCGGGCGCAAGGCGAAGGGGTCTTTGGCAGACCTCGCTGCGGAAGCCTGCGCGAAGTTCGGGATCCCGGAATCGCTGATGTTTTCGGCCGCGCGCGCACCGCAAATAATCAAGGTCCGGGCCTGGTTCGCCCAGCAAGCGATCGATCGGGGTATTGCGAACTTGTCCGCGATAGCCCGGTTCCTCGGGCGCGATCGGGCGACATTGCGCCATGCCATGAGACAGTACGCCCAGCCCACCTGAGCCGCGAAATGCACGAAAAGTCGCGTTCCGCCGCCCAAGATCTGCTTTCCCCACTTTCCTCACCCGGCACCCTGATGTATCTTTCGCGCCCTCCTACGGCAGTCGCGTAGCTCAGTGGTAGAGCACCTCCTTGACATGGAGGTGGTCGGTGGTTCGATCCCACTCGCGACTACCAATTTCCTGACAGACCGTTTTCCGCACTGCGGCGATTCTCGCCGCATGTTCAAGTTTCTCGGAAGCACGATCGGCATCATTTTCCTGATCGGCCTGATCGTGGTGATCCTGCTGCTCAAAGCCATCTTCTAGATGTGCGTTGGCGGGCATCTGCACTGGCTTTGACCCTGGCGCTGTTGGTGGCGGCGAACTCGCGCGCGGCCAATGTCGAGGTCGAAGTCGAAGGTCTCAATGATGAGATGCGCGACGCGGTGCGCTCCACGCTGCCGCTCGTTGATTACGGAAAGCGCGACATTTCGCCCGCCGAGCTGCGCGCCTCTTTCAAGAACGCCGACGAGCAGATCCGCAAGGCGCTCGAACCCTTCGGCTTCTACGACGTGGAGATCGACAAGAAACTGACCGGCGATGCCAGTACCGGCTGGAAAGCCCACTTCCAGGTGACGCCGGGTAAGCCCGCCGTCGTGCGCAACACCAATGTCGAGGTGCGCGGCGAGGGCAGACAACAACGCCGCGTGGCCGAGGCCGTGGCGGGCTTCGCGCCGCGGGTGGGCGATCGGCTCGACCATGCCACCTACGAAGCCAGCAAGCAGGTTATCGACTCGTCGCTGCGAGGTTCGGGTTATCTCGACGCGAAATACGCGCAGCGCCGCGTGACGGTGCGGCCCGAACAGGAATCCGCGGACATCGCGCTGGTGTGGGATAGCGGTCCTCGTTATCGCTTCGGGCCGGTGCGTTTCAGCGGCAACGCGCCGTTTCCCGACAAGTTCCTGCAGGAGTTCGTGCCGTGGCGCGCAGACGCGTACTTCAACTCCGAGCAGGTGTTGACGTTGCAGCAGCGGCTGGTCGACGCGGACTACTTCGAGCTGGTATCGGTGCAACCGGCGCTGGACGAAAAGAAAGACGGCACCGTGCCGGTCGACGTGCTGCTCAATCGCGACGAGCGCACGGTGTATTCGGGCGAGGTGTACTACAGCACCGACTTTGGTGCCGGCGTCCGAGTGGGCGCCGAGCGGCGCTGGCTCAACAAGAAGGGTCACAAGGCGGACGTCCAGGCCGAGTACTCGCAGCGGCTGCAGGAGATCGCCACTCACTACCGGATTCCGCGCCCCGGCCGCGAGGATCGCTCGTACGACTTCGGCGTGGCGTATCGCGACGAAACCACGGACGTCAGCCGTTCGCGCAATTTCCAGATCGCCGCCTCGCGCTCGGAAAAGCGCTGGCATGGCTTCACGCGCACCATCGGTCTCAAGTACCTGAAGGGTGATTTCGCGATCGGCGACGAGGACGAGCCCGAAACGCTCGAGTTCGGCGAGTCGCAGTTGTTGTTCGCCGAAGGCACCCTGAGCAGGCGCCGGCTCAACGATCGCATCGCGCCGCGGCGCGGCTACGCGCTCGACGTTGGCGTGCGGCTCGCCAGCGAGGCCATCGTCTCCGACACCGACATCGCGCAGACCTGGGGGCGCCTGACCTGGCTGCTGCCGCAAGGCGAACGCAACCGCTTCAAGTTCCGCGCCGAGGCGGGCGCGATGACGGTCGGCAATTTCGACGCACTGCCGCCGGACCTGCGCTTCTACGCGGGCGGCGATCGCTCCATTCGGGGCTTCGACTACCACGCCATCGGCGAGACCAGCGCCGTGGGCAATGTGATCGGCGGCAAGTACCTGCTGCTCGGCAGCGCCGAGTACGAGTACTACTTCAATGATTCCTGGGGCGCGGCGGTGTTCTCCGATGCGGGCGATGCCTTCAGCGACGATTTCAACCTGAACGCCTCCGTCGGCGTCGGCGTGCGCTGGCGTTCGCCGCTGGGTCCGATCCGCGTGGATTTCGCGGTGCCGGTGAAAACCGAGCTCGAGAAGTCCTGGCACATTCACGTGCTGCTGGGGCCGGACATATGAGTCGCGCGCGCAAGGTCATCGCCTGGTCGGTCGCGATGCTGTTGCTGACACTGTTGCTGGTGGCGGGCTTCGTGGCCTGGGTGCTGTTCACCAACGAGGGCGCGCGCTGGGTGGCGGGCACCGTGACCGAAAGATTCGCGCCGCAGGTGCGCTATTCGAGCATCGAGGGGACCATCGCCGGCAGGCTCGAGGTGCGTGACTTCCGCTTCGAGGGCGACGCGTACACGGCCAAGATCCGCATCGCGCATCTGAGCGTCGACCCGACATTGTCGATGTTGTTCTCGCGTGTCCTGCGCATCGATCGCGCCACGGTGCGGGGTCTCACGCTGACCTTGCCGGAGCAGGAAAAGCCGGACGAACCCGACGAGCCGCTGTGGGTGGAGCCGCCCCTCGACGTAGTGGTGAGCGACTTCGCGCTGGTCGATGGCCGCGTGATGCAGGGGCGCGACCAGTTGGTGGCGGTCAAGCAGTTAGGCATCGCCGCGCACTGGAGCAAGGATTCGCTGACCATAGACCGGCTGTCGCTGCTGCCCGGGGACATCGAAGGCAGTCTCTCGGTGAAGGGGCGCGTGGCGCCGCAGGGCAAAACGCTGCGTGGCGTACTCGATGCCGCCTGGAAAGACGTGGTGATCCCGGAGAAGCTGGCGGGACGCGTGTTGGCGAGCGCGGGCGAGCTGCATTTCAACGGCACGCCCGAGCAGTATCGCGTCGGCGGCCGCTTCGACATCGGCCCGCCGGGTGATTTCACGCAGGTGGTGCTGCAGCTTCATGGCACGCAGCGCCACGCCTCGCTGAACAACCTGGTGTTGCAGCAGAAGGCCGGCCGCCTGGCGTTGCAAGGACTGGTGGACTTCAAGCCCGAGCTCGCCTGGAAACTGCATGCCAGCGCGGATGACTTCAATCCCGGCGCCTTGCTGGCCGGCTGGGATGGCAAGGTGGACCTGGACTTCACCACGCGCGGCCAGCTCGCCGAGGCCGGCCCGCGTGGCAGCCTCGATCTGAAGACGCTGGCCGGCAATCTGCGTGGGCGGCCCATTGCCGGCAAGGGCAACCTGACATTCGCCGCGCCGGCCTTGCTGGCGGGGGACATCTCGGTGAGCTCGGGCAAGAGTCGCGTGTCCGTGCGGGGCGCGAGCGGCGCAGGCCAACGCATCGATGCCACGGT
>Ga0070665_100006749_pt1 | contig 11667 bp, 5 predicted proteins | sample KBSS13metaG_FD_65862 | JGI IMG/M metagenome (GOLD analysis project Ga0070665, IMG submission 65862) | Switchgrass rhizosphere microbial communities from Kellogg Biological Station, Michigan, USA - KBS S1-3 metaG | ecosystem: Host-associated > Plants > Roots > Rhizosphere > Soil ...
ACGCCAGCGTATAGCTGACCGAAGACTCCACGACACTGCCGTGGGTCGTGGAGTGATCCTGAACGACGTCATTCGAATTATTGATGACATACGTTTCGTTGCCGCTGCCCCCGATCAGGGTGTCGACACCGCTATTAGATACGAGCGTGTCGTTGTCCGAGTTCGCCGTACCGACCAGATTCGCAGTTCCGGTGAGGACCAGTGAATCGACGTTGGCCGCCAGCGAATAACTGACCGATGAGACAATGGTATCGGCCACACCGGCCGGCGCGCCTCGAACCACGTCGCCCGCGTTGTTCACAACGAAGACGTTGTTGCCGGAGCCTGCCACGAGCGTGGCGAGACCAGTTCCTGCTATCAGCGTATCGTTGCCGGAGTTGGCCGTAATGACATCGGTAGCCGAGTTTCCGGTTCCGATCAGGGCGCCAGTTCCAGTCAAGACCAGCGTGTTGACGTTCGTCGGTAAGCTGTAGCTGACGGACGCCTGAATCGCGTTATTCGTCGTAGTAAAGGTGTCGATGACGACATCGGCGGAATTGTTGATGATGAAGGTGTCGTTACCTGCTCCACCGAACAGGGTATCCACGCCGCTATTGGACACCAGGGTGTCGTTGCCGCCGTCGGCGGTACCGACGAGGTTCCCGGTACCTGCGAGAGTCAGAGTCAACGCCCCGCTCGGCAATGTATAGCCTGAGGATGACTCGTAAATGATGTTGGCCGTCCCGGTACCCAGAACGATGACATCGCCCGGGTTGGTGACAATAAATGTGTCGTGGCCACTTCCACCCATCAGCGTGTCGGCGCCGCTGTTGGATACGAGTGTATCGTCGCCGCTATTCGCCTTTGCAATCAGATTTGCCGTGCCCGTGAGCACCAGAGTATTGACGTCAGTGGGCAGCGTGTAGCTGACTGATGAGTCAATCTGATTGTGCGCCGTGCTCGAGTTATCGATGACCACGTCGCTGGTGTTGTTGACGACGAACGTTGTATTCCCGGTTCCACCTGTCAACGTGGCAGCACCCGATCCCGCGACCAGCGTGTCGTTGCCGGCGTTCCCCGTGAGTACATCATTGCCGGCATTACCGGTAGCCATCAGATCTGCCGAACCGCTCAGCGTCAGCACATTGATGTTCGTCGGTGCTGTATAGCTGACTGACGAAACGATCGTATCGACTCCGACCCCCGCGCCGGCCTGGATGACGGTAGAAGCGTCGTCAACGATGAATTCAGAGTCGCCCGTGCCGGCAACGAGCGTGTCGTTGGCGCCGGATACCGAGATCGTGTCCTGTCCCGAAGTGCCAGTGAAAATGGCGCCTGAACCACTCAAGGTGACCTGGGTACCGCCTGACCCGCCTGCGATCGTGTCACCGGAGCCGGTCGCGACAATCGAGTCCGTGCCCCAACCGCCGAAAATTTTGGAAGCGTCGCCGGCGGAAAAAATGAAAGTGGACTCGCTGCCGACACTGGCGCTGCCCCGCAAGGTGCTGTTGTTGCCCCAGGAAGAGATCGTGTCCTGGTTCTGGGTCGCGGCAATCGCATCTCCATCGTCCACGGACACAAAAAAGTTATCCGACCCGACGGTAATGAAGTCATCGCCGCCGAAGGCGGACGCTATGAACGCTCGAAGGGAGTCGTTGCCAGCGGTCTCAGCGGTCAGCGCCCGCATTTGTCCCAAGCCGTCGGTATCGGTGAATTGGACGGAGCTCAGGCCACCCGTCAAGCCGCCCTGGATGAGGATGGAGTTGAAATCGTTGTCCAACTCGAGGTAGGTGGTTCCGAACTGATCGATCGCCAGCGTCGCTTGAAACTCATCGGCATTCAAGCCCGGGCCGAACACCACGTTTTCGCCGCCGCCGCTGGCGAGGACGGTCGAGTCCCCAAAGCCTGCGTTGAACTGGAAAGTGACCGAGCCCTCGTTGGCCTGCATGACATTGGTGCCCGTCCCGGCCACCAGGGTGTCGTCACCGATGCCAATGAGGCTGTCTTGGCCCGACCCGCCAACCAACAGGTCCTGCCCTGACTCCGTATCCTGCAGAAGGTCGAATCCCAATCCGCCGTACAGAGTCGCAACGCCCGTCCCCGCAAACACTGTATCGGGAGCCTCAGCGCTCTCGCCGCCATTGCCCGCGTACAACAGGTTGGTGCCGCTACCGCCGCCGATATATTCATCACCCTGGCCGCCGTAGACCGTGGTGTCGCCGGTGAAGGCCAATATGGTCGTGGGAGCGTCGTTGTCTTCGTCATCACCACCGTAAATGACGTTGGTACCCACACCGCCCTGCAGCAAAGCGACTCCGGATCCACCGTAGATGGTGGTGGACGCGCTGTTGTCAGTCTGAGTCGTCAGGGCTTGCGTCGCGGCATCCGCGGTTCCGCCGTCGCCTGCATAGATGATGTTTTGGCCGCTACCGCCGGTGATGACGGTCGTGTTGTCGCCGCCATACAGAAGGTACGTGGAACTAGTGCCAGTACCCCCAAAAATAGTATCCGAGCCCGAACCGGCCATGATGGTCGCGTTGCCGCTACCGGCCTGCAGCAGATCCGCACCGGATCCGCCCAGGATATTCTCGTTACCCGACCCGCCGAAGATCGTAGTGGCACCACTGCCGGCCACCAGCGTATCGTTACCGGCGGAACCGACAATCAAATCCTTGCCGGCGCCACCGATCACCGAGTTGTTACTGAGGCTGTCATTGTTGTAATCGGAGCTGCCATCGGGTCCGGTCGCGCTGAAGATGGTAGTGTTACCCGACCCAGCGATGATGGTGTTGTTACCGTCCCCTCCGATCAGGGTGGACACGCCGCTCCCACCCTCTATGAACGTGTTGCCACCACCGCCCACAATAAAGTCGGTGCCGGCACCAGCCGTGATGCTGTCGCTCCCCATGCCGCCGAAAACTGTGTCCAGGCCCGATCCGAGCACCACCGCGTTGTTGCCATTGCCGAGCATCACGAGGTCGTTGCCGTTGCCCGTATAGATGGTGTCGTTGGCGGGCCCGAACGGTCCGCCAGTATCGGCGTTGATGCCACCGTCGTAGGGTTGCGGGAAACCGTTGGTGAACTGCTCCGAGGTGCCGCCGGCATTCTCGAGCTCGACGTCGAAACTGTTGGGGCCATCCGGGTGTGAAACGGTGGCAGTCCAATCCGCATCGCCGCTTGTCAGATTGAATCCGCCGACGAATGTATCATTGCCGGAGCCCATCACAATGACGTCGTGCCCGGAGCCGGCCGCGATATAGTCGTTGCCGGTGCCGCCAACGACTGTGTTGTCTCCGTCCAGTACGCCTATCAAATCGCCCTGGCCGCTCGTCGCTCCGGCGGCCTGAGTCTGCGCGATTGCCTGCTGCAGAGTGACCTGGTCACCGGCGAAGATCTCATTCGTGCCATTGCCACCGAAAATCAGATCGGTGCCGCCGTGCGCCATGATGATCGCGGTACCGCCGCCACCGTAGATGCTCTCCTTGCCGGCGCCGCCATTGAGGGTGCTGAAGCCGCCGCCCAGAAACACCAGGTCGTGGGAACCTTGTAGGGTGATGACATTGTTCCCGGAGCTGCCGGTGATGGTATTGACGCCGGTACCACCGGTAATGACATCGTTACCGCTGTCCGAGGCGTCGATGAGATTCTTGTCGCCTGTTCCTGCGATGGCATCGTCGCCCCCATCTCCCTGGTAGGTTGTGATGCTCGTCGCACTGTTGTATTGGCCGAAGATTTCAGAAGTAGGTTGCGGTGCGTCGGCGGTGACTGGGTCTTGCGGTTGGTAATCAATAGCCACCGAGGAGAGCGCGACGCCGGACTGGCTGCCGGCTCCCGTGGGCCCCGCGGCGCTGACTGTTACAGTGCCCCCATCGGCCAGGTCGCTCGAGCCATCATTCGTGATGATATCGATCAGTTGGAAGGCCACACTGGTCTGGCCGGCGGCCAAGGCAACATTGAAGGTGTCGCCATTGACCACCTCTGTGTTGTCGCCGATCTTCACCTCGAAGTCCCCGCCGCCCGCGCCGGCCAGGGTGACCACGAAGTTCTGGGTCGTGGCGCTCGCGGCATCCACCGACAGAGTGAGCCATTCACTATTGCCGCCGTTTGCGGCCACCACGGCGGCGGAGGGGTTGGATGTGAAATTGAGGGTGGTGGTCTGCGGCAAATGGATGCCGAGGAAATTACCGCCTGCGGCCTCGGCTTGCGTCAGGTTGAAGCCGTGCAGGTCGACGACGGCGCCCTCCTGGCCGCCGAAGTTGGTGATAATGAGATCGCCGCTGGCGCTGCCACCGGCCCCGGGCTTGAATTCAAAGGTTTCGCTGCTGTCGCCGTCGGATTTCCACTTGTTGAGACTGACGGCGACGATGGTTCCGTAGTCGGCCGGCGCGGCGCTCTGGAATTTGTTTGCATACGTAAACAAGCCGCCATTGCCATTGCCGTTGCAATTGATCTGGATAGTTGCGGAGCCCCCCGAGAGCGGCATGTTGAAGAAATTCAGATCGTACGAGTTCCTGCCCGCACCTCCCGTCAGTGTTTCGTTGGTGATGAGTGTGACGCCATTGAGGGTTCCGCCGACCGCTCCGCTGACTACCGTCGATTCTCCGTTCAGGGTCCAGGTCTCAATGAGGGTGATGACGTTATCGGGCGTCTCCGAGCCCGTGAAGCTGAGCGTCTCGCCCTTGAAGGTGTTGACGTTGAACCCGTTCGGGACGGAAGCGGGATCGATTGAAGCGGGATCGACGAGCGGAATGTTGGTGCCGGTGAATTGCCAGCCTTGTATCGAGTCGCCCGAGACCTTAATCTCTGCCTCCCCCACCTTGCTCCAATCGACCTGCACAGAAAAGAGATCAATATTGGGTGTGCCTACCAGCCACTGGTCGATCCACGTTCCCTTGTAGTCCAGGAACTTCTGGGTCGACGGCTTGACGGTCGAATAGAAGGCCCCGCCAACGCTCTGCCAACCGGGGAACCAACTCGGATCCTGCAAATCGGCCAGGGTTTTTACACTCTTCGGGTCCACGGGCACCGACTTGCTGTAGGTATCCAGCAAATTGGTCATCTGGCCTTGCGCGTCGGCGACGATTTGACTCAGACCCAATTGTTTGGTGACCACATACTGGGCTGCAACGGCGGCACCCTCATTGTGCAAGCCCTGGTCGACCGCCTGGTCGGGATTCAGGAGGATCTGCGTACCGGGATGTCCCGAGGGCAGGGTCATGTGGCCGAACTCGTGCGCCAACCGGTCCGCCAGGTTCACGGCCCCAGCCACCTGGGCACTGGTGCCCGACTTGTTGGCCAACCATGTTTTCAGCTCGTCCTCGCCGACATAGATGGTCGCCACGTTGGTCTCGTTGTTATACCTGGAGTAGACGGCGTTTCCCGTGATGAGCACGACGTGGCCCATCGGTTTCCCCACCGTCGAGGAAAACGCATTCACCATGTCCTGCAGGAGCGCGGACTTGGCGATTGCGTTCACCAGGTTCTGGGCAGCGTTGGCACCCCCCGTCGCTTGAATTGCCTGCACCAGTGTGGGATCGAAACCGTAACTTTTGAGGATATCCGCTGCCGTGGGCGGGGTCGTGGTCATCGCTATCTCTCCCTGAATCTGTAGGTTCAGCCCCTCATGGGCTCGAAACGTAGATATAAATTCCGTCTATTGCGTCGGTGTCGTAAATCTCGCGCCACGCGCTTGCGGATGAACGCGTGTCATCGTGTGGGACGCGCTTCGGTGACTGGATGACGAAAGTGGCCTGTTTGGCCTCAAACGGTGAAAGCTCGAGAACTGACACATCGGTGTATCGATAAATGAGGTTGCCTTTTGCAGTGCGCGGAGCAAAGTGTCCGTCGGAAGCCCAATCGCCGCCGATCTGACCCACCGTCTCCGGTCCGAACACGGCACGCACGGCCGCGACAGTAAATTCGGGTACTGCCGCAACACTCATTTGAATGGCGCCATAGCGCTTGATGCGCACGGGGGTATTGCTGCGGCCTACGATTCTCACGAGACCCTGTTCCACCTCGACGGTCATCTGCGGAAAAGCGGGGTCGGTGATGGTGACGAAGGCGTTCTGTACATTGAAGTCGTACCCATGGACCCCGACCTGCTCGTGCCGCACCGTGCTGCCGTTGAAGAACTTCAGCAGATTGGCATCGGTGGTGAACCCGGGTTCGGCCTGGAGATTGTCATCCACCGCGACCTTCAAGTTGCGAAGCAAGGCGGCAACCGTGGTGGGTCGCTCGAACATTCCGGCCATCTGCTCAGCGGAGTGGGTCGGCGGCGGCAGGCTGGAGATAGGATCCGCGCTGCCCCCGGAGCGATCTCTGCCGGAGGTACAGGCGGTTGTAACCAAAACGAGCATCACGATGACTGGAGTGAGTTTCATGCGGTGGCCCTGAGCGGTGTGAATGGCTGGACGGTAGATCGTGCCAGAGCGATCGAAACGATTCGCGCCAATTCCATTCCCGATGATCGTTGGGCAAACGCTTTGACCCGCTCACGCTGCGCGTCACCCGTCCAGATCTCGACGAGCTCAGCGATGGATTGCGGCGTCGCTCCCGCGGGGATGGCTGTGCCGAGCCCGGCCGCTTCGATGCGACGGGCAGCCATGTAGGTCTCAACATGCCACGGTGAAACCAGATGCGGCACGCCCATGAGGAGAAATCTCAACAGCGTGCCTTCGGCACCGTAGGTCAGACACAGGTCGGCCGCTTCGAGCGCCGACAGGTCGACCGGTCCACTGCTGAAGGCGATGTGCGGCCGCATGAAGGCAGACAGTCGGGACGCAGCGAAGCCGGCACAGACACAGATGACTCGGGCCGTCATTCCCGCCAGCGCGGCGAGTATCGTGTCGACCTGACTGGTGTCGGGCCGCAGGCACGCGAAAATCCGGGGGCCACTGCCCGCGGGCCAGTCGATGCGCGGCGCTTTCAGAGCACCCAGCAACGGACCGATATAGAGCGCATCGGCACGCTCGCCGTAATGATCGAGCTGCGCAAACGTGGCGAGGAGTCGCGTCTGATCCGCAACCAGATCGGACAACGAAGCGATCTGCCCTCCCCCATACACACTCAACACCCTGTTGGCGTTGCCGACTGCAATTGCTTCGGACTGCGCCGCCTCGGCCGCGTTTGCCCACGAGAATCCCGGGAATGGCGGCAAGGGAGCGGTGGCTGGGGGTATTTCGAAGCCGTTGCCCACCAGCACGGTGGGCAGATTGGCGATGCGGGTGGCGAGGCTCACGGTGGGCGAGTAGTCGAGAATCAACCGCTCGGGATTGAACAGACGCAACAGATTGAGCCAGGCATGAGTCAGGCCGCGCAGGCTCGGGCCGTTGCTCCAACCCTGTGAGAGCAGAATATCGGCATACCCGCTGGGCCGATGGGCAAGCGCAATGCCATTCGGCAGGTGCGGCGCCTGGACGAACGCAATACCGGCGGGTGTCAGCACGGTAGCGGCCGCCTGTATGTCCCGGGCGGCAACCAGCACCACATGACCTTCCGACTTCAACTGTTGCGCGATTGGCAACAGACGGGTCAGATGACCCAGGTTCAAGCCCAATTCCCAGGTGAGGAGTATCCGGCTCATCCGGGTTGACCCACTACCGCGAGCGCCGCGCCCGGGACTTCCGCCGGCTGCGCGGGCCGCGCTGTCCCGATCTGCACAATCTCGTCAACCTGCAGATTCTTCGGCAAGGCATGGGTGATGAACAACATCGTCACCTTGCCTTTCAACTGGTTGATGGTGGCGCAGAAGTGCTCGGCCGTGGCCACATCGAGGCTGCTGGTAGCTTCATCGAAAATGAGTATTTTCGGCTGTTTGAGCAGTGCGCGCGCGATCGCCAGGCGTTGTTTCTGACCTCCCGACAGGCCGACGCCGCGCTCACCTATTTCAGTCTGGTAACCGTTGGGGAGGCGTTCAATGACATCATGGAGCTCGGCAACCTGGCAGGCTTTGACTATCTGCTCCAGAGTGGCGTGGGGATGAGCGGCAATCAGGTTGTCGTAGACAGTCCCGGAGAAGAGGACCGTATCCTGCGGGACGACTCCGAAGTTCAGTCGCAGCTCATTCGCCGCGAGGTGGCTGATATCGTTGCCGTCGAGCCGGATGCGGCCATCGTTCGGGCGGTACATCCCCTGCAACAACTTCGCCAACGTGCTCTTGCCAGAGCCGGATGGACCCATGAAGGCAACCACCCGCCCGGGCTCGATACGCAGAGTGAGCCCATCGAGCAACATCGGGAGGTGCTCGGCGTAGCGGAAACTCAACTTCTCTATTTCAATCACGCCGCGCCCGGCGCGCACCCGGCCCGGCACGAGGGAGTACGGCTCCGGCACTGCATTCATGATATCGCCGAGGCGCACCACGGACAGGCTGGCCTGCTGAAACTGCTGCCACAGACCCACCAGTCTCAGCAGCGGCTGTGAAACCCGGCTGGCAAACATCTGGAAGGCAACCAGCATGCCGATGGTGAAAGCGCTGCCGTTCATGACGAAGGTCGCGCCCACCACCAGAATCAACAGCCCCAGAGTTTGTTCCAGGCCGTTGGCGAGCACGTTGTAGGTGTTCGCCACCTGCCGGACCGCGAAACCCGAGCGCAGATACTCGGCCAGGTTATCGTTGTAGCGGGCTTTCACCTGCGGCTCCATCTGCAGGCTCTTGACGGTCTCGAGACCTGCGATGTACTCGGTGGCAAAAGCCTGATTGCGGGCACCCAGCAGGAACTGCTCATTCAGGCGCGATCGGAACAGCGGCGCCACCGCCAGACTCAACCCGACAATCAGTATGATGATCCCCAGGGCAAGCAACGTCAGTGGCACGCTGTACGCGCACATGATTGCCACAAAGATCGCGAGGAACGGCAGGTCCAATACCAGGGTCACCGCGGCGCTGGCAATAAACTCACGTATGTTCTCTACCCCGCGCAAGCGTGCCGTGATGACGCCGGTGGGCCGGGTCTCAAAGTATCGGGGAGGCAACTTCAGGAGATGTTCGAAGACGGCGGCTCCCAGGACCGCATCGACCCGATTTCCCGTGTGCAGGACCAGGTACTGCCGCACCCAGGAGAACACCGCGGAGAAGGCCGCAAACAACCCCATACCGACCGCAATGACCGCCAGGGTGCTCTGCGTGCGATGGACCACCACCTTGTCTATGACCACCTGGGTGAAGAGCGGTGTGCCGAGCGCCAGCAACTGAATAAACAAGGAGGCAATCAGCACGTCACGCCAGACACGCCGGTGTTTGAGAAGCTCCGGAATAAACCAACGGAAGCCGAATGCCTGCGGGCGCCACGCACCGTCCGGATCTTTGACCGCCCCGGCCAACGGGGCCACGTGGAACACCGTCCCAGTGAACTCCCGGTCGAACTGTTCCGCCGGCAGGTTAGACCCCTGGTTGGTGCCACCCCGGAAGAGCAGGACCTGGTTGGGGTCCACCCTGACGAGCAGCGCGATCCGGGTGCCCGGAGGCCGGGAAGCCGATTCATCGGACGCAGCAGGCAACTCATTTAGTACTGCCAGGCACGGCATGGAGATTTTCGCCAGCCTGAGGCGATCAACATCGCGGCGTTTGACGCGAAACTGCAGTGCGCGGGCTGCAGTGATCAGCGTATCGGTGCTCAGAGGTGGCGCCGGTAACTCGCGCACCACCATATCGGCATCGAACGCCCGATGGTGGACGGCACAAACGCTGCCGAGTGCCCAAACGACATCGTGGAGAGGCAGCTCATGGGCGCCGGCAGCCGGCGACGAACGGCGGAAGCGCCCCTTCCAACGTGACACGAACCCGGTCAGCAAGATAAAACGCTGGGTGTGGCTGCCGTTGGGCCGACAGCAATCGACATCCTCGTCATTTCAGGCGTCCCGTCCTGTCATCCTCCCATCCGCGGGCTAAACATACTGTACTGCGACAGGCGGCTCAATATGTAATACCTGTATTTTTGTTTGGCCCAACTCCCGCGGCGTTAATTACGACAAACATAACAGCCATATGACGCCCGATGGCGTGCCGCGACTGAAAGCTACTGTAAGGTTCGAGGCCCACCTCTCGACGCCGGTGAACATTCACTGTTATAAGAACAGCTCGCGCGGTTTCATCAAGGAGGGATGCGATGAAGGTACTGTTCGTACATCAGAATTTTCCAGGACAGTATCTGCATCTCGCCCGCCACTTCGGCAGCCAGTCCGGCCATCAGGCGGTCTTCATCACCCAGCGCAAGGACGCCGACCTGCCCGGTGTGCGCAAGATTGTTTACAAACCCCGGCGCACGATCACACCCCAGGTACATCATTACCTGCGCGAGTCGGAAGCCGCGGTGCTCAATGCTCAGGAAGTCGCGCGGGTGGCGCTGGATCTGCGCAAGGCGGGATTCATTCCGGATGTCATCCTCGGCCACAACGGCTGGGGTGAGATCTGGTATCTGAAGGATATTTTTCCGGAAGCCGCCCTGATCGGCTACTTCGAGTTCTTTTATAGAATGACGGGTGCGGATGTCGGTTTCGACCCGGCGGAGCCGGTCACACCCGACACAGCGCCGCGCCTGCGGACCAAGAACCTGGGCAATCTGCTGGCACTCGACACTGTCGACCTGGGGCAATGCCCCACCGAGTGGCAGAAGTCCGTGTATCCGAAACGTCACCATCCCATTCTCAACGTCATACACGAGGGTGTGGACAGCACCCTGGCGCGGCCGGACCCCAGCGCCCGACTCATCATTGCGGATGCGAAGGTTGAAATCAGCGCCGGCGACGAAATCATTACCTACGTGGCGCGCAATCTCGAGCCGTACCGGGGATTCCCGAGCTTCATGCGCAGTCTCCCCAAGATCTTGACAGCCAGGCCGAATGCCCGGGTGCTCATCGTGGGGGGCGACGACGTCAGCTACGGCGCGCGCCTGCCGCCGGGCGAGAGCTATAAGCAGAAGATGCTCGCCGAGCTGGGGGACTCACTGGACCTGTCGCGGGTGCATTTTCTCGGCAAGATCCCCTACAACGCCTTTATTAAAGTGTTGCAGGTCTCGCGCGTGCACGTTTACCTGACCTTTCCCTTTGTGCTCTCCTGGTCGATGCTCGAAGCCATGTCGGTCGGCTGTCTCATCGTGGGCTCCCGGACCCAACCGGTTCAGGAGGTCATCCACCACGGCGGCAACGGCTTGCTGGTCGATTTCTTCGCGCCCGAGGAAATCGCCGAACGAGTTGTCGAGGCGCTCGAGGACCGCCGCTCGTTCGCATCGCTGCGGCAGAACGCGCGGCAGACCGTATTGGATCGCTACGACCTGCAGTCCGTATGCCTGCCGGCGCACCTGCGTCTTCTCAATATGCTGGTGGCACGGGACCGTAGAGTATCGCTGCAGTCTCTTCCCGCTCCCGCGCTGAGGGCAGCCGTATAATGCGAATCTGCAATTGGCCGGAGTCGAGTCCATGGTGCAAACGCCAGGCACGGGGCGGGAGTTGCGTTGTCAATGCCACCCGGTGTGCCGCTGTCCAGTCATGTTCGATGGCAACGACGTGCTCACTGGCGCATCAGGGCTCCTTCCCAAAAAGCTGGGCACCAACTGAGCCGCGCCTCTACGGTCACAGCGCGCGCAGCGCGGATGTCACCGGGATCCGTGCCGCTCGCACAGCCGGTAGCAAGCCACCGACGAGGCCCATCGCGAGCGCCCAACCAATGCCGACTCCGACTACGGGTAG
>Ga0070665_100006750_pt1 | contig 11664 bp, 11 predicted proteins | sample KBSS13metaG_FD_65862 | JGI IMG/M metagenome (GOLD analysis project Ga0070665, IMG submission 65862) | Switchgrass rhizosphere microbial communities from Kellogg Biological Station, Michigan, USA - KBS S1-3 metaG | ecosystem: Host-associated > Plants > Roots > Rhizosphere > Soil ...
CCGTCCTGCAGGGTCACGATGTAGATCGTCTCGAAGGTGCCGAGCAGCGAGCCGTCCTTGCGCCAGCGGCTGAACTTGACCTTGAGATGGACCTTGTCTTTACCGACATGGATCGGCGTGCGCTCGTCCCAGGTGCTGTGATGCCAGCCGTCGCCGGCCCGGGCGACGAAATCGCCGAGCTTGTAGTCGCCGTGATCGCTCCAGACCACAACCTTGCCCCCGGCCAGCCGGACATGCGGGAAGTTGCAGGCATCGTTGACCGCCCGCTCGTCGCCATGATTGAGCCCGGCGAGGTAATCGTCCATCGCCTCCATCGCCGATTTCAGAGGATCGCTCATCGCCGCTCCGTTCAGAAATGTCGCTGCGGATCCATGCTCCGATGGAGCACACGCAGCACAAAGATCGCCCCGCCTTTGAGGCGGTAATAGAGGACGTGTGAGCCAACGGAGTGCCTTCGATAGCCTCGACGTATCTCACTGCACTGTCGTCCGAGCTTCGGGTCGCGAGACAAAGTATCTACGGCCGTCTCGATGAGGCCGACATACAGATCCGCCTGTCCTCTGCCCCAATGATCGGCCGTATAATCCCAGATACCGCTGACGTCTGCCTTGGCCCGAGTCGAGAAGCTGGCCATCAGCCAGTATCAGCGCTTGCGTCGTGTTGCGTGCTTGCTGGCGATGAACTCCTTGAAGTCGAAGGGACCGGCATCGCCGCTCGCTTCGCCTTCGTCCAATGCCGCCCGCAGCGCCGTGAGCTTCGTCTCGTACTCTTCGAGCATTCGAAGTCCCGCGCGAACGACGTCGCTCGCCGAGCCGTAGCGCCCCTCCTCCACCTTCTCGTCGATGAAGCTGGTAAAATGCTCGCCGAGGCTGAAAGACGTATTCTTGCTCATCTGCGACGCTCCTTTACCAAAAATTGGTATCAGGCGGATTGCGGCATTTCAAGGCACGGTTGGGCGTCCACGCGCCAGCGATCAAGCAGGCTGATTGCCACGCTGTCGATCAGTCCGCACAGCCGCAGCCGTCGCGCTTCGGCGAGACCACGGTCGAGGGCCTCCTCGATCAGAGGCTGAGGGAGCGTGCCAACGGCCACGGTAATCGGGAGATCGAGCAGATCGCTGTCGGGGTCGAGGTCGCGGGCCGGGCAGCGCTCGATCGACGGATGATCGACGTTCACCGCGTTGGCGATCAGGGTGGCAGCGGCGTCCGCAGCGGCAGCGGTTGCCGCGAGCACGGTCGCGGAGTCGGCAATCCCGCGCGAAAAGGAGCGGCCGCCACGGCCCGAGGTCGCGATGCCGCGCACCGGGCGGTCGTGCGTCAGGGTCACTGCGCCGTCGAGCGCCCGGGCGAAGATGCCGGCGCGCAGGCTATGGCCGGGCGCGAGGTGGATGGCGATGTCGCCGCCGTCGTTGACGTAGGCCTTGTCGAGCGTGCGGCCGGCCAGCATCGCCTGAAGCATCTCGTCCGCCACGGCGCCGGCGACGGCGGCCATAGGCGTGATGAAGACGGCGCGGTGAGGCCACACCGCTTCGGCCATGCGGCGCGCGACCGGGCCTTGCAGCAGCGGATAAGCGTCGCCGACCCGACGGCGCAGTATCGGCAGCTCGCGCACCAGCGTCGGCAGGATGTCGCCAAAACGGTCGACGGCCTGTCGATACGCGCCCTCGATCTCGGCGCGCATGCCGAACGCCTCGATGATCAGGTCGATCGGGCCGTGCTGCAGGTGCAGGCGGCCGTCGGGCAGGCGCGCGGCGATCATTCGAGCCGCACCTTGTGGGCGCGCACCACCTCCTCGAGCGTGACGGCGCGCGAGGCGTAGCCGCCTAGCGCGGCGTAGTCCGCCGCGCGCAGGGTGAACTCGATGGGCGCCACCAGCGCCGGCGTCGGCACGTAGCCGAACGACCTTTCCGGCATCTTCCCGACATCGACCATCAGCGTGATGCCGCCGCCCGGCCAGATGAAGGCCGGCACGCCGCCGAGCGTGACCCTGGTCAGCGTGTCGCGCACCGAGCGGGTCAGGCGCACCGGGTTCTCTGTCACGCCGGCGCGCAGCGAGCCGCCGGCGCCGGCCATGAACAGCACCGTGCACAGCGCCGGCTCGCAATTCTCGGCGATGCGCTCGACGACCTTCCGCACCGGCGCGGGCATTGTGGCCGGCCGCGGCTTCAGGTCCTTGTCGAGCTCGAACCATGCCGAATGCTCGCCGGTGGTCGAGACCATCAGCAGCTTCAGGCCCGGCCAGGCCTGCTTGGGATCGATCTTCTCGATGATCTCCAGCGGATCTCTGACATCCGTCCCGCCCCAGCCGAGGCCGGGCTCGGCGACCTGGAAGTAGCGGCCGGGCGTCGACTTGCGGCCGCGCACGCGGATGCCGGCGGGCTTCATGTCGAGGAAGCGGCCGCCCTGGTGCTCGCTCAGCACGCCGGTGATGTGATCGTCGACCACGATCACCTCGTCGACATGGTCCTTCCATTGCGGCGCGAACATGCCGATCGCCGCCGAACCACAACCGACCCGCATGCGCTCCTCGGCGACCCCGTTCACGACCGGCGGCCTGTCTGCCTGCACCACGACGGTCGAGCCGCCGTCGATCGCGAGTTCCACCGCTTCCTTGTTGCAAAGAGCGAGCAGCGCGTCGCAGGTGACGACGCCCTCCTTCTTGCTGCCGCCCGTCAGGTGATGCACGCCACCGAGCGACAGCATTTGCGAGCCGTATTCTGCCGTCGTCACATGACCGATCGCCTCGCCCTTGACCCGCACCGCGGCCTGCTCGGGGCCGAGATAGCGGTCGGTGTCGATCTTCACCTTCGCGCCGCAGTAGCTGAAGATGCCTTCGGTCACGACGGTGACCATGTCGACGCCGTCGTGCTTCGACGACACGATGAACGGTGCGGGCTTGTAGTCGGGATAGGTCGTGGTGGCGCCGATGCCGGTGACGAACGCACCCTCGCCCCTCCCAAGAACATTGGCACCCAATTCGCCCGCCCAGGCCTCGCTGCCCTCGACGAAGGCGACCCGCGCGAGATCGGGCCTGGCGAGCAGCACCAGCGGATCGACCCGCACGAGCGCGCCGTTCTCGTTGGCGTAGCGATCGCAGGCGCCGGCGCGGCCCGGGCGGATGCGGCACAGCACAGGGCAGGCGTCGCAGCGCACGATGCCGGCGGTGCGTTCGGCCTCGCTCAAGGTCAGCTCGTCGCTCATGGCGTCGTTCCTTGCGCAACGATGGCTTCGCGCAGACGATGCGGCAGCACCGGCACGCGATACATGCGCACACCGGTCGCATGGTGGATCGCGCCGAGGATCGCCGGGGCCGTCGGCACCAGGCCCGGCTCGCCGACGCCCTTGGCGCCGGACGGGCCGAGCGGCTCGCGATCCTCGATCAGGATGCACTCGATCTCGGGCACGTCGCCGATGGTGGGGATCAGGTAGTCATGCAGGTTCTCGGTGCGGCCGGGCAGGTACTCCTCCATCAGCGCGAGGCCGAGACCTTGCGCGATGCCGCCTTCGATCTGGCCTTCGACCAGGGTCGGGTTGATCGCCTTGCCGACATCGTGTGCGGCCACCATGCGCAGCACCTTCACCGTACCAAGCTCGATGTCGACCTCGACGATGGCGATCTGCGCGGCGAAGGCATAGGTCGCATAGGGTATGCCCTGTCCGTCCGCGTCGAGCGGCGTGGTCGGCGGATCGAACGTCCCCTCGCCCATGAGCGGCCCGACCCTGGCGAGATCGAGCGTACGCGCCTCGTCGCCGTCGCGCACAGTCAGCGCCGCCCCCATGAGCGACAGCACCGCGTCGGGGCCGGCATTGGCGAGGCGCAAAATCTGCTGGCGCAGGTCACGCCCGGCATTTTCCGCCGCCTTGCCCGAAACGAACGTCTGGCGCGACGCCGAGGTCTTGCCCGCATCGGCCGTGAGGTCGGTGTCGCCGGTGACGAGCGCGAACTGCATGACCGGCAGGCCGAGCGCGTCGGCCGCGATCTGGGTCATGATCGTGTTGCTGCCCTGGCCGATATCCAGCGCGCCGCTGAACAGCGTCAGCGTGCCGTCCGTCGCCAGGCCGACCTTCATGCGCGACGGATTCGACATCGAGGTGTTGCCGATGCCGTACCACATGCAGCCGATCCCGACGCCGCGCCGGCGCGGACTGCCCCCGGCGTTGAACGAAGCGATCTCCGCCCGCGCCTTCTGCCAATGGGGGCGCAACGCTTCGAGGCATTGGGCGAGCCCCGCCGAGTGCTCCAGCGTCTGGCCGCACGCCGTCACGTCCCCCGCGCGCAGGGCATTGAGATGACGGAACTCCAGCCGGTCGATGCGGAGCTCGTCGGCCAGCGCGTCCATCATCGCCTCGTGCGCGATGGCGGCCTGCGGCACGCCGAAACCGCGGAAGGCACCGGCCGGCGGCCCGTTGGTGAAGAAGGCTTCGCCCCAGGTGCGGACGTTGGGCATGGCATAGGGACCCATTGCGTGCACTGGCACGCGATTGGCCACGGTCGGCCCCCACGAGGCATAGGCGCCGGTGTCGAAGGTGGCGTGCACGTCACAGGCAACCAGCTTGCCGTTCGCATCGCAGCCGAACTTCGCCTTCACCCGCGCCGGATGGCGCTTGGTCGAAGCGGCCATGCTTTCGGGCCGCGTATAGACCAGCGCGATCGGCCGGCCGAGCTTCCAGGCAGCAACGGCGATCAGCGGCTGGACCGAGAGATCGAGCTTGCCGCCGAAGCCGCCGCCGCACGCGGTCGGCACGATGCGCACGGCATCGCGCTCGAGCCGCATGACGCTCGCGATCTCGTCGCGGTCCATGTAGGGTGTCTGGGTCGAGGCGTGAATCTCGATGCGGTCGCCGACCCGCCGCGCCCAGCCGGCCTCGGGCTCGATATAGGCGTGCTCGACGAAGGCCGTCTCGAAGGTGCCCTCGGCAACGGCGGCGCAATCGGCGAAGGCGTCGATATCGCCCCGCTTCACGCCCCCGTCGAGCAGCAGGTTCCTCGGCCTGTCGGCCTGCACCAGCGGCGCGTCGGGCGCGGTCGCAGCGTCGATGCCGATAAGCGGCGGCTCGGGCCTCCAGTCGATCGGAATCTCCTGGTCGCGGATCGCCAGCACCTCGGCACGTGCGCCGACCAGCGCCAGCACCGCCTCGCCGCGATAGCGCACGAGACCGTCGGCCAGCACGGGCTGGTCCTTCACGTCGGGATAGATGCCGTAACCGTTGAAAGGCACATCGGCCGCTGTCAGCACCGCCACGAGACGCGCGCGCAGCGGCGCAAGGTCACCGATGCTGAAATGTGCTCGGGCGTGGGGCGAACGCACCACCCGGATCCAGAGTGCGTCGGGCGGCACGGTGTCGGCGCCGAACCGGTCGCGGCCCGTGACCTTGGGCACGCCGTCGAGCCGCGGCAGGCGCGCACCGACGGCGGCACCGGCCGGCGGGGCAGCCTCGGCCTTCGGCACGCAGGCCATCACCGCATCGATGATCTTGCCGTAGCCGGTGCAGCGGCAAAGCACGCCTCCCAGCGCATCGGCGATTTCGGCGCGGCTCGGTGCGTGGCCGTTGGCCAGCACGTCCTGCGCGGCCATCAACATGCCGGGCGTGCAGATGCCGCACTGTGCCGCGCCGTGATCGAGGAACGACTTCTGCAGGGCGGCGAGCCTGCCGTCGGCGCCGGCCAGGCTTTCGACCGTCTCGACCTTCCGGCCGGCGACCTGGCCCATGGCGACCAGGCAGGAGCAGACCTGCCGATCATCGAGGCGCACCGTGCAGGCGCCGCAGTCGCCGGCATCGCAGCCGACCTTGGTGCCGGTGAGACCGAGGTCGTCGCGCAGCGCAGCAGCGAGGCGCGTGACCGGCGGACCGCTCCAGTCCGTCGCCCGGCCGTTCAGGGTGAAGGCGACCTTCATGAGGCAAAGCCCGAGAGCAGGCGACGCAGCAGGATCACCACCGCCTCACGGCGATAGCCGGCGCTGCCGCGCACATCGTCGATCGGCGAGAGCGGTGCGAGGTGCGAGGCATCGACGCGGGCAGCGAGGGAATCGACCGTCGCGCCGATGAGCGCGGCTTCCAATGCCGGCAATCGCCTGGCCACCGCCGAGCAGGCGCCGACGGCGATACGCGCAGCGACGACCCGGCCGGCCTCGATCTCGACGGTGGCCGCCGCCATGGCGATGGAGATGACGAGATAGCGTCGCGCGCCGAGCTTGAGGAACGCACTGCAGCCAGCGCGTGTTGGTTTCGGAACATGGATCGCGACCAGCAGCTCGCCCGGCGCCAGCACGGTGCGGCGATTGCCGGTGATGAAGGACGACAACGGCAGGCGCCGCGCACCGGCCCGCCCCGCCAGCTCGACTTCCGCGTCGAGCGCCAGCAGCGGCGGCACGCCGTCGGCGGCGGGCGAGGCGTTGCACAGATTTCCCGCAATCGTCGCCGTATTCTGGATCTGGCGGCCGCCTATCTCGCGCGCCGCCTGCTTCAGCCCGTCGAACAGCGGCGGCAGTTCGGCCTCGATCAGTTCCGACCATGTCGTCGTGGCGCCGAGCCGCCAGCCGTCGGTCCCAGCCGCGATGCCGCGCAGGATCGCGATGCCGCCGATATCGAGGACGTCCTCGTCGATCGCCCGGCCAACCCGCGCCGGATAGAAGTCGGTGCCGCCGGCCAGCACGGTCCAGGGACGCGCCAGCGCCTGCAACGCCTCATCCAGGCTCGAGGGACGAAGGTAGTCGGCCATATCGTTCGTGTACGTACGATCTCCGCCAAGTGTAGGCGAGGCCGATATCGAAGTCCCGCCTCAAATGATCCGGGACAGCAGGTCGAGGAGCTGGCGCTGCTCGGGGCCGGTCAGCGGCTTCAAGGTCTCGCGCGACACCGCGGGCCCGTTCATCAGCAGCTTGGCCACGAGCTTCTGGCCGACGAGCGTGAGGCTCAGCAGCGTGCGCCGCGCGTCGCCGGGATCGGGCCGGGAGTCGACGAGACCGCGATCCCTCAACCGGCGCACCACGCCCTGCATCGTTGCCTTATCCATGCCGACCAGCCGGCCGAGCAGGTTCTGCGACAGCTCGTTGTATTCGTGCAGCTTCACCATGCTCGAATACTGGGTCGGGGTGATGTTCGGATCGCCGATCGTGGTCTGGAAGATGGAGGAAGCGCGTTGATGCGCGCGGCGCAACAGGTAGCCGACCTGCTCCTCGATGCGGTACGGCCGCGGCGCATTCGGTACAGCCTTCGGCTCGCCCTGCTTCTTTGCGACGTTGCGCATCGCCCCCCGCGCACTCTTCAACCTTCTCGCTACACCGGTCGTGCGTGGCGCACAACGACGACGTTGTGTTCTTGGCGTAACTCGCGATTGCGCCGGGCCTTGACTCGTTCGCGATGGGAAGGCAGCGCGCTCCCCTGATACAGTCCCGCGTCACACAAGGAGATTCCATGGCCGGCGCATTGAGCGGCATCCGCATCGTCGATCTCACGAACGTCATCCTCGGGCCGTACGGCACGATGCTGCTCGCCGACCAGGGCGCGGAGGTCATCAAGGTCGAGGCACCGGAAGGCGACGCGGTGCGCCACATCGGCAAGCCCGCGCAAACGCCGGGCATGGGTCCATGCTACCTGTACGTTAATCGCAACAAGCGTTCGCTTTGCCTCGACCTCAAGAATCCGCGCGCGAAGGCGGCCCTGCTCGAGGTGGTGAAGACGGCCGACGCCTTCGTCCACGCGCTGCGGCCGCAGGCGATCGAGGCCCTCGGGCTGGGCTACGAGGAGATCCGCAAGGTGAAGCCCGACATCGTCTATGTCGGCGCCTATGGTTTCTCGGCCGACGGTCCTTACGGAAAACTGCCTGCGTATGATGACGCTATCCAGGCCCGCTTCGGCATCGCCGACCTGATGGGCCGCGCCGCCGGCGACGACGTGCCGCGCTATCCCCCGACCATCCTCGCCGACAAGACCTGCGGCCTCACCTTCGCCTTCTCGACCTTGTCGGCGCTGATGCATCGCCAGCGCACCGGCGAGGGCCAGTTCGTCGAGGTGCCGATGTTCGAGACCATGACCGCCTGGCTGATGGTCGAGCATATGTGGGAGCGGACCTTCAGCGACGACGGCGACGTCGGCTACACGCGGCTGCTGGCCAGGACGCGCAAGCCGTTCCGCACGCTCGACGGCTGGATGGCGATCCTGCCGTACAACGACAAGCACTGGCGCAACTTCTTCGAGCTGATCGGCCGGCCCGAGGTGCTGCAGGATCCGCGCTACGCGACGCTCAACGCCCGCTCGCTGCACATCAACGACATGTACGCCATGGTCGAGGCGCTCACCCCATCGAAGACCACGGCCGAATGGGTCGCCCTGCTCGACAAGGCGCAGATCCCGAACGCGCCGGTGTCCCGGCCGGCCGACCTGTTCGACGACCCGCATCTGGTATGGCGCCAGCTCTTCAAGAAGTACCCGCATCCGAGCGAAGGCGAGGTGCTGATGGTCGAGCCGCCGATGCGGATGAGCCGCACCCCGCCCGAAATCCGCACGATGGCGCCGCTGATGGGCGCCGATTCGCGCGCCGTGCTGGCGGAAGCCGGGGTCGGCGCGGCGGAGATCGAGGCGCTGAAGCAGGCCGGAGCGCTGATCGAGCCGGCGTAGGCTTCTTTTTCACTTCATCGGAGCGCGCCACTCCAGTGGCGCGCTCCAATGAGCTACGCTTTCTCGACCACCAGCTCTGCCGCCGCCAGGTCCTCGAGCGCCGTGCCGACCGACTTGAAGAGGGTGATGCTGGCGGTATCGCCGGGCAGGCGGCCGGTCTGCTGGCCGCGCGTCAGCTCGAACAGGTCGGCGACCACGTCGTCCTCTTCGATGGTGCCGTTGCGCAGCGGCTGGACGATGTCGCCGCCCTCCTTCAGTGCGCCGGCGCGGGTATCGACATAGACCCGTGCGCGCCACACCGCCTTGTCGTCGCTCTCGCGCATCTCGGGCGTATAGGCACCCACCAGGTCGACGTGCTGGCCCTCGCGCAGCCAATCGCCTTCGACCAGCGGCTCCTTCGACAATGTCGCGCAGGAGACGATGTCGGCCTCGGCCACCGCCGCCCTGCGGTCGGTGACGGCACGCACGGCAACGGCCCGGCCGAGCGTGGCCGGAAGGGAGGCCGCGAGATCCCGCGCCAGCGCCTCGGCCGCGGCCGGCCGGCGGCCCCAGATCGCCACCTCGCGGATCGGCCGCACCTTGGCGTGGACGCGGATGAGATGCGGCGCCAGGGCGCCGGTGCCGATCATCAGCAGGCGCGTCGCCGACCCGGGCGCGAGGTAGCGCGCGGCCAGGCCGGACGCGCAGGCAGTGCGGCGCTTGGTCAGGGCCGTGCCGTCGAGCAGCGCGACAGTCTGCCCGGTGCTGCCGTCGAGCAGCATGTATTGGCCCAGCACCGACGGCAGCGAGCGCCCGGCGTTGCCGGGAAACACCGTCACGAGCTTGATGCCGACATGCCGCGCGGTCCACGCCGGCATCAGAAGCAAGGTGCCTTCCGGCAGCGCATGGTGATGACGCAGCGGCGTCTCGCAGCCGCCCCTGAACATCGCCTCCAGGCGATCGATCAGCGCGACGTCGTCGAGGGCATCGTCGACCTCGCCGGCCGACAGCATCCTCATTGCCTGAAGGGCTCCGGCGCCACCAGCGCGCTCTGGCGCTCGATCGCGCGCTGCTCGCGCGGCGCGGGCTGGACCGGCGGCGGCGCAGGCCTGGCGGCGGCCAGATCTTCGCGCAAACGGGCCACTTCCCGTTCCAGCCGCACGATCTCGTCGTGCCGCTCGCGGGCCCGGCGGCGATAACGGCGGCCCGCCCACCAGCCCAGGCCCAGTCCGGCCAGCACGCCCAGCAGCAGCAGCGCCACCACCAGCAGATAGAGCGGCAGGACGACGACGTGCGGCAACGGCCAGAGCGCGAGCTGCACCGCATCGGTGTTGCTGACGGCGATCAGCACGCCGACCAGCAGGAAGAGCAGGAAGGAAGCGCGCGACAGATACTTCATTTGCGCCCGAGCATGGCACAGCGTCGTGCTGTCCTGCGAGGGGGATCAAATCGCGATGACACCTTTTGCCTCAGGCGGCGTTGGGGGAGTCATGCGCACCTCATCCTTCTCCGTCCTGGCTCTGGCGCTGCTGGTCGTGGCCGCTCTCGCCTTTGTGCTGACGCCGCACGAGCGCAGCTCCGTTTCGTCCGGGACGTCCATACCGCTCTGGTCGAGCCAGCGCTGACTATTCCTTGCCGTCGGCTTCCGGCTCGGCGGGAGCCAAGCCGGCTGCGCGCGCAGCTTCCCGGTTCAGCCGATCCCGCAAATCCTTGCCCGTCTTGAAATAGGGTACGCGTTTGGAGGCGACGGCGACCTGCTCGCCGGTTCGCGGATTGCGGCCGGTGCGCGGGTCGCGCTTCTTGACCGAAAACGCTCCAAAACCCCGCAATTCGACCCGATCGCCGTCAGCCAAGGCCTTGGAGATCTCATCGAAGACCGTGGCGACGATACGCTCCACATCCCTTTGATAGAGATGAGGATTCTTGGCCGCCAGGCGAGCAATCAGCTCCGACTTGGTCATTGGCGCAACAATAGCGCAATAACCAACCTCCTTCAACTAACCCCTTGAATCGAAAAGGAAAGGGCCGGTCCTTGCGGGCCGGCCCTCCGATTCGGTCGCGAAGCGCGACTTACTTGGTTTCTTCCTCGTCCCGCCGCTGGGCCCGGCTGAGCGCTGCGCCCAGGATGTCGCCGAGGCTGGCGCCCGAGTCGGACGAGCCGAAGTCGGCCATCGCCTTCTTCTCCTCGTCGAGTTCGCGCGCCTTGACCGACAGCACGACGCGGCGCGAGGCCTTGTCGATGTTGGTGATCTTGGCGTCGAGCTTATCGCCCACCGCGTAGCGGTCGGGACGCTGCTCGGAGCGGTCGCGGCTCAGCTCGGACTTGCGGATGAAGCCCGGGATGCCGTCCTGCACCGTGACGTCAATGCCGTTGTCCTGGATGCCAGCCACGATGACCGTGACGACGTCGCCCTTCTTCGCGACGATGCCGACGTTCTCGAACGGATCGTTGGCAAGCTGCTTGATGCCGAGCGAGATGCGCTCCTTGTCCATGTCGACGTCGAGAACCTTGACCTTGACCTGGTCGCCCTTCTTGAAGTCGCGGATCGCCTCGTCGCCGGCCTTATCCCACGACAGGTCGGAGAGATGCACCATGCCGTCGATGTCGCCGGGCAGGCCGACGAACAGGCCGAACTCGGTGATGTTGCGGACCTCGCCGTCCAGCTCGGTGCCTGCCGGATACTGCTCGGCGAAGCTCTCCCACGGGTTGGCCATGCACTGCTTGAGGCCGAGCGAGATGCGGCGCTTGGACATGTCGACGTCCAGCACCATGACTTCGACCTCCTGCGAGGTCGCGACGATCTTGCCGGGATGCACGTTCTTCTTGGTCCAGCTCATCTCCGAGACGTGGACCAGGCCCTCGACGCCCGGCTCCAGCTCCACGAACGCGCCGTAGTCGGTGATGTTGGTGACCCGGCCCTTGAGCTTCAGGCCGACCGGATACTTGGCGCCGGCGCCGTCCCACGGATCGCTCATGAGCTGCTTCATGCCGAGCGAGATGCGCTGCGTGTCCGGATTGAAGCGGATGACCTGCACCTTGACGCTCTGGCCGATGGTGAGGGCTTCC
>Ga0070665_100006752_pt1 | contig 11664 bp, 11 predicted proteins | sample KBSS13metaG_FD_65862 | JGI IMG/M metagenome (GOLD analysis project Ga0070665, IMG submission 65862) | Switchgrass rhizosphere microbial communities from Kellogg Biological Station, Michigan, USA - KBS S1-3 metaG | ecosystem: Host-associated > Plants > Roots > Rhizosphere > Soil ...
GGAGCACGTCCATGCTCATCGCCTACGCGAAGGGCGCCCGGACGTTCGAACGCCACATCGATATCGAAGGCGACGGCCGCACCGTCAGCCCCTATTGCTCCCGTCCCGAGCAGGTCGACACCTGGTTCAAGTCCTACCAGAAGGCTCGCGAGTTGTGCGGCGCCCCCGGCACCCATAAGCGCCTGCCGCCTCCCAAGGAAACCAGCTATCTCGACTCCCTGGTGCGTGGCGTCTACGCCAAGCGCGACCTGCCCGAAGGCCACATCCTCACCGACGACGACGTCTACCTGGCGATCCCCCTGCAAAAGGGCCAGATCTCCTGCCGCGAACTGATGCGCGGCGAAGTGCTCCTCCGCCCGCTCGCCCAGGATCAGCCCGTGATGATCGAAACCATCGACAGTCCCTATTCCAGCATTCCGTCGCTGCGCGAGCTGATGTACAGCCGCGGTCTCGAGCCGGTCCAGGAACAACCGAGCCAGGGAATCGCGCAGCATCAGTCGTCCCCCGCGGACGTGCCCGTGGTTGGCGCGATTAATTAAATCAAGCCGAAGTGAGGAACGAACCCATGAAAACGCTCAGCATCGTGAATCCCTGTTTCAACGAAGAGGGCAACGTTCGTGAGCTTTACGAAAGGGTTCGCGCCGTAATGAACCGGCTGGGCCACTACCGTTACGAGCACATCTTCATCGACAACTCATCGAAGGACGGTACCGTAGCCATCCTGCGGGAACTGGCGGCCAAGGACAAGAACGTCAAGATCATTGTCAACACCCGTAACTTCGGCCACATCCGTTCGCCCTTTCACGCCCTGCAACAGGCCCGCGGCGACGCTGTCATCTCGCTGTGCTCCGATCTCCAGGACCCGCCCGAGCTCATCGAAGAGATGGTGCGGCTCTGGGAGAACGGTATGCCGGTGGTCATTGCCGTCAAGAAGACCAGCGAAGAGAACGGCGTGATGTTCTGGCTCCGCACCAAGTACTACCGCCTCGTCAACCGCCTGTCGGACATCGAGACATACGAACACTTCATCGGCTTTGGACTCTACGATCGCAAGGTCATGGACATGATCAGCGAGCTCAAGGATCCATACCCCTATTTCCGCGGCATGATCGCCGAAATCGGCCTGCCCCATGCCGAGATTCCGTACCGCCAGCCGCGCCGCACGCGTGGCGTCACCAAGAACAACTTCTACGCGCTGTACGACATGGCCATGCTGGGTATCACCAACCTCTCCAAGGTGCCGCTCCGCATGGTGACCTTCTCCGGCTTCGTCTGTTCTTTCATCTGCATCCTGACGTTCCTTTTCTACGGCCTTTACAAGCTGCTTTTCTGGGACAACTTCACCGTCGGTATGGCGCCCCTGGTCATCGGAGTCTTCTTCTTCACCTCCCTGCAGATGATCTTCATGGGAATCGTAGGAGAATACATCGGCGCGATCCATACGTTCGTCCAGAAGCGCCCGCTGGTCTTCGAAAAAGAGAGGATTAACTTTCAGTACGACGCTTCGATACCGACGCAGGATGACACCGCAATAGAGGAAAGCACCCCCGGACTCCGGGTCTTTGGTGAAGTCTTAGCCACCAGCCAGGGACAAGCCGCTGCCTACAAAGAAAATGTTGCGTAGTAATCGTCTCAGGTAGTTATCGCCAATCCTGAGCACCATGCCAGATGTGCAGGATTTCGACGATCTCATCGGTATAACGGTAAACGATGATGTAAGGGGGGCTGACTAGTTCACGGGTTCCTTCTACTTCTCCAGGGCGGCCCAGCCCCGGAAACGACGCCAGTTGTTCAATGTTGTCGATAACAGTCTGGGCAAGATTCCGCGCTGCGGTGGAGTTGTCTTCCTCGACGTGTTGAATAGCGGCTACAAACTGGTCCGACGCGTCGTTTGTCCACCGGATTTGCCTCACGAACGAAACAGGCTGTCGATGCGCTTAAGCACCTCGCCATGTTCCACAAGTTCGCCGCGATTCGCCTGCTCGATGCCGCGTTGCACTCCTCCAACAAAACTGGCACGGTTCTCCAGCATCCGGTTAACCGTCTCTTTCACCAATTGCTCGGCATCCTTGCCGTTGGCGGACGCCACTTGTTGCAGCCGCGCTTCGACATCAGGCGAGAAATGCACTTCCATACCCTAAGAGTAGGGAGAGAAATGGCTTAGTGTCAAGCACCGCCACCGTCAAAAACCAATCATTGCGGGTCATCGGGACCAGCTACGTAAGACTACTTACTACCTAAATCCGACCTAGATCAAAAGAATACTGTCGCGTATACTCCAACTGCTGTGCTTAGCATACGGAACCTTCCCTATAAGGCCATCAGGCCCAGGTTCTTGACGGCCGAGGAAAAACCAACAATCGTGTTGAAACAGTGCCCTCGACGAAAGCCCCCATCAATGCGGGAGGAGAGCTGATGCGCGTCCTGCAGCTCAATATGCATTACACCGGCAATGGCGCGGATCGCTGTGCCCGCGAGTTGTATGAAGGGTTGCCGGCCATGGGCATTGAGACTGCGATGTGGGTGAGCGATCGGAAGCCCGGCGATCCTCCGCAGGTACATGCCGTACGGACGCCGCGCGAGCGCTTCCTCGGGCCGCTCGAGGCGTTTCCCGATCTGACAGATTGGCGTCATCGCGGCAGCATTGCCCATCTGGCGTCTATATCGCAGCGGAATTTCGATCTGGTCCACATCCATAACATTCACAGCGGAGCCTTCTCAATTCGTGCCGTACAGGACTTGACAGCACGCTTTCCATGCGTCTGGACCCTACACGATGAATGGGCGCCAAACGGCGGCCTCACATACAACCTTACTGGCAAGATCTCGCCTGCCGAGACGATGCGACTTTCCCGAGGACCGCTTCGTTACATCCCCTACCATCGCTATCACGAGAACTATAAGTGGCGCAGGACGCGAGCATTTCTCCGGCAACATTTGCCGTTGCCTAAAGCTGTGATCTGCCCCAGTCGCTACATGGCGGATCTCGCACAGGACGCGGGAGTCTTTCCGGATTCGGAAATCCTTCACATTCCGAACGGTACGCGAATGCCCGACATCCCGGAAGTATTCATGGATCGAGCTGAAGCGCGCGCAAGCCTTGGTCTCGGCGCAGGTCCAGTTGTCCTAATGGCATCCGCCAACCTGGCGCAGGCGCACAAAGGGACAGATCTAGGAATCGAGGCCATTCGGCGGATCGATTCAAGATTAGGTGTACAGGTTCTGCTGGTGGGTGGCTCCGGCAGCGATATCGCCGAGAGTCTCCAGCCTCTGTCTAGCGTCTGTATTTCCGCCTCCAACGATGCGCAACTGGCGCGTGCCTACCGTGCCGCGGACGTGACGCTTATCCCTTCGCTTGGTGAGAACTTCCCTTATGTTGGCCTGGAGTCTCTGGCATGCGGGACCCCACTGATTTCGTTCCGCATCGGAGGCCTGCCCGAAATCATCGGCCGCAACGAAAGGGGAATTATGTGTGAATCCCTCAATCCGGAAGAAATGGCTACCCATATTGGCCGACTGCTTTCCAACAGCGACCTACGGCAAAAGCTTGCGGAACAAGGAAGTGCATGGGTCCGGGAAGTTTGCGACATGCGCCGGTACTTGGGAAACGTCGTGAAAGTCTACGAAACGGCTCTGGCTCAAACATCAGTCGTCCGTATGAGCACGACTGCATGTGTGTAATGGGTGAAGGGTGATCGTGACTCCAACTGTTGATCGTCCCACGCCACGATTACTCCATTGGCTTTTCGGGACAACTGTCAACCGCGGCGCCCAAAGGTTCCGTCGTATTCACCTTACCGCGGGAGCGGCGATCGGTTTTCGTGGCGCCGTATTGCTGAGCGGTTTCATTTACATTCCTTTGACCGTCCGCTACCTGGGTCCAGAGCGTTATGGCTTGTGGGTGGCAATGACTTCCATAATGGCATTGCTCGCCTTCGCGGATTGCGGAATCGGCTACAGCCTGATGAATGATGTCGCCTACGCTATCGGTCGTGACCGAGGCGATGACATTCGAAAAGCGATCAGCAGCACCTTCTTCGTTTTGTTCGCGGTTGCCTTTGGGGGTTGTTGTCTGTTTGCTATGGCATATCGCTTCATCCCCTGGCAGCAAATCTTTCAGATAGGCAGTCCGAGTGACACCGCGGAGGCCAGCAAAGCGGTTGCAGTCATGGTGGTCAGTTTTCTGTTGACCCTTCCTTTTACCGTAGTGCAGCGGATACAATCTGCCTACCAGGAAGGCTTCGAAACGCAAGTCTGGGAAATCTTGGGAGTCGCCGCTAGCTTGGGCGGTCTCCTGGTCGCGATCCACATGCAAGCGGGTTTGCCGGTTCTTGCGATTGTCTTCTCCGCCGGACCATTACTGGCGGTAGTGCTGAACTGGGTGGCTTATTTTTTCATTCGCCGCCCCTCGCTACGACCGGCTTTCCGACTTGCGGATACCCAACTGGCACGCAGGATCGTGAGGGAAGGGTTCCATTTTTTCATTCTCCAGATTTCCACGGTGGTGGTTTTCTCTTTTGATAGTTTCGTAGTATTACATTATTTCGGTAATATCGCGTTGGGAAAATACAGCCTGGTAGCCAAATTGTTTCAGGTAGCGCCGGCGCTGGCAGGTGTCTGGTTTGCACCACTATGGCCAGCCTATGCCGAGGCGATTGCGCGCGGCGATCACCAGTGGGTTCGCCGTGTTGTGACTTGGTCAACTGTGACAGCTAGCATAGCGTGTGCAGTTGTCTGTTCCGCTCTTGCCCTCATCACACGGCAATTGGTTCACCTGTGGATTGGAACGGACGTAAGCCCCTCCTCGTGGTTGTTGGCAGGATTTGTTGTGTACTCAATCCTGATGGTCGGCGCGGGCTCTATCGCGGCCTTCCTCAACGGCAGTAACTTCATAAAAGAGCAAGCAGTATTGGTGGTCTCGACAGCCGCGCTAAGCATCGCTCTGAAAATTGGCCTGTGTAAATACGGGAGCCAGGCAGGTGCGGTTTGGGGGACAAATCTTGCGTACCTCTTACTCGTTATCCCAGCATATTGTGTTATTGTTCCCCGGCTGATGAAGCAGCAGGTCACAACGTGCCCACACCAACCGCAGCCTTGGCGTGAACCTCTCATCGGGCGTGTGCGGCATTTCCTTAGACATGCGATACCTACCTTGGTGATAGCGGCTTTGAATCCTCGTAGACATTGGAAGGAACCTGCGGAGCCTCCTCGTATTTTGGTGACACGCATCGATGGCATGGGCGATTTTGTAATGTGCATCCCTTTGCTGAGAGAGCTTCGGCGTAAGTTTCCGGATTCTTATATCACTTTGGCAGTCGGTCGGAATGCTATCGGGCTGGCCCTTCCCTGTCCTTATGTGAATCAAGTGTTTGCGATCGACTCTTCTCCAAAAGACACTTCATCTTCGAGTTACCTGAAATACCTTTGGACTCTCGCACTGTATCTAAGGAATCTTTTGAGGTTCTCAAACGAGCATTTGGTCGGGCGGATTGATCTCGCCATTCAGCCACGATGGGATGTAGACTTGCATTGGGCAACTCTGATCACCTTCTTATCCGGGGCACCTAGGCGGATCGGCTATTCGGAAAACAACTCGATGATCAAGTCTTGGTGCAACTTCGGTCATGACCGACTCTTCACCGATGTTTTAATCCCTGGCCTCGGTCAACACGAGGTGGATCGCAATTTGGATGTCGTCCGATATCTGGGGGGACCGGTAGAGAATACGTCGCTCGAAATATGGTGGAGTGTTGAGGATGAGCACCACGCGGATCGATTTCTGCTGAAGCACAACGTTCCTTCGAATGAAGTATGTATTGGATTTGGCATAGGGGCCGCGAACGCACGACGCCAATGGCCGTTTTTTCCAGATTTGATACGTTTAGTTTCGGGAAAGATGAAGTTCACTCCAGTCCTGTTTGCCGGTCCCGGTGAGGAACGGATTGCTGATGAGATTCGCGCTGAAGTCCCCTCCGCAGTTGTTATGCAGAATATGCCGATCGGGGTTACTGCTGCGGTGTTGGCGCGCCTTACGCTCTTTGTTGGAAATGACAGCGGCCCAATTCACCTAGCCGCTGGTGCAGGTCTCCCGGTGGTTGAGATCTCACCACATCCGTGGAACGGGTCTCATGGACATGAAAACGACCCGGACCGGTTTGGTCCGTTTGCTGCCAGGAAGTCCATTGTCCGTCCGAAGGCATTTACGGACGGGTGCAGCGGTGGTTGTATAAAGAACATCCCTCACTGCATCGCCAGTATTACCCCTGAAGAGGTCGCCGTGGAGGTGCTGGAGTTGGCACAATCCCTGAGCCTCAGGACTATAACAAAATGATTCCTAACTTGCCATCCATCTCGATCGTGGTGCCAAACTATAACGGTGGTGCCACCATTGAAACCACGCTCCGCAGCCTGATCGATCAGGATTATCCACATCTGGAGATTCTGGTTGTCGATGGCGGTTCTACTGATCACAGTGTGGAGGTGATCCGGCGCTACGAGCGCAGCATCAGTTGGTGGGTCAGCGAGAAAGATAGTGGTCAGTCTCAAGCTATCAACAAGGGATTCGCCCGCGCAAAGGGCGAGATTGTCAACTGGCTGTGCAGTGACGACATACTGTTACCCGGGGCACTCCACACTGTCGCTAGAGCGTTTATGGAAGATCCAACGGTGGATGTCGTTTCAGGTATTGGCGAATTCCGTTACGAGGATGCGCGAAAGAACCGCCTGGAAGTCCCGTCGGCGCTCAAATTGGAACTAATGCCTTGTACCAATGCAATTCCGCAGCCGGCGTGTTTTTATAGAAAAGAACTACTTGCCAGAAATCCACCGTTAGACGAGAGCCTACATTACGCCATGGATTTCGAACTCTGGATTTACTTGCGCGAGCAGGGGGCCAAGTGGCGTTTCATTTCGGAGGTGCTCTCAGCGGCATATTTTAGCGACAGTAACAAGACGTCCTCCGGTGGTGTCAAGATCACTTGGGAGCAGGAAAACATCTATAAACGATACGTGAATGAGCGCGTACCGTTGACCTTTTGGCATCGCAAGCTGCGCTATCCGTTGGAGCGCGTATGGCACAGACAACAAGGGGGCCTATTTGGATTAATTTATTACCCCTATCAATGCACCATCATCCTGCTACTCAGCCCGTTTTACGGTTTTCAACGTGTTCGATGGATGAATTGGGTCACCTTCGGAAATTGACAGCGACTCTAAAGTCGGGTTCGATGGCAATTCGGGAACGCGGCGAGTCACATGCTGACGGCTTGCTTGTCTAAATAGCTTGTAGCCATTCTTTGCTATATAGAGCCCCGAGATTGCGAAGCGCACTGGTTTCACCTGTGTTCACCCGGACGACGGGCATATCTTGAATTAGATTCAGGCGATCTAGACCCGAAACAAAAGTAAGGGTTCCGGCTGTATCTCTCGATTCTCGTGCACGCGACGGCCGTGGCGATTTGTCCAATACCGTCGCGTCAATCAATGGGAATAGGTCCTTGCGAACAAAAAACGCATTGCATCCAGCGCGATTCGTACCGATAAGATCGTAGCCTTTGCGTCGTGCCAAGAAACAAAGGGCGGCGATCGAAGCGCCGAAGTAGAGATTAGATGAGTGCGCATCTGTACGAGAAAACCGTTGGTCATAGGGAATGCTGATCGCTTGGAGGTCGCCAAACACTGCGTTGTATTCACAGACGACAATATCGGCGTTAACCGAATCAAGAGATTCCCATACCCAGTAATCGTTCCCATCGATATCGATTGATAACAAGCCTAGATGTCCTGAATAGCCGTTATCGGTGATTAGCTTATTTATATTATCTCGGGTAATAAATGCGGTGACCGCAGTCAGGTCATGCCGCCAGTAGATGTCCTCAGCTCGTACTTGTTGCATGTTCTGCGCACTGCCATCAAGGACGAGTCCCTTCCAGTCGCGATTCATCAGCAAAAAACGTGTATTCGCTTCCCGATAATCCTCGACTCCGAACTCAACAAAGCGCGCAGAGGAGATAGGCAGACGTTGTATCAGCCATTCCAGTATTCCATCCTCACCCCACTGGGAGTGGACTCGAAACTCTGCATCACTGAGGTGCTGTAGACGGTCTAATGATCGAAGTGTATGACAAGCTTGGACGCCTTGCAGGAGAAGAGACCGTTCAGTCTGTGCCACCAGTGGGGCAAGCACACGTGATTTGAGGTTGTGAAGCCGGGTCTTTAGCATTTCACTTTGTTAACAGTTTATCCCTGTGTGGTGCAACCACTGCGCCAGGCGTTAAGGGTGAGGAGTGTTTGGAACGCGCTCGGAAACCCACGTACTGCTAGTACCCAGATTTGCGCGAAAATACAGAAAGTGATATCAATGCAATTCCCCCAAAGCTACAAGGCCGACCTCTTGAAGGCCATCGAGACCATCGACCTCGACAAGGTCTCCGCCGCGATCGAGATGTTGGTCGAAGCGCGGGAGAATGGCCGCCACATCTTCGTCTGCGGCAACGGCGGAAGTGCTTCTACCGCTTCGCATTTCGTGTGCGACATGGTGAAAGGCGCCAGCTTTAACCGGGCCTCCCGCTTCCGCATCATGGCGCTCACCGATTCCGTTCCCACGCTGACTGCATACTCAAATGATGTCCACTATGATTGCGTATTCGTCGAGCAACTGAAGAACTTTGCCCAAGCTGGTGATGTCGTAATGGCCATCAGTGGTTCGGGAAATTCCCCCAACGTGCTGCGCGCGATCGAATATGCGAATTCCGCTGGTTGCAGGACCATCGCCCTTTCGGGTCGTGATGGTGGCAAATTGGGCCCGCTGGCCCAACTCAATATTCAGGTGTCCAATCCCCACATGGGCCGTATTGAAGACGGGCACATGATCGCTCTCCACATGATCTGCTACTACTTCATGGAGACGGAGCACTAGAAGGTATTCGATTCGGGCCATGTCTGCGGTACGCTACAAGGACAGTGTCTAACAATCAGTTCGACTGAGCCGTAAGAGATTTGCAGACCTCTCAACATGCCTAAAGCCCTCATCACCGGTTGTACCGGACAGGATGGATCCTATCTCGCCGAGTTTCTTCTCGGAAAGGGGTATGAAGTCCACGGATTGAAACGGCGCGCCTCCAGCTTCAACACTGACCGCGTCGACCACATCTATCAGGACGTTCATGAGGCTGATACCCGTTTCCTGCTTCATTACGCCGACCTCACTGACGGCAACTCCCTTGCCACCCTCCTCTACGATGTGCGGCCGGACGAGATCTACAACCTTGGCGCACAGAGCCATGTGAAGGTCAGCTTCGAAATCCCCGAGTTCACCACCGAGGTCGTTGCTACTGGCACGCTCCGGATATTGGAAGCCATGCGTCGCACGGGTGTGAATTGCCGCTTCTATCAGGCTTCTTCGAGCGAAATGTTCGGCAGTGCCCCGCCGCCGCAAAGCGAAGGCACGCCGTTTCACCCCCGCAGTCCCTACGCCTGTGCCAAGGTCTTTGGGCACAACATTACCGTGAACTACCGTGAGAGTTACGGGCTGCATGCTTCCAGCGGCATTCTGTTCAACCATGAATCTCCACGCCGCGGCGAGACGTTCGTCACCCGCAAAATCACTCGCGCCGTAGCCCACATCAAGCATGGTCTTCAGCAAAAGCTGTACCTGGGCAACCTCGAAGCCCGCCGCGACTGGGGTTATGCCCCGGATTACGTTCAAGCCATGTGGTTGATGCTGCAACAGGACACTCCCGACGACTTCGCCATTGGCACCGGAGAGGCGCACACGGTCCGCGAATTCGTCGACCTGGCCTTTCAGTGTGCCGGCTTGGATTGGAAGGATTACGTCGAGGTCGACGCGCGCTACTTCCGGCCGGCCGAGGTGGACTACCTGTGCGCCGATACCTCCAAGGCTCGAAACAGGCTAGGCTGGAGCCCTACGGTGAACTTTTCTGAGCTGATAAAAATAATGGTCAAGGCAGACATAGATTCCGTGGAAAGCCGCATTAAGGGAGGTTCCGAGGCTGTTCGGCTCGCCGTGGTTGCCGAGGGTAGGCGCTCTTGATCCGTCTCCAAGACAAGCGGATTGTTGTGACCGGCGGCGGGGGGTTTCTGGGTAGTCATCTGGTCCGTCACCTGGCGGGGATGGGCTGCCGCGAAGTCTTCGTGCCACGCCGCGCTGCTTACGACCTCACCCGGCACGATGCTGTGGAGCGTCTCTTCGCCGAACATCGGCCTGAGGTATTGATTCACGTTGCTGCGGTAGTCGGTGGGATCGGCGCGAATCGGGAGAATCCCGGGCGCTTCTTCTATGACAATGCCATGATGGGCATCCAACTCATCGAGGCCGCCCGCATTTATGGCGTTGAAAAGACAGTCGTTCTCGGTACCATTTGCGCTTATCCAAAATTCACTCCGGTGCCTTTTAGTGAAAGCGAGTTGTGGAACGGATATCCCGAGGAGACTAACGCACCCTACGGAATTGCCAAGAAGACGTTGCTTGTCCAGTGCCAAGCCTACCGCGAGCAGTATGGCATGAATGCCATCTACCTGCTGCCGGTCAACCTCTACGGACCGGACGACAATTTCGACTTGCAATCGTCCCACGTCATTCCCGCATTGATTCGCAAGTGTGTCGAAGCCGTTAACGAGGGTCGAAAGGAAATAGTACTGTGGGGCGATGGCTCGCCGACTCGCGAATTTCTTTACGTCGATGATGCCGCCGAGGGCATTGTTCTCGCGACCGAGCGCTACGACAAGTCCGATCCGGTCAATCTCGGGAGCGGTATGGAAATCTCCATTCGCGACCTGGCCGCCAAAATTGCTGGTCTGACCGGCTTCCGCGGTCGCATTATTTGGGATGATGCCCAACCCAATGGCCAACCCCGCCGCTGTTTGGATGTGACCTTGGCGGAACGGGAGTTTGGCTTCCGCGCGGCGACGCCGTTCGAGGTTGGCCTTCGCCAGACGATCGACTGGTATAAATCCCGTTGAGCAAATTCGGTCACGGCCGAACCGAAAAATAGTTAACCCGGCAACGGCCACAACTGCATCTCCCCAAAAAGTTCCCCCACCTGCACTGACGTTCCAGGTTGCAGGCAGAGGGCAAGCCGGTTTCCCTGACGTCATCACTTCCGCTCGACCAGCACCAGGCGCTCACGTTCGAGTGCTTCGTGCAGCAGCGACTTGATATAGGTTTGGTACGGTAGCCCCTTAGCTGCGGCGAGTTGCTGCGCGAGTGCGATGTCGGGCTCGGGCAGTCGGATCGACAGTAGGCGTGACAGCACGCGGTGAAGCGGATGTTCCGGATGTTGATGTATCCTGACCCATCCAGCCCTATCCTTCACTTCCGGAATATCGCTCGTGTCGATCTTGTCGTCCGGCAATGCCGCGACACGCTTCAGGCGATCGCGTTCCGCTTTTGTAATTCTGCGGTTTTCCATCTGCTCAATTGTCCGGGTGATCGTTTTGCCGTGCTCCTCATTCCTCTTCTTCATACAACTTCCTTTCCGCAGGTGTCGCCTTACGGGCTGAAATGATGCGGATAATCGCGCCAAGACCCTCTTCTCTGATCGTATGAACGACCAGCAAAACGCGGCCGACATAGCCGATTGCGTGCAGGCGCTCCTCGCCGTCGATAATACGGTCTGCACGGATCATCACGTGCAAGTCGCTAAA
>Ga0070665_100006757_pt1 | contig 11659 bp, 14 predicted proteins | sample KBSS13metaG_FD_65862 | JGI IMG/M metagenome (GOLD analysis project Ga0070665, IMG submission 65862) | Switchgrass rhizosphere microbial communities from Kellogg Biological Station, Michigan, USA - KBS S1-3 metaG | ecosystem: Host-associated > Plants > Roots > Rhizosphere > Soil ...
GGTGCTGGGCAATCTGGTGGGCCTGATTGATTCGGACTACCAGGGCCAGCTGCAGGTGTCGTGTTGGAATCGCGGTCGAGAGCCGTTCACCATCCGGCCGGGCGAGCGGATTGCGCAACTCGTAGTCGTGCCGGTCGTGCAGGTGGAGCTCGAGGTGGTCCAGGATTTCACCGCAACCGATCGGGGTGGTGGAGGCTTCGGCCATTCAGGCAGCCACTGAGCCCTGACTCGCAGTGGCGGGCTGGCGCCCGGGACCCTGGCACGGCGCGCAAATGCAGGCGTGTGGGCCCTCACTTGCCGGGGTTGCGCAGCTCCTGGTAGCGCTCGATATCGGCCTGGAACTGGGCTTTTACGGTCGTTTCTTCTTCGGTTTTCGAGACCAGCGCATTGTTCTGCGAGCGTAGCTCGTTGAGCGTGCGGACGAGGTCTTCCGCCACATCGTCCGGCATCCTGTGCGCGGCCGGCCGGGGGCTATAGGGCTTGAAGGTCTGCGCCCGAGTCTGCAGCGAGCTCAATCGGGCGTGCAGGCTATCCACATACTGTTCCGCCGCGACGCGCTGGCCATGCAGCTGATCCAGGCGCAAATCCCGCAGCGCCTCAATGTCCTTCACCGACGTATAGGTATTCATCAGGAAAGCGTCGTGCTGCTTCAACTTCAGGATGTTTTCCTGGGCACGTGCTTCGGCGGCCAACTGCTCCGGCGTTTTCTGGGCATCCAGCTTGCGCACTTCGACGCCACGGTTGTTCAGTACTGCACGCTCCTTCTGAGCGTACTGCGGTGGAACGCTGTCACCGTAGTGCACCACGCCCTGGTCGTCAGTCCAACGATAGGTACCCCGTTCCGTGCCCGTGCTGTTTGCGGCCAGCGCGACAGGCACCCACCCGACGAATGCAACCAGCATCCCGAGCACACCCGGCCCCAACCGCACAGACATCGAAACCCCCATTCGTTTGGAACATCAACTCTACTATTCTGACTCAGACAGCTTGGCGGCCCAAGTCTCAGGTCACACCATAACGTTGTCGATAGTCGCGCAGCGATGTGAGCTGCTCTGCAGAAATACGTGCCTGTCCGTCCGGTGGGTTGGCGAGTGTCTCGATCAGGTCAGCGAGTGTGACGACGCTCACACAACTCAGGCCTTGCTGACTTTCAATCTCCTGCACCGCGGAAGAGTTGCCCTGGCCGCGCTCCTGGCGGTCGAGAGCCAACGCGACGGCCACCGGCTGAGCGCCCGCGTTGCGTATGATTTCGAGCGATTCACGCACCGCAGTGCCGGCCGTGATCACATCGTCGACCACCAGCACTCGGCCGCGCAATGGGCTGCCGACCACGGTCCCCCCTTCGCCGTGATCCTTGGCCTCCTTGCGGTTGAATGCGTAGGGCACGTTCCGGCCGTGCTGGGTCGCCAACGCAATCACCAGTGCCGTCGCAAGCGGAATGCCTTTGTAGGCCGGTCCGAAAATCATGTCGAATTCGATGCCCGAGCGCAGGATGGCCGCCGCATAGCATTGGCCGAGCACGGCCGCCGCCTCGCCGTCACTGAACAGTCCCGCGTTGAAGAAGTACGGGCTCTCGCGCCCGGATTTGAGCTTGAAGTTGCCGAAGCGAAGTGCGTCCCGCGACAACGCCAGGTCGATGAATCTGAGCTGATAATCCTGCATGCCGTATCCTGTGAGCTGTTTGCGATTTTCGGGGAAGAGATTGAGCGTAGCTGAGAAGCCGTCCTTACGGCAGGTTCTGGCGAGTCCGAAGATGCTGGTCATCATGGCGATGGGGGCCGCCTCGGGTTATCCGAACCAGCTCACTGAAAGCGCGCTGCAAGCCTGGCTCAAGGACTCCCACGTCAGCAATACCATCATCGGCTGGATGTCCTATGTCGCGCTTCCCTATCTGCTGAAATTCCTGTGGGCGCCGTTCATCGACCGCTATCCGCTGCCGTTTCTCGGCCGGCGCCGCGGATGGATCCTGCTCACCCAACTGCTGTTGGCCGCGGCGATCGCCTTGCTGGCGGTGCAGAACCCGGCCGCTGCGCTCACACCCGTTGCCGTCTGTGCCGTCGGCATCGTGTTTTTGTCGGCCACCCAGGACATTGGTATCGATGCCTATCGAACTGATGTGTCATTGCCCCCTGAGCGCGGGTTGGCCGCAACCGCCACCAATCTCGGCTATCGAACCGCCGCGTGGTTTGCTGCCGCAGTCGCGCTGATCATCGCTGACTACTTCGGCTGGCGGCCTGCGTTTCTGATCCTGGCGGGGGTCATGCTGCTGTTCTGTATTTCCACGTGGCTCGCTCCCGAGCCGCCGACACTGCAGCAACCACCCCGTTCATTACGGGAGACGGTGGTGATTCCCCTGCAGGAGTTGTTGGCCGGCCCGGGCGCGCTCGCGCTGTTGTGTGTGGTGGCCGTCTTCAAGATCGGCGATGCCTTCGCCAACAAGTTCTTCACACCGTTCATGCTCGACACCGGCTTCACCAAGACGGAAGTCGCGGTGATCGTCAAGCCTCTGTTTACCGCCGGGGCGTTGATCGGTGCCGTGGTCGGCGGCGTGCTCATGGTGCGGCTCGGCCTGCTGCGCTCGATGTTGATTTTCGGCATCTCGCAGGCGGTGACCAACCTCATGTACTGCGCGCTGGCGATCATCGGGAAGAACTATTCGCTCATGATTGCCGCGGTGCTGATCGAGCACGTGGCTGCAGCGATGGGCAACATCGCGGTCGTGGCGCTGATCATGGCGCTGTGTGATGTCAGATACAGTGCCTTCCAATACGCCTTGATGTCGGCAATCGCATTAGCGCCTCGTTATGGGCTGGGTTATCCGGCCGGCTGGGTGGCCGACCACGGCGGTTGGGCCGTCTACTTCGTCGTCAGCTTTGTGTTGGCCATTCCCGGACTCGCCATCGTGTGGCTCACCCGGGACCGGATCAACGCGCTGGATGAGCAGCGCGCATGAGTCAGCCGCGCCGGATGATCGATGTTGAGCGGGTCATCTGTCGCCTCGATGACCTGGGCGAGTCCGGCTCACGCGGCTTCTCGATCGGCACCGGCGACTGGCCGGTGCGCGGGTTTGTCGTTCGGATCAATGATCAGGTTCGCGGCTACGTCAACAGTTGCCCGCATGCGCGCCATCCGCTGAACTTCAAACCCAACCAGTTTCTGACAATGGATGGGGCACTGATACTGTGCGCATCCCACGGCGCGCTGTTTGAAAAATCAACAGGCTATTGCGTGGCCGGGCCCTGTGCCGGCCAATCATTGCAAACGCTGTCGCTCGAGGTCAGCGACGGCTATGTGTTGTTGGCCCAGACGGACCTACTCGAATAGATCGATCCCATCGAGCGGGCTGGCCCGCAGCATGGTCTCATCGCCGGAGATGTCACTGCCGGTGGCCGAGTCATCGCTCGACTCAACATCGACGGAACCCGTCCAGTCTTCCGGCGGTTCCGCGGCTTCGAGGGCGCGGTCGGCCCACTGACTGTCCCAGTCTTCGGTATCCATCTCTTCGACTGTACCGTCGAAGTATTGGATCTCGATGGTGCCGTCGTCCTCATCGAAAGCCACGACTTCAAACGAGTCGCCGCCGGTGTGTCGATACCACTCGCCGATACTGGGGTTGGGAGCTGCCATGACTACAACTTCGGTGGGCCAGAGGGTCAGTTGATGTTGCGCCTTGCGCGTGACGCTTTCAAGCGTGCAGTGCGCGGGCTTGCAGCCTGCACTCTTCAGCGACGCTCGAACGCGATGTCCCAAACATCGTGTCCCAACCTTTCACCGCGCCTTTCGAATCGGGTGGGATTGCGTTCGCTCGGCCTTGGAATGAATCCACCGTCGGTTGCCGTGTTGCGCAAACGCGGATTGGCGTTGAGCACTTCCAGCACAGCATCCGCATAGGGTTGCCAGTCGGAGGCAAAGCGCAGTACTCCACCCGCTCTGAGGCGGTCGGTGACCAACTCGACGAACGGCGCCTGGACCAACCGCCGCTTGTGATGACGTTTCTTGTGCCAGGGATCCGGAAACAGGATGACGACTTCGGACAAACTCTGCGGCGCAACCTGGTGTGTCAGAACTTCGACGGCATCGTGGCAGATGACTCGTGCATTGCGAAGCTGGCGTTCTTCCAGGCTCAACAACAGGCGTCCCACGCCGGGACGATGCACTTCGACACCCAGGTAGTTGCGCTCGGGATGTGCGGCCGCCTGGTCGGCAAGGTTGTCCCCATTGCCGAAGCCGATCTCGAGGGTGACGGGGGCCGACCGACCAAAGGCGGTATCGAGGTCGAGAGGCGTCGCGGCAAATGAAATGCCGTACTGCGGCCACAGGAGGTCCAGCGCCCGTTGTTGGGCCTCCGTGATCCGACCACCGCGCATCACAAAAGAGCGGATGGAACGGGGATGTTCGATCTCAGCCATGCTCGCTCGACCGACGGCCCGAGGGGCCGCCTGCGACAATTACATCGGTCGGCCGGTGCGCGGGTCGATGCGGATGGTGGGCAGCCCCAGGGCCTTCCACTCGGAAATGCCACCGGCCATGTGGGCCGCTGCCTGACCCTGCGCCAGCCGCTGCCGTGCGGCAGTCAGCGAGCGACCGCCCGCCGCGCACGAAAACACAACCTGGCGTGACTCATCGGGCGGCAGCTGGGTCACGTCGAACGTGGACAAGGGGTACAACAGGGCACCGGGGATGCGCTCGGCGGCGTACTCCGCCGGTTCACGGACGTCGACCAGCAAAATGCGGCCGGCGTCGAGCAGCTCTTTGACCTCTTCGGGGTCGTATTCGGTTACCTGGTCGGGTGTCATGTGCGGCATCCCAAGATTGTACCTCGGCGGCGCGACCCGGCGCACGCGAGCAACGGTTCGTCGCGCCGTCCCGGCCGCACAGCTGCGCTGTGGTATACGTCGCCGATGAATAGATATGCACTCGCACTGTCCCTGGTCTGTTTCGCCGGCGTCGCTCTGGCGGACGAAAAACCATCCCTCCTGGAGGTCTGCCAGACCGACGTCAAAGGCGACAAAAAGGAAGAATGGAAGCGGGAGCCGAAGGCGGAGAGTTCCGTGACCCAGCACCATTTGAGTGCGGGCGGCAAGAGCTTCGATTACACGGCGACCGCGGGCACCCTGGTCATCCGCGATGACGAGGACAAGCCGATTGCCAACATGGGCTACGTCGCCTACACGCGGCGCGACACCAAAGATCTCTCACAGCGGCCGGTGCTGTTCGCCTTCAACGGCGGACCGGGTTCCTCGTCGCTATGGTTGCACATGGGTGTGTTGGGTCCGAAGCGGGTGGTGGTTGCGGATCCGACACCCACGCCGCCTGCGCCCTACAAAGTTGTAGACAACGAGTTCGGGGTGCTCGACAAGGCCGACCTCGTCATGATCGATCCGGTCGGCACGGGCTTGAGTCGCGCCGTGTGCGACAAGAAGGACGAGGACTTCTGGGGCGTGGACCCGGACATTGATTCGGTCAGCCGCTTCATTGCCCAGTATGTCAGCGACAACAACCGCTGGAATTCGCCGAAGTACCTGTTCGGCGAAAGTTATGGCACCACACGCGCGGCCGCAATCGTCGACTGGCTGCGTTCCCGACGCTCGCTCGCTTTCAACGGGCTGGTGCTCGTGTCGGTCGCAACTGACATCGAGGCAATCTTTGCGGAGTTGCCGGGCAACGAGCGGCCGTACGCGGCGTACCTCCCGGCGTATGCGGCTGTAGGTTGGTATCACCACATGATCCCCAACCAGCCGGCTGCTCTCGAGCCTTTCCTCACAGAAGTACGGCGTTACGCTACCGGGCCGTTCACTGCAGCACTTCTGAAGGGCGATGCCTTGAGTGATGAGGAACGCGATGCTGTGGCCAAGCAGGTGCACGAGTACACGGGCCTCAGCCCGGAGTATGTGAAGGCGGCGAACCTGCGGATCTCCGAGATTGCTTTCGCACACGAGCTGTTGAAGTCACGGCGCCTGACAATCGGCCGGCTGGATGGGCGTTTTGCGGGTGCAACCCAGGATCCCCTGGAGAAATACGCCGACTACGATCCGCAGTCGGCGGCCATCAGTGCGGCGTTTACCGCGGCCTTCCAGGACTGGTATCACGTCGATCTGAAATTCGGTCAGGGACGCACCTACCGGGCGACGAACTTCTCGATCGGCGAGCGTTGGAAGTGGACCCACAAGCCCATCGATGCGCAGGGCGAGCAGCCGATCGTCAACTCGGGAGTCGACCTGGCGCAGGCGTTGGTTCAGGACGCGAACCTGAAGGTGCTGGTGCTGAATGGCTACTACGATCTGGCGACGCCGTTTTCAGCAACCGAGTACATGATGGCGCACCTCGGCTTGCCGCCGGGAACGTCCTCCCGGATCCAGATGAAGTACTACGAGGCCGGGCACATGATGTATGTAAACCCAGGCTCCATCAAAAAGATGAAAGGTGACGTGGACGCCTTCATCGATTCAACCCATTAACGGGGGCTGCATCCGAACCGTCGCTTCATGCGTAGTATGGGGCGATGGACACGGAAACCCAGCTCGATGAGCAGCTCCAGGGGCTGCTCAGCCGCTGCGCCGCAGCAGATTCGAGCGCTTTGGAGCGCTTGTACGAGCTCGCCTCGCCGCTGCTGTTTGCAGCGCTGACGCGCATCCTTCGGCGCCGTTCGCTGGCCGAGGAGGCGCTCCAGGACGTGTTCGTCAGCATTTGGCAGCGCGCGGGACAGTTCCAGGCCTCGCGGGGACGGGCGATGGCCTGGATGATGTCCATAGCCCGCTATCGGGCCATCGACCTCCTGCGCCACGAGCGATCGGCGCCCGTACTGGTACCTGACCTTCCCGAGCGCGCTGATTCGGCCGAGGAGAAGGAAGAGTCGGGCTCGTGGATGCCCGCCGCCGGCCTGTTGGAACGCTGCCTGGGCCTGCTGAATGATCAGCAGCGCAGTTGCCTGGAGCTCGCCTATGTCGGGGGTAACTCACACGAGGATATTTCGCGTCTGACCGGCAACCCGCTCGGGACGGTCAAGAGTTGGATCCGCCGCGGGCTGCAGAGTCTGCGCAAGTGTCTGGAATCCTGACGTGCGACCGCAGGACCATCCCACCGTAATCGACTCACTCGCTGCCGAGTACGTGTTGGGCACATTGCGGGGGCAGGCACGCCGCCGCTTTGAGAAGTGGCGCGCCAACACACCGCTCGTGGATGAACGCTGCCGTTTCTGGGAAAACCATCTGATGCAGCTCGCAAAGGGTTTGAGGCCCATCCGGCCGCCCCCACACGTGTGGCAGGGCATTCGCGCCCGATTGAATCTATCGCGTCGCGATCACAAGCGCCGTGGGCGGCCCTGGGCCATTGCGGCGAGCTTGTTGCTCGTCGTGGGCCTGTCGGCCGTGCTGTATTGGCGCAGCGTCGAGCCCGGCAAGTTGACTGCGGTGGCGATGATTGCTTCCCCGGCGGGTGCTCAGCTTTGGGAAGTGGATGTCTACCGCGACAAGGGCCGGGTGATCCTGCGGACGGGCCAGGTTCCGGCTCATCCCGCAGATCGCGACTTCGAATTGTGGGCGCTGCCTGCTGGAGGCAAGCCGGTTTCACTGGGTGTGATGCCCGCCGGCGGCACAATGCAACGTAACCTGACCGACGTGCAGAAGCAGGCACTGGCCAACTCAACGCAGGTGGCCGTCACCGTCGAGCAGTTGGGCGGTTCGCCCACAGGTCAGCCGACTACCACGCCGGTCTACGTGGTGCCGCTACGGGCAGCGTCATAGCGCGGCGGCCCAACCAAGCGACGGCCGGCGCCGTTCGCGGAAACTGCTTGCTGCGATTTCCGCCGACAAAAAAACGCGCCAACCCGGTTAAGGGCCGGCGCGTTGGAAGTTGCGCGATCAGAACGAAACGAATGCGCCGACGTTCGCCACCCAGGCCTTGTTCTCGTCTCCAACCTGGTTGCGTGACCACATGGACGTACCTTCCGCCAGCAGCATCAGGTTCGGGGTCAGTTGGTCATACACGCCGAGGGTGAACTTGTCGTTGAGATGGACCAACGTGGGGTTGACCTCGCCGTCGGCACGGCTCAGGCGGCTGGTACCGTAGTTGGCGCCCAGCTTGATGTTGGTTTCCGGCAGCTTGTAGGTCACCTGCGCGAGTCCGCCGTAGGATTTGCGGTTCTCGCCATATCCGGCGCTGGCAGGATCGGTATCCGCACTGTTGATAAACAGTCCGGTGGTGCCGAGTCCCTTGGCGTAATACGCCCAGGCCGCGATCTGAATGCCCCCCGGCAGATCGTACTTGCCGCCGAAGTCGAAACCGGCGCCGTCATACGACACCTTCTGCCCGGAGATCAGATTGCCGAGGGCATCGGAGCGTTGAAACTCCTGTTTCTCGTACAGGAAGGAGGCTGACAGGTACAGCGGTCCACCATTTTTGAAGGCAATCTTGCCGTGGAAACCGGGAGTGGCCTTGGGCTGAGGACCCGTGCCGTCCGTCAATGACTCCAGCGGGTCGAAGATACCGACAGTGACCTTCACGCCATTCAAATCCGGCGTGGTGTAGTTGATCTGGGCCAGCCAGTCCGTATAGATGTAACCGTAGCCGATCGAGCCGAGCGACGTGTTGGTTGGTGCGGCATTGCTGCCGTTGGCACCTACGCCGAGCAGAGTCATGTCGTTCAGAATCGCGTCCGCGCCGAACAAGCCGATGTTGCGGCCGGCGAGCACGGTACCCATCTCGGAATTGCCGAAAGTCAGAAAAACTTGACGAACATCGAGGCCGGCGGTGCCGAGGGCGGTGTTGCGAGTTGACGAGGTGGTGCCGAGGTTCGGGCTGCCGCCATCGTTGGTGCTGATGCCCGGATACAGGCCGAAGGTGACGGCGATGTCGTAACCGGCCTGGGTCGTCGCGGCGCTGATGCTCAAGGCAGCAGGGAGCAGGCCGTTGCTCACCGACGAAGACGATCGCTGCCCGTCACCGGGTGCCACGCAAGTCAGGCCACCGCCAATCGTCTTGGCGCTGTCGAGCGATTCGCAGTTGGAATAGATGTAGTCAGCATTGACGTTGCCGTCGAAGCTGAGTTTCCAGTCGCCGGCAGTCACATCGACAGCGTGTGCGGCGGGTGCACACATGGCTGCCAGCGCTGCGGCGATTGAGAAACGAACATGTTGCTGTTTCATGGGAGCGTTCCTTCGAGTTGTCCGGCGGTGCGGTGCGCGCTCACCTGTTATTGCGTCGCGTTACGCGCTGCCATATCAGACTCCGCGACGACGGCGAGCATGCGGGTGCAACCCCCGTGCCAGCCGCAAAAATGTCCGTCATACGCGTGTCCTGCACGCAACAGAAGCTCCGAGATTGGCCTCAACGTGTTCCATTTGGAGGTATGTTTGATACAGGGTTGTCACGCTTATGGAACGCGGTGGCCGTTGTCCAGCGCTGCGGCAAACGAATTGCTGCGGTGTGGAGGGCCTAAAGCCGACTTGCAGTGTTTGTCGCGACGTGTTTCTCTATCGTGACACTGTAACGGCACGCCTGCGGCAGAACAGTGACTGTGTGAGGGGGAAAACGTATGGCAAACGCAACGGGTATCAGGCGCTCGGACGAGCCTTTGCGGACCGGTCACGGCTTGGCTGAAGTCGCGGCGGAGGTTCGTACTGACAGCCTCATCGGCAGGAGGAGCCGCGAACAGTTGATTGCGGCGGCGGTCATGGAGATGGACCGCCTGTATGAGCGGATCTGCGAATCGGGTTGTGTGCTGTTGCTCACTGACAGCGAGGGCGCAATCCTCCACGAAAAATCCAACGCCATGTTGAAGGGCGCATTCCGCGTCCAGCGGGTCGGAGCGCCGGCGGTGCGCGCGATTGCGCCGGAGCGCGATGTTGCTCCAGTCAACTACAAACCATCTCAACAAATGTTGACATTGGAGGATCTGGCCGGGGAAGACCCGCAGATGTTGCGCAATGTGCGCAGCGCCTACCGGATCGCCGATTCAGGCGTTTCGGTGCTCATCCAGGGGCCGACAGGCTCCGGAAAGGAAGCCTTCGCGCACGCCATGCATCTCGTCAGCCGGCGCGCAGATCGGCCCTTTGTGGCCGTGAACTGCGCGGCGATTCCCGAGACTCTGATTGAAAGCGAGCTGTTTGGTTACAAGCCGGGGGCGTTCACCGGGGCTCGCAAGGAAGGCATGCGCGGCAAGATCCTGCAGTCCGCGGGCGGCACGCTGTTTCTCGATGAAATCGGCGATATGCCGTTGACATTGCAGACACGGCTGCTGCGTGTGTTGGAAGAGCAGGAGATCATGCCGCTCGGCAGCGAGACGGCCATCAAGGTCGACCTGCACGTAATCGCCGCATCTCACCGCAACCTGCGCGAGATGATTGCCAACGGCACCTTCCGCGAGGATCTCTACTACCGCCTCAACGGCATCACGCTCGAGCTGCCGGCACTGCGCGATCGGGCCGACAAGGAGCGTGTGATTCATCACGCGCTGGCGGCTGAAACCGGCAATGGCCGGCCCGCGGCGATCGAGATGGATGCCTTGCAGCGGCTGGTGGCCTATCCCTGGCCGGGTAACATTCGCGAGTTGCGTAACGTCATTCGGACGGCGCTCGCGATCTGCGAGGGCGGTGTGGTCCGCGGGATCGATCTGCCGCGTGAAATCCGCGAGTCACAATCCAACATCGGGACCGCGATGCTGCCGGTGGCGGCCGTGGCGGAATCGAGTTGTCCCGTGAACCCGCTGAAGGCGGCCGAGCGGGCAGCCTTGGTACGGGTCATCGCGGAATGTCACGGGAATATGACGCGCGTGGCGGCCCAACTCGGCATGAGTCGCAACACCCTGTACCGCAGAATGAAGCGTCACTCCATACCGCTCGCTCACGGCGGCTGATCCCGCTCATCGACCCTGTTCCCTGAATCTCTGGCCCGGACTTTGCACGGGCCAGAGAATGAAGGAAAAAGCGTTGTCCCGGACGGGCAAGGTTCGGCTCGCTTCGGGACGTCAACTGCAAAAGGACCCTGCGGGAGACGGCCATTTTCTGGCTGGGCCCGGAGGGGTTGTGCAGCTCAACGAGAGTGCTGCCGCGATTTTGGCCTTGTGTGACGGCACGTTGACCCGTGAGCAGATCATCGCGCGCGTGCTCCCCAGGTCGAAGGACGACAGTTTCGCGGTGGATGCCCGCGAGTTCCTGAACGCTGCCCGACGCCGGGGTTGGATTGTGGAGGAGTGACTGCCTATACCGCTCGGGTGAAGACCTCGGTGCCCCGTGACTTCAGGACGCGGTGAACCAAAATGAATATGTAGTAAGTAGCAAGGCACCACACCACGCGCATGAGCGTCGGCGTGGCCCCGGTATTCGGCCAGAGCGCCTCTCCGATGAGAGGCGCGGCAAACCAGCCGACGATGAGCATCCCGATGGCTGCACCAAAATAAATCCGCCCGGGCGGCGCGAGTTGCAATGGACCCGCGCCACTGCGGGCGTATTGCATCCGCGTCCGCAGCCAGATCATCCCGACGATGAATAACGAAGTAATACCAACTATGAGGTCTTGAGCATTCATGGATGCGCTCCCAGAATGCCTATTCTAAAGCAGACGGGAGAATTTCGATGGACCTTCAATTGAATGACAAGCTGGCGGTCGTTACAGGGAGCACCGCCGGCATCGGCTATGCGATTGCCGAGGCGCTAGCCAAGGA
>Ga0070665_100006760_pt1 | contig 11657 bp, 10 predicted proteins | sample KBSS13metaG_FD_65862 | JGI IMG/M metagenome (GOLD analysis project Ga0070665, IMG submission 65862) | Switchgrass rhizosphere microbial communities from Kellogg Biological Station, Michigan, USA - KBS S1-3 metaG | ecosystem: Host-associated > Plants > Roots > Rhizosphere > Soil ...
AATGGTTTCGCCGAAGTATCCCGATGGCGCGCTGATGTCGCATCGAGGCGGCGGCGTGATGCTGCGGGTTCACTACGGCGCCGATGGCCACATCGTCGATGCCGAGCCTATCGACGGCGGCGAGCCGAAAGCCGGCAGCGACATCGTGCGCACGGCCGTCGCCGCCGTGAAGCAATGGACGGTAAAGCCGGAGATGATCGCCGGACACGGCCTCGCGGGCGAGGCGAAAATTCCGCTCTGCTTCTCGTTGCCGCAGAAGGAATACACGTGCCGTTTCACCGACCCCGATTCGAAGCGCGTACTCGACGGCGATCACGCCATCCTCGCGGTGAATTCGGTCGTTCGTCTCGAAACCGACGTTGCCGGCCAGGTGCTCTAGTCAGACCGAGCTCGTAACGCGCTGCAGCTGGTCGGCCTGATCCTCGCGCGTCAGCGCGTCGATCAGCTCGTCGAGATCGCCGGCGATGATTTCCGGCAGCCGATAGAGCGTCAGGTTGATGCGGTGATCGGTGACGCGGCCCTGCGGAAAGTTGTAGGTGCGGATGCGTTGGCTGCGATCGCCGGATCCGACCTGGAGCTTGCGCGATTCGGCTTCGGCGCGATCCTGCTTTTCGCGCTCGCGTTCGACGAGCTCGGCCTTGAGGCGCTTCATTGCCTTGTCGCGGTTCGCGTGCTGCGAGCGCTCGTTCTGGCATTCGACGACGATGCCGGACGGCAAGTGCGTGATGCGGATCGCCGAGTCGGTCTTGTTGACGTGCTGGCCGCCGGCGCCGGACGAACGGAACGTGTCGACCTTGAGATCGGCGGGATTGATTTCGACGTCGTCGATCGCGTCGACTTCGGGCAGGATCGCGACGGTCGCGGCCGACGTGTGGATGCGTCCCTGCGCTTCGGTCTCCGGAACGCGCTGCACGCGATGCGTGCCCGATTCGAACTTCAGCCGCGAAAACGCGCCCTTGCCTTCGATGCGCGCGATGATTTCCTTGTAGCCGCCGTGCTCGCCTTCGCTGGTCGAGAGGATTTCGACACGCCAGTTGCGCCGCTCCGCGTAGCGCGCGTACATGCGGAACAGATCGCCGGCGAAGATCGCGGCTTCGTCACCACCGGTGCCAGCGCGGAGCTCGAGGAAGAGATTCGCCTCGTCGCGTTCGTCCTTCGGAATCAGCAGGACATTGAGCTCGCGCCCAAGCTCGTCGCGTTCGGCTTCGAGCGAGGCGATTTCATCGGTCGCGAGCGCCTTCAGCTCCGGATCCTCGAGCATCGCGCGTGCCGATTCGAGCGCGCTGCCGTTTTCGTCGTATGCGCGCAGCGCCGCGGTCAGCGGCCCGAGCTGCGAGTGCTCGCGCGAGACATCGCGCAGGCGTTTGGGATCCGCAAGCACCTCGGAGCTCGCGAGCATGTGCTCGAGCTCCTGATGGCGCTCGGCGAGTTGTTCGAGTTTGCGGCGGATGCTGGGTTGCATGATGGGATTATCGCTGAGCCGACCGTCTTCGATCTCGTCGTCGCGGCGAAAGCGGGGATCGAGCGACGTTGTGCGTGCAAAACGCGCGAGGTTCCCGCTTGCGCAGGACGAGGGAAGGACGCCGCTACGACTCTCGGTCGCCCGGCATCGCGGGCTCGTTCTCGAAAAGCCGTTCGGCGGCACGCAGCAATTCCGCATCGCCGCGCAACGCCGCCGCGCGAAGATTCGCGCTCGGCGCGTGCAGAAGCTTGTTGGTCAGCGTATTCGCAAGGAACGCCAGCACTTCGTCGGCCGGTCGGCCGCGTGCGAGCAACGCCTGCGCCTTCGCGAGCACTTCGTCGCGATCGGCTTCGGCGTTTCGACGCAAGCCGCTGACCGGATTGTGCAGATCGAGCGCACGCCACCAGCCCATGAAATGCTCGACCGAGAGCTCGATCATCGCTTCGGCATCGCGCGCCGCTTCGCGCCGCCCGCGCAGGTTTTCGTCGATGACCTCGCGCAGATCATCGATCGTGTAGAGGAACACGTCTTCGATCGAGGCGACTTCCGGAGCGATATCGCGCGGCACCGCAATGTCGACGAGGAACATCGGCTTGCGTCTTCGTTGCGCGATCGCGGCCGCGACCGTATCGCGGTCGAGCACCGGTTCGCGGCTCGCCGTCGAGGAAATGACGATGTCCGCTTCGGCAAGGTGCTTCGGAAGATCGGCGAGCGTGATCGCGTAGCCGCCAAAGCGGCCCGCGAGCACCTGCGCGTTTTCGAGCGTGCGATTGGCGACGATCAGGCGGCGCGCACGCGCTTCGGTGAGGTGCCGCGCGGCAAGCTCGATCGTCTCGCCGGCGCCGATCAGCAGGATGCAGGCCTGGGCGAGATCGGCGAACACGCGCTCGGCAAGCCGCACCGCGGTGAACGCGACCGAGACGGGGTTCGCGCCGATGCGCGTATCCGAGCGCACGCGCTTGGCGACCGCGAACGTGTTCTGGAACAACCGATCGAGCGGCGCGCGCAGCGTCTGCGCGTCGCGCGCGAGCGCGTAGGCGTCCTTGACCTGCCCGAGGATCTGCGGCTCGCCGAGCACCATCGATTCGAGGCCGGTCGCCACGCGGAAGAGATGGCGCACGGCGTCGGCGTCGGTATGGAGGTAAAGGAACTCGCCGAGCCGCTCGCCGGTCAGCTGGTGGTGGCGCTGCAGCCAGGCGCCCGGAACGGTCTCGTTGCCGCCTTCGACCGTGCAATAGAGCTCGGTGCGGTTGCAGGTCGACAGGATGGCCGCCTCGCGGACGCCCGGCTGGGCCGTGAGCTCGGCCAGCGCCGAAGCGGTATTTTCGGGCGCGAAAGCGACCCTCTCGCGGAATGCGAGCGGAGCGGTGAGATGGTTGAGTCCTATTGCGATCAGCGCCATGTGTTTTCGGGTCGACGCTCGACGCTGCCGCCCGATTCGGCCGGGACGCGTGAATATGAACTGGTTGGAAGGACGGTCATCGAGGCAATCGGCTAAGCTAGTCGCGGCGCGCGCCAGGAACGGCCGGCACGCCGGCCACAGGCGCGAACCCTGCCGCGGTCGCGCGAATTCTGCGGGCGCATACGTGCAATATCAAGCAAGCGCAATTTCAAGCAAGACAAGGCGTTGCATGCAATTCCAGGCGGAATTTCCCGTCTCCTTCAGCGCCATCGCCGGCGGCGCGCTCGCGCTGTCGCTCGGAACGCTGCTGGCCGCGTGCGCGAACGTGCGTCCGAATGCGTCCGCACCGGCTGCCGCGCCGGCGCTCGCGACGCCGGTATCGCTCGAGTCGGATCTGATGGCAAAACTCCTGGCGGCGCAGTTCGCGCTGCAGGAAAGCGATCTCAAGTCGGGCGCGCAAGGCTTCGCCGATGCGGCCGCGCTTTCGAAGGATCCGAACGTCGCCGAAGAGGCGACGCGTCTCGCGTTGACGATCAAGAACTGGCCGCTCGCGCGCACGTCGCTCGCGCGCTGGCAATCGCTCGCGCCCAAAGATCCCGGCGTGCTTCAGGCGCGAGCCTGGATCGCGATCGGCGAAGGACGTCCCGACGATGCATTCGCCGATCTCGATGCGCTCGCATCGCGCGGCGACGAGCAGGGCTGGCGCCTGATCGCGCAAACGTTGCTCGGTACCGACGACAAGGCCGCCGCGGCGCGTCTCCTCGAGCGCATCGCGACGCCGGCGCACCTCGCCGACAGCGAATCGAACTGGGTCGCGGTGAGCCAGCTTGCCTTCAAGCTCGGCGACAAGGCGTCGGCGCGTCGCGTCGCTGACGGTGCCGTCGCGCGGTTCCACGGCGGCGAAGCGTATGCATGGAGCGCGCGCCTCGCGCTCGATCGCGGCGACAAGGCAGCGGCGCGCACGCTTTACGCCGAGGCGCTCAAGCGCGATCCGAAAAGCGTGCGGCTGCGCGGCGGCTATGCGGCGCTTCTCGCCGACAGCGGCGACAACGCCGGCGCGGCGCGTGCGCTTGCGCAAGGCCCGCAGGACGACACGACGTACGCCGCGCGTGCGGCGTATGCGGCGCGCGCCGACGACAAGGCGGCGCTCAACTCTCTTTATCGCGAGCTCGACACCGACAAGGATGCGCGCGACGGCAGTCGCCTGTTCCTGCTCGGCCAGGTCGCCGAACTGCTCGACAAGCGCGAAGACGCGCTCGCGTGGTATCGCGAGATCGGCGAGGAGGACGAGCATTGGTTCGACGCGCAGACGCGTCAGGCGATCGTGCTCGATCAGCTCGGCCGCACCGATCAGGCGCTCGACTTCCTGCGCCAGCTGCAGGCGCAGACCGGCGAGGATTCGGTACAGCTCGGCAACGTCTATCTGCTCGAAGCCGATCTGCTGTCGCGCAAGGGACGCAAGCGCGATGCGCTCGCGGTCTACGAGCGCGGTCTCGAAACGCTGCCGGACGATTCGCGTCTCCTGTATGCGCGCGCGCTGCTCGCGGCCGAAGAAGACGATCTGCCGGCGGCCGAGCGCGATCTTCGCCGCGTGATCGCGCTGAAGCCCGACGATGCCGAGGCGCTGAATGCGCTCGGCTATACGCTCGCCGATCGCACCGATCGTCGCGCCGAAGCGCTCGAGCTGATCGAGCGCGCGTACAAGCTGAAACCCGACGAGCCCGCGATCATCGACAGCCTCGGCTGGATCCGCTATCGCATGGGCGATCTCAATGCGTCGATCAAGGAATTGCGCCGCGCATACGAAAAGCAGGCCGATCCCGAGATCGCGGCGCATCTTGGCGAAGTGCTCTGGGTCAGCGGCGAGCGCGATGAAGCGCGGCGCGTCTGGGAGCAGGGCCGCAAGAAGGACGCCAAGAACAAGGCGCTTCTGGAAACGATCCGGCGGCTGACGACGTGAGCTCGGCGGCGCGTGCTGCCGGCGGAGTTCGCGTGCCGTCGTCCGCATTTTCGTCGATCGCACGCGCTGGCCTGTTGCTGATCCTTGCGTTGGCCGGATGTGCTGCGCCGCGCATCAAGCCCGATGCTGATCTGCTCGCGCGCCAGAGCACGCGCGAGCACGCGCTCGCTCAACAACGCACGTGGCAGCTCTCCGGCCGGCTCGGGGTTTCCAACGGTCACGACGGCGGCAGCGGCTCGCTGCAATGGCGTCAGGATGGCGATGCATTCCGCTTCAGCGTGCACGCGCCGGTGACCGGAAAAACATGGGTGCTGAGCGGCGACGCACACCATGCGGTGCTCGAAGGCTTGCGCGAGCAGGCCGTCGAAGGCGCGGACGCGGCGCAGCTGCTCGAGCGCGAGCTCGGCTGGCACGTGCCGGTCGCCGAGCTGATTTTTTGGGCGCGCGCGGCGCGCGCGCCGGGTGATGCGCATATCGAATTCCGCAGCGATGGACTTCCGGCCACGATCGAGCAGGATGGCTGGAAAATCGAATATCCCGATTACGACAACGCGCACGATCCGCCGTTGCCGCGCAAGATCTTCGCGAGCCGCGGCGACTATCGCGTGCGGCTTTCGGTGAGCCAGTGGCAATAACCGGCCGATGAATCGTGACGGTTACTGATCCCGCCGCAAGCATGCTGCGCAGCTGGGAACGCAATGCGACGGCCTGGACCGGCGCGGTACGCGAACGCCGCATCGCGAGCCGCCGCGCGGGCACCGATGTCGCGATCATCGCGGCCGTGTTGGGTGCGCAGCCTCGCAACGTGCTCGATGTCGGCTGCGGCGAAGGCTGGCTCGCGCGCGAGCTTTCGATGCACGGATGCCGCGTCGTCGGCATCGACGCGAGCGCGGCGCTGATCGATTCCGCACGAAGCCTCGGTGGTGGGACGTTCGAGGCGATGGAGTACACGCATGTGGCCGATCGCGCCGTCAGGCTCGGCGCGCCGTTCGATCTCGCCGTGTGCAATTTCTCGCTGCTCGAAGAAGATCTCGTTCCGGTGTTGCGTGCGTTGCGCTACGCTCTCGCCGCGGACGGACGCCTGCTGATCCAGACCGTGCATCCGTGGATTGCCCATCGCGAGGCTCCATACGTCGATGGCTGGCGCACCGAAACGTTCGCGGATTTCGGCGGCGATTTCGTCGAGCCGATGCCGTGGTATTTCCGCACGCTGAGCTCGTGGCTCGACGTCGTCGTCGCCGCGGGCCTTCGCATCGAGCGCGTCAGCGAGCCGCTCGATGCCGAATGCGGCCGTCCGCTGTCGCTGCTGATCGACGCGACGCGCGGCTCGGAGCCGGGCTGAGGTCATGGGCGAATCGTCCAACCGGCTCGACGGCGGCACGCCAGGCGGCGAAGCGTGGACGACCTGGCCGGCGCCGGCGAAGCTCAATCTCTTTCTCCACATCGTCGGCCGGCGTGCCGACGGTTATCACCTGCTGCAGACCGCGTTTCACCTGCTCGACTGGGGCGACGAGGTTCGCCTTCGGCCTCGCAACGACGGCGCGATCCGCCGCATCGATCCGATTCCCGGTATGGCCGACGAGGCCGATCTCGGCGTGCGCGCTGCGATTGCGCTGCGAAATGCGACCGGCTGCCGTCTCGGCGCCGATATCGCGATCGACAAGCGCGTACCGCTCGGCGGCGGGCTTGGTGGCGGCAGCTCCGATGCGGCGACGACGCTAGTCGCGCTAAATGCGATCTGGGGCACCGGCCTCGATGTCGACGCGCTGGCCGACATCGCGGCCGGCCTCGGCGCCGATGTTCCGGTCTTCGTGCGTGGCAGAAGCGCCTGGGCCGAGGGCGTCGGCGAGCGCCTGACGCCGCTGGCGCTGCCGGACCGCTCGTATGTCGTTGCCGATCCTGGCGTTTCGGTGCCGACGCGTGAGTTGTTCCAAGTGCCGGAATTGACACGAAACTCGCCGCCCCTGACAATTCCGCTCTTTGTTTCCGGCGCGGTCACGGGCAATGCGTTCGAGCCCGTGGTGCGGATGCGCTTTCCAGAAGTCGCGGCGGCGTTCGATTGGCTCGGCAGGCACGGCGAAGCGAGGCTCAGTGGATCGGGCGGTTGCGTGTTCGTCGCGGTTGCGTCGCGCGAGGCGGGTGCGGCCGTGGTGGCGGACTCGCCGGGATTTCGCGCCTGGGTCGTCCGCGGCGTCGCGGAGTCGCCATTGCAGCGGCGGCTCGCGGAGTGGCGCAGCGAACGCGTCTGACGCAGGCCGGCTGGTTCGAATGTTTTCGGTTGGGGCGTCGCCAAGTTGGTAAGGCACGGGATTTTGATTCCCGCATTCGCAGGTTCGAGTCCTGCCGCCCCAGCCAACTCGAATGCGCTGGCGCATTCGAGTTGGCTGGGATGCGTGTCTCCACAACTGCGTCGGCCGTGTGCTTTGGTACGACCGCGCTTGAAAAGAAGTTCGTCGATTTCGGCAGTACTGGTGGGACGAGGTGACGTGTGAACACCAACGTGAACACCGCGGGCATTCTCGTCTTCACCGGCAATGCGAACCGTCCGCTGGCTCAGACGATCTGCGCCGAGCTCAACGTGCCGCTCGGCAAGGCGATGGTCGGACGCTTCAGCGACGGCGAGCTGCAGGTCGAGATCGAGGAGAACGTGCGTCGCCAGGAAGTGTTCGTCGTGCAGCCCACGTGTGCGCCGACGGCCGACAATTTCATGGAGCTGCTGGCGCTGGTCGATGCGCTGAAGCGCGCTTCGGCGGCCAGCGTGACCGCGGTGATTCCTTACCTCGGTTATGCGCGCCAGGATCGGCGCCCGCGCTCGGCGCGCGTGCCGATCACGGCGAAGGTCGCGGCGAAGATCATCGGATCGGTCGGAACCGATCGCGTGCTGACGGTCGATCTGCACGCGGATCAGATCCAGGGATTTTTCGATATCCCGCTCGACAATGTCTACGCGTCGCCGGTGTTGCTGGCTGACATCTGGCGTGATTACGGCAACGACGATCTGATCGTCGTCTCGCCCGATGTCGGCGGCGTGGTTCGAGCGAGAGCGCTGGCGAAGCGGCTCGATGACGCGGATCTCGCGATCATCGACAAGCGTCGTCCGCGCGCGAACGAAGCGACGGTGATGAACATCATCGGCGAGGTGAAGGAAAAGGTCTGCGTCCTCGTTGACGACATCGTCGACACCGCCGGCACGTTGTGCGCGGCGGCCGCGGCGCTGAAGAAGAACGGCGCGCGCAAGGTTGTCGCGTACTGCACGCATCCGGTGCTGTCGGGGCCTGCGATCCAGAATCTGAATGGATCGGCGCTCGACGAGCTCGTCGTCACCGACACGATTCCGTTGTCGGAAGCGGCGAGGGCCTGCACGAAGATCCGCCAGCTGTCGGTGGCGGAGTTGCTGGCCGAGACGATCCGGCGCATTGCGTTTGGTGAGTCGGTCAGTTCGCTTTATGTGGATTGATCGAGGGAGCGGGAATAGAGAATGGGGAATCGGGAATCGTTGAAGACGCGCTGATGGCGGCCTTCGATTCTCCATTCCCGATTCCCGATTCCCGGGAACAACAAACTCTCCTGGTCGCGGGAGAGTTTCATGCCGCCGCGAGGCGTCATCACCTGAAGCAAAGGCAGTACTGAAAATGGCAACCACACACAACATCAATGTCGAAAAGCGCGATGTCGAGGGCAAGGGTGCGAGCCGCCGCCTGCGTCGCGCTGGTTTCGTTCCGGCGATCGTCTATGGCGGCGAGCTGAAGCCGGTTTCCATCCAGCTCCAACAGAAAGATGTGTTTCTGGCGAGCCAGAACGAATGGTTCTATTCGTCGATTCTCGATCTCAGTCTCGGCGGCGACGTGCAGAAGGTTCTTCTGCGCGACATGCAGCGCCATCCGTTCAAGCAGCTCTTCCTGCATCTCGATTTCCAGCGCGTCAACGAGAACGAAGCGATCCGCGTGCGCGTGCCGCTGCACTTCCTCAATCAGGAGAAGTCGCCGGCCGGCAAGAAGTCGGGCGTGGTCATCACGCACGAGCTCAACGACGTCGAGATTTCGTGCCTGCCGAAGGATCTGCCGGAGTTCATCGAGGTCGATCTCGGCGAGATCGATGTCGGCGACATCGTGCACATGTCCGATCTGAAGCTTCCGACCGGTGTCGAGATTCCGGAGCTCCGTTTCGGCAAGGAACACGATCACGCGATCGCGGTGGCCAAGGAAATCAAGGAAGAAATCGAGGAAACGCCGGTCGCAGCGGAAGGCGAAGCGGCTGCTGGCGCGGCTCCGGCTGCGGGTGCGGTTCCGGCTCCCGGTGCGGCACCGGCTGCGGGCGCGGCTCCGGCCAAGAAAGACGACAAGAAGTAATCGATGGAACGTCGTGCTCCGCCGGCAATCGCGCCGGCGGAACACGCGATCGCACCGATGGCCGGCCTGCGCCTCATCGTCGGCCTCGGCAACCCGGGCGCCGAACATCTCCGGAACCGGCACAACGCCGGTTTCTGGTTCGTCGACGCGCTCGCGCGACAGGTCGGTGGGCGTTTCGGTGTCGAGTCGAAACTGCGCGGCGAGACCGCGAAGATCCATTACGAAGGCCAGAATCTCTGGCTGCTGAAGCCGATCACGTACATGAATGCGAGCGGCGCGTCGGTCGCCGCGGCGTTGCGCTACTGGAAGATCGAGCCCGAAGAAATGCTCGTCGTGCACGACGATCTCGATCTTCCGCCGGGCGCGGCGCGGCTCAAGTTCGACGGCGGCCATGGCGGCCAGAACGGATTGCGCGACATCTTCGCGCATCTCGGTCACGGCAAGTTCCATCGGCTGCGCATCGGTATCGGACATCCCGGTCCCGGCCAGAAGGATCGCGTGACGCCGTGGGTGCTCGGGCGTCCGTCGGCGGTCGATGAGCAGGCCATCCTGCAAGCGATCGGCGATGCGTTCGACGTGCTGCCACTGGTTGTCGAAGGCGAGTTCGAGAAGGCGATGCATCGGTTGCACACGAAGGGGAATGGGGAATCGGGAAACGGGAATGGTTGAAGAAAGAGTTTTTCTTCCGCACATACCGTGATTACCGCTTTCTGCTTTGACTATTCCCGTTTCCCCATTCCCAATTCCCGGATCCACACATGGGCATCAAATGCGGCATCGTCGGCCTGCCGAACGTCGGCAAGTCGACTCTCTTCAACGCGCTGACGAACGCCGGCATCGCGGCGGCGAATTTTCCGTTCTGCACGATCGATCCGAATGTCGGTGTCGTGCCGGTGCCGGATCCGCGCCTCGATGCGCTCGCCGATATCGTCAAGCCGCAGAAGATCATTGCGACGTCGATCGAGTTCGTCGATATCGCGGGGCTCGTCGCCGGCGCGTCAAAAGGCGAGGGTCTCGGCAACAAATTCCTCGCGCACATCCGCGAGGTCGACGCGATCGCGCACGTCGTGCGCTGCTTCGAGAACACCGACATCGTGCACGTCGCCGGCAAGATCGATCCGATCTCGGATATCGAAACGATCGATACGGAACTTGCGCTCGCCGATCTCGAATCGGTCGACAAGGCGCTGAACCGCGTCGAGCGCGCCGCGAAGGCGAACGACAAGGATGCGATCGCGCGCCGTCCGGGCCTGCAGAAAATCCAGGCGGTCCTCAACGAGGGCAAGCCGGCGCGTTCGGCTGATCTCAGCGACGATGAGCGCTCGCTGCTGCGTGATCTGTTCCTGCTGACGATGAAACCGCTGATGTACATCGCCAACGTCAAGGAAGACGGCTTCGAGAACAATCCATACCTCGACAAGGTGCGCGAGCGCGCCGCGACCGAAGGCGCCGAAGTCGTGCCGGTCTGCGCCGCGATCGAGGAAGAGCTTGCGCAGCTCGACGATGCCGACCGCGGCGCATTTCTCGCCGACATGGGTCTCGACGAACCAGGCTTGAACCGTGTGATCCGCGCCGGCTACAAGCTGCTGGGCCTGCAGACGTATTTCACGGCCGGCGAAAAAGAAGTTCGTGCATGGACGGTGAAACGCGGCTCGACCGCACCGCAGGCGGCCGGCGTGATCCACACCGATTTCGAGCGTGGCTTCATCCGTGCCGAAACCGTCGCCTACGACGACTACATCAAGTATCGCGGCGAGGCCGGTGCGCGCGACGCGGGCCGCCTACGGCTCGAAGGCAAGGACTACATCGTCAAGGAAGGCGACGTGCTGCACTTCCGCTTCAACGTGTAGCGACGACCGCAGCGAATCGCTGACAGGTTTCGGCGCGTTTTTCCGTATGGATAGCGAACATCGGGGCATCGTGCGCCACGCAGGCGTGCGATGACGTCGATGCCGCCGGCCCGGCTGCGGGCTTTCCAACGGAGAACGTCATGCGTTTCGTGCTCGTCTGTTCATTGATCGCCGCGTCGGCGTCCATCCATGCGGAGCCTGCGAGCGCGCCGCCGGCGGCGACCACCGTCACCGCGACACGTCGCGCGGAGCTCGACGTGCTGAAGCTCGAGGAAGGCGTCTGGGATGCCGCGATCGAATTTCCGCCCGATGCACCCGGCGGTGCGCCGACCAAGATGAGCGGCGTGCAGACCAACACGTTCGTGACCGGCAATGGCTGGATCAAGAACGATTTCGCGGTCGATGCGAAATACGGCGGCCACGGCACCTGGGGCTTCGATCCGAAGAAAGGCAAGTACGTCGGCATCTGGGTCGACAGCAACCAGGATTACATCCGCGTCGACGAAGGCACGTTCGATGCGAAGACGCAGACGATGACGTGGTCGTCGGAGCTCCGCCAGCCCGATCCTTATCCGCCGGCGAAATACCGCATGACCGAGGCGTTCAAGGGCGACACGCGCGTGCTGACGATGAC
>Ga0070665_100006761_pt1 | contig 11657 bp, 9 predicted proteins | sample KBSS13metaG_FD_65862 | JGI IMG/M metagenome (GOLD analysis project Ga0070665, IMG submission 65862) | Switchgrass rhizosphere microbial communities from Kellogg Biological Station, Michigan, USA - KBS S1-3 metaG | ecosystem: Host-associated > Plants > Roots > Rhizosphere > Soil ...
CCCGAGCGCGACGCACTCGAAGCGCGCGCGACAGCGCTCGGCGTCGCGCACGCGATCACCTTCGCCGGACGCAGCGACGATGTTCCCGCGCGGTTGGCCGCGACAGACATCTTCGTGTTGCCATCGCGGTCGGAGTCGTTTCCAAACGCCATTCTCGAAGCGATGGCTGCCGGCCTGCCGATCGTGGCCTCCGGCGCCGGCGGGATCCTCGAGCTCGTCGAGAACGGACGCACCGGCTTTCTGGTGCCGCCTGGTCAGGCCGCTCCGCTTGCCGACCGCGTGATGCACCTGATGGCGAATCCCGACGAAGGCGCGGCGATGGGCGCGGCCGCGCGCGCCGATGCGCTGGCGCGCTTCTCCTTCGACCGGATGATCGCGGGATTCGACGAACTGTACCTCTCCGAACTCACCCGGCGCGGCGCGGCGCCCGCCGGCCGTTCGCAACTGGCGGTCTCCTGACATGTGCGGCATAGCTGGAATCGTGGCGGTGGACGGGCTCGATCAACATGCGGAGTCGCGTGCCTTGCGCATGCGCGACGTCATCACGTATCGCGGGCCCGACGAGGCGGGGATGCACGCGGATGCCCACGCCGTTCTCGCGCATCGCCGGCTGAGCATCGTCGATCTCAGCTCGGGACAGCAGCCGTTGTCGAACGAGGATGGCAGCGTGTGGGTGATCTTCAACGGCGAGATCTACAACCACGCCGACATTCGTCAGGATCTCGAATCACGCGGGCACGTGTACCGGACCAGGTCCGATACGGAGACCATCGTCCACGCCTACGAAGAGTGGGGCGACGCGTGCGTAGAACGGTTCCGCGGGATGTTCGCGTTCGCGATCTGGGACGCGCCGAAACGCCGTCTCCTGCTGGTGCGCGATCGCCTCGGTATCAAGCCGCTCTATTGGACGCGAACGCCTCACGCGTTGCTCTTCGGATCGGAGATCAAGGCGATTCTGGCCAGCGGCCTCGTCGAGCCCCGGGCCAACGAAGGCGTGCTGCCGGAGGTCCTGAGCACGCGCTACACATCCGGCGCGGACACGATGTTCCGCGGCATCCACAAGCTGCTGCCGGGCCATCAACTGGTCTTTCAGAACGGTGCCGCGCACATTCGGCAGTACTGGGATGTTCCGGGAAGGAATGAGCAGGGCTCAGGGATCAGGGCTCAGGGCGTCGTCGGCCGATTCCGTGAGCTTCTCGAGGAATCGGTGAAGCTTCGCCTGATGGCGGACGTCCCGCTCGGAATGTTTCTGTCCGGCGGCATCGACAGCAGCGCGATCGCAGCGCTCATGGCGCGGATGATTGACCGCCCGCTGCAGACGTTCTCAGTCGCATTCAAGGATCGGGCGTTCAACGAGCTCGGGTACGCCCGCGAAGTCGCTCAAGCCATCGGGGCGGTATCCCACGAAATCGTGATCGACGACCGCGACTTCTTCGGCGCGCTGCCGAAGTTGATCTGGCACGAAGACGAGCCGATCGCCCACACCTCGAGCGTGCCGCTGTATTTCGTGTCGGCCCTCGCGCGGCAACACGTCACGGTCGTGCTCACCGGCGAAGGAAGCGACGAGTTGCTCGCCGGCTACGGCAAGTATCCGCGCGCTGCCTGGAACTGGCGCGCCGGCACGGTCTACGAACGAGTGGTGCCCGGCGCCGTACGTACCTCCATCGCGCACGGCGTGGTGAAGTGGCTGCCGTCGAAGCTTGGGCGCTACACGCGCCGGTCGTTCCTCGCCATGGACCGCACGCCCGAGTCGATGTTCTTCGACAATTTCGCGTCGATCCGCGTGGCCGATCAGCAGTCGCTGCTTTCCCGCGCCTGGCGCCGGGAGGCGACGGCCGCCGCGGCGTACGGCCGCTCACTCGAATACTTCAACGCATCGAATGGCGCAAGCACGCTGCTCGATCGACTGTTGTACACGGACATCAAGACCTATCTCGTCGAGCTGCTGATGAAGCAGGACCAGATGAGCATGGCTGCATCGATCGAGAGTCGTGTTCCTTTTCTCGATCACAAGCTGGTCGAATTCGCGGCAACCCTTCCAGACGAGTGGAAGCTCGACGGATGGACCACCAAGCGCGTGCTCCGCGAATCGATGAAAGGACTGTTGCCCGATTCGATTCTCAACCGCCCGAAGATGGGCTTCCCCGTGCCGTTTGCCAACTGGACGCGCACCGGCTGGAACGCGGTCGTCCGCGACGTCCTGCTCGATAAACGCTCTCGCGAGCGAGGACTGCTCGATCCCATTGCCGTCGAGCAGCTGCTCGACGATCACGCGGCCGGCCGCACCGAGGGCGGCGACCGTCTCTGGACCCTGCTGAACCTCGAGCTCTGGTACCGCACATTCATCGACCAGGAAGGGATTCAAACGCTGCCCGATGCGCATTCTCTGGCTGAAATCCGATCTGCTGCTGCCGCTTGACAAGGGCGGGAAGCTCCGCACGTGGCACCTGATGCGCCACCTGGCGAAGCGTCACGAGATTACCTATCTCGCGTTCAGGGAGCCTGCGCAGCCGCCCGCCGACATCGAAGGCATGCGCGAGGTGGCGGCGCATGTCGAAACTATTCCGCGCGCGGAACCGGCGAAGGGCACGTGGCGCTTTTACGCGGACACCGCGATGCATCTGGTCGACCCGCTGCCGTACGCGGTCGGGAAATATCGTTCGCGCGCGTTCAAGGAGCGCCTCAATCGCCTGATCGCCTCGCACCACTTCGATCTCATCGTCTGCGACTTCCTGTTTCCCGCCGTGAACCTGCCGAAGAGACTTCCCTGCCCGGCGGTCATCTTCACGCACAACGTCGAGTCCGAGATCTGGCGCCGGCACGCCGCCACGAAGTCCCGCGTGATCGAACGATCGCTCTATCGCTCGCAATACGCCAGGATGCTGCGGTACGAGCGGGAGACGCTCGCGCGCTTCGACGGGGTCCTTGCCGTATCCGAGGCCGACCGCGACACGTTCTCGACGCTGTATCCCGGCGCGATTCGCCAGCCGGTGCATGTCGTTCCCACGGGCGTCGACACCGAATACTTCGCGCCGGCGAAAGGCGATGCGGCGTCGCGCACGCTCGTCTTCACCGGTTCGATGGACTGGCTGCCGAACGAAGACGCCATGCAGTTCTTCTGTCGCGACATCCTGCCGCGGATCCGCGCCGCAGAGCCCGGCGTCACCTTGTCGATCGTGGGACGCGCACCGACGCCGGCCGTCACGCGGCTGGCTGACGAACACGGCGTCCGCGTCACCGGTCGCGTCGACGATGTCAGACCGTACATGGCGGAGGCAGCCGTCTACATCGTGCCGCTTCGCATCGGTGGCGGCACGCGCCTGAAGATCTTCGAGGCGATGTCGATGGGCAAGGCCGTCGTGTCGACGTCAATCGGCGCCGAAGGACTGCCGGTAACGGACGGCCATCACGTACTGCTCGCGGACGAGCCGGACGCCTTTGCATCACGCGTTGTCGACCTGCTGCGCGACCGCGAACGCCGTGCACGGCTCGAGGTCGCCGCTCGCGCGCTCGTGCAGGAACACTACGACTGGTCGGCAGTGGCGGGCTCGCTGGCGGACGCGATCGAGGCCATCGCCGCTCGCAAGCCCATCGGCGATGCGCGATCCGAGTCCGTTCGGACTCATTCGTCGACGGTCCATCGATCGGAACCGTCCATGGTCAACCAATCTGAAATCTGAACCCTTAAACCTGAAATCCCCTGAGGAGATGTTGTGAAAGTTTCGGTCTTCGGTCTCGGATATGTCGGCTGCGTGTCGGCGGGGTCGTTCGCCGGCGACGGCCATCACGTGGTGGGCGTCGACGTGAACCCCGACAAAGTGGCGACGATCAACGCCGGGTGCAGCCCGATTGTCGAACCAGGCCTCGAAGAGTTGCTCGGACGTTGTGCGTCCGAAGGCCGCCTGCGCGCCACCACCGACACGGCGGACGCCATCAACAACTCGGACGTCTCGCTGCTCTGCGTCGGCACGCCCAGCCGGAAGAACGGCAGCCTCGACCTCAGTTATCTGGAGAAGGTGTGCGAGGAAGTTGGACACGCGCTAAGGGCGAAGGACGGCTACCACGTCGTCGTCGTGCGAAGCACGGTGCTGCCAGGGACGACGCACGAGGTCGTGATTCCGGCGCTGGAACGAACGTCCGGAAAGACGTACGGCGATGGCTTTGGCGTATCCGTCAACCCCGAGTTCCTGCGCGAAGGCACGGCCCTGAAGGACTTCCGGAAGCCGCCGCTCACGCTCGTCGGCCACAATCACGCCGCGGATGCGAGCGGCACCATCGCGCTCTATCAGTCGATCGACGCGCCGCTCATCAGCACCAGCATCCGCGTGGCGGAGATGATGAAGTACACGAGCAACACCTGGCACGCGCTGAAGGTCGTGTTCGCCAACGAGATCGGCAACCTGTGCAAGAAGCTGGACGTCGACAGCCACGAGGTGATGGACATCTTCTGCCGCGACGAAAAGCTGAACCTGTCGCCGTATTACCTGAAGCCGGGATTCGCGTTCGGCGGTTCGTGCCTGCCCAAGGACGTCCGTGCGCTCCAGTATCGCGCGAAGGAAGTCGACGTCGACATGCCGCTGATCGCGCAGATCCTGCCGAGCAACAAGGCGCAGATTCAGCAGGCGCTCGATCAGATTCTCGACACCGGCAAGAAGCAGATCGGCATGCTCGGGTTCAGCTTCAAGGCCGGAACCGACGATCTTCGCGAGAGCCCCATCGTCATCCTGGCGGAAGCGCTGCTGGGGAAAGGCGTCTCTCTCAAGATCTACGACAAGAACGTGTCGATGGCGAAGCTGGTCGGCGCGAACAAGAACTACATCGTCCAGCAGATACCCCATCTGTCGTCGCTGCTGTGCAACACGATCACAGAGGTGATCGACGGATCCGAGGTGATCGTCGTCGGCAATCAGGCGCCCGAGTTCGTGGACGCGGTCAAGGCGTGCAGGCAGGATCAGATCGTCATCGACCTCGTCCGTCTCCCGATCTACGGATCGCTGTTGCAGGCTGATTACCGTGGCATCTGCTGGTAGAGAAGGCCAGATGCGCACGCTGCTCATCTGTCACGAGGATGCGCCGCTCGATCGCGACGGTCTGGTCCGGTGGCTCGGTTCATTCTCGACGTTCGCAGGAACGGTGGTGATCCGGGAGCCTGGCGGCCGGCTGCGCAAGCGGATCGCGCGCGAAGTGCGTCGTGTGGGATGGTGGCGGTTTCTCGACGTGCTCGCGTTTCGGGTGTTCCATCGGCTGACTGGAGCCGCCGGCGATCGACGGTGGGAGCGGGCGGCGCTCGATCGGATCCGGGCATCCTATCCAAATCGTCCGGATGCGAGGGAACTCATCGTCTCGTCACCGAACTCGAGCGAGGCGGAGGCTTTCATCGCGGAACGTCAGCCCGACCTCGTGATCGCGCGATGCAAGACCCTGCTCAACGAGCGCATCTTCTCAATCCCGTCGCTCGGAACCTTCGTCATGCATCCCGGCATCTGCCCTGAGTACCGAAATGCGCACGGGTGTTTCTGGGCGATGGCCACTGGCGATCGCGGCAATGTCGGGATGACTCTGCTGCGGATCGATCGCGGTGTCGATACCGGACCGGTGTTCGGGCATTTCCGCATCGACGTGCCTCCTGGCGAGTCTCACGTCATCGCTCAGCACCGGACCGTCGTCGAACACCTGGACGCGATTCGCGACAAGCTGATCGCGATTGCTGCAGGAGCGGCCGCCCCCATCGATACGAGCGGCCGGCGATCCGCGACATGGGGTCAGCCATGGCTCAGCGCCTTCCTTGCGATGCGCAGGCGCGACGCGCGAAACGCCCGAACGATGAAACCGGGGATCGGCCATCTGAAGTCAGAGACCGAACGCCCGTGAACCCGCTGATGTACCACGACCTCGTTGCCGAAGGCGACGAGGACGCGAGCGGATTTCCGGGACGCGACGCGGCGCTCTACAAGATCTCTGTCACCGCGTTCTCGCAGCATCTTGATGCAATCAGCGAATCGCTATATTCCCATCCTGCCGATCCCGCCCCTCCTGCCCGTCCTGCCCCTCCCGCCCATGCCGCCCATCCCACCCTTCCGCTGCTGACCTTCGATGATGGCGGCGTGAGCGCGATGGTGGCGGCAGATCTGCTGGAACGGCGTGGATGGATCGGGCATTTTTTCATCACGACGAACTACATCGGCAGACGTGGCTTTCTATTGCCGGACGAGATCCGCAGCCTGGCTGCGCGCGGTCATGTCATCGGCGCGCATTCGTGCTCGCATCCGTTGCGAATGGCGCGCTGCCCGTGGGAACAACTTGTCGACGAGTGGTCGCGCAGTTGCTCGGTGCTGAGCGGAATCATCGGCGGCCGCGTCGACGAGGCCTCGGTGCCAGGCGGCGACTTCGCACCGCAGGTTGCGCAGGCGGCGGCGCGAGCGGGAATCGTTCGCTTGTTCACGTCCGAACCGACCGGCCGCATCCGCACGGCGTACGGGCTGACGCTCGCCGGACGCTTCACCGTTCAGCGGTGGACCAGCGCATCGACGGCTGCCGCGATGGCCCAGGGCGACTGGTTGCCGTGCGCGCGCCAGACACTGATCTGGAACGCGAAGAAGATGACGAAGCGTCTCGGCGGCGCCCGCTATCTTCAGGTCCGCAGGCTGCTGCTCGGTCAGCGGAAAGAGGTGCAGTGGGGGGACTTCAATGGCTGATGGCTGATGGCTCATCGCGAAGGGGCTGAGGGCTGAGGGCTAGCTATAATGTTGCGCATCATGCCTACACGACTTCGCGGCCTTGTTCTCTTCGTGCTGGTTTTCCTCCCGTTTTCCGCGCTTGCTCAGGACACACCCACCGAGAAGGAAGCGGCGCGAGACGTGCTCAAGAAAATGTCCGCGCTCGAGCAGTCGCTCGACGTGCCCGCGCTCGTGACGCGGCTCACGGGTTCGAATGCCGCTCGCGATCAGGTCGTCGCTCGCGCGAAGGAGCTGATGGACAAGGAGCTGCTGACGCTGGCTGACGATATCGCGACGCATCCCGAGATCGGTTTCGAGGAAAAGCGGTCCGTCAGTAAGCTCACCGACTACCTGCGCCAGCACAACTTCAGCGTCGAGACGGGGACCGCGAGCCTGTCGACGGCGTTCGTCGCGAAGTTCAAGGGCAACAACGGCAGCCCGGTGCTGGGCATCATTCTCGAGTACGACGCGCTGCGCGGCACGAAGGGCGCGTTTCACGGCGATCAGCACAGCGCGCAGGGTCCCGTGGGAATGGCGGCAGCGGTGGCGATGGCCGAGTATCTCGCCAGGACAAAAGCGCCTGGCAGCATCGTCGTCTATGGAACGCCCGGAGAGGAGATGATGCCTCCCAACGCGAAGACGGTGATGCACGAGGCGCATGCCTTCGACGGCGCCGACATCATCGTGCGCAGCCACGCCTCCAGCCAGACGTCGCGGCCCGCGCACGGGTTCGGTTCATGCTGCCTGAACATCGTCGGCGCGAAGTACACGTTCAGCGGCGCGCCGACGCATCAGATGACGCCGTGGATGGGCCGCAACGCCGTCGAGGCAGTCGTTCAGTTTTTCAACAACATCGACGCGTCGCGCATCAGCATCCGCCCGGAAGCGCGGATCCAGGGAGTGATTCTCGAAGGCGGCACGGCGCCCAACGTCGTGCCGGATCGGGCGGTGGCCGACTTCTACATCCGCTATCCCGACGAGGTGTACCTGCAGCAGGTCGTCGAGTTCGTGGACAACGCGGCGAAGGCCGCTGCGCTGTCGACCGGCACCAAGGTCAAGATCGATCACTACGGCAAGGATCTCGACGGCATCGGCCTCGCGACGCTGGCGGAGGTCGGGTTCCAGTACATGAAGAATTTCGGCGCGACCGGAATCAATCCTGAACCGGCCAAGCCGCAGGGTTACGAGGAGACCGGCAGCGTGTCGCGAGACATTCCCGGCGTGGGATTGAGCGCGCAGACATCGACCTGGTCGAATCACACGTACGAGATGGACGCCGACAACCTGAAAGAGATCGGCCACAAGGGATTTACCGTCGACGCGCAAGCGATGACGGCAGTCCTCTTCGACTTCGCCACGCACGCCGACTATCGAGAGGCGGTGAAGAAAGAGTTCGACGGGATCAAGGCGCTGTTTGGTGAGTATCAGGCGGCGCTGAAGAAGACGTACACGGTCCCGGCAGTGCCCGACCCCAAGTAGCTCCAGTCGATCGGGATCGCTACCGCACGTCGCGCCAGCTCGTTCCCGCTTGAATCTGTTTCGCGAAGCAGGTGCGTGCGCGTGAGTATGCGTTGCTGAGTGCACCCGCCGAGACGGGCTGGAGCAGCTCGTTGTCGGCGGGGCACGTCGCCCGCGGCTCCGGCTTGAAGGCCGGGCGCTGGCGCGGTTCGCCGGGGAGCAGCGGCTCGCCTGCGAAATAGATCGCGGCACCTTCGCGTACCCACGCTGGACGTTTCGCGAGGATCGCGTCGGCCATCAGGTGCACGAGCTCGTGCCGAATCGTCCGATCCAGCACCCCGCGATCGCGCAGCACGGCCATCGGCAGCAGATGCAGTTCGTTGTTGACGATGGCGCCGGACGTGAACCATGGCTGGCCAGTCGCGCGCTCGTAGTCGTCGGTGGTCGGGTGAAAGCGCACCGTCACGCGAGGCGGCGTCACGCCCAGCGCGCGGGCCAGATCGTCACGCGCCGTCAGGGTCTGCTTCACGATCGCCCCGCGCTCCCCCTCGTCATCGTCTGGCAGCGACAGCAGAATCTCCCCTCCAACTGGCACCGGTCTTGCGCCAACGCCCCGGGTCAGACCTGGGTCTGACCCAGGTCTGACCCCTGTTCCGCGAGGGCCCAAAACGGGCGGTTTTTCGGCCAGTTTTTCACCGTTTTCAGATCGAGGTCTGACCTGGGTCAGACCTGGGTCAGACCCTCGCGGCGGAGGGCCGCCGGCGATGCGAAGACCCGGAAAATAGTGTGCAAGGATGGCTTCCGCGTTGACGCCGCGTTCCGCGAGACGCGCTGATCCGACGACGCACATGCCGACGCCGTGACCGGATCCATGACCGCTGAACCGGTACGATCCGTTCTTCCTCCCCAGATCGAACGCGGTACTTTTGACGTGCTGCCAGCCGAGCGTCCGTCCGATGGCGACCCGGAAATCCTGACCCGAGATCTGATCCGGCTTCAGCCCCTCGAGCCTCAGGAGCGCCACGCGTCCTGACGCGTTACGCGATCGGATCGACAGGTCGCGCAACTCCCCGCGGAACCCGGCCGCCCGCAACGCACGCGACACGTCGCTCTCGTGCAGCTCCGCCGTCCACGCCGGCGCGCCCTCGCACGCGTCATCGTCTTTCGACGGCAGGTACGGCGGATCCTCAGCACCGGGCCAGACGTCGGACGGTATCTGCGTCCGGCCGCCGCACGACGCCGAGTAGTAGACCGACGCCGGCACGCCGTTAGTCAACAGCACGCGGCCCGCGGTCGCCTGCGCCGCGCGCGTGGTGGCCGCGACCGCCGCGCGCAGCACCTGACAGTGCGTCTGATCGCACAGATCGAAATCATCCGCGCGATGACGTCCACGATTCGCGAGCGCGAACGTCCTGATGGTGATCGCCAGCGCCTCGAGCGCGGCCGGCTCGCTGTCCCGCACCGCTTCCCCGGACAACACGCCCGCGACATAGGCCTCGATCGGCATCGTCGTCACGGCGTAGCCGCCGCCGGCCTTCAACACGCCGACACGCAGGGACGCTGGAACGTCGAACCTTCCGGCATCGCCCGGCTGAACGCCTCGCGCTCCGATTGCTCCCTGCGCCGCGAGCGTTCCATGAACGGTGAATGTAGACGACTGAATCGTGATTCCAGCGAGCGCTGCCGCGAGGGCGAGCCGTTTCATGCGTCGAGCTCGAGAAACGCCCTGATGTCGTTCCACATCCGCGGAAGGCTGGCGATCAGCTGATGGTCGTCGTCCAGCAGCGACAAGATGACGTTTGGCCGCGTGTTCGCGAACGCCTCGACTGTCCGGTAGTCGACCGACGCGTCGCGCAGTCCCTGAAAGATCATCGTCGGCTGTGGCATCGAGGCAGTGAACGGATCGTACCGCAGGCTGTCTTCGTAAAAGGCCACGTTCAGTTCCCGTTCCGCGTTTTCACCGTAGTGAAAAAACGGCAGGGAGCCGCGGCGCCGCCATTCCTCGATTCTCTCCGGGGGAAGCAGGTGGTGGCCCGGCTTGGCAAACATCACTGCGGGTGCCATCAACACCAGTCGATCGACACGCGGCGCGAACCGCTCCGCCGCCAGGATCGCGAGCGTCCCGCCCAGGCTCGAACCCATGAGCGTCGCCGGCGAATCTTCGAGGGCCGTGAGCTCGGCGCCCAACTGATCGAGCATCCGGGTGATGGTCATCGACGAGAAGTCGGGTGCGTTGAGGTCCGGGCACCTGAGATCCAGACCGTGCTCGCGAAGCCGTTCGCGAAAGAAACCCACCTTCGTCGACCTGGGCGACGAAGCGAACCCGTGCAGGTAAAAGATGACTGGCGCGGTCAAATCAGGTGCTGGCAGCCGGGACGGCACCGGCACTTGATGAGACCTTCGCCGTCGGTGTTGTAGTGATAGGTGAGCTCTTCGCCGCGGCGAATCTTCCGCGCCGCGCGGATCCAGATGACTCCGCCGTAGATGTGGACGTAACAGTTGGGCTTGCAGGAGTGATTGATGAAGCGCGCATCGTTGCCGCCGACCCCGGCGTCAATCACGGTGCGGTTGGTGAGCTTGAAACACCAGATGTGCCCGTTCTTGATGTAGCGCGCCTCCCGTTTGAGGCTCACCTGGTTGGAAATCTTTTCGCCCGCGTAGTCGATGATGCGCGTGTTCTTCGAAATCGTCTGCGTCGCGTAAACACCCCATCCCTGAATCTTCGATCGCCGCTTTTCGATCATCGTGCTCTAGATTACCTTACCTTCAACTGGCGTCTCGCGCCTCCGGTCCCGCCGAAGCCGGACGCCACCGACAATCAGGCCCGATTGGAACGGCAGTGTCCGGCTCGAGCCGGACCCGGATAGAATGGCGGCTTCTGAAGGAGCCACCATGCGCCTGTTGACCATCCTCGCCATGTCCATCGCGGCGGTATCCATGACTTTTGCCCAATCGTCGAAGAAGGTGTTCCCCGGCGCCAACCCGGCGATGCCGTTCAGCGCCGCCGTCAAGGCCGACGGATTGATTTACGTCTCCGGCACGCTTGGGAGCGGCGGCGACGTGAAGGCGCAGACCAAGCAGGTGCTCGACAACATCAGCGCCACGCTCAAGACGGCAGGATCGAGCCTCGCCAACGCCGCGAGCGTGACGGTCTACCTGCGCAACCAGAGCGACTTCGCCGCGATGAACGAGGTCTACCGCGGATACTGGACCAAGGATCCGCCCGCGCGCACGACCGTCATGGTGCCGCTGCTCAACGAGGGCCTCGTCGAGATCGCGGTGGTAGCCGTGCCCGATGGCGGCGAACGCGTCGTCGTCAACCCGAGCGAGTGGTCCTCGTCGCCCAACCCGTACAGCTACGGCGTCAAGAGCGGCAACACGCTGTTTCTTTCCGGGTTGATCGCGCGCAACGGCAAGGACAACACGCCGATCAAGGGCGACATGACCGTGCAGACGAAGGCCGTCCTCGACAATGGCGCGGCC
>Ga0070665_100006762_pt1 | contig 11657 bp, 11 predicted proteins | sample KBSS13metaG_FD_65862 | JGI IMG/M metagenome (GOLD analysis project Ga0070665, IMG submission 65862) | Switchgrass rhizosphere microbial communities from Kellogg Biological Station, Michigan, USA - KBS S1-3 metaG | ecosystem: Host-associated > Plants > Roots > Rhizosphere > Soil ...
CCTTCTTCTTCGGCCCTCTGATTCGCGACGTAAGGCAACAACAGGATCGAGGAGCACAGCGCGAATCGCCGCCTCCAGCGCGCCTACCGAGGTTGCCATGGCATCGAGGTGTGCCTTGCTCCGGTTTTGCGGTTATGAACTGGGATCCTAATGGATCATAATTCCCCCGGTGTCTGCCCGGCTCTGCCGTGCCATCGTCGCCGGTGCCCTTACGCCGTGGCTTGTCTGCGCCTCGACGATGGCACAGGAGCACCCGCGTGAGGCGGACGCGGCGCGCGCCGAAGAGCCGTCGCTCGCTGTCGTGCTGCAGCGCGCTGGCGCTTACGTCACCGAGTTCCAGCAGCGGCTGTCGGGAATCGTCGCCGAGGAACGCTACGTTCAGGACGTCACCGCCTTCAACAAACGACGACGAAATTGCACTTCGCATCCGGATCCAACGGGACTGTCGTGCGGCAGCATCATGGACAAGTCGCTACGGACGACGCTGAACTCCGACCTGTTGGTGGTACGCGTGCCCGGCGCGACCCGGTGGGCGGAGTTTCGGGACGTCTTCGAAGCCGACGGCAACGCCGTCCGCGATCGCGAAGAACGGCTTACCCGGTTATTCCTCGGACAGGATCCCGTATCTGCGCGCGAGCAGCTCGGCCGGATCCTCGAGGCGAACGCCCGATTCAACATCGGCGATATCGAGCGCAACATCAACACGCCGATGTTCGCACTGCAGTTTCTCGAGCCGTCGAACCAGAAGCGGTTCAAGTTTTCCCGTTCCGCCAACCGCAAGCCCGACACGTTCGCACAGCCAGAGGCTCCGAGCGGCGCCTTCCGCGCCTCCACAGAAGTCTGGGTCGTCGACTACCAGGAGACGGCGCCCGAGACTCTCGTTCGCACGGGCGATCGTCGGGACTTCCCGATGCGTGGCAGATTCTGGATCGAGCCAGCAACGGGCCGCGTGATGATGAGCGAGATCGTCGCGCGCAACAAGAGGGTGAACGCAACCATCGACGTCAGCTATCAGTCGCAGCCGCTCGTTGGCATGTCCGTCCCGATCGAGATGCGCGAGGAGTACAAGGACCGGTCGGGAACGCACATCACCGGCAATGCGACGTACGGCCGTTTCCGCCAGTTCACCGTAAACGTCGACGAGACATTTCTCATCAAGAAGTAGGAGGCTACGCTCGCGTGACCGATTTGAGTCGTGCTGAAGTCTGAATCGGTTCGCGGCTCAGTGAGGCACTCGTTCCCCAGACACACGCTTGGCAGATGTCGGCTGAGATCGCGAATGCGCGTACGGGTGTGGCGTTACGGGCCAAGCCGGTTGCTAGCCGAGGCGCCCTTAACCGATGAACGCGCGTAATAGGTCCTCGTAAACGCCGCAGTGTGGACCGATGCCCGAAGCCTACAGATCGACTGGCTGATTGATGGTCGACGAGCGGTAAACCGCTTCGATCACCGCGACGCTCGCTCGGCCTTGCGCGCCGTCGCAGGATGGCGGTACGCGGTGTGCGATCGCGGCGATGAAGTCCTCGAGGACAGCGCGGTGCGCCGTCGTGTCGGCGACAACCGGCGAGCTCGCCGCGACCGAGATGGGATTCGCATCCGCCGCCACCTCGCCTTCGACCGGTTGTCGCAAGTCGATCGCGGCCAGCCGGTCGCCCTCCAGCCGCACGGTCCCTTCCGATCCGGTCAGCTCGATCCGGCGCGGGTACCCCGGGTACGCCGACGTCGCCGCTTCGAGCGTGCCGATCGCGCCGCTCGCGAACTCGAGCACCGCGACGACCGTGTCCTCCACCTCGATTGGATGAAGGCGCGTCGCGGTCCTGCCGAACACCCGTCGCACCGGCCCGAACAGCCACAGCAGCAGATCGACGGTGTGGACCCCCTGGTTCATCAGCGCGCCGCCGCCGTCGAGCGCCCGCGTACCTCGCCACGCCGACGCCTGGTAGTACTCCGGCGGCCGATGCCACCGCACGCTCGCCGACGCCAGAATCGGCGTCCCCAGCCGACCGCCGTCGACGAGCGCCTTCAGCCGCCGGACATCGGGCTTCATCCGATCCTGAAAGATGACGCCGAGCGTCACGCCGGCGCGATCGGCTTCCGCGATCAGGCGATCCGCGGCCAACGTGGTGACGTCGATCGGTTTCTCGGTGAGAACGTGCAGCCCCTGTTTCGCCGCCGCAATCCCCTGCTCCGCGTGGAGGCCGGATGGGCTGCCGATGACGACCAGGTCCATCGGCCGGTGCTCGAGGAAACGAGCCAGCTCGTCGTAGGCCGTCGCGCCGGCGCGCGCCGCGAGGCGCTCCGCCTTCTCGCGCGTGCGCCCGCACACCGCCACGACGCGCACACCCTCAATCGCCGCCGCGGCCGCCGCGTGGGTGTCGCTGATGTTGCCCGCGCCGATCAGGCCGACATGGATCATCGCGTCGCAGCGAAGGCGTTGAACTCCTGATTGAGACGGTCGGCCGATGCCTTCCCCTCGATCACGACGACGCGATACCGGAACGTCGCGGTGGCGCGCGGCTGCAGCGTGAAGTTCATCGTCTCGCGCCCTTCGCTGAAGATCTTCTGGCCAAGCGGATTTGCCGCGAACAGGCCGTAGCCGCGGGCGTGCCAGTAGGTGGGAAACCCCGGGTTGCCCGGGTGATCGACGATCGCGACGGTGACGGCCTCGTCTCCAATCACCCCGGCGAGCATCGTCCAGCGGCCGCGCGTCGCCCACACCGCGTCGCCGGTCTTGCCTTCGCTGCTGGTGTACTGGCCGGTGACGCCGGTATTGTCCATGGCCGGCACGTTGGTCACGCGGCCGGCAATGTCGGTGAACACGAGCGGCTCGTTCGACGGCTGCTCGAGCTGGCGCGCGACGCGCATCCCGAGCATCCCGTCCTTCGCGTCGGCGAACACCACGCGCTCGTCGAGCGCCGTCAGCGTCGCCACGCGCTCGATCGTCCTGGTGGTCGCGTCTCCCGAGAAGATGAACTGGGTGCGCTCGTGCATCAGCGTCTTGCCGCCAGGCAGCACCCAGTCGCTCTCCGTCACCAGCTCGCCGCGATCGGCGCCCGACGTCGCCGACACGATTCGCCGGTGCAGGATCGTCCCCATCTTCGGCGCATCCTCGGGCTTCAGGGCATCGGAGTTGTTCCAGAAGTCGATGCCGTTGACGCTCTCGTAGTTGAACCAGAGGCCGACGTGGTGCGGATGATCGACGCGCTCGCCCGGACGCGGGTTGAGCGGCCACCCGCGTGTGACCGGGGTGCCCTTGGCGCTGCGAATCGGATCGAGCACCGGCTTCTTCACGCGCTCGGGCCAGATGTACGAGGTGAACGGCTTGCCGGCGATGGCGATGTCCACCCGGCGCGCGGCCTCGTTCGGCGTGACCGTGACCATCGGCTCCTTTGGAGGCCGGGCCTGGGTGATAATCGGCAGCGCCACGGCCGCCACCGCCGCGGCTACGATTGTCGCTCTCATCGCGAATCGCCTCCGAAGTGGTGCAGGCCCCGCTACGAGGCGCCTGCCTTCTGCAGCAGCTGCTTCATACCGGCGAAACTCTGCCGGCTCGATTCCTCCGGCGTGCCGCCGCCCTTCCAGTGCGTCTCGAGCGTCACGGCCCGGTGGTAGCCGTCCTGCTTGAGCGCGCGGAATTGACCCGCCCAGTCGATCACACCGCGGCCCATCGCCGCCCATTCCCAGGTCTTGCCGTCCGCGCTTTTCGACGCGTCCTTGCAGTGGACGTGACCGATGCGTCCCTTCGGCAGCTTCGCGTAGCCATCGGGGTACGGGATCTCGTCGCGGTGCGAGGCGTTGCCCGGATCCCAATTGAGCTCGAGCGCCGGCTCCTTGATCGCGTTCAGCAGCCGAGCGGACTCGGCGCCGGTCGCGGTGTTGCAGGCCATCTCGTTCTCGATGACGAGGGTCACGCCGCGCTTGCCGGCCTTCACCGCCGCCTCGCGAACCTTCGCGTCGATCGCTTCCCGATACGGCGCCTGATTCTCCAGGCGCCAGAAGTCGAAGATGCGGATGCGATCGGTGTTGAATGCGCGCGCCAGCTCGAACGAGCGTTCGAGCAGCTCGTCTTGCTGCTCGAACTTGAACGACGCGCCGAATTCCGCGCCGGTGGGGCTGAACTTCGATCGCGGCGCGCCGGGCCAGTCGACCTTGAAGATCGGGGACGCGATGCACGCCACGCGGACGCGGAACTTCTCGAGAAGCCCGCGGGCTTCGGCGACCTCCTTCGCGTCCCAGCTCATGATGTTCTTCTTGTTCACCTCGCGCAGGTCCACATACCCGAGGCCGAACTCCTTCGAGGCGACTTCCAGCGCGCGGCCGAGGTCCTGGGAAATCTCGTCGCTCAGCACCGAGACGTTGAAGGTACTCATCGCTGATCCCTCGTGGTGGCGTGCGGCATATGGAACGTCAAGCCGCAGTCCTCGAGATACTTCCTGTTGATCAACGCCGACTCTTTCGGCGTGCGGCGGTCCGGGTCCGGCACCGCGTCGAGCTCGACGACCGCCCAGCCGCGGAACTTGACGTCGCGCATCGCCGCGAAGACGCCCTTGACGTCCACCTTCCCTCGACCGAGCTCCACGAAGCGATAGCTGCCAGGCCCGCCGGACGCTCCGGGCATGTCCTCGACGTCCTTGATGTGCAGGAACAGCAGGCGATCGGCGTACTTGCGGATCGCCTTCACCGGGTCGCCGCCGCCCTGCTGGTAGTGGGCGATGTCGAGCTCGAGCTTCACGTACTTCGGATCGGCGGCGTCGAGGATCCAGTCGACCGCGTCGGGGCGCTCCCCGATCGTGCCCATGTGATTGTGGTAGCCGAGCGCGACCCCGGCGTCCGCCGTCCGCTTGCCGATCTCGGTGAGCAGGCGCCCGAGCCGCTGATAGTCGGCCGGCACCAGCGCGCGCTTGGGCCGCTCGTCGGTGCACTGCAGGTAGAGTCCGCCGCACGCCCTCAGGAACCTGGCGTGGCCGGCGTGCAGCGCCAGCTGCTGCGCCTCGGCTGCCGGATCGATCGACACCGCGCCGCTCGAGAGCGCGACCAACGTCAGGTGATGCTTCGCGAGCTCATCGGCCAGCGCCTGCGGGCGCTGCTCGTAGGCCGGGACGATGTTGGAGCGCAGCTGGATGCCAGGATAGCCGGCGGCCGCAATGTCGGCGACGGCGTCGAGATCCTTGCCGCCCCAGGTGATCGAGGCGTAGCCGAGGCGGATGTCGGCGGGCGCCGGCGACACCGGGGTGTCGAAGTACGACAGGTCCATCGGCGGATACAGCGGCGCTTCGAACAGCGCGTCCATCGCCTCGATCCGCGAGGCCGCGAGCGCCGCCGCCGCGCCGGCACCGGCCACGAACGCACGTCGTGAAATCGGTCTCATGCTCACCTCCGTGAATCAAATGCGCGCGTGCTCGCCGTCGGGCTGATCGTGAATCCAGCGGTGTTGCGGGTCTTCGAACGGCACCAGCCGCCGCTGGTCGCCGGCCAGCGCCCACAGGTAGTACACGCGATAGCCGGGCGGCGCCGACACCGGGTGATAGCCGTACGGCAGCAGCACCGCATCGCCGTCCTTGACCTGGTGCGTCACGCACTCCCCGGCCGTGGTGTAGAGCGACTGGTGGGCGAAGCCATGGTCCGGCGAAATCCTGAAATGATAGACCTCTTCGAGCCGCGGCTCGCCGTCGGCGCCGTCGTGCTTGTGCGGCGGGTAACTGCTCCAGTTGCCCGGCGGGTTGAACGTCTCTCCCACCATGAGCCGGGCGGCGTGCGGATCGTCCACGAACAGGTCGTGCACTTCGCGCGTGTAGTGCCCCTTGCCTCGCGCGTTGACGCGCACCTCGGCCGGGCCGACCAGCGCAGGCACGGCGCCCGGGCGAGGCGGCGCCGGGGTCGACATCAGAATCGCTTCCATCCGGCTGGTGGCGGTCGCATGGAACTCGGCGCCCGCCGGCAGATAGAGAGCCGTCGCCCGTTCCGTGAACACATCCTTCCGCGAGACGGCCCACCGCCGCTCGCCGACGCTCCAGTCGCCGGCGCCGTCCTGCAGCACGATCACGGTCTCTTCATTCGGGCTGTCGTAGCTGGCCGACTGCCCCGGGTCGAGCACCAGCCGGCGGCTGGTCAGCTCGCGCGACTGCCCGGGTCCACGGCGTTGCATCACCGTCAGCCCGGTGTGTCGCGGGATACGGAACAAAGTGTCGCTGAGCATGGTGACCCTTTTACACCTTCGCCGGCGCCAGCGTCGGCGCGAGCAGGTGAATGAACAACAACGCGAACAGATAGCTCGACGCCGCCATCAGGAACACGGACACGTAGCTGCCGGTGAGCTGCAGCAGGAGACCGATCGCCGTCGCGATCAGCATCCCGCCGATCGCGCCGGACATCCCGGCGATGCCGACCACCGAACCGACGGCGCCGCGCGGAAACATGTCCGAGGTCAGCGTGAACATGTTGCACGACCATCCCTGGTGCGCCGCGGCCGCCAGGCTGATCAACCCGACCGCCTCCCAGAGCGTGCTGGCCTTCGAGACCAGCGCAATCGGCGTCACCAGCAGCGCGCAGGTGAACATCGCGGTCTTGCGCGCCGCGTTCACGCTCCAGCCCTGCGTGATCAGCCGCGACGACAGCCACCCGCCGAAGATGCTGCCGATGTCGGAGGACAGATAGATCGTCACGAGCGGCAGCCCCACGGTCGACAACGTCAGGCCGTAGCTGTCGTGCAGGAACTTCGGCAGCCAGAACAGGTAGAACCACCAGATCGGATCCGTCATGAACTTGCCGACCATGACGGCCCACGTCTGGCGGTAGCCGAAGAGCGGCCGCCAGGCCACGGGGGTTTCAGGCGGCTCGCGATCGCTCAGGATGTGCCGCCGTTCCGGCTCCGACAGCTTCGGATGGCTGGCGGCCGGCGCGTAGATCTTGAGCCACACGGCTACCCAGATGAACCCGATCGCGCCGGTGAGCACGAACGCCCAGCGCCAGCCGAGCGTCAGCGCGATCCACGGCACGGTCAGCGGCGCGATCACCGCGCCGATGTTGGTGCCGGAGTTGAAAATGCCGGTCGCGAACGCCCGCTCTCGCTTCGGAAACCATTCCGCCGTCGTCTTGATCGCCGCGGGGAAATTACCCGACTCGCCGAGCCCGAGCGCGAATCGCGCCATGCCGAAGGTCAGCGCGCTCACCGCAAACCCCGCCGACATCGCCGCCAGGCTCCACAGGCCGACGGCGATCGCGTAGCCCCGGCGCGTCCCGAGGCGATCCATGAGCTGTCCGGCGAAGATGAACCCGATCGCGTACGCGGCCTGAAAGGCGCTGACGATGTAGCCGTACTGCAGCTCGTCCCAGCCAATCGTCCGCTGCAGATCCGGCGCGAGCAGGCCGAGCACCTGGCGATCGATGTAGTTGATCGTCGACGCCGCAAACAGCAGGCCGCAGATGGTCCAGCGCACACGCCCGATCGGCCCGGTGGCCTGGGCCACCGGATCGACGTCGAGCGGTCGGGCGGGAAGCGCGCTCATGAGTTCACCCCGCTTGCCAGGAAGCCGCCGTCCACCACCAGCATGTGGCCCGTGACGAAGCTGGCCGCGTCCGACGCCAGGAACACCGCCGCGCCCGCGAGCTCCTCGACCTTGCCGAATCGCCCCATCGGCGTACGCATCAGCAATTCCTGGCCGCGCGGCGTGGTGTCGAGCAGGTTCTGGTTGAGCGCGGTGCGGAACACGCCGGGCGCGATCGCGTTCACCATCACGCCGTGCCGCGACCACTCGACGGCGAGCGACTTGGTCAGCGACGCGACCGCCGCCTTGCTGGCCGAGTACGCCGCCACCTCCATCATGCTGACGAACGAGGTGAGCGACGCGATGTTGACGATCCGGCCGTAGCGCCGCTCGATCATGTGCCGGCCGAACACTCGGCACGCGCGCAGCGTTCCCGTGAGATTGGTTTCGAGGATGCCATTCCATTCCTCGTCGGACAGGTCGAGCGTCGGCGTCCGCTTCGTACGGCCGGCGCAGTTGACCAGGATGTCCACCTTGCCGAACGCCTCGATCGCGGCCGCGAGCAGATACGTGATGGAGGCTTCGTCGGCGACATCGGTCATCACCCGCAGCGTCCGGCGCCCTTCGGCCTCCACCAGCGCGGCCGCCTCGTCGACGACGTCCTTCCGGCGCGACGTCGGCACGACGTCGGCGCCCGCCCGCGCGAGCCCCAGCGTGAGCGCGCGGCCGATCCCGGTCGTCCCGCCGACCACGACTGCAGTGCGGCCCGATAGATCCAGCGGTGCGAACGCCATCAGTGAGGCCTTCCCGGCGCGGCTTCCGACGCCTGCGCCGTCTGCGCCCGCCGCAGGTGCTCGTTCATCGCGGCTTCCGCGCGCTCCCGGTCGCGGGCGCGGATGGCCTGATAGATTTTCCGGTGCTCCTGCGCCGGAAGCGAGAGCTCGCCCGCCGAGCCTGCGGTGAGGCGGCGTTGCTCATAGAACAGCGCCGAGACCATCTCGACGAGCGACGCCAGGATCGGATTGCCCGACGCGGCCGCGACGGCGCGATGAAAGGTGATGTCGTGCACCAGAAACGTGCCCGGATCGCCGAGCGACGCGAACGCTTCCGTGACCGCGTCGGCAATCGCGGCGAGATCCTCGCTCGACGCGCGCTCCGCGGCCATCCCGGCGACGCCGACCTCGAGCACACGCCGCGACTCGAACATCTCGTCGGCGGTGAAACCGTGGAGCGCGGCCTGGAAGCGGAGCGGCTCGCTGCCGAGCGTCGGCGGTCCCATGGCCACGACGGTGCCGGCGCCGTGGCGGGTCTCGACCACCCCGAGCGCGCCGAGCGACTGCAGCGCCGCTCGCACGCTCGGCCGGCTGACGCCGATGCGCCGGGCGAGCTCGCGCTCAGCCGGCAACCGCTGGCCGGCGCGCAGGTCGCCCGCCTCAATCAAGCGGCGGACGTAGCCGACTACTTGTTCGGTGGCCAGCAGCTCAGGTGGTTTGGCCTTTCGCGCGATCATCTCAGCAGATGTCATACCACTCGGTCCTGAACGCGCATGTTTACCATCTGATTTCGCATGGGTCAAGCGGCTCTCGCCTGCGGCAACGGGCATGTGGCTTGACCAGTTAGACGGACGCGGCCCGCGCCGCCTGGACGGCGGACGCATACGCGCGCGCGGAGGCAACCAGCTTCTCGCGCCGCCCGTGACGAATCGCCTCGACGTCGCACAGGTCGCTGCCCACGCCGACGGCGCTGGCGCCAGCGGCGAAGAAGGCGCCGATGGTCTCGAGGGTGACGCCGCCAGTGGGCACCAGCGGAATCTGCGGCAGCGGCGCCTTGATCGCCTTGAGGTAGCTCGCGCCGCCGACCGCGCTGCAGGGAAACACCTTCACGAAATCGGCGCCGGCGCGCCACGCCTGCACGATTTCGGTCGGCGTCAGCGCCCCCGGCAGGACCGGGATATCGGCCCGGCGGCAGGCGGCGATCGTGGCGACGTCGACAATCGGCGACACGACGAAGCGGGCGCCGGCGTCGATGCAGGCGCGCGCCTGCTCCTCGTCGAGAACGGTGCCGGCGCCAATCAGAAACTGATCGCCGTAGCGCGCCACCGCCTCCGCGATGACGCGGACCGCCCCGGGCACCGTCATCGTGATCTCGAGCGCACGGATGCCGCCCTCCGCCAGCGCGTCGCCGACGGCAATCGCCTCGGCGCCGGAGGCCGCGCGCACCACCGGCAGGATTCCGATCTCGACGATACGTTCGGCGATCGACTGGCGCGTCATCGCGACACCCTCGCCGTTCCTCCCTGCATTGCCCGCTCCACCTCGGTCCGTGTCGCCATGCTGGTATCTCCGGGCGTCGTCATCGCAAGCGCGCCGTGGGCCGCGCCGCACTCGACCGCCCACTGGGGGCCTCGCCCGGTCATCAAGCCGTAGATCAGCCCGGACGCAAACGAATCGCCGCCGCCGATGCGATCGAGGATCTCGAGATCCGGCCGCGGCGCGGACTGGAAGAACTCGCCGTCGGCCCAGCAGATCGCCGACCAGTCGTTCACCGTCGCCGTCTTCGCGTGCCGCAGCGTCGTCGCGACCAGCCGGAGATTGGGGAATTCGCTGACGACCTGGCGAATCATCGCCTTGAACTGTTCGAGATCGAGCTCCGCGTACTGGGTCGACACGCCGCCGACCGTGAAGCCCAGCGCGGCCGAAAAATCCTCTTCGTTGCCGATCAGGACGTCGACCAGCGGCACCAGGCTGCGGTTCACCGCAATCGCGCCGGCGTGGCCGCCGAACGCACGCCACAGCGACTCGCGGTAGTTGAGGTCGAACGAAACGACGGCGCCGCGCCGCCGCGCGGCGTTCATCGCTTCCCGCGCGACCTGCGGCGTCGTCTCCGACAGCGCGCAGAAGATGCCGCCGGTGTGCAGCCATCGCGCGCCCTCGCGCTCGAAGATCGCAGCCCAGTCGACGTCGCCGGCTGCGAGCTGCGATACGGCAGTATGGCCGCGGTCGGAACAGCCGACGGCCGCCCGGATCCCGAAGCCGCGCTCGACGAAGTTCAACCCGTTGCGGACCTGGCGGCCGACGCCGTCGTAAGGCACCCAGCGCAGGTGCGATTGATCGACCCCGCCCTGATAGATCAGGTCCTGCAGCAGGCGGCCGACCGGATTGTCGGCGAACGCCGATACCAGCGTGGTGTCGAGGCCGAAGCAGCGCGTCAGCCCGCGTGCGACGTTGTACTCGCCGCCGCCTTCCCAGACGCGGAACTGGCGCGCCGTGTGGATGCGCGTCTCGCCCGGATCGAAGCGCAGCATCACCTCGCCCAGGGCGACGAGATCCCAGCGGCGTCCATCCTTGGTCGGAATCTCCAGGGGCATCTTGGTCACCGTCCCAGCCAGCCGCCGTCCACCGCGAGCACGTGGCCGTGCACGTAGCTTGCGGCGCGCGAGGCGAGAAACACGACCGCGCCGGCCACGTCGTCCGGCAGGCCCCAGCGCCCCGCCGGGATACGGTCGACGATCTGACGATTCCGCGCCGAATCGGCGCGGAGGGCGGTCGTCACATCAGTTTCGATGTAGCCCGGCGCAATCGCGTTGACATTGATGCCCTTGGCGGCCCATTCGTTGGCCAGCGCCTTGGTCAACTGGGCCAGCCCACCCTTGGCCGCGGCATAGGCCGGCACCGTGATTCCGCCCTGGAACGCGAGCACCGACGCAACGTTGACGATGCGCCCGCCGCGTCCGGTCTCGAGCATGTGGCGCCCGGCGGCGCGCGCCAGCCTGAATGCGCTTGTCAGATCGACCTCGATCACCTGGTCCCAGTCCTCGTCCGTGTACCGTTCTGCCGGCGCCCGCCGGATGATTCCCGCATTGTTGACGAGGATGTCGAGCCGGCCCAAGGACGAAATGACGTCGCCCACGAGGCGGCCCGAAACGGCGCGGTCGCCCAGATCGCCGGCGACGGCCATCGCCCGGCGGCCGCACGCCTCGATCCGCTGGCAGGTTCCGGCGGGCGAGCGCGAGAAGCCATGCGCCGCCACGTCGGCCCCGGCCTCCGCCAGCGCCACCGCGATCGCCGCGCCCAGCCCGGCCGAGGCGCCGGTCACCAGGGCGACCAGTCCGTCGAGCCTGAACCGGTCGACCAGCGTCGGGCCCGCCGCAAGGCTGGTCGAAGGGCCTGTCCC
>Ga0070665_100006763_pt1 | contig 11656 bp, 14 predicted proteins | sample KBSS13metaG_FD_65862 | JGI IMG/M metagenome (GOLD analysis project Ga0070665, IMG submission 65862) | Switchgrass rhizosphere microbial communities from Kellogg Biological Station, Michigan, USA - KBS S1-3 metaG | ecosystem: Host-associated > Plants > Roots > Rhizosphere > Soil ...
ACGTAGCTTTTGGTAGCTCGCCGTAAGCCACGCAAATGCAATAAAACAAGAAGAACAAGCGCCGTTTACATTTGGCGTGGGTTGCCGTAGCTTTGCGCACGTTACTTATGATGTGCTTATGAAGGGTCGCATGCCTACCAACCGAGCCAAGCTGACCAAGAGCTACATTGAGAAGGTCGCTCCCGGTCCGAAGGACGAGTTCCACTGGGACACCGACGTGAAAGGGTTCGGTCTGCGTGTGAACCCGAGTGGCAAGCGCACCTTCATCTTTCAGGGCCGCGTTGCTGGAAAAGAAGCCCGTATCACAATTGGGCAATTCGGGGTCCGTACAGTCGATCTAGCGCGGGGAAAGGCACTCAAGTTAAAGGCGCAGATGGAGGATGGAATTGATCCTCGCGAGGATGAGAAGAAGCAGGCAGCGTTGCGCGTCACGCTACAGCAGGTAGCCGATGCCTACCTAGCAGAGCGTCCGCTCAAGGAGAGCAGCAAGGCGGAAATCGAGCGGCACCTAGCCACAAACTTCGCGGGGTGGTTGAACAAGCCGGTCAAGGACCTGACCCGCGATAAGGTGAAAGCGAGCTTCTTCAAGATGAAGGAGCGGGCACCTGCTCAAGCGAACCAAGGGTTCTCTGTCCTGCGGGCGATCCTCAACTACGCAATTCGCCAATACCGCGAGGAGGACGGGTCTCCAATCTTCAAGGACAACCCCGTCAATTCGCTGCACGGTAGCTGGGCGCGTCTGCAGCCTCGCACCGACCGCATTCCCGACAGCAAGGTGCAGGCGGTTTGGACGTTCATGCAGGAAGCCCGTCGCAACGCACATAACCGCGACACACTGGCGAGCATCGACTTAGTGATGTTCCTCATGCTGACCGGTGCGCGCATTGGCGAGGCATCGTCGCTGCGGTGGGAGAATGTGAACTTGGAGGAGGGGTGGTGGCACATCGCCGACCCGAAGAACCGGCATCCTGTGTGGCTTCCACTGAGCAAGCAGGCGGTTGAATTACTCAAGACGCGTCAGCGCGTCGAGGGTAGCCCCTACGTCTTCGCGTCCTGGGGCGCGTCAGGACACATCAAGGACCCTCGCGATACGATGAAGCGTCTAAGCGTGGTAGCTGGAGAGCACCTGTCCGCCCACGATTTGCGACGGACCTTCACTCACGTCGGCGTTGGCATCTGCAAGGTGGACTTGCACAAAGTCGAGCTACTGACGAACCACGTGCCGCGCGGCGTGACTGCCATTCATTACATGGAAACGTCGAAGCTTCAGTGGCTCCAGCCCGAGGTGCAGCAAATCGCCGACAGGATTGCGGGGTGAGGCACTACGCGGTTGCAAAGCTGAAAATACTTGCGACCTTAATGCGGTTTGGGTAAAGCTACTTATACCCCGCGCCCTGCATATCGCATTGCGTGAAACTCTCAGCGGTCATCCGCGGTGTCCTTTTAAGGCGCACTGCTATGACCACACCCTCCGAACTGCTAACGACCATTCAGGTCGCAGCCATGCTCGGGATCAAGCCTAACACGCTCGAAATTAATCGCGTGAAGGGCACGAACACCATTCCCTTCGTCAAACTCGGCACAAGCAAACAGGCACCGGTTCGCTACCGCCGCGCCGATGTTGAGACGTGGCTAGCCGAGCGAACCTACGCCTCCACCAGCGCCTATTCCGCCCAAGGCAACTAGTACGCCTTTGCAATCGTCGAGCACGATCGCTCACGAAAAGCGGCCGCAGTTCGCAAGACCCGGCCGCTTCCCGAGGCACCAGTTTCCCAGCACGTCACCCATTGAGACAGTATTATGAGCACGCACGTTGTACGGCAACCGGCCGCGACATCACAAACTGAAATTGCAGAGACCCCCGCAACGCAACCGGCTACGGCCAGTGCCCCAAATCCGCACGCTACGCCGGCTGGGGGGCCCGCTGGGGCTGAGCCGCAGGGTGCCCCCGGCAATGGTAACACCGATACCCCATCGCCCGAGTTTCCGCCGGGCTTCATGGGTGAAATCGCCTACTATATCTGGCGCTATGCGCCTTCGCCTGTCGAAGACTACGCCATTGCGACTACGATAGGCCTTTTCGCAGGCATCTGCGGCCGAGGATGGGTACACAGCAATGACGGTATGAACCACGACGTCATTATCCTTGGGCCATCCGGAACGGGAAAGAACGTCGTCCATCTAGGCATCGCGAACATTGTGAAACAACTGAATGGGACGCCCATAATGTCGTTCATCGTCAACGCATCTATGGCGTCATCCCAGGCGCTCAAGAAGTTTGTCGTAAAGAATCCTTGCTCCCTCCAATTGATCGGTGAAGTTGGCAAGCTCTACCGCGCCTACTCCAAATCGAGATATGGCGACAACATTGACCAGCTATTCATGACCAAACTTGACCTTTGGGACCGATCCGGACCGGACGGTTTGGCCAGTGGCATCCTCTATTCCGAAGAGGAAAGAAATGTGCAGGGCGGCGTCCTCGGCGGCGTCGCACATAGCACTTTGGGCGAGTCTACACCCGACGTGTTCTACGGCGCGCTGAGTACGGAACATATGGCGGAGGGGCTGCTATCGCGGCTCTGGATTTTCGAGTACACCGGCGAAGATCCACCCTTGAACCGAGATAGGTTGGAGCGGCTGCCGGAGAACTGCCGAGACTATCTGCGCGGGCTGGTGATGGAGGCGGGCAAGAGGGTCCTCAGCTCTCAATCAATCGAATGCTCACCCGAGGCGGAGAAAACGTTCCTCGACTTTCGAGAGTTGTGCGACAACGAGAAGCGTAACGCCGGGAAGGATGCTGCCCTGCGCCAAATATGGGTTCGAGCCCATCAGAAGGTCGTTCGCCTTGCAGGTCTGTGCGCTGTCGCCGACAACTACATGAGCCCGGTCATCCGTGTCGAACACGCCGACTGGGCAATCTCGATGTTCCATAGGACCACGGAAAACCTCCTAAATCGGTTTGGCGAGGAGATCGCGGACGACAGTGACCACACGAGGGAGGAAATGGTCCGCGATCGCTGCCTTAGATGGCTCCGAGAGCCCCGAAAGGACGCCGAGGAGGAGGCTCTTCAAAAAGAAGGCATCATCACTCGGCGCTTTCTTCAGCAGGAGGTGACCACAAAGGAGATATTCAAGAAACATCGTCTTGGCGCTGTCGCTGTATTCAATCTCACGATGAAGAGTTTAGTCGACCAAGGCGATCTGTCGGAGTTGAAAAAGGGTGATGCCAAAGTACCGTGGAAGAACGAGTGGAGTAGACAAACTGAACAAAGGACATTCTCCGGGCAGTGCTGGCGGATACTCGACCTAAAACCGCGTTAGCTGTTAGCTGCGTTGCGCGGCAAAGCGGGTAAGGGGAACGAACCGGCCGCTAACGCAAGCTAACAGCTAACACATATATAACTCATATAGTAAAACCTATTGGTTTTACTATATTCTAGGGGTGTCGTCCTGTTAGCGGCCCGTTAGCTGCGTTAGCGGGGCGCCTACCTTGCACTGTGGGTACCTTATATCGCGAACCGAATCGCTGAGAATATCGGAATAAAGGTATTTGCAAAAATCGCTGGTGGACCTTTGCATTGATCACCCATGCTAAAGCACCGAATCAAAATGGAATCACGCCATGTCCGATATCGATACCCGTGTCAGCCCCGACCTTCATCCTGCCAAGGTGAAGCATATCGAGGGGTATAGCGAGGCAAGCGCTCCATTCCTTGCCGCGACCGAGACCGCATTCAGCACGGCCTACGAGGGGTTGCGCGCCGTGTACGAGACGCGGGCGATCGTGGACCAAAATCCCGGGTGGAACGACGCACAGAAGGTGATGCAGGTCAGCAAGTTCGCAGACAAGAAGGAGAAAGAGGCCATCAACGCTTTCAGGAGAGCGGAAGAAGGTCTTAGGGCGAACATCGACAAGGTCGAGCAGGAGTTGTCAGCGCCGGTCGAAGCGAAGGCCACGGGCACCATCGCCGCAGAGGTGCGCGCGTATGCCAAGGCGATGTCGAATGCTCCGGAGCGGCACTCGTTCATCATGCAGGCGATTGAGGCAGGTGACGCGACGACGTTGAGCGCTCTGCTCGGGGCACCGTCGTACCTGTCCGGATTGACCGTCGAGTTGCAACGGACTTATGTCCGGCAGTACCGCGAGAAGATGGCACCCGAACTGGCACAGCGTCTCAAGGCCATGCAGGGCGCACTGACGCTCATCGAGACGCGGCTTGGGCTCATGTTCAAGTCGTGGGAGAAGGCCGTCGGAGCGCCACCGCAGAAGGTCGCCGAGCTTCGGAGGACGCAGGCCGCCGCGCTCAAGGCTTTGGAGCTGAACTAATTGCTCGCCGACAAACCTGAAAATTTTTTGCTGAATCAAAATCGATCAGGCCATCCCTCCCATGACTATTGAATCCGATGCATATCCCCCGACTGACGTGGGACAAGCGGTGGGGCAAACGGTTGCTCAGTCGTCGCCTGAGCAGATGACCGAGGTCACTGTCGGTCGAAGCGGCCTAGGCAATCCTGCATGGCACAAGGGCATGCCTTCGCCCAACCCTGCAGGGCGTCCACCTGGCATCAACATGCGCAAGACCCGCATCCATGAGCGCATGCTGGACCAAGCAGGCGCAGTCATTGACGTCATGCTGCAGAAGGCGCTCGAAGGCGATGCTGGTGCCGCTGCCCTTGTGGTAAATCGCGTGCTTCCTGTCCTGCGCCCGGAGAGCCAGATGGTCACCTTCGCCTTGGACGTGGACCAGCCCGTCTCCAAGCAAGTGGAACAGGTCCTCGCCGCCGTAGCCAAGGGCGAGGTCGCTCCAGACATCGGCAAGCGCATTGTGGATATGGTGCAGGCGCTGGGCAGCGTCCGTGTCATCGAGGACTTTGAACAACGGCTCGTTGCCTTGGAGAAGCGACCATGACGAACGAAGAACTGATCAAGGCGGCTGAGGAAGTAGCGCGAGCAGGCAGGGCGCGGTTGGAGCGGCAGAAGGATCGCGCACTCGTCATCAGGGCCTGCGTCACAGCAATGTGCGAGACCAACGAGCCGCGAGTGCGCGCTGAAGCCTGCGGGCTGCTCCGCGGCATGCGGGCGATCAGTCCCAAACACTACCGCAACCTGATGAGAGGATGAGACGATGAACGCGGACGGTAACAACCTGTCAGCAGACGAGCGGCGCAAGCTGCGCGAACAGGAAGCGGCCCGTAAGGGCGCTGAGATACGCGACGGGCTACTGCGAGCGCACTTCAAGACCGGGCAGGAGCGTCAGGCGATGAAGGACCTCGCTTTCGAGCACTCGCTCCAAGCGCTCGAGAAGCTGGTAGCCGATGGCAAGCTAACGCCGACGAAGCCGTGACCACATGGGGGTCAAGACCCTCCAGCGGCGGTTGGCGAAGGTCGAGCAGAAGATGCTCGCAGGGCAGCGTTTTGCTCGATGGGTGGACATGTTCGAGGCCGATGTGAAAGTCGGCATTGCGGAGGGGAAGCTCGACGAGGACCTGCTCGACATCGCCCACATCTGGCGGCGCTGGATCGAGCGAGGCATCACCGTGAAGGTGTAGACGGGATAGTGACGCGAAGGTTGCGCGTCTGATAAGCTCTGGTCGATGTTATCCAAGCAAGATATCGACAACATGCCCGACGACGAAGACGAGGCGTTCGCCTTCGTGGCGGAGTTGTTCGAGGAACATGTCAGAGCCGCGCAAGCGCTCAGCCAAACGATGGACTATGCTGATGCGCTTGGCTGTGCAGATGAGGTTTTGGCGATTGTCGAAGCGTGGGGCAACCCGGAGAAGTACACTCGACTAGGACAAGCGCCACGGGGCGACGACGAGTGGTACCAATGGTGGACAGACTTTCGAGCCACTATGCGCCACTACAAGGTCCGTGCGCTGATGCTGCGCCGGCAATCCATGCTGACTGTCGTCTTGGACAAATCGCACCGCGCTAAGATTCACGGTTTGTTAAATCGCATCCGCAACATCATTCCTGACCTGCACCTAAGCGACGCGAGGCACGACAGGATCATCAAGCTCATATCGAAGCTAGAGAGAGAAGTAGACCTGCGCCGTACTGGCATGGAGTGGTTTGGCGCCGTTGTGCTCGAGGTCAGCAGCATCGCGCGGCAAGTCGGCGAAAACGCTAAGCCGCTGATCGACGACCTTGAAAGGCTGACTAAGATTTTCTCTGAAGCGAAAGATGAAGACCTGTCGCCGCCGTCACTGCCGGCGCCAAAGCCAACGCCCCGGATCGAGGACAAACGGTCGAAAGCCGAATTGGACGACGACATCCCGTTTTAGGGCTGGCGGAAGAGGAGGGATTCGAACCCTCGAACGAGTTGCCCCGTTGCTAGTTTTCAAGACTAGTGCCTTAAACCGCTCGGCCACTCTTCCTGCGGGGCTTACTATGCGCTTATCGCTGCCTTTGCAGCAAGCGCTGAGACAGCGCTAAGCGGCTGTAATACCTACACAATTCGCGGCTCAGTAGCCCAACGAGCCCCAAATTTCAAGACCGGTGCCTTAAACCGCTCGGCCACCCATCCAATGCTCGATCTGCGCGGCATTCCAGATATTCACGGCGATTGGAAAGGCCGTTGCTACCGAAGCCGTCCGGAGCCGGTCGACGGCGCCCTTATAGCACCTTGGGTGGCCCGGTCGAGCGGACTCGGCCAGTTCCACGGTGAGCTAGGTTACACCGTGAAGCAGCTATTTCGGTCGCATGGCTGCAGCTACATCAACGCCCTCTGCGACGCGCTCGCCTTGGGCGACGCGGCGAGGAAGTCGACGGACATGTGCTCCGAGCGGAATTCCATGGATTTCCATCTGCAACCGCTACTGGAAGGCCATCTCGGTCGCCAGATGCGGGTCCTGACGCACGCCAATCAATGCCGGTTGGACCGTCTCAATCACCCCGGTGCCTCGCATCGGTTCAACAGGAGAACAGTCACATGAGCACGACCGAGATCCAGCGTTTCGTCGCTGACGACTATTCAAAAGGCGTTCTGCGCTCTGACGCCGAGCAGCCTCTCTCGCGCACGCACGCCAGGACGAAGGGCGAGGCTGCCGGCCAGCAAATTACCGATAGCCAGCTCGAGGGCATCTCGGGCGGCCGAGTCATGTTCCCCGGTCTGTTTGGTGGCCCCAACCGATGAACCGGGTCACGGAGCTCCACTCCGGTTGCAACAAGTGGCGGGGAAAGGAGGCGCCGGCCACGGCGCACCCTTCCGCGCAATCCCAAGGTCACACCTCCTTTCGAAAGGTCATTCCCATGAGCACTGAAGAAATCAAACGGTTTGCCGCTGACCTCAAGTCCGACGCGGCGTCACAGGAGACGCCCGCGGATCAGGCGGTTGCCGATGGCGCCGGCAAGGATCTTGCCGATGCCGATCTCGATGGCGTCGCGGGCGGGCAACGGGTGATCGTCATTGGCGATGTCACGAACGCCCTGTTCGGACCGCATTGACCGGAGCGACACACAAGCTGCCCGTCAAGCCGAGGCGCTGACCCTGCGCGAAAGGAGTTTCTCGCAGGGTCCGGTATTGCCCCGGCGGCCACGGACGCGCTAGTTGCGGGGAGAGAGGGGCGCGAGTTCGGTTCGCGGTGCCCAAAAGAATTCGGGGGAGGAAGACGAAATGGCCGCTGATCCGCTCGTGCCCGCCAGGACACCCTTCAACTACAACCTCGGCATCAACTATGAGACGTGGGTGAACGGCCGCACCGGTCGCAGCATCACCGCGGATCTCAACGCGATCACCGAGAACTTCGGGTTGATCAAGACGTTCCACGACGTGGCGAATCCGGGCGGAGCCAACCCGGTGATCGACCCCGACCAGCTACAGGTGATCAAGTACGTCGCCAAGTCGCCGAACCTTCAGCTCGTGATGGGCACCTATACGAGCGCCCTGGCCACGGGAGGCTACAACGGCGACCCGTGGTCAGGCCCGGGGTCGATGACGAGCGCTGCCTACACCGACAAATGGGTGCAGATGCTCATCAAGTCGTTCGGCAGCAAGGAGGCGGTGAAGAATCACCTGTCGATGATCCTCCTCGGCAATGAAGTCGACCAGGCGAGCAACCATCCGCCGAACATCACCCAGTACATGGGCTGGTTCCGGTCCGCCTTCGACAACCTGAGCGCGTCCTTGAAGAAAGCCGGGCTGGGCTCCATCGCGGTCTCGACCACCATCGCTGCCTACACCCGGAAGGATGCCGGCGCCGCCGTCGCCGTCGGGGCCACGCGGTACATCTATGAGCACTGGAGCGCATCCTGGAACGGTGGCAAGCCCGTCGTTCTGTTCAACGACTACACGCCGAGCAACGAGCATGGCGAATTCGCAAGCCCGGAGTTCGGCCCTGTCATCAAGTATTACAAGTCGCTCTACACCAAGCTGGGCAAGAAGCTCGCGCCGTTCGTCGGCGAAACCGGCTACTCGTCCTTCTACACCCTGGAGAACGAGATCAGGGTCTACGACCAGATCAAGAAGTGGCTGAACGGCCAGTACAACAACAACGCCCGCAAGACCATACCGCTGTTCATCTTCAACGCCTTCGACCAGCCATCGAAGGGAGGGCTGGAGCAGCAGTTCGGCATCTACGCGGACAATCCCAGCACGCATCGGCCTACCGGGCTGAAGCCCGGCCTCACCTTGCCGTCCTGGAGCAGGGGCCAGATTCGACCCACGAGCGGCAGCGACATGCTGTTCGGCACCTCGGGCAATGACCGTCTCAGCGGCGGCGCCGGGGCCGACCTGACGGCAGGCGGGGCCGGCAACGACGCCTATTACGTCGACCATGCAGGCGATCGGGTGGCCGAGGCCGCGGGTGAGGGGACCGATACGATCTTAAGCACCGTCAACTACGCTCTGGCAGCCGGTGAGGAGGTCGAGAACCTGCGGGGCCGCGGAACGGCGGGGCTGACCCTGACGGGTAATGAGCTGGACAACCGGGTCAGGGGAAGCTCGGGCGTCGACACGCTGAACGGCGACGGCGGCAACGACCGGCTGGCCGGCCGCGGCGGCGCCGACATCGCGGCCGGAGGCAGCGGAAACGACGTCTACTATGTCGACAACGTCGGCGATCGGGTCACCGAGGCCGCGGGCCAGGGCATCGACAAGATCTGCACCACCGTCGACTACACCCTCGCCGCAGGCCAGGAGGTCGAGTACCTGCGGGGTTACTCGACAGAGGGGCTGACTCTGACGGGCAACGAGCTCGACAACGACATCGCCGGACATTCGGGAAGCGACAGGCTGAACGGCGGCGGAGGCGACGACCGGCTGAGCGGCCGCGGCGGTGCCGACGTCATGGCGGGCGGCACGGGGAACGACGTCTATTACGTCAACGATCCGGGCGATCGGGTGATCGAGGGCGTGGGCCAGGGAACCGACACGGTCCGCAGCATCGTCGACTACGTCCTGGGCGCCGGGCAGGAGGTCGAGGACCTGCGGGTTTTCGGGACAGCGGGGCTGGCCCTGACGGGCAACGAATTCGACAACCGCGTGAGCGGCGGCATCGGAGACGATGTGCTGGATGGCGGCGCCGGAAGCGATGTGCTGAGGGGCGGTGGCGGTTCGGACGTGTTCGCGTTCACCACCAGCCTGGCTGCGGGCAATATCGACACGATCGCCGACTTCAGCGTCGCCGTCGACACGATCCGGCTGAGCCACACCATATTCGACGCCATCGTGGGCACGGGGACTTTGAATGCACTCCAGTTCGCGGCCAATGCCGGCGGCACTGCACAGGATGCCGATGACCGGATCATCTACGAAACCGATACCGGCAAGCTGTTCTATGACAGTAACGGAAGCGCGGTCGGCGGTGCTGTGCAGTTCGCCAGGCTTTCCTCCGGGCTTGCGCTGACAGCCGGCAACTTCTCGATAGCGTAAGGAACGGCGCAGCCGCGCGCGGAAAGCGTCTCTAGGCGAGCTTGTACTGCCTCTGGAAAAACGCCGAATGCAGCCCGCCGGCAGGCGGCCTGGCCGCGATGTGCTGCGTCACCTGGGAATTAGGCGAGCTGTTTCCCGCGACCATCAGCATCACGTGATTCAGCGGAATGGTCTCGAGCGTCCCGCGCTTCAACAGCGTGTCGAAGATGTCCTCCGGCTCGCCTTCGGGAACGGAGATCCAGTATCTCAAAGCTTTCAGCATGCTCTGCAGTTCAGGGCCGTGCGCCCGATAATCGCCTGCAATGTAGTGCGTCCCCAGGGTTTCGATCCTCGCGATGCAGATCGGTTCTCCTGCGCTGGCCGGGTCCTCGGCGCTGTGGTCGGTGTGCAGGCCGTGCGGCTGCGGGACCGTGAACTTGCCGTACGCATAGTGCTCCTTGCGATAGCGCGCCGACGGAACGAGCACGCTCATCATCTCATCGACATCGTCATTATAGAGACGCGCATAGTTCGCCATCGTGTCGGGGGCGCCGTCGGCAAAATTTTCCCGGAGCCAATTGTCGTCGACATATACCGTTCTGACGTCGTCGAAGCGCCTCGCGTGTTCGTAGATCTCCTTCCGTGCAGCGTCGCGAAAGCGGGCAAGCGGCAAGGGCAGGTGAGTATGAGCCTCGCGATCGTTGAAGTTCGCATGCATGCGTTCGATAAGCGGCCACTGACTGGACGAGAACCGCACCGGCTCCAGTATTTTCAGCCTGGCCGGCAAGGCGGCCCATGCCTGCTGAAGGTCTGTCAGGGTCATCATCCGGGACATTGGACGATGGTAGCGCGAGCAATGAGCCGTGCAACGACGGAAGCGATCGTGTTCGTCCTTCGAGGATGCGCTAATATCCGGATATCGGGGGATGGGGCGTTCGATGGCATTCAATCGCAAGAGGCTTCTGGCCGGCGCCGCCGGCCTCGTCGGTTTGCTGATCGCCGCGCTGCTGGCCTTGCCTTCGTTCCTCGACGTCGCTGCCTACAAGCCCGAGATCGCGGCGCAGGTGAAGCAGGCGACGGGCCGGGACATCGCCATCGATGGCCCGATCCGTCTGTCGTTGCTGCCGATGCCAAGCGTCGAGCTCGACGGCGTCAAGTTCCCCAACCTGCCGGGCTCGAAGAACCTCAACATGGTCGAGGTGAAATCGGTCACCGTGACGCCCTCGCTGCTGGCCTTGCTCGTGGGCGAGATCGAGGTCTCCGAGGTGGCGCTCGTGGAGCCGAAGATCGTCCTGGAGATCGATGCCGAGGGCAGGCCGAACTGGGATTTCGCTCCTCCGGCCGCGACAGCGAAACCCGGTTCGTCCAAGCCCTTGTCGCTCGGCCGGCTCACCATCGAGAACGGCACGTTGGTCTTCAGCGATGCCAAAGCCGGGCTGTCGATAATCGCCGAGAAGGCCAACTTCAGCGCCTCGGTCGGGTCGATCGACGGGCCATTCTCGTCGGCCGGCACGGCGACCATCAACGGCGCGCCGCTGAAATTCGATCTGGCGACGAGCGCCAGGAGCACCAGCGGCTACGCCGTCGACGCCACGCTGGAGGCGGGGGGCGGCAGGCTTTCCTACAAGGGCGCCTTGAGCGAGCTGGGCCTCGCGGCGCGCCTGTCGGGCAGGGCGACGGCGTCGGCGGATAATCTTCTAGCCTTCGCCGAGACGCTGATCGGGATCGCCGGTCAGCCACCGATTCGCTTGCCGCCTTTGCTCGCCGGCAAGTTCAGGTTCGACGGTCCCGTCGATCTCTCG
>Ga0070665_100006764_pt1 | contig 11656 bp, 9 predicted proteins | sample KBSS13metaG_FD_65862 | JGI IMG/M metagenome (GOLD analysis project Ga0070665, IMG submission 65862) | Switchgrass rhizosphere microbial communities from Kellogg Biological Station, Michigan, USA - KBS S1-3 metaG | ecosystem: Host-associated > Plants > Roots > Rhizosphere > Soil ...
GGTTGCGCGCTCGACGGCACCCTCGACCTCCGTTCGTTGACCGTCGGCACCCGCCTGTTGCTCGACCGTTCGACGGTGAATGCCCCTGCGGACAAGGCTGCCGTTGACGCGCGATCGGTCGCCGTTGAGGAACACTTCTCAGCAACTGAACTGGTCTGCACGGGGCCGATCCACCTCAACAGCTCTCGTGTGCAGGACACTCTCGGCTTCCGCGGCTCCCGGATCCAGGGCAACCGGGCCTACCTCCAGGCTCCCGAACTCACGGTGGGCGGCGGTCTCTATCTCGACCGCGGCTTCTTGAGCGAAGGGGGGATCAACCTGTACGGAGCTTCGATCGGCGGATCGCTGCATCTGGAGCACAGCACCTTGACGGGAACCGGCGAAAAAAGGGGAGAACCGGCCCTGCAGTTGCTTTGTGCCACCGTCGGGGGTGACATACAAGCGGGCTCAGGACTCGTCGTGCGAGGATGCGTCGATCTCAGGGACACCACGATACGGGGCACGGTGGTGCTGAAACGGGCCCGGCTGCACCATCCGGCGGGGAAGGTACTGGATGCCCGCCGCCTGCATGTCGGCGGTGACATCAACTGCCGTGGCGGATTCGCCTCGCAGGGCACAGTGGACCTTCGGGATGCAAGGGTCGGTGGATCCGTCCTCCTTGAGGGTGCGGGGCTGACTGGCCTTGCCGGGCCTTCCCTGCAGGCCGACGGCATCGAGGTCGGGGCTGAGTTCAATTGCTGCGACGGGCTGACAGCACACGGCCCGGCCTCACTCAACAGCATCACTGTGCGAGGCAGGCTCTGTTTCGAGGGTGCCCTGTTCGATGTACCGGCCGGAGAGCCCGCGCTGACGTGCCGGGGTTCCACAGCCGCCGAGCTGGCGCTGAGCCTCCGCGAGGCACCGGCCGGATCAGTCGACCTGAGTCACATGCGGATCGGCGTACTGCGGGACGACCCAGATAAGTGGCCGGGCTCACTGGTACTCGAAGGCACGGTCTACGACAGCACCGATCCCGCGCTGCCGGGCCGGCAGCGGCTTTCCTGGCTCGAACGGAATCCGAAGGGCTTCACCCCGCAGCCCTACGAGCAACTGGCCGCCAGCTACCGGCGCCACGGCCAGGACGCCGACGCACGCACCGTACTGCTGGCCAAACAGCGCCGGATGCGCACCACCCTCGCCTGGCCGGCCCGGCTGTGGAGTTTCCTGCAGGACGCCACAGTCGGCTACGGCTACCGGCCGCTGCGCGCGGTGCTGCTGCTCGCTGTCCTCTTCACCGTCGGCACCGTGATGTTCGCGACATGGCCTCCCACACCGAATGGCGGCGGCGCTCCACAGGACTTTCAACCGGCTGTGTACACACTCGATCTGCTGCTTCCCGTGATCGACTTCGGGCAGGATCGTGCATTCACCGCACACGGTTCCATGCAATGGGCAGTGGTCGTACTAGTGAGCGCAGGATGGATTCTCGCGACTACGGCTGCGGCAGGAGCAAATCGGGTTCTCCGGCGAGCCTGATCGTCTCGGGCACAGCTGCGCCCGCCGGCCAATGTGACTGCGTCTCCCGAGGTGGTCCCAGGAGCCCGACGACGGGGGTGGGCCGGTGATCCGGCCCACCGTTCTATCTGAAGCTGCCGCCGATCAGGATTTGCTGGAACGGGCTCTGGTCCGGCAGGGAGTTGAAGATCCGTACCGCGTCCATGGAGACGGCGAAGTTGCCCATGTTGTAGGTCGCCATGGTTCCCGATCCGTGGCTGAGTGTGATCTCGCCGACCGGGTTGAAGTCGAGAGTCACCCACAGCACGGTGCCGTCGGGCAGGTTGACGTTGCTGACCTTCGCGGTCAGGAGGCTGTAGCCGCCGCAGCCGCTGTCGTGCGTCTGGTTCGCGGTCGCGCTGCCGCTGGGTGTCGTGCCGCTGATCGCCGGACCGGTGAGCGGCTCGGTCACGGTCGGATAGGTCGCACAGCCCGGGGGTGCCGATGCGGGTGGGTTCGTGGTCGGCAGCGAGTAGGTCCCGGTGGCGGTGTGGCCTTGCGCGTCGGTGACGGTGACCTGGAAGGTCGGGGTGCCCAGCGTCGTCGGGTCGCCGAGGATCAGCCCTGTGCCGTGCAGCGTCATGCCGGAGGGAACCTGGCTCGACGACCACGTGTAGGGGGGTGCTCCGCCTTGGGCGAGGAAGCTGGTGGAGTAGAAGTTGTTCACGATCCCGGGGTCGTTGTCGGTGATGTCGCACACGCCACCGGAGCAGGCGTAGAACTGGTTGTTGATCGCCAGCGGGGTTGGGGCGCCGGTGCCGGTGCCGGTGATCGGCACGCTCTGCGGGCTGTTCACGGCATTGTCGGTGAACACGATGTTGTCGGGCATGGCCCCGGTGTTGTCGGGCGAGAACGTGACCGCGGTCTGGCAGCTCTGGCCGGGAGCGAGTGTCAGGCCGATGCAGCCGTCGTTGACGATGGTGTAGTCGAGGTTGAACGAGCCGCTTTCCGCGACGTTGTTGAAGAACAGGTTGGCCGTGCCGGTGTTCGTGGCGGTGATCGTCTGTGCCGCGCTCGTCGTCCCGTTCTCCTGCGACCCGAAGTCCAACGATGCCGGCGACAGCGAAATCGACGGCGTACCCGTCGTGCCGCCGCCGCTGCCTCCCCCGCTGGTGCCGTGTGCGGACGAGGGGGTGGCCGTCGCCGCCCAGACGGCCAGGGTGCCCGCCACCGCTATCCACAACAGCAGTAACCGACGTAACCGCGTCATACGGACCTCCTTGTTCTGTCGGCCCGCCCGATTGCTGAGCGGGCACACTGTGCGTAGGGCTACGTATCGAGCGGCCGTCTGGTTCAACTGCGCCTTAACTGTTCCGGGTCTGACGGAGGCTCTGGTCCGTGGCTGTGACCTATGGAACGCATGGCGGGACTACATCGCGGCCCCGGTCGGTCGGCTATACGTCGTCCCAGGCCATCGAGCTCATCCGCCAGCCCTCGGGCGTCCGGAGGAACTGGGTGGTCTTGCAGCCGGAGCCTTCGAACCGTGTGCCGTCCCGGAGGCCGGACTTGCGGTACTCGCTGAAGCGGTGCGCGATCGTGCCGAAGATCTCGGTCCGCTCGGCGACCTCCCACTCGGCGAACTCCGTCACCGACCCGCCGGTGAGCAGCTTCTCCCGGGGTTCGATGAACGCCTCGATGCCGTAGACGACGGGCTCGCCCCCGATGTTCTTGATGATCATGCCCTGCGGGATGAAGACCCGCCGGATGGCGTCGACGTCCGGCCGCCGGCCTCCTGTGGTGTCGAACGCCCCCAGGAACGTGCTCATCAGCCGGTCGAGTTCGGCCTTGGCCTCGGACACGGGCACCCCTCCCCCAGACGGGACGCTCCGTCTGCCTGACGCCGCGATCCGCAGCAGGGCAGACTGTACCGTCCGCCCGTCAGCCGTCGGGGCGATCACCTGGTTGGGGATCGTCTGGCCGGCGTCCGTCCAGTTGAGGTTGGACGAGGCCGGCCGGGCGCCCCGGTGCTGCCGCCGGCGACCTGCAGCGCGATCGTCTTCCCCGCGGCCACCGGGGTCTTGGTGGCCATGACCAGTGGCCGCACATTCCTCCCGGATGCCGGGATCGGCCTCTCCCGCGGCGTCCCACGCATCCTGGCCCTGGTCGACGCCTCCATCACCGGCCGCCGCGCCTCGATCGGCTGCTGCGGCCGGGACGGAATGGCTCATACCGCACTGACGCCCCCCTTGGCCCAGCGCCACGATGCCCATACAGGGCAACTCACCGCATGAGGGCTTTTACGGGAAGGAAGATGATGTACAGAGACAATAGGAGAGTCTGGCGAGCCGGCACCATGGCCGCGGTCCTCGCCGCGGCCGGCATGGTAGGCATGGGTACAGCATCGGCAGCCACGCCTCCGGTCGCGCCGGCGCCCTGCTTCTCCGGATACCTCTGCATCCAGGATCTCGGCGGTTCCCTCACGCTGGTCCCGGACGGCCAGTCCGAGTCCTTCAGCCCGGCGATAACGTCTGTCTCGATCACCAACTCCACCAGCGAGATCTACTGCATCACCGCGACTGCGAGCTTCGGTCTTCCCAGCGGCGCAACCGACAACACCGTCAGAACCGTCTACGGCGTACGCCCCGGCCCGGTCTGCCCCGTCTGACAACCCACCGGCAGTGACCGCCGCTGCGTCAACCACCGGCAGTCCCCCGGCGTCTGGGGCGACGACCACCGGAGCGGGTGCGCCCCACGAACACGTCACCTGTCCCCCAGGCACTCGCACAGCCCGCTACGACCGCCGGGCCTGTCCGCACACCGGTCCCGCAGAGGTGGGCAGGAGCGCACCCCGGCGGTCGTGACGGCCGGTACCACCGGCGGCACAGTTCGGTGGCGGATTCCCGCTCTTATCGCTTTACCGAGCGGGCTGGACCGTCATGGAAGCGGCTTGTCAGCCCATCGAGAGGGCGTGCTGCCCGCGACGGGGAGGCGGGTGTCGAAGAGGAGGGGGAAAGCGGGATGACGCTTCGGAGGAAGCCTGCGTCGGCGGCCGGGGTTCCGGCCCTGCCGGCGGCGCGTACATGGGTGCGCGCATTGAAGGGGACGGGGATCATGAGACGCGGACGGCTGTGGCCGTCCGGTGTGCCCGGGAAGCGGTTCGGAGTGTGGCCGGCCGCGCTGACCGCGGGTGTCCTGCTCGCGGTGCTGCCGTCGGCGGCGGCGAGCGCGCACGCGAGTGGGATGCAGGACGTACCGAGACCGGCGGTGCCGACCGCCCAGGGCCTTGGGCCCTCAAGCGGACCGGTCTGCTCGACGGACAAGGCCGATCCGACCCTGTGGGCGGATCCGGCCCCGCAACTGACCGCGGTGGGGCACCTCGCCGCCGGGAGCGGTCAACCGACGTATCTGCGGGCGCACTTCGACGTTCAGGTCCGCCAGGCGCCGGACCGGTGGACGGAGGCGGCGAGCGCGCTGAGCGCCTTGGCGCTGAACGGTCAGGCCACGAACACCCTGCTCACGGGCCCGCTGTCCGCGGACACCTTGTACCGGTTCGCGGCCTCCACGTGGTCGTACACCGCCGACGGCACCCAGCACCTCACCTCGCCCAGCACCGCTTCCACCAGCGGATGGTGCTATTTCACCGTGGATCCGACGGCCCCGCTGGCGCCGACCGTGACCTCCGGCGGACCGTACACCGCGTGCACGGCCGACGACTGCTCGCCCCACGGCGGTCCCGGTGTCCCGGGCACCTTCACCTTCGCGCCCGGTGCGGGCGACACGGGCGTGGTGGCGTACGAGTACCGGCTCGGTGACGCGGCCGACGCGGCCCTGGTGGACGTTCCCGGCTCCCCCGTGACCGTCACGCTCACACCGCGGCGTTCGGGGCTGGTCGTCCTGGAGGTGCGGGCCGAGGACACGACCGCCCGCTGGGGCCCGTTCACCCCGTTCGACTTCGATGTGGCACTGCCCGCCTCTTCGGTCGGGCTGTGGCACTTCGACGACGGACAGCCCGGGGACACCTCGACGGTCGCGGCCGACACCGCCACCGGCGCCGGTGGCCGCCACGCTGCGGCGCTCTCCGGCACGGGCGCGGACTGGACGGCGCTGGGCCGGCGGGGCGACGGTGACGGCGCGCTCGCCCTGGACGGCGGTTCCGGTTGTGCGGCCACCGATGGCCAGATCCTCGACCCGGCCTCGTCCTTCGCCGCTTCCGTCTGGGTCTTCCCCGATGACCTGGCGCAGGACCGCACCGTCCTCTCCCAGACCGGCGACGACGGTTCGGGCTTCGCCCTGGGCTACGCCGCCGCCGAGGACGCCTGGCAGTTCTCCTACGCCTGGAGCGACGCCGACGGCACAAGGCACGTCGCGGTTGCCCGGGCCGACGCCGGCGCAGCGCGCGTATGGACGCAGCTTGCCGGCTCCTACGACTCCGCCGCGCACACCCTCACCCTCTACGTCAACGGGCGGCCCCAGGGCTCGCCCGCCGTCCTCCCGGCCACGGCGACCGCCCGAACGGCCTCCGGTGACCTGGAGTTCGGGCGGAACGCGACCACCGGCGCCCCCGGCGGGACCTATGGCGCGTACTGGCACGGCACGCTCGACGAGGTACAGGTCTGGCAGCGGACGCTGACCGCTGACGAAGCCCTTCAGGACGCCCGGCTGAACGACGCCAACGGGCAGCACGGCGTCGCGGACGTCGCCGCCTGGAACACCGCCGGCGCGAGCGGCACGACCCTGGCCGACACCACGACCGGCTACGGCCGCGCCCTCACCACCGAAGGCGGCGCCCAACTGGACGGCAGCGCGCTCGTCCTGGACGGCGTCGACGGCGCGGCCGGCACACCCGGTCCCGTGGTCGACAGCAGTGGGGCCTTCACCGTCACCGCCCTCGTCCAGCCCGACATGTCCGTGATCGGTGACAAGCCCGACGGGTGGACGGGCCAGGTCGTCGGCCAGCGCTCGGCGGACGGCTCGGCCTGGGGCCTGTGGTACCGGCTCGTCGGACACACCCTCTCCCTGGACCCCGACACCTACGAGGAAGTGTCCGTGCCCGTCACCACCTGGCTCTTCGGACGCGTCGGGAACGACGGGACGTTCACCGGCGCCACCTCCCAGGAGTCCACGGTCTGGAGCCCCGGCACCGCGAACGACCCCGTCCGGCTCACCGGCGTCTTCGACGCCCAGTCCGGCACCGCCGAACTCTTCACAGGCCTCAACCAGGTGGGCACGGCACCCTTCACCCCCGTACCCGGCACCGGCGACCTCACCGTCGGCAAGGCGTACCTCGACGGCACCTGGGGCTCCTACTTCCCCGGCCGCGTCGCCTCCCTCAGCCTCTGGGCAGGCGCCATGAGCGCCGACCAGATCCACAACCTGATCGGCACCTGACCTTCCACCGCGGCCCAACCGCACACACCCCAGCGGCCCGGCGGCCTTGTCCGCCGGGCCAAGCAGGCCGGGCAGTAGGACGCCGTGCCGGTCTCGACCCGGGTGGCGTGAAGGCGAGCCGGTCCACGATCGCTGCGCGGAACCGCGGATCGGTGAAGGTCTTGCTGCGGCACCCAGGACCGGCCGTGAGGCGCGCGCCCACGCCGAACGTGCTCAGGTGGTTCTGCCGGCCTTCAGCACCAGGATGGTGACGGCGTCGTCGGTGGCCTGCTGCTGTCACACCACCGTGTACGTCACGACTCGGCAGCCTGCCCGTCCTCAGCGTCCAGCCCGGCCATGAACGCCTCATGCGTCACCACCGGCCCGCCACTGGACTTGCGGCGCACCATCTGGCTACTGGCGGATGCCGGTGGGTGCCTGGCGCATCCTGTACGAGCCCGACGACGACACCGTCACCGTCTTGGTGCTGAAGGTCGGCAGAACCACCTGAACGCGTTCGGCGGGGGCTCGCACGTCCCGGCCGACAGCGGTACCACCGGCAGCCGCGTGCACCTGGTCGGGCAGTGCGCTCGTTCCGTACCTGCGGGGGTCGATTTTGCGTTCTCCAGGTCAAGCTGCATGTGCGTACCCATGGAGGATGCCGCCGAGTCGTTTGCGTCGATGGACGCCAGGGCGTGATGAGGCGGTGATGCCTGCGCTGCCTGTAGAACGGCTGGAACTCGGCGGGCGTGTGGAGCCGGTGAGCCTGGCCGCTCAGGAGCGTGGCCAGGGTCGGGCAGTCGCGTCCAGTAGCCTGACACGCTCATCAGACAACCGTCGGCCACTCTCGCATAGCGGTCGCTGATTCCTGGCTGTGGCCGCCTGATGAGGGCGGAGGGCTGCTCCAAGACTCCGAACGGGTCCAGTCACTCCTGCGCAATGGCTTCCCACGGAATGCGCTCGCTGATATCGGCCGTCCGCTAATCGCCGAAGACGGAGCCGACACCGAGGCCGCAGGTTGCTGCGGGCGGCGAACAACGGCTCCCACACGGCTCGACCGGACGGCCGGCCTTCGCGGCCTCGACGCAGCCGGAGAGAATCCGCCTCAACCTGACAAGCCGTCAGGGCATGCCCGGTGCGGGGACGCCGACTGCGTAGACGTAGCGGTCGGCGTCGGCGTATTCGCCGTCGTAGTACTCGGTCAGTGTCCAGATGACGTCGGGAGAGTAGGACCAACTTGCGGTGCTGCTGTGGAAGCTGAGGTCCTCGCAGCCGATCGCCTGTGCGGTGGAGACGGGGGTTGTCGAGGTACTGACGTACCTGCGCAGGCTGCCCGGGGACTGACCGTTGCTTGTTGACAGGTACACGGTGTTGCCTTGGGAGGCGACACCCTGGATCTTCCCCTGCGAGATAGTGACTGCCTGGACTGCAGCGACGCGCCCGCCGGGGTCGGGGTCTTTGAGCAGGCGGGTGGTGTAGTCCAGATTCCACCGTACGACCTTCGGCGTGGGGCTGCCAGGGCCGGTGCCGATGAAGCTGACGCTGGAGTAGTCGACCACACCGGAGACCGAGTACTCGCTGACCACCAGGCTGTCGGGCACCGTGGAGCGGTCGAGTCCCAATGTGGTGTAGCGCAGGTAGGTGCCGGCGTTGTCGTAGGCGTAGGTCTGCGGGAGCACGAACGAGTAGCCGAACGCCGAGTAGGTGGTGCCGTCCGGGCCAAGACCGCACTTGGTGCCGTCTGCGGGGTCGGATTCCAGCATGCTCTCGAGGTCGAAGACGCGCAGGCCTTTGAAGGTGTCGACAACATAGAGCAGGTTGCCATACCACAGAAGGCCGCCAGCATGGATGGCCACCGGCTTGTAGGAGGCCGCTCCGGATGCCGTCCTGACCGGCTCGACCAGTAGCACATGCCGGTACATGGGTGCTGAGGCGGTGTTGTAGTCGACGAATGAAACCCGAACGCCCTTGCTGGCGTACGTGGGCACTCCGTTGACGTACGTGGGTGGGTTGTTGGCGTCGTACTGCGCCTCGCTCGTGTCGTACCTCCACGAGGCCATGACGACCCGATTGGTGCCGCCGTTCGGGTACAGGCCGTTTCCGTAGGCGTCGGCTGTTGTGGTGACACCTTGTGGCACCCAGTACCTGACCTGTCGATCCCCGGTGTCCCAGGTGAAGCCGTCGACGAAGTTCGCAGCCGCGGAGGGAGCCCCGGACAGACGGGCGGCGTGGCGGTTGACACTCGCCAGAACGTCGGTGACGCCCACTTTCGCCATCTTTGAGCCGAGTTCCGAAGTGATCGCGTCGTAGGTGTCAGATGGCTGTGCCGCATCAGGGTAGTCGCGGAAGGTCAGCACGTACTGTCCGGAGTCGATCGTGGTGGCCTGCGCAGTGGCGGGGCCGACGGCGGGGTTGACGATGCCGGCAACGGGGGCTAAGGCTTCACCCGTCGGAGGGAATCCCTGAGTCTCAGTCACGGGCCGAAGCGTAGGCTCGGCAGGGTTCTCCGGCAACGGAGGGCAGGCGGAATCGCGTCAGCCGCAGCAGCAGCCGGCGGAGCAGGTCCGCCATGTGGTTGGCCAGCTGCTCACGGGCAGGCCTCAGCCTGTTGGGGGCTGCCAGGGGACCGCTGCCGCGTCCACGGTGTCCCGTGCGGCGGGCGGGGAGAAGGTCCGGCGGCCGCCGAAGTCGAAGAGGTCGATGGCGAAGGTCCGGCCTGTGCCCAGCCGTTCGACCCAGCGTGGGCGTCCGCCCACACGTCCAGTTCCGCACTGTCGGCGTCGGCGAGCAGGGTGGTGGGCGAGCCGCCCACCGCTTGGACCAACTGGCTGTCCGCGGACAGTTCCGCACGTGTGACCGTGCTCTGGTAGCGCCTGGCGACTGTGCCGTCGACGTGGTCCCTCGCCCAGGTCCGTCCAGCCGGTGCCGTCCGCCAGCATCCGCAGGCACCGGGCCCGGGCCGGGCCGGCACCGGTCAGGGCGCACCGCACGGCCGGCCCACTCCGTGGTCGCGCCCGTCCGCGCCTCGGCTCCCGGCTCTCCCTCCCGGCCGGGCGGTTGGCCCGTACTCCGCGTCCGGACCGGAGTGTGGTGCTCTGCGGCCTTGCGTCCTTCGGGTTCCGCCCGCCCGGGATCAGGAGACGCGGTACCAGTTCGGGGTGAGGGCGATGGCTGCCGCCACCAGCTCCTGCTCGATCTGGGCTGTGGCCGGATCCCAGACGGCGAGGGTCTGGCCGGCATCCGTGAAGCCGGCCGCGATCCGCCAGTGGGTGTCGCTGCCCATCAGGATCAGGCCGGGACGCCGGAGCAGTGACACCGCGTTGGCGTAGGTGCGTCCCGCGTCAGGGACCCGCACCATGTCCTGCGCGATGTAGGCGGCCAGGGGGATGGCGTTGCCCCACCAGTCCTCGGAGATGTCGCGGAGCGCCTGCAGGTCGGCCGCCGGGAGGCGCAGGAGGGTGGCGTAGTCGAAGCCGGTGTGGCCGCTCTTGAGGGCGCGCAGCTGCATCTGGGTCTTGTAGTCGTCGTCTTCGTTGTCCGCGGCGAGCGCCTGGTCGGACATCAGCCAGTCATGGACGATCTGTTCCTGCGTCACGTTCTGCCCGAAGGCGCGTACAACGGCCTGGGTCGCCGCCGCCCAGCACCATCCTTCGTGCTGCTGCTTCGTCCCGCCCTGCCACACGGTCGACATCGGCATGCCGGACCTCCCCCCCTGGTGTCCGTGACGGAAGATCACGGATCGACAGGATATCGACCACCGCGCCGCTGATGCAGGGGAATGACGGGACCGGTCGGCTTGTCGTCCGCGGAAGCTCGTGAGTTCTCCCGGCGCCCGGCGGACCGTGCCGGGGACGCCGGCACGCGCGTCCGTGCCGGGGCGGCGGGAATGAAAGTGCACGTATCGAAATAGCTGCGTGGAGCCGCTGTGCACGGGAGTTCGTTCGGAGGCGGTCCCGACGCCCGGGCAACGGTTGCGGCAACGGCGTTCGTGCGCCCTCGCGAGGGCGCTGGTCGTTCGGGCCCTTCCCACGGGTACAGGGTCGTCCACGGACAAGGGGGAACTCATGGGTACGCGTTCACGGCGGGTCAGACTCGCTGCGGTCACGGTGGGGGCACTGACCGCTGTCGCGGTGGCGCTCGGGACCTCGCCGGCTTCCGCGAGCGGGACGTACAGCGGTCGTGTTCCGGGTGAACTCGATGGCGTCGTTGTACCGCATGTAAAGGTACTGGCCGGAGGCCGTGCTGCCGCCGTCGAAGGTCAGGCTTGCGTCGGCGGCCCCGAAGGTGTTCTTGCCGACGCTCCCGTCGGCCGCCAGTCCGCGTGAGCTCTGCCGGCTCTTGGTCGCGGCCTCGGTGCGCGGCCCGAAGCTGCCGTCCACGTCCGCGGTTCCGAGGTAGCCGTCCGCCAGGAGAATCTCCTGCCACACGCAGACGGCGTTGGACGGCGTGTTCGTGGTGGTGGACAGGATTCCCTCGTCGCCCAGGTCGTCGGTGAAGGCACCGCCACCGTGGATGCACGCGAACGGCGACTGGGGCTTCACGGACATGAACGGCGCCCACCACCTCGCCGGCTACAACTACCGGGACTGCTGAACCCGGCCCCCGGACGGACGGCCCGCCCCCGGGGATGCGGGGGCGGGCCGTCCTGGGTCCTGGCGCTGTTCGGACGTGGTCAGCTGTTCTGCGCCGCCGCGACGAGATCGGGCAGGAGCCTGGCCGCGTCGGGGGTGCCGAGTCCGGTGACCGGGTCCCAGCCGGTGGTGGCGGAGTAGCCGGGCACGGTCGGGTCCGAGGCGTTGTTGCCGGTGGTGACGTC
>Ga0070665_100006765_pt1 | contig 11653 bp, 11 predicted proteins | sample KBSS13metaG_FD_65862 | JGI IMG/M metagenome (GOLD analysis project Ga0070665, IMG submission 65862) | Switchgrass rhizosphere microbial communities from Kellogg Biological Station, Michigan, USA - KBS S1-3 metaG | ecosystem: Host-associated > Plants > Roots > Rhizosphere > Soil ...
CACCTTGCGCGGGCTGATCTCGCCGTAGGCGAGCTGCACGGCGCTGTAGCCGTCGCGCTCCGGGGTGCGGATGCGCGTCACGACGTTTGGACCGGCCTTGACGACCGTGACCGGTACGACCTTGTTGTTCTCGTCGAACACCTGCGTCATACCCATCTTGGTGCCCAGAATGCCTTTTCTAGCCATTGCTTTCGGGTCTCCTACTGGATGTTGACGTCGACGCTGGCCGGCAGATCGATGCGCATGAGTGCGTCAACGGTCTTCGGCGTCGGGTCGAGGATGTCGATAAGCCGCTTGTGCGTACGCATCTCGAAGTGCTCCCGCGAGTCCTTGTACTTATGCGGGGACCGGATGACGCAATACACGTTCTTCTCGGTCGGCAGCGGCACAGGGCCAACCACGCTGGCGCCGGTACGGGTGACCGTCTCAACGATCTTGCGTGCCGAGGCGTCAATCGCCTCGTGGTCGTAGGCCTTGAGCCTGATGCGGATCTTCTGTCCCGCCACGCTTCTCCTACCTCACTCCTACTGGGCCCGTGTCCGGGCCGCTTCCGTCCGGCGCACTCGCCGGCTGAGCCGGCGATCTAGCTTCGCGCTGGTATACCGCCGCTGTTTATCTGTCTGTGGTCCACCGAGCCCCGCGGTCGGGCGTGTCGCCCTTACGCACACTCAGCCGCGGCGGAAAATCGTCACGATCGAGGTGGGACCGGATGCGCCCATTCGAGCGCTGGTCGTATGCCTCGCGCCAGGCGGCCCTAAAGAGGCGCCGTCCCGGCTCAAGGCAACCCGAACAGTATGCCCTAGATGTGGGGCCTCATCCAAATCTCTGGCGATGGACGGCCCGAGGTCTTCTTACTCCAGAGTAAGGTTGCCTGGCATGGCAGCCACGACCGCCACATATCGGATGTGGAAACACCTCGCCGAGCGGCCCGGCGGCACCCGGCTGTTTTCGGCAGCCGCGATGGTGCGAGTGCCGTATTTCGCGTCGATCGCACCGCATGTGGTCCGGATGGAGCCCGGCTTCGCCGAGGTCGCGGTGCCCAAGTGGTTCTTCGTCTACAACCACCTGCACACCGTGCACGCGATCGCGTCGTGCAACGCCGCCGAGATCGCGATGGGCATGCTGATGGAGGCCACGGTGCCGACGAGTCACCGCTGGATCCCCAAGGGGATGAATGTGCAGTACCACCAGAAGGCGACGACTTCTCTGCGGGCGCGGGCCCGGCTGGATCCGCCGGACTTCGCCTCGATCACCGACGGCACGGAGGTCGTGGTGCCCGTCAGCGTCATCGACAAGTCCGGCACCGAGGTGGTGCACGCCGACATCACCTGGGTCGAACTTGCCCTGCTGGAATACCGTTTCGCGGGTCTACGTCAGTCCAGATAGGTGCCGTGGCCTTCGCGCACCATTTCGTTGCCGTCGAAAGTCAGCACTTCGTTGACCAGCTCGCCACGGTGGTTGCGGTAGTTGATCACCAACGTCGACTCGCCGCGGTAGACGCCGACCACCCCGAACTGGAGGTCGGGCTGGCTGGCCAACGCGGTCGTCCAGTACTCCCGCAGCGCGGCCTTACCACGCACCGCTCCCCCACTCTCGGGCACCACGCGCGCGGCCACCGGCGAGGTGAACAAGACGTCGTCATGGAAGTGTTCGAGCACCGCCTCGACATCGTGGGCGTTCCAGGCCCGCACCCACCGGTCCGCGTAGCTCTTCGGGTCGGGAGTTGGCATGACAGTTAGCCTTTCACGCTCGCCCAGAACGCACACTGGTGTTCTTGTTCATACGTCGTGATGACGTGACTGCCGTCGGGTTGTAGCGATAAGAAGTTGCCCGCCCCGGGGTTATTGCCGATTGCCGGCCACTCCGGCTGGCCCTGCGCGCTCGGCGAGCCTGTGGTGACGAAGTGGCTCCAATAGTCGATCATCTGGTCGGACAGCGCACGTTGGCCGGGATTCTGCGGCGGCGCACCACCGACGTCGAACAGGTATCGCAGCTCGAGCGAATGGCTGGCACCGATCGGGAATGGCAACTGCCGCAACCCCTCCGGACGGGGCGCGTCGCGGTCGTTGAATTCGTAGGCGTATACCGGTTCGTGCTTCGCCAAGTCCTCCGACATCCGGCCGGTCACACACGCGAATACGGCATCTGTGACGGCCGCCGAAAAGGCAAGTGCCGCATTGCCGTCGAAGTGCTCCAGCGGATAATGCGCACCGACCACGGCTGCGTTGTCTCCGAAGTTCTCTTTGAGCACTTGCGGGTAGTTCTCGGGTGTGAACGATTCACCCAGCCGGATGATCCACGTCGCGAGGAACAACGTCGCCTCATCGTGATTGGTCCCGATCAGCACCGGCACCCGGGCGGCGCGGTCGTTGGCGAACCCGCTGATCGGGTCGACGGGCAGTGCGTCTGTCCCGCTGATCGGCCCCGTCAGCCGAAGGTCCTTGCCGAATTGGAAGTAGTACGGCACCTTTTGCAGCTTGTCTGCCGGCAGATTTCGCAGGCATTGCGCCGTGGTCGCCGGATCGCCACAGCCCGCATCTGCCGCATAGGTCAGGCTGACCTTCTCCGCTTGCGCCCATGTGCCCTGCGCCTGGCACGGAGCGCTGTGAATGATCACGGCCCGGAATAGCCCCGCCGAGCCAGGAGCGACGAGGTGGTCGCACACCGACATGCCACCGGCCGATTCGCCGGCCACCGTGACCTTGCCGGGATCGCCGCCGAAGTTGGCGATGTTGTCGCGCACCCAGCGCAGCGCCGCTTGCTGGTCGGCCAACCCGTAATTGCCCACCTGGCCCGCCGGACCCAGCGCCGGATGCGCCAGGAAGCCGAGCGCGCCGAGACGGTAGTTGAGCGTGACGACGACGATGTCGCCCCGACTGGCCAGCCGGCGCGCGTCATACACATCTCCGCTGCCGTTGATGAAGCCCCCGCCGGGGATCCACACCAACACGGGCTTGGCGTCCTTCGAGGACGGCGGAGTCCACACGTTGAGGGTCAGGCAGTCCTCACCGCTGGCGCGGTTGCGGTCCATGTCGCCCGCGCTGTCCTGGATGCAGCGCGCGCCAGGGCGGGTGGCATCGCGCAACCCGGACCAGGGCTGCACGGGCGCTGGCGGCTGCCATCGCAACGGCCCGACAGGGGGCGCGGCATAGGGAATTCCGGCGAAAAAACGGTAGTCGATAGCCGTCACGCCGCGCACGAGGCCCGCGGTGGTTCGCACCACCCCGGCATTCGTCGACCCAACGTCCGCTGAGTCTCCGCCACCTCGGCCGCACCCGCCGGCCAGCAACACGCACACGGCAAGCGCCAGCATGCGCTGACAGAAGCGGTGAAGCGACGCGGGCGCCACGGCGTTAGAGCCTAACGGGAGCAGATCAGCGCGGCCCTTCCCATCCGTGGACTGCGTCACATACACTCCGAATTTGACACCCGTCAAGTTTACCCGTAGCCCGCAGTAAAGGAGCCTGAATGAGCACGCCGACGATGGACGACGCCGCGAAGGTCTTGGCCGATCCGACGGCCTATGCCGACGACGCACGGCTGCACGCGGCGCTGACCCATCTGCGGGCGCACAACCCCGTCGCCTGGGTCGACAACCCGCCGTACCGGCCGTTCTGGGCGATTACCAAGCACGCCGACATCCTGGCCATCGAGCGGGACAACAACCTGTTCCTGTCCGAGCCACGACCCCTGCTGGCCACCGCAGCGGCCGACGATATGGCCGAGGCGCAGTTGGAAGCGGGGACGGGGCTGCGGACGCTGATCCATATGGACGACCCCCACCACCGCAAAGTGCGCGCGATCGGCGCGGACTGGTTCCGCCCAAAGGCCATGCGCGACCTCAAGGTGCACGTCGACGAGCTGGCCAAGCGCTACGTCGACCGGATGCGCGACATCGGCCAGGAATGCGACTTCGTCACCGAGATCGCTGTCAATTTCCCTCTCTACGTGATCATGTCGCTGCTCGGCCTGCCCGAGGAGGATTTCCCGCGGATGCATCAGCTCACGCAGGAGATGTTCGGCGGCGACGACGAGGAGTACAACAAGCGTGGCGCCTCGCCTGAGGAGCAGCTGGCGATCCTGCTCGACTTCTTCACCTATTTCTCCGAGCTGACCGCGTCGCGCCGCGAACACCCGACCGAGGACCTGGCTTCCGCGATCGCCAACGGTCGCATCGACGGTGAACCCCTTTCCGACATCGATACCGCGTCGTACTACGTGATCGTGGCTAGTGCCGGCCACGACACCACCAAGGATGCGATCTCCGGCGGACTGCTGGCTTTGATCGAAAACCCCGGTGAACTAGACCGTTTGCGCCAGAACATGGATCTGATGCCGACGGCCGTCGAGGAGATGATCAGGTGGACGACGCCGGTCAAGGAGTTCATGCGCACCGCTGCCGAGGACACCACCGTCCGCGGTGTGTCGATAGCCAAAGGTGAATCCGTCTATCTGGCTTACGTTTCCGGCAATCGCGACGAGGAGGTCTTCGACGAGCCGTTCCGCTTCGACGTCGGCCGCGATCCCAACAAGCACGTCGCGTTCGGATACGGGGTGCACTTCTGCCTTGGTGCCGCGTTGGCACGAATGGAGATGAGCAGCCTCTACACCGAACTCATTCCGCGGCTGGAATCCATCGAATTGGCCGGTGAGCCAGAACTGGCCGCCACGACATTCGTGGGCGGACTCAAGCACCTGCCGATTCGCTACTCGCTCAGGTGATTCGGGTTCTTTGGCAAAGCACTTGAGGAAACCGTCGACTGCGGCGATTGCCACGGCTTGGTAGTCGAACTCAGTCGACGTGCTGATCCTGCCAAACGCCAGCGGACCGATCGGGGAAGTGGCGATACAGCGTGGCCCTCGCCACGGAGCGTTCGCGCTCACAGCGTTGGCGGTGCCGATCATGGTCCTGGGTGCAACCATGCACCTCTACCTGCCCAAGGTCGGGCTGCGGGTGGCGGTGTCGCTCGGGTTGTTTCTGCTCGGCGCGGGGCTGTTCTCCACGCGCTTCCTCGCTGCCGGGTCGACCGACAGGGTGCGTTGACGTTCACGATCGCCACCATCGGGATCAATATCGTCGCTGCGGATGTGCTTCGACGATCCCGGTTTTGCGGAGGCAAGGGCCATGCTCGACGTCCCCTTGCTGCACAGCGACTCCGACTCGGCCACGATCGACCCGACGCCGGCGCACGTTACGGTGCGACGAACTCAGCCGCCCGGTGACCGATCATCACGATGGTGGCGTGAGGTCCGCGGCTGGTGATCGCCGGCAGGACCGATCCGTCGACCACCCACAGGTTGTCGACACCGCGGACGCGACATTGGGTGTCCACGACCGCATCCGCATCGCCATCAACGCCCATCGGTGCTGTGCACGCCAAGTGTTGCGATGTGGACCACGTCACCGCCGCCATTTGTGCTGTTGCGCCCACTAATTCGCGTGCGATCTCGGCGCCCGCCTCAAGCCGGGTGATGTCAGCGGGCTCACGGTCGTAGCGGTGTTCAATGATCGGCGGCGCGTTCGGGTCGGGCGATGCCAGCGTCACGCGGCCGCGGGATTCGGGCCGCATCAATGCGATACCGATGTGCGGATGGTCGCCCGGGTCGTCCCGTCGCCCACTGACCATCGCGCCAAATCCCGCCGTATATGGCCGGATCTCAAGGACTCTGGTCGTAAGCACCGCTTCCAGCGGCGGTAGCCCGTGGGTTTCCAACCAGTTCACCGGCAGTACCCATTCCGGATGGTCCGCACACGCCGCGCCGACCGGCAGGTTTGCCACCACAGGCACTCCCACTGCCCGCAGCACCGCTTGGGGGCCCACCCCAGACAACATCAAAAGCTGTGCGGATCCAATTGCTCCTGCAGACAACACGATTCGGTCGGCGGTCAGATCGAGGGCACCGTCGGGTCCGATGCACTCCACGCCGATGGCTCTGCGGTCGCTAAGCCGGACCCGTCCCACCCGCGTGTTGGTCAGCAGGGTGAGGTTGGTGCGGTCCATCGCGGGCTGCAGGTACGCGCCGCCGGGACCCACCCGAGTCCCGCCGTTGATGTTGAGCGGCACCGCGCCGACGCCGGTCGGCAACGGCTCCTCGAGCGTGGCGCCGTTGAGATCGTCGATCCACCGGTAGCCGGCTTCGCCGACTGAACGCACGAACGCCGCCGTGCAACCGTCGAATTCGGAGACACGACGGACGAGAATGGGTCCGTCCGACCCGTGCAAGGGGGTGTCGAAGTCGAGGTCGCTTTCGATCGCACGGAAGTGCGGCAATACGTCGTCCCACATCCAGCCCGGCAGTCCCCAGCCGTCGAAGTCCCCTGGCAGGCCGCGGCAGAAGTATCCACCGTTCACGGCGCCCGAGCCGCCCACCACCGCGCCACGCATGATCTGCGCCTGCCGCTTGGGGTCGTCGGTCAACGTTGTCGGATAGCGCCGTACCACCGAACTGGCGGTGCCGATTGGCAGCCGCAGACCGTCGCTGATCTGGGTGCGCACCCGCGGATCGGACGGCCCTGGCCCCGCCTCGACGACCGTCACACGGCACCGCGGATCGGCGGAAAGGCGTTCGGCTAGAACAGATCCAGCGCTGCCGGCACCGACGATCAGCACATCGCTGTGCAAGGCCGCTTCAGGTCCGGATCTGGGGTTTGAGGGCGCCCGCGTGCCGTTCGCGCACCACGCCGGTCCACAGCCCGATGCCGTAGGCGATGTCGTCGAGGCGCTTCAGCAGCACGTAGGTGAGCAGCCCCACTCGCTTGGTGTCGTCGTCGGCGTTGCCGTTACGGGTGATCCAGTCCGCCACCCCGTCGACGACTGCCGCCACCAGCACCACCTGGCGGCAGCGCCGGGACAACAGGGCCGCGATCACTGCGACCGGCCAGTAGTGCCTACAGATCGCGGACGCCAGCTGCAACGCCGCCAACCAGAGGCCATGTGCGGCGACCACCGCCACTTCCTTGGGCTCGGTCTCGACGGTGCTCAATGAGTTTGCGATGCGACGGCCGGTGATGGCGGCAACGGTCATCGATGCCAGATATCCGATGCCCGAACCCATGGCGAGCAGGATCCAAACCACCAAAGTCCATCCGGAGATCACCAGCGGCGCGGTCTTGCCGGGATGCCGGACGGACAACGGGGCCGCCGATTCGCCGTAGAAAGACTTGCGCACGAACCAATCCCGCATTCGGGTGCGGTGGTCATGAGCGACCAGCGCGATGGGTTCGTAGCGCAGCCTGGCGCCGGCCTCGATGAAGCGCCAGCACAGGTCGACATCCTCGCCGGACTTCAGTGTCTCGTCGAACCCGCCCAGCTCCTTGAGTACGGAGCGGCGGCAGATGATGGCGGCGCTCGGGACGTAGGACACAGTGCCGTACGGCACCACCGGGGCCTCGCGCAGCCCCAGATCGAGCGACGAGCGCACCGCCTCGTAGCGGGCCACCAGGTTGTCGGCTTGCCGCAGTCCCACGATCCGCGGGGCGACCAGTGCCACGGCGGGGTCACAGAAATGCCCGAGCAGCGCCTCGAGCCACCCGCGCCGAGGCACCACGTCGGAGTCGAGGAAGGCCACGTAGTCGGTGTTGCAGGCGGTCAGGCCGGTGTTTCGCGCGGCCGCCGGTCCCTTGCTGCGGGCGTGGCGCAGCACCTGAATGTCGCAGTGCATGTCACAGAAGTCGCGCTGTTGCACTGGCGTGGCAGAGCCGTCGTCGACGACCACTACGCGCATGCCGCGCAGCGTGCCCACCAGGCGTAGCAGGCTGGAAATATTGTCGCGCACGGGAATAACGACAGTGACGTCACGGTGCGACGGACCACTGGCCGGTCGCGGATGGGCGACCGTGGCGTCGAGCAGGGTGCGTGCGAGCTGCGCGCTGACCGCGTCGTGCACCTCGAGCCGGCCGCCGTTGAGCATGGTCTGCGCGGCGGGCGCGAGCCGCAGCAGCCGAGTGGGTGAACCGCCGAGCAGGGCGGAACCCTCACCGAGGACTTTCACCCGACGATCCACCTGGACCGCGAACCCGTCGGGCAGCCGCGGCCCCGTCATGTCAGCATCCCGTCGCGGTCCGGCACCCACCTGGTGATGCGCCGCGAACATGCGTCGACCATCTCGGCGAGGATCCGTTCACCTTCCTGCGCCGTTGCGGTCGTCGGGTCTCCTAGGACACCGAGTTCGCTCACGGCGGCGACGCCCCCCTGACGTACCTGCGGCATCAGCTTCGATAGCGGCGCGCTATTACCGGCGAGGCACTCGTCCACCCACACGTCGGTCGGCGAAATATGTAGCAATACAGATGTTTCGGTGTGGCCGGCGTGTGCATCGGCGTTCTCGGCGGTACACGAACACCAGCCCGCGTCGCGCCCCTCGTACCGAAGCAAAGCCACTGCGGCCGCCAGCGCCTCGACGTTACCGCCGTGTCCGTTGACGAAGACGAGCCGCGATGCCCACTGCGCCGCGGATCGACCGAACTCCACCAGCAAAAGCCGCAGCGCCGACGTTCCGATCGAGACGGTGCCGGCAAAGCCCTCGTGTTCGCCGCTCGCGCCGTATCCGATCGCGGGCGCCAGGACCCAATTGGATTCATTCCGGTCGGCGAGCTGGGCAGCAACCGAGCGAGCGACGGCGGTGGCGATGCGGGTATCGGTGTCCAGTGGTAGATGGGGTCCATGCTGTTCGACCGAACCCACCGGGATGATCAACGCGGGCGATGTGCTCTGCAGCTGTCGCGACGTTGAGGTCGCGAGATCGCTGGGAAAAGCCACCCGCCGATGGTAGGCCGAATTCACCTGGCGTGCGCCAATTGTTGGCGCATGCGCCGCAATTGATTTCCGTGATTTTTCCCCGCACGGCCCAGCCGAATCACGCCAGTCCCCCCCGCAACGCCTGTACCAGGATATTCGGACCTGACTCGGTTTGCCCGTCAGGTGTCGGACCCCGGCGGCGCTCCCAGCGCTCGGGTGAAGCCGGGCGGGACGAGGATGTCGCCGACAACCAGGTCGTGGACCGACGCGCGGCCCAGACCCATCAACGCCGAGTCGATGCCTCCGCGCAGGACGTCGAGCACGTTCTCGACGCCGGCTTGACCGTTGGCTGCCAGGCCCCAAAGGTAGGCACGGCCGATCATCACGGCGCGGGCGCCGAGCGCCAGCGCCTTCACCACGTCGCTGCCGCGCCGGATGCCGCCGTCCAGCAACACCTCAATCTGATCGCCGACGGCGTCGGCGATCACCGGGAGTGCCCTAATTGACGCGGGGGTACCGTCCAGGTTATTGCCGCCGTGGTTGGACACGGAGATAGCCGAAACACCAGCGTCTACAGCACGTTTGGCGTCATCGACGCGCATCACGCCCTTGAGCATGAACGGCCCGCCCCACAGCTCGCGCAGCCAGGCGATATCCTCCCACGTCGGAGGCGGGGTGCCCATCCACTCACCGTAGGCGGCGAAGAACGGCGGCCCGGGCTCGCCGCGCGCCGCCTGGTTCGGCACCCGCAGGTTCGGCGGGCGCATGGTCTTGGCCCACTGGTAGAACCACCGCGGCCGGGTCAGCCCTTCCGGGAGCATCCGCACCGTGGTCCGCAGGTCCATCTCCTCCGGGATCTTGGGGCTGCCCCAGTCGCGGCCGTGCGAGAAACTCCAATCCGTGGTCACGATGAGGCCAACGGCGCCGGCTTCCCGCGCCCGCTCCACGCGGGCCGCGATCGCGTCGCGGCCGCCGAGCCAGTAGACCTGGAAGAACAGCTTGGGGTTGGCGGCGATGACCGCTTCGATCGGCTTGCTGGCAAACGAGGAAAGCCCCATCGCGGTGCCACGGGCGGCGGCGGCACGCGCGACGGCCACCTCACCATCCGGGTGGACCGCCTGCACACCGGTCGGCGAGATCATCACCGGCAGCGAAATATCTTGTCCCATGACGGTTGTCGACAGATCTCGCTTCTCAAGCGCGCCGATCACATGCGGCGCGAAGCCGAGCTCGGTGAAGGCGTCCACGTTGTCGGCGACCGTCACGCCCCTCTCACTCGCGGCCACCAGTGCGCTGTATACCGACTTCGGTAGCCGCTTCTTGGCTGCCTGCTGGCAGAACGCCACCGTCTCGAACCACATATCTTTGGCCATCAGTTACACGGGACTTTCGTTACAGAGCCGGACCGGAGCCGCATTGGTGGCGACATCGGGGCTGGGCGGGCTTGTCATCAAAGTCAGCGGGATCGGTCCCTGCTTGGTTCCGCGTGAATGGTCACCGCTGGGCCTGGGTTTGAAGCGCTCCTGCGCCAGGGCCGGAGCGCCGTAGCCCTGCACACATTCCGGGTCCGGCCCGTCCAGCGGGAGGCCGGTGAAGAACTTGGCGGCCATGCAACCGCCGCGGCAGCTGTCGTAGTGCCCACAGCTGCTGCACGCGCCCGCTGATTGCGGTTCGCGCAGTTCCCGAAACAGCGGCGCGTTCTTCCAGACATCGTCAAAACCACCGTCCGACAGAATATTTCCAGCCAGGAAGCGATCGTGGATGGCGAATGGGCAGGCGTACACGTCGCCGACCGGGTCGATCAGGCACACCACGCGGCCCGCACCGCACAGGTTAAGCCCGGCCAGCGCGCCCGGCTCGCCAAGGCCGGACAAATGGAAGAAGGAGTCACCGGTGAGCACCCGCTCGCCCTTGGCCACCAACCAGTCATAGAGCTGCCCCTGCTGCTCGGCCGTCGGATGGAGTTCGTCCCACACGTCGGCTCCGCGGCCGGACGGACGCAACCGGGTGATGCGCAACGTCGCGCCGTAATGCGCTGCCAGAGCAGCGAATTCGTCTAGCTGATCGACATTGCGCCGAGTCACCACGACGGAGATTTTGGCGTCGGAGAAGCCGGCGTCGGCCAGGTTCTCCAACGCACGGATCGCCATCGCGAACGAGCCGGGCCCGCGCACGGCGTCGTTGACCTCAGCCGTCGCGCCGTCAACCGAGATCTGCACGTCGACGTAATCGGTTGCGGCCAGCCGCGTCGCCACCTCGCGCGTGATGCGCACACCATTGGTGGAGAACTTCACTCCGACGTGATGGGCGGTGGCGTAGTCGACGAGTTCCCAAAAGTCCGGCCGCACGGTGGGTTCGCCGCCGCCGATGTTGACGTAGAACACCTGCATGCGCTCGAGCTCGTCGATGATGTCTTTGCACTGCTGCGTCGTCAGCTCGCGCGGGTCGCGCTTGCCGGACGAGGACAGGCAATGCACGCACGCCAGGTTGCAGGCGTAGGTGAGTTCCCACGTCAGGCAGATCGGCGCGTCGAGACCGTGCTCGAACTGCTCGACCAACCGGGGCACCGGGGCTAGAGACGTCATGCTTCTCCCACTACGAGCATCTTGGACTGGGCCAGCACGCCGAGCGCGTGCAGATATGGCGCCTGCTGCGCGTCGTCGATGCCGGCGGCACGACACGCCGAGCGGGCGTCAGGGTGGTCGTTTAGCGAATTGACCACCTCGACGATCGTCCGGTTTTTCAGGAACGACAGCTTGCGCGTACCGAAGTGATACAGCAGCGCACCGAAGGGCTCGGGCCGCACCGCCACCTGGTGATGCAGCCGCCAGCTGAGGTCCGGATCGAAGGCCGCCGCAGGCGTCGACACGTCAGTAGACCCCGCACATCCCGTCGATCGACACCTCTTCGACCAA
>Ga0070665_100006766_pt1 | contig 11651 bp, 7 predicted proteins | sample KBSS13metaG_FD_65862 | JGI IMG/M metagenome (GOLD analysis project Ga0070665, IMG submission 65862) | Switchgrass rhizosphere microbial communities from Kellogg Biological Station, Michigan, USA - KBS S1-3 metaG | ecosystem: Host-associated > Plants > Roots > Rhizosphere > Soil ...
ATCGTGCTGAGTTTGCCGGCCATCGCCTGCGCGTCCAGAGTGTGCAGGGTGAAGTTGCGGCCGTAGATGCCCCACTGGGCGAAGTAGCCGACCTTGCGGGCGCCGCCCGGCGGCGGCGGTGGCGGCGGGGGGCCGCCGGCGGCGGTGGTCACGCTGACCGCGGCGCTGCGGGCGGACGAGTTGCCGGCGCCGTCCCTGGCCGCGACGGCGAACGAGTACGCCGTGCCGGCGGTGAGCCCGGCCACCGTCGCGGAGGTGCCGGTCACCGTCGCGGCCAGCGTGCCGTCGCGGAACACGTCGTAGCCGGTGACGCCGACGTTGTCGGTCGACCCGGTTGCCGGCGTGGCGGGAGGCCAGCGCTGGGCACCCAGGCCACCCGGATGACCGGCCGGTGCTCGGGGTCCGTCCCCCGAGTGTTCGGCTACCGTCAGCACGTGGCGAAGCCGCTGGATCTCCCGTTCGACCCGATCGAGCGTGCCGGCGAGATCTGGGCCGACACCTGGGGGCCGGCGTCCGCCATGCGGGTCGCGACCTCGGTGATGCGGGTCCAGCAGATCCTGCTGGGCCGGTACGACGAGGTGCTGCGTCCGCACGGGCTCACGTTCGCCCGGTATGAGGTGCTGGTGCTGCTGCACTTCAGCCGGACCGGCGCGCTGCCGCTCAAGGTCATCGGCAGCCGGCTGATGGTGCACCCGACCAGCGTCACCAACGCGATCACCCGGCTGGTCGCGGCGGGGCTGGTCGAGCGGCTGGCCAACCCGCGGGACCGGCGCGGTGCGCTGGCCTCGATCACGCCGCACGGCCGCGAGGTGGCCGAGGCCGGCACCCGCGACCTCATGGCCATCGACTTCGGCCTCGGCGCGCTCGACGAGCGGACCCGGGAGAGCACGTTCGCGGCGCTGCGGACGGTGCGCGCCGAGGCCGGTGACTTCCAGGAGAAGCCGCCGGCCGAGACGGTCGAGTAGGACGCGCCGTCCCGTTCGGGTGGCCGCGGTTAGTTGGACGTCCTAGTATTTTTCCGTGGACGACATCGAGGCCGGACGCCGGCGCTGGCAGGAGCGGTACGACGCCTCCCGGAAGCGGGACGCCGACTTCACGACGCTCTCCGGCGTCGAGGTGCAGCCGGTCTACGGCCCGGCCGGACCCGTCCCGGACTTCGAGCGGATCGGCTGGCCGGGTGAGTTCCCGTTCACCCGCGGGCTCTACCCGGGGGGCTACCGGGGCCGGCCGTGGACGATCCGGCAGTTCGCCGGCTTCGGCAACGCCCAGCAGACCAACGAGCGCTACAAGCTGATCCTCGCGGAGGGCGGCGGCGGCCTGTCGGTCGCCTTCGACATGCCGACGCTGATGGGCCGCGACTCCGACGACCCGCGCTCGCTCGGCGAGGTCGGCCACTGCGGCGTCGCGATCGACTCGGCCGCGGACGTGGACGTGCTCTTCGACGGCATCCCGCTCGGCGACGTCACCACGTCGATGACGATCAGCGGCCCGGCCGTACCGATCTTCTGCATGTACCTGGTGGCAGCCGAGCGGCAGGGCGTCCCGATCGGCAGCCTCGACGGGACGCTGCAGACCGACATCTTCAAGGAGTACATCGCCCAGAAGGAGTGGCTGTTCGAGCCCGAGCCGCACCTGCGGCTGATCGGCGACCTGATGGAGTTCTGCGCGGCCGAGATCCCGGCGTACAAGCCGCTGTCGGTGTCGGGCTACCACATCAGGGAGGCCGGCTCGACCGCCGCGCAGGAGCTCGCGTTCACCCTCGCCGACGGGTTCGGCTACGTGGAGCTCGGGCTGTCCCGCGGGCTGGACGTCGAGACGTTCGCGCCGGGGCTGTCGTTCTTCTTCGACGCGCACATCGACTTCTTCGAGGAGATCGCCAAGTTCCGGGCGGCGCGGCGGATCTGGGCTCGCTGGATGCGCGACGTCTACGGCGCCAAGACCGAGCGGGCGCAGTGGCTGCGGTTCCACACCCAGACGGCGGGGGTCTCGCTGACCGCGCAGCAGCCGGACAACAACATCGTCCGGACCGCGCTCGAGGCGCTCTCGGCCGTGCTCGGCGGCACCAACTCGCTGCACACCAACGCGCTCGACGAGGTGCTCGCGCTGCCCTCGGAGCGGGCCGCCCGGATCGCGCTGCGTACCCAGCAGGTCATCGCCGAGGAGACCGGCGTCGGCAACGTGGCCGACCCGCTCGGTGGCTCCTGGTATGTCGAGGCGCTCACCGACGAGCTCGAACGGCAGGCCGAAGCGATCTTCGCCCGGATCCGGGAGATGGGCGGCGACGGGACGATGACCGCCGGGATCCTGCGCGGCATCGAGGACGGCTGGTTCACCGGGGAGATCGCCGAGGCCGCCTTCCGCTACCAGCAGAAGCTGGAGAAGGGCGACAAGAAGGTCGTCGGCGTCAACACCAACCTGGCCAGCGACGAGCCGGAGCTCGAGATCCTGCGGATCTCCGGTGAGGTGGAGAAGGAGCAGGTGCGGGTGCTGGCCGGGCGCAAGGCCGGCCGGGACGAGGGCGAGGTGCGGGCCGCGCTGGCGGCGCTGGTGGACGCCGCCCGGGGCGAGGCCAACCTGGTCCCGCCGATGCTCGCGGCGGCCAGGGTGGAGGCCACGCTGGGCGAGATCTGCGGGGCGCTGCGGGACGAGTGGGGCGCCTACACCGAGCCCGCCCGGTTCTGAGGGGGTAGATCCCCAAAACGCGGGGATCGCCGGTGCACGGCGGCCGGCGGCCCCGCCGCGCGACTACGCTGGTTGCATGCAACCTGGTCGTCCTTCGCGTGGTGCCGCCCCGGCGCCGTCTCCCGCCCTGTCCGCCGCGCTGGCCGGTGCCGTCGACCTGTCCGCCCTGCAGGCCCGCAACGAGGCCCGGGAGCGGGCCGACGCGCAGGCCCGGGCGGCGGCCGACGGTGACGGCCCGGCCGAGCCGGTCACCGTCGTCGACGTCACCGAGGCGACCTTCCAGGCCGAGGTGCTCGACCGGTCGTTCCGGACGCCGGTGATCCTCGACCTGTGGGCCGAGTGGTGCGGGCCGTGCAAGCAGCTCTCCCCGGTGCTGGAGAAGCTCGCCGCCGAGGCGCACGGGGCCTGGGTGCTGGCCAAGATCGACGTCGACGCCAACCCGGCGATCGCGCAGGCGCTGCGGGTGCAGGGGATCCCGGCGGTGAAGGCGGTCTTCCAGGGCCAGCTGCTCGGCGAGTTCGCCGGGGCGCTGCCGGAGGACCAGGTGCGGACGTTCCTCGACCAGGTCGTCGAGGTGACCGGCGCGGCGGCGCCGGCGGAGGACGGCTCGATCCCGGAGCCGGTCGAGCCGGAGGACCCGCGGGTGATCGCGGCCGAGGAGGCCACCGAGCGGGGCGACTACGACGACGCGATCGGTCGGTACGCGGCGATCCTCGCGGCCGAGCCGGGGCATGCCCGCGCGGCGGCAGCGATCCGCGAGGTCGAGCTGCTGCGCCGGGTGGGCGCCGCCGCACCGGACGCGGTGGCGAAGGCCGACGCGGCACCGGACGACGTCGACCTCGCGCTGGAGGCGGCCGACGTGCAGCTCGCCCGCGGCGAGGTCTCGAACGCGTTCGCCCGGCTGCTGGCAGCGGTCCGGGGCAGCAGCGGTCCGCAGCGGGAGCAGGTGCGGCTGCGGCTGGTCGATCTGTTCAACGTGATCGGCAACGAGGACCCGCGGGTCACCGCCGCCCGCAAGGAACTGACCAAGGCGCTGTACTAGTCGCGGACCGGAGGGCTGGGGACCGATCGCCACGGGCCGGTTCCGGCCCCTGGGGGACCGGCTGCTGACCCGGCGGGACACCTCCGGTAGCGCGACGGTCACGGTGGGCCTCCGGCGTCGAACAATCGGACGCGGTTTGGTACTTTTCGGCGTCCCACCGCCCTCAGGGAGGTCCTCCCTTGACCGATGGCTGGATGAAGGCCCGCACCAAGGGGCAGCACCGCGAGCCGGAGCCGGACGACGCCCGGGTGACCGCGCTGCCCGGCATGCAGGCCCCGCCACCCGGACCGCCGGGCCCGCTCGACGCGCAGCCTGGCGGCGACGTCCAGCAGGCCCTGCAGATGCTGACCCTCGCTCAGCGGACGGCGGAGGAGCACGTCGCCACCGCGCACCGCCAGGCCGACAAGATCCTGGCCGATGCGCGCGGGATGGCCGAGCGGATCGTCGGGGAGGCGCAGACCCAGGCCGAGGCCGTGCGGCGGGAGGCCGACAAGGTGCTCACCGACGCGAGAGCGCAGGCGGAGCAGTCGGTCAAGGAGATCCAGGCGCACGCGCAGACCGCCCGACAGAGCGGGGAGAAGATCGTCACCGACGCGCGGGCCCAGGCGACCGAGATCGTCAAGGAGGCGCGGGCGAAGGCGGACGGGCTCGAGCGCCTGGCCCGGCAGCGGTACGACGAGGAGGTCGGCAACCTCGCCGCGAAGCGGGAGGGGCTGCAGCAGCAGATCGAGTCCCTGCAGGAGTTCGACCGGGACTACCGGTCCCGGCTGCTCACCTTCATGCAGGCCCAACTGCGTGCCCTCTGGGTCGACGAACCCCACGTCGACGGCGACATCTCCCGGCCCATCACCTCAGACCCCGCCACCACCCCGGCCCCCGCACCCCCCGCCGTCCACGCCCCCGCAGGCCACGCCGCCGCCGCCCAGGCGGCCGCAGCCCGGAACGCAGCCCAGGCCCCCGCTCAGGCCTCCGCAGCCCAGACCGGCGCCGCCCAGACCGGCGCCGCCCAGACCGGCGCAGCCCAGACCGGCGCAGCCCAGACCGGCGCAGCCCGGGCCGGCGCAGCTCCGGCCTCCCCGGCCCGGGACGCCGGCCAGGCGTCCGCCGGCCACGTCTCCGGCCCCCAGGTGTCGGGAGCGGCGAAGACCACCGCCACCGTCCCGGCTCCGGCCGCACAACCCGCCGCCGCCCGCACTCCGGCGGCGCAAGGCGAGCCAGCGCAGACCAAGCCGGCAGGACCACAGCCCGCGTAACCCCAAGAGGCGCAGCCCAGCCAGCGGAGCCCGGCCGGTGCCGCCCCGGCCGGCAGGGCCGCCCTGGGCGGGTTACTTGCAGGACTTGGCGTTGTTGAAGCCGTCGCGGAAGGCCTGGACGCGGTCGAAGCCGGTCGTGGTGCGGACGTTGGTGAACTGGCTGGAGCCGGCCGCCTCGAGCAGCGCACGGATCGCCTCGTCGAGGTCGCCGGGCGACAGCGACAGCCGGTTCCTGTCCGTCTGGCCGAACGCGTCCCGGGCGTAGCCGCCGGTCGCGCAGATCGCCGACAGCAGCGACGACTCGCTGTCGGTCGAGGTCGACTCACCGCGCCGGTCCCGGACCGCCTGCCCGTACGCGATGCCGACCAGCGAGATCGCCCCGAAGTCGCCGTTGACCTGCTTGTAGACCTTGCCCAGCGCGTCGGTGTCGTAGTAGATCGTGTCGTCCGCCGCGCAGTATTGCGCGTCGAGCACCGGCTGGCCGTCGCACTGCGGCCGATCGGCGTCGGTGAACGGCTTCACCCCGGCCAGCGGCTTCCACGGCTGCCCGTACAGCTTCTGGTAGGAGGACTTCCAGTACGCGTCGACGTCCTTCGGTCCCTGGTCGAGGGTCTGCGGGAGCGGGAGGTTGCCGCCCTGGTCCTGGTCCCGCTCGCTCTGGAAGCCGATCTGGGTGAAGGTGCGGTTGTCGTCGAACTTGGCGCAGAACGGCACGCCCTGCTCGTACCCGTCCTGGAACGCGGAGACGCGGTCGAACCCGCTGCCGTGCGCCTGCCGGTCGGCGGCGTTGGCGCCCACCGGGTCGCTGAACAGCAGGAAACCCGACAGCGCCCGGTCGAGGTCGGGCCGGGTGATCTGGAAGTGCGGCGCGTTGCCGTGCAGCGCCCAGGCGGTGAACGCCCCGGCGTAGCAGTCGGCCTGGGTCTCCACCACGATCGTGTGGTCGCTGGGCAGCGAGGTGCGCTTCTGGATCGCGTGTCCCCACTCGTGTGCGAGCACCATCGCGACCAGGAAGTCGCCGAAGCGCTCCCGCAGCTGGGGCAGCAGGACCTTGCGGTCCCAGGCGACGATGTCCCGGGACGGGCAGTAGAACGCGTTGCCGCGGATGTCCGCCGGCTCGTCGGTGCACGGCGCGGCGACCGTGCCGTCCGGGTCGATCGAGTAGAACGCCGAGACCGGCCGGTAGGGCCGGTGGAAGTCGTCGGCCATCTCCTTGGTCCAGAACTGCTGGATGTCGAAGATCGCGTTGCCGGCCAGCGTGTCGACGGGGCCGTGGTCGGTGTTGCGAATCTCGATCTCGGCGTCCGGCGCCCTGGTCGGGGCGGCGCCGTACGAGCCGAGGCCGGGGATCTGCTGCACGCAGCCGGTGGCCAGCACGGCGAGCACCGCTGTCGCCGTCGCGAGCCGCCGCCACCTCGACGTCACTGTCGTCCACCCCTCGTCGCCGCACCGCCGGTGCCATCCTGCCCGGCCGCGCGGCCCCGCCGGCTACCCGTCACCCTGCCAGCCGTGCGGTGTGACGGGCGTCAAGCCTCGGTGCGGTCGCCGGTGTAGCGCAGCCACAGCGCGCCGAGCGGAGGCACCCGCAGGGTCACCGAGGCGGGCTGGCCGTGCCAGGGCTGCGGCCGGGCCTGCACCGAGCCGAGGTTGCCCACCCCGGACCCCCCGTACGCCTCCGAGTCGGTGTTGATGATCTCCTGCCAGCGCCCGACCCGGGGCAGGCCGAGCCGGTAGCCCTCGTGCGGCCCGCCGGCGAAGTTGGCCACGCAGGCGAGCACGGAGTCGTCGGCGCCCCAGCGCAGGAACGAGAACGTGTTGTTCGCCGCGTCGTTGGCGTCGATCCAGGAGAACCCGGACGGCGAGGTGTCCTGGGTGTAGAGCGCCGGGGTGGCCCGGTAGACCCGGTTGAGGTCGCCGGTCAGCCGCTGCAGCCCGCTGTGCAGCGGGTCCTCCAGCAGCCACCAGTCCAGCGATCGGGCGTCGGCCCACTCGGTGCCCTGGCCGAACTCGCCGCCCATGAACAGCATCTGCTTGCCCGGGTGCGCCCACATGTAGGCGAGCAGCGCGCGCAGGGTGGCGGCCTGCTGCCAGTGGTCGCCCGGCATCTTGCCGAGCAGCGAGCCCTTGCCGTGCACGACCTCGTCGTGGGAGAGCGGGAGGATGTAGTTCTCGCTGAAGGCGTACATGAGCGAGAACGTCATCTGGTGGTGGTGATACTGCCGGTACACCGGGTCCCGGGAGACGTAGTCCAGGGTGTCGTGCATCCACCCCATGTTCCACTTGAACCCGAAGCCGAGCCCGCCCAGGTGGGTCGGCCGGGTCACGCCCGGCCAGGCGGTCGACTCCTCGGCGATCGTCACCGCGCCCGGCACGCGCCGGTAGACGGTGGCGTTCATCTCCTGCAGGAACGCGACCGCGTCCAGGTTCTCCCGCCCGCCGTACTGGTTGGGCAGCCACTGGCCCTCGGCCCGGGAGTAGTCGAGGTAGAGCATCGAGGCGACCGCGTCCACCCGCAGCCCGTCGATGTGGTACTCCTCCAGCCAGAACAGCGCGTTCGCGACGAGGAAGTTGCGCACCTCGCGCCGGCCGAAGTCGAACACGTACGTGCCCCAGTCCGGCTGCTCGCCGCGGCGCGGGTCGGGGTGCTCGTAGAGCGGGGTGCCGTCGAACCGGGCCAGCGCCCAGCCGTCCTTCGGGAAGTGCCCCGGCACCCAGTCGACGATCACGCCGATGCCGGCCCGGTGCAGCCGGTCGACGAAGTAGCGGAAGTCGTCCGGGTCGCCGAACCGCGCGGTCGGCGCGAAGTAGGAGGTGACCTGGTAGCCCCAGGACCCGTCGTACGGGTGCTCGGCCACCGGGAGCAGCTCGACGTGGGTGAACCCGGTCTCGGTCAGGTAGTCGGCGAGCTGGTCGGCCGCCTCCCGGTAGCCGAGGCCCTTCCGCCAGGAGCCGAGGTGCACCTCGTAGATGCTCATCGGCGCCGCGTGCCAGCGGGTCGCCGTGCGCTTCGCCAGCCACTCGTCGTCGTTCCAGGCGAACCGGGTGGTGTGCACCACCGACGCGGTCGCCGGGGTGCGCTCGGTGCCGAAGGCCATCGGGTCGGCCTTGTCCCGCCACTGGCCGTCCGACCCGAGGATGGAGAACTTGTACTTCGCGCCCGGGACCACGCCCGGCACGAAGATCTCCCAGACGCCGCTGCGGCCGAGCGAGCGCAGCGGATAGGCCCGCCGCTGCCAGTAGTCGAAGTCGCCGGTGACCCGCACGCCGCGGGCGTTGGGCGCCCAGACCGCGAACGAGGTGCCGGACACCGGCCCGTGCGGCGTCTCGTACGTGCGCACGTGCGCGCCGAGCGCCTCCCACAGCCGCTCGTGCCGGCCCTCGCTGATCAGGTGCAGGTCGATCTCGCCGAGCGTCGGCAGCCACCGGTACGGGTCGTCGACCAGGTGGGTCTCCTCGGCGCCGCCCTCGACCGGGTAGGTCACCTCGAGCTGGTAGTCGGACGCCGGCCCCGGCGCGAGGCCGGCGAACACGCCGCCGGGGTGCACCCGGCTCAGGTCGTGGCGGCGGTCACCGAACACGGCGGCGACCCGGCTCGCGTCCGGCCGCAGCGCGCGGACGACCAGCCGGCCGGCGTCGGCCTTGACCGGGTCGGCGCCGGCCTCCAGCGCGCTGCCGTTGGTGGCCGGCGTCAGCGGCTGGGCGACCGCGTCCACCTGGTCGATCACGTTCTGCCCCGGTGCGGCCGTCGACACCGGTGCCGGCGGCGCAAGCTCGGTCCGGACCGGATGCAGGCCGAGCACCGAGTGCGGATCGTGGTGCACTCCGCCGACGACCCGGTCGAGCTCCTCCCGGGACAGGCCGGCAGGGTCCGCGACAAGCTGCGTGGACGTCACGACCGTGCTCCTTCGGTGAGTCGGGCCAGCGAGGCCAACGGGATCGGCAACCAGGACGGGCGGTTACGTGCCTCGTACACCGCTTCGTACACGGCCTTGTCCGCCTCGTACGCGCGCAGCAGCACGGGCTCCTCGCGCGGGTCGGGGCCACCGGCGTCGGTGTAGCCGTCGAGGAAGGCGTCCCGGTTGCGGGTCGCCCACTCGTCCGCGCGGTAGGCAAGGTGCGGCTCGAACGGGTGGTCGGCGAGCAGGTGCCGGGCGGCGTAGTCGAACGACCGCAGCATCCCGGCCAGGTCACGCACCGGCGAGTCGAGCCCGGTCCGTTCGGACAGCGGCTTGGCCGGCTCGCCCTCGAAGTCGAGCACCACCCAGCGGTGCGAGGTGCGCAGCACCTGGCCGAGGTGGTAGTCGCCGTGCACGCGCTGCACCGGCACGCCGGGCTGGTGCGCACCGAGCGCGCCGAACGCCTCGCGCAGCCCGGCGACGTAGTCCTCCAGCGCCGGCACGACCGCCAGCGCGGCGTCCAGCCGCTGCCGCATCTGTGCGGCCATCGCCGCCAGCCCGTCCGCGTCGAGCACGCCGGTCGGGAGCGCCCGGGCCAGGTCGGCGTGCACCTCGGCGGTGGCCTGGCCGAGCCGGTACGCCTCGCCGGCGAAGTCGCCGCCGACCTCGGAGGCGTGCAGGTCGGCCTCGGCGTACAGGTCGCGGACGCTGATCTTGGCCAGCTCCCAGCCGTCGGTCGCGGTCCGGAAGTATTCCTGCAGCATGGCCAGGTCGGCCTCGGTCAGGCTGCCGTCCGGGCCGGCCCAGCGGGCCTCGACGTGGCCGAGCAGCCTGGCCACGTGCCGGGCCCCGCCGTCGATCTCGGACAGCGCCCGGTGCACCTCGATGTCCGGGTTGCGGCCGGGGTAGACCCGGCGGAACACCTTGAGGATCGCCGCGTCGTCGAAGATCAGCGACGTGTTCGACTGCTCGCCGGTGTTGACCAGGCTGGTCGCCTCCAGCGGCAGGTCCTCCGGGTGCGGCCCGGGCACGAAGCTGAGCAGGCCGTCCTTGCGACCCTCGGCGATCCCGGCCAGCCAGGCGCCGGTGACCTCCTTGTCGTGCAGCCCGTCGTACCACCAGGACCGGCCGCCGTAGTCCGGGTCGGGCGTCTCGCCGACCAGCACGTGCGAGACCTGGTCGGCCGGCTCCGGCCGGCGTACCAGCGGGACCTGGTAGGTCTCGGTGCCGCCGTCGTCGTAGCGGACCCGGACCAGCCACAGGTCGCTGCGCCACGGCCGCACGGTGAGGATGCCGAGCGCGCTGACCGCCTCCACGACGAAGTCCCTGCCCTTGCCGGCGAACCAGCGCTGGGCCGGCAGCCAGAGCGCGAGCAGGTCGGACAGCTCGGTCGGGGCGACAGCGTCGGCCATCACTGTCCCTCGTCCGCCGGCGCGGGCAGGCGGAACCAATAGAAGCCGTGGCCGGCGAGCGTCAGCAGGTAGGGCAGCTCACCGATGGGCGGGAACCGCACACCGCCGGTCAGCTCGAGCGGCTCGCGGCCGCGCCATGGGCGCAGGTCGAGCTCGACCGGTTGGGCGAACCTGGACAGGTTGTTCACGCACAGCACTATGTCGTCTCCGAACTCCCGAACGTACGACAGCACGCTCGGGTTGCTACCCCCCAGGTCGATGAAGGAGCCGAGACCGAAGGCGGGGTTGGCCTTGCGGACCTGGATCATCCGCCGCGTCCAGTGCAGCAGCGAGGATGAGTTGCGGGTCTGCGACTCCACGTTCGTGACCTGGAAGCCGTAGATCGAGTCCATGTTGACCGGCAGGTAGAGCCGGCCGGGATCGCAGGTGGAGAAGCCGGCGTTGCGGTCGGGCGTCCACTGCATGGGAGTGCGGACGCCGTCCCGGTCGCCGAGCCAGATGTTGTCGCCCATCCCGATCTCGTCGCCGTAGTAGAGGACGGGGGAGCCGGGCAGCGACAGCAGCAGCGCGGTGAACAGCTGGATCCGGTCGAGGTCGTTGTCCAGCAGCGGGGCCAGCCGGCGGCGGATGCCGAGGTTGGCCTTCATCCGCGGGTCGTGGGCGTACTCGGCCCACATGTAGTCGCGCTCCTCGTCGGTGACCATCTCCAGGGTGAGCTCGTCGTGGTTGCGCAGGAAGATGCCCCACTGGCAGTTCGGCGGGATGGGCGGCGTCGACTCGAGGATCTCCGAGATCGGGTAGCGCTGCTCGCGCCGGACCGCCATGAAGATGCGCGGCATGACCGGGAAGTGGAAGGCCATCTGGCACTCGTCGCCCTTGATCGGGTCGCCGAAGTAGTCGACCACGTCCTCGGGCCACTGGTTGGCCTCGCACAGCAGCACCCGGTCCGGGTAGCCCTTGTCCACCTCGGCCCGGATCCGCTTGAGGAACTCGTGCGTCTCCGGGAGGTTCTCGCAGTTGGTGCCCTCCCGCTCGAACAGGTAGGGCACGGCGTCCAGCCGGAACCCGTCGATGCCGAGGTCGAGCCAGAACTTCAGCGCGTCGAGGATCGCGTCCTGGACCGCCGGGTTGTCGAAGTTGAGGTCGGGCTGGTGGGCGAAGAACCGGTGCCAGAAGTACTGCTTGCGCACCGGGTCGAAGGTCCAGTTGGACGTCTCGGTGTCGATGAAGATGATCCGGGCGCCCGGGTAGCCGGTGTCGTCGTCGGCCCAGACGTAGAAGTCCCCGTACGGGCCGTCCGGGTCGGCGCGGGAGGCCTGGAACCAGGGGTGCTGGTCCGAGGTGTGGTTCATGACGAAGTCGACGA
>Ga0070665_100006767_pt1 | contig 11651 bp, 10 predicted proteins | sample KBSS13metaG_FD_65862 | JGI IMG/M metagenome (GOLD analysis project Ga0070665, IMG submission 65862) | Switchgrass rhizosphere microbial communities from Kellogg Biological Station, Michigan, USA - KBS S1-3 metaG | ecosystem: Host-associated > Plants > Roots > Rhizosphere > Soil ...
TGATTCTGGCCGGCCGGAGCGGCGAGGCCTGCAAGAAAATCCGGGGCGATCGTTCTATGCCCAGAGGAGCGTCTGGCATGGCCGATCCGCGCCTGTATCAGATCTGCACGCTTGCATCCCTGCTCGTGTACGGAATGGGGTCGCTCGACTTCGATATCACGCCGCCCCGGGTCGCCCTCCTGCTGGCGACCGTGCTGGTCACGCAATTCTTCTGCGATCGCCTGGTCGGCGGACCGCCGTTCCGCCTGAGCGCGCGCAGCGCCCTGATTTCCGGGCTCTCCCTCTGCCTGCTCCTGCGCACGAATCGCCCTGACTTCGCCCTGCTCGCGGCCGTGATCACGATCGCGAGCAAGTCCCTGATTCGCGTCCGTGGCAAGCACGTCTTCAACCCCACCAACGGCGGCATCGTCGCGACGCTGCTGTTGACGAACCAGGTCTGGGTGTCGCCGGGGCAGTGGGGTGCGGCCGCCGCGTTCGCATTCCTCATGGCGTGCGCCGGCATGCTGGTCGTGCACCGCTCGGCACGGTCCGACGTCACGTTTGCCTTTATCGCGTGCTATGGCGCGCTGCTGTTCGGGCGCTCGCTGTCTCTCGGCGAGCCGCTGACGATTCCACTGCACCGGGTGCAGAGCGGCGCGCTGCTGCTGTTCACGTTCTTCATGATTTCTGATCCCAAGACGACACCCGATTCACGGACGGGACGCGTGTTGTTCGCCGGACTGGTGGCCCTTGGCGCCTGGTATGTGCAGTTCCGGATGTTCAGGACGAACGGCCTCCTGTGGTCGCTGGCGGCCTGTTCGACCCTCGTCCCGCTCATCGATCGTCTCGCGCCGGGAGCTCGCTACATCTGGTCCGCGCCCTGGGCATCAACGGTACACCTCGCCGGGAACGCAAATCGGGCCTCGCGCCCTTTGATGGAGTCACTCACATGAGACGAATGCTGTTCGGCGTCACGTTGCTGTCGATCCTCGCGTGGCCGGGGGCGACCCTCTTCGGTTTCTGCGGTTTCTACATATCGAAAGCTGACACGAAGCTGTTCAACAAGGCGTCACAAGTCGTGCTCGTGCGCGACGGCGACCGCACCGTGATGACGATGGTGAACGACTTCGAGGGTGCACCGAGGGAGTTCGCCGTGGTGATTCCCGTGCCGACATTCCTCAAGCGGGAGCAGATCCACGTCGGCGAGAAAGCGTTGGTGGACCACGTGGACGCGTATTCGGCTCCGCGGCTCGTCGAGTATTTCGACCAGAACCCGTGTGCGCGGCGCGAGTACGAGATGGCGATGCGCCAGTCCGCGATTGCCGGCGCCCTGGCGACGGACATGGCGGCCGTGCGCGCGAAAGCCCGGGGAGTCACCATCGAGGCGCAGTACACAGTCGGTGAGTACGACATCCTGATTCTCAGCGCGCAGCAGAGCACCGGGCTCGAAGCTTGGCTGCGCGAGAACGGGTACCGGATCCCGTCAGGCGCGTCTGACGTGATCGCGAGCTACCTGAGACAGAACATGCGATTCTTCGTGGCGAAGGTGAACCTTGCGGAGCACGCGAAGCTCGGGTTCACCTATCTCCGGCCGCTGCAGGTCGCGTACGAGTCGCCGAAGTTCATGCTGCCGATTCGCCTCGGCATGGTCAACGCGAAGGGATCGCAGGATCTGTTCGTCTTCGCCCTGACACGCAAAGGCCGCGTGGAGACGACGAACTACCGCACCGTGAAGCTGCCCGCCGACATGGAGCTGCCGGTCTACTTGAAACAGGCGAACGAGTTCGGCGCCTTCTACAAAGCCATGTTCACGCGCCAGGTCGACAGCCAGAACGGCCACGCCGTGTTCACGGAGTACGCGTGGGACATGCGGTGGTGCGACCCGTGCGCGGCCGATCCGCTGTCGACCGACGAACTGCGTCAACTCGGCGTCTTCTGGGTGGACAACGGTGAGCGCCTGCCGTCTGACGTGTTCCTCACGCGGCTGCACGTGCGCTACGACGCCGCGCACTTCCCGGAGGACCTCGTGTTCCAGGAGACCGCCGACCGTGCGAACTTCCAGGGACGCTACGTGCTGCGCCACGCGTGGACCGGCGCGGACACCTGCAGCGCGGCGACGGCGTACAGGCAGTCGGTTATGGAGCGGCACTCGAAGGAAGCGGAGACACTCGCCCGGCTGACAGGGTGGGCGGTCCAGGACATCAGAGCGAAGATCGGCCCCGAGCCCGCGGCGGGTCGAGCGCCGGCATGGTGGGAAACGATCTGGAAGAAGTGAAGCGTCTACGCTGCAACCACGTCAGGCTGGCGTGACGGCGGCCTTGGCGTCCGGCACCACGAATTCATGTTCATGGTGTCGGACGGTCAGGACTGGACAGGGCGCGGTGCGAACGACGCGCTCGGCGACGCTGCCGACGAGCAGATGCGAGACACCAGTGCGTCCGTGGGTGCCGACGACGATCAACTCGATCGACGCATCCCTGGCGTAATCGGAAATGTCCTCGGCCGGATTGTCCGACACCTTCAGGACGGCCCTGGCTCTCAGCTCCGATCGATCCTCGGGGACGAGGCAGTTATCGAGGCGCCGATGCACCGCTTCGTTGAGAGCATGCGGGTCGGCGATCGTCGGACGGAGGAAGTTGTTCTCCGCGACGTGAAGCAGATGCAATCGTGCGCCGAATGCCTTCGCGAGCGCGCGGCCGTAGGTCAGCGCCGCATCCGAGGCGGGGCCAAAGTCGGTGGCGACCAGGATGTTCTTCAGGACAATCATTGCGTCCCTCCGATACGAGCACGGAGCAGGAGGCGTGCCGCGACCGATTCGCCAGGATGCCGGCAATTTTGGGCCAGATCAGCGCTCTGGGCTGCCGGATCCTCGCCTGCACCTGGCAAGCCGGCTGGGGGGAATCCAGCGGTGGTGCGGAAAAATTCGCGGTGCTCGGAGCCGGCGGGCGAACGGGCTCTGACCGGTCGCTCCAACCTCGGTGGACTGGCGCTCTTCATCGGCGGCATGTGCGTGCGCGTCGAATGGATTTGAGAGCGGCCCACTCGCCGAAATCACGTCAGGATCGTTCGCCAGTGTCCGGCATCGCCTTTGCGTTGTCAGCGCGCATCCAACGTTGCTCGGGCACATGAGGAGGGACGCCATGATCCGGAATCTTGCACTCTCGGTCTTCATCCTCGTCACCAGCGTTGCGCTCGCGGCCCAGAATCCCGCGGGTGCGGCGCGCCAGTACGATCCATCGGCGGAGCAGACCTACCAGGGCGTCATCACCGGCGTGATTGCCACCACCGGACCGGATGGAACGGTCGGCGTGCACCTGAATCTCCAGACATCCGGCGGCGTCGTCCTCAAGGTTCACCTCGGTCCCGCGATATTCATCGGTATGAACGACGCATCGTTCTTCGTGGATGAAGCGATTGCCCTCACCGGAGCGTTCGTGAACCACGATGGCGAGGTCGCAGTCTGGGCCAGGCAGGTCACCAAGAATGGCAAGACCCTCACGCTGCGGGAGCCTGACGGGACTCCGCGCTGGCCGTTCGCGACGGCCGATGATCCCGACGGTTGCGGCGTCCCGCATGCCCCGGTCCGGTACTGAAGGCCGGCGTCGTTGAAATAAGAGTGGCGAGACCTGTCGGTTCGTTCCAAGAAGGAGGAGTCAGATGAAAGCCCGTATGATCGTTGGCGCAATCTGTGTCGTCGGTCTCTTCGGCGTCGGAACCTTTGCCAGTCGAGGCGATGCGAGTGTATCGGCTCCGCGCCAGTGGACGATTGTGAACATCCTCGACCCGGTGTCCGTGAAAGGCGAGATCGTGATGGGGCCGGTGATGATCGTGCACGACGACCGGAAGATGGAGCGCGGGGAGCCGTGCACGACGTTCTATCGCTTCGATCCGGCCCGCGGTCCGCGCGAGGAGATCGTGTCGTTCCACTGTACGCCCGTGCAGCGTGAGGTCGCCCGCACAACCACGCTGACCCTGCAGAACGGCGTCGAGGGTGCGTGCAAACGCCTGGTCCAGTACCAGTTCGCCGGGGATACCGAGGCGCATGGCATTCCGGCGAAGTAAGAGGGACGGCGTAATTGGCCGGCGCCGGCCGCCCGGCGGACTGCCTGCCGCCGGGCCGGCGCAGCGGCGAGTGTCGCAACGCCACACCACCTGGATTCGCCTTACATCGTCAGCACGATAATCGCGCCCACACCGGCCGCCGCGCTCGCCACGAGCGTACCGGCAACGCGGAGCGCAAATCTGCGGTCGCCCAGGACGACCGCGACGAGCGCCTTCAAGACGGTATTGGCCATCACACCGACCGCGATCGCGAGCGCGGCGATGTCGAGCGACGAGACGCCGCGCGCCATCGAGAGCGTGAGCGCGTCAACATCAGTGAGACCGAGGACGGCTGCCGTGGTCAGAAGCCCTGAGGTTCCCCACGTCGCCTGGGCCGCCCGGACGAGGATGAGCACCACCTGAAACACCGCAGCCATCTGCAGCGCCGCGACGATCTGCAGGGGATTGCGTGATAGGTGCGTCGATGAGTCATCCCGTGCCGACCGGCGTGTGCTGAGGGCGACCGCCACGCCGACGACGATGGCGGGCGGCAACAAGTATCGAATCGCGACCGGCAACAGCGCCGCGTTCAACACGGCGATGGCGGCGCACACGCGGAGATACAACATGGCGTTCGCCGCGATGGCGCCACCTGCGAGCGCCGTAGCGGCCCCGGGTTCCCGGCGGCTCGTTCTGGCGAACGTGAACGTGACCTGTGTCGACGAGATGATCCCGCCGAGCGCGCCGCTGACGAGATACCCGCGAGCGGTGCCCACGATGCGCTGCAGCACGTGGCCGACGAAGCTCAGTCCCGAGAAGAACAGGACGAGCAGCCAGATCTGGCGGGGCCGAACCGCGGCATACGGACCGTATGGGCCCTCCGGCAACAGCGGCAGGATGACGAGGGCCATCACCGCGAATCTCACGCCTGCCCGCAGTTCCATATCGTCGATCCGGCGCACCAGCGAGTGGAGCTGTGACTTCTCCACGAGCAGCAGCACCTCGATGGCGATGATGCCGCTCGCGACGCGGGAGAAGCCCATTCCCGACAGTATCCCGGCCGCGATGAGGAGCACGGCGGCGACTTCGGTAGTGCCATCGACGTCCCGGCGGCTCGACGCGACATACGCCGCGACTGTCAACGCGACCGCTCCGCCAACCAGCAGCGCGGCGAGCACGGGCTCCACTTTCGCAAGCCAGCCGGCGATGCCGGCGATCGCGCCGAGCATCGCGAACGTGCGGACGCCGGCAAAACGCGCGGCCGGCCCTTCGGCATGCCCGGACCACTGGCGTTCGATTCCGATGGCCGCACCGCCGAGTATGGCGACCAGGATGCCGATGAGATCCTCTGCCGTCGTGATCACGAGTCCCAAACCTTCATGCTCAAAATATCCCACGTCACGCCGCGTCGTGTGTGGCCTTCACTCGCCCGTCCTACCAGTGCCGTGGTGAACAGCCGCCGCCCCGGATCGCGAGGCGGCCGCCGCATCACGTCAACGTCCTCCGCCTCCATCGATTCGGATATAGTGCGGGCCTTCAGGTCCGCCGTGTGTGGGCAGGCCTGCCGCCTCCGCAACTTCGTGCTGTGCCTCGCCGTAGCGAAGCGAAGGCGGGAAGGCCTGCACTACATCGGAGTCGAAGCGCAGCTAAAGGCGCCGGACGAGCGCGAGCGTCAGGTCGTCTTCCTGCGGCCGCCCGCCGGCGAATTGCGCGACCTGTTGGCGCAGCGCGGCGAGGAACGCCGACCCTTCCGCTTCCACCGCGCTCGCAGCCGCGGAGAGTTGCCTGGCGAGCGCGATCAGACGTTCGAAACCGAACTCGTCGCCCTCGCCATTCTGAGTCTCCGGCAACCCATCGGTGTAGAGCAGAAGGCGATCGCCTTTTTCCATCGGCATGGCTCGCTGCTCGCATCGCCATTCCGGCAGCGCGGGATGGATGAGTGGAGCCGTCGTCTCCAGCATCGCCATTGAACCGTTGCTGCCCAGCAACAATCCTGGCGGATGCCCGGCGCACGCATATTCGATCCGCATGGACGCCCGATCGAAGCGCACGGCCGTCGCGGTGACGAACTTGCCGTCCGGAAAGAGCCGGCTTGCCGCGGCGATCCGTTCGAGCACGGCCGCCGGAGCAAACTCCTCCTGTATCGCTGCGCGAAACGCCTGCTTGACCATCCCGGTGATCATGGCGGAGGGCGCACCATGGCCCGAGACGTCCGAGATCAGAATGGCGCCGGGGCCATCCTCGCGGAGGACGTAGTCGCAGAAATCGCCTCCGAGCTCGTCGCAAGGCTCGTACAGAAACGACACCTCGAAGCCGTTCATCGTGGCGGTGCGCTCGGGCAGCAGGCTCTGTTGGAAAACTTGCGCCGCTCGCAACTCGCTCTCCAGCCTCGACACGTGCGCGCGGTTTTCGCGGATCAGCCGTCGAGCCTCCAGACAGCGCTGCAGCAGGGTCAGCAGCACTTCGCGATCGAACGGCTTCGTGAGGAAGAAGAACGCCTTCTCGCGGATCGCTCGAATGAGTCGCGCGTCGCGCTCGTCGGTGCTGCCGGTCATCATGATGACGTCGAGATCGGGCTGCAGCTCGCCAAGCCGTGCCATGAGGGCGAAGCCGTCCATCTCGGGCATGCGCACGTCGAGGATCGCCACGTCGAAACTGTTCCCGCTCGCCGCGTCGAGCGCCGCGCTCGGAAGCCTCACGGCGCGCACGTCGTACCGGCTGGAGAGGATGCGTTCGATCGCCCTCAGCATGCCGGGCTCGTCGTCCACGACGAGGATTCGAGGGCGGGACATCAGTCGATCACCGTGTGTCCCGGACCGCTGACAAGCGCGCGGTGACCCGCGTGCCCGACCCAGGGCGGCTCTCGATGGTGAGGCTGCCGCCGGCCTCGGCGGCAATCGACCGGCATGTCGAGAGGCCGAGTCCGGTGCCGTGTTCCTTGGTCGTAAAGAACGGGGACTCGATCTGCGCCAGCGTTTCGGAGGTCATCCCGATGCCATCGTCGGACACCGTGATTTCCACGTAGGGGTCCGCCATCCGCGCGGCGATGGTGAGCGTGCCGCCGTTGGGCAGCGCATCGCGGCCGTTGCTCATCAGATTGAACAGCAATCGCTCGAGGTCGCTCTGGCCGCACTGCACGTCCGCCAGATCGTTGGGCAGGTCCGCATGCACGCCGATATCGAGACGGTTGAGGCTTTCCTTCAGTACGTCTCGCACCGCCTCCACCGCGGTGGGGATGTCGCTGGGGCCGGGGTTCCGCGGCGATCCCCGCGCGAAGCGCAGCATCCGGCCGAAGATGCCGCGAGTCACCTGGAGCGAGAGCTCCACCCGATGGAGATCCTCGGCGAGCACGTCGGGGACGATGGCACCGCTCTGGACATCGGCCTGAATCTGCTGGACGAGAGGGATGACTTCGCCGAGGGCATTGTTGATGTCGTGCGCGACGCCACGGGCGAGATGCGCGAGGGCGTTCTGCCGTTCGATCTTCAGCATGCGGGCCTGGAGATCTTCGAGCGTCTGCGCGCGCGTGAGCGCCACGGACACGAGCGACGTGAAGTTCTGAACGACCGCCAGCTCGTGCTCGCCGAACGTGCCGGGCGCGCAGCCGGATAACTTCAGGATGCCGAGCGGGCCGTCGCGTCCGCCGATCGAGGCGCAGAGCATCGCGTGCTCGCGCGGCCGTGCCGATGGTTCGGCATCGAGGTCCAGGAATCCGGCCAGAGTCGAGACGCCATGCGGCGTCCATTCGGTCCAGCCGTCGGGTGACCGATCGAGCCCGCAGACGGTGCCGGCCTGCAGCAGCGCCTGGAGTTCCGGCGGGAGCTGGACGGTGCGCCCGATAATCGGGCTCTTCATCTTCTTCCAGGCGATCTGCTCAGCGACCAGCTCGAGGGATCCCGGCGCTGACCAGATCCACAGCGCGGCGGAATGATCGTATCGGGTCAGCTGGTGAAGGCCGTCGAGGATCTGATAGTAAAGATCTTTCGGCGGCAGCTCCCGCAGGATCATGTCGTCGAGACGACGCCGAACCTCCGACAATCGTTCGCGGTCGAGCCGTTCGATGTTCTCGGTCAGCGCACGCGCGATGTGCGCGAGCCCGCGGGGCGAACCGTCCGGAAAGCGTTGGTCGCTGCGCTCGAGCACGATCACGCCCCACGCGCGGCCTCGCCGCGTGATGCGCGCGCAGAGCGTGCCCGCAGGAATCCTGCACGGCTGGTCGCGAAGCAGGCTCGTGGCGAACGGGAGATTGGCCGCCGCTTCCGGCGGCTGCGCGAAGATGCAGCGGGCCGTCTCGTCGCCGACACCGAGGGCCGCGACATAGCCGCGATCGGCCTGCATGAATTCGACGGTGGCGCGGAGGTAGTGCCGCAGAACCTTGTCGGGATCGCCCGCGTTCCGCAGCTGGGAGGACGTTTCGAAGATGAAGCGATGTGTGTCCTGTCCGGCCCGTGGCGGTGTCATCGGGGATCGAAACTGTAGCAAATAAGCATGGGACCGGCCAGATAAGATAGGTATGGAGGACGCTACTCGCATCGCGCGTTCTGGTGGTGGATGACGATGAAGGAATTCAGCGCTTCGCGGCGCGGGTGCTGCGGCAGGCTGGCTACGATGTCGTGACCGCGTCTGACGGATTGGAAGCGATTCGGGTCGTCGAAACCCAGCCCCGATTCGACCTCTTCGTCCTCGACGTCATGATGCCGGGGATGCGCGGCGACGAGCTCGCGCGGCGTCTCCACGACCGCGACCCGTCCCTCAAGGTGCTGTACTTTACCGGCTATGCCGATCAGTTCTTCGCGTTGCGGCCGACGCTGCGGGAGAACGAAACCTTGCTCGTGAAGCCGGTCACGATGAGCGAATTTCTGGAGGCTGTGTCGCATCGCATCGGGCGCAGCGCCTGATGGGCTGAGCATGTAAGAAGGGCAGATGACGCTCCAACGTTCCGAATCGAGCGAAACCGCGGCGCGGCGATGGCGTGTGGCGCTGCTCGCTACCTGCCTGCTGTTCGTCACATGGCGAGGCGCGGCGGCAATCGAGTCGAGCCAGGCTTCGCCCGGCGGCGAGGCCAATCAGCTTCACTCCGCGATCATCAACGGGGACGTCGATTCACTGCGGTACTGGCTGGAGGTCCGGCACGCGGACGCGTCGAGCGCGAACGCCAGCGAACCCGCCGTCACGCCGCTCGAACGCTGCCTCGGTCTGGCTGCACGGGTGCTGGACCCTCCAGCCGCCGGCGACCGAAATTCGCGTGATAGTGCGGCCCCTGCCGTCAGCCTGCGCGTCCTGCAGGCGATGGTGTTGCTACTCCATGCCCAGGGTGCGTCGGTCGCCGACGCGGATCGTCAGCACTTTTCCGGGGCGGTCCTCAGATGGTACGACGACGCGGTGTCGCCCTCGGTTGAGCCGTCGCCCGCCAAGCCAGCCGGCAACGCAACCGGGGCACCCGCGACGTCGAGCACGCCGGGCCCGCGCATCGGTCTGACACGAATCACGATCACCGTCGACACTCGCGCGTCCTGCAACGGGAGCGGCCATCCCGTTTACCTGATGAACGACACTCAGCTGTCGGTGACGGCCACCGTCACGACCTACGACGATGGAGCGCAGCCCGCGAGCGGTAGTGGGAAGAGCGACAGCTACACCGTCGATCCCGGCAGCTCGTGGCGGCTCGGTTGCGATACGTCCGCCGATGGCCGCCGTCTGCGCTACGAGCTGACCCGGTGGCGATGACACCGTCATCGCAGCGGACGCGACACCGGGCGGAGTAAGTCCCGCCACGCGGTCTGCGCGATCGTTCGACGCGCGGCCCTCATGTCAATCCGGTTGCAGAAGGCTCCTGCGGAGTGGGAGTTTTAGTCATCGTGCGCCCCACTCGTGGAAGAAGTTTCGCGAGAGGGAGCATCATGACGCCGTTCCGCACCCGCATTGCCATAGCTGGTCTATTTGTAGCCGCCCTAATTCCCACGGCGGCGGCCCAGACTCCTGGCGCGCTGACCTTCTCGCGTTCGGACTATCCGAGCGACGCGGGTGCGCGCGCGATCGTCTCCGCCGATTTCGACGGAGACGGTGCGCCGGATTTCGCGACCGCCAACGCCGGCTCGAACACCGTCGACGTGTTCATGAACCAGGAGTTCGCCGGAGGCGGATTCACCGTCCAGCGCTATCCGGTCGGCGCCGGTCCGTTCGACATTGCGGTCGCTGACATCAACTACGACGGTTACCCGGACCTGGCCGTGGCCGCCGCCGACGCGGATGAGGTCGACGTGCTCTTCGGCGCCGAAGGCGGACACTTTCAGGCGCCAGTACGCCTCGCCGCCCCTGGCAACCCGCGCGGCGTCGCCATCGGGTATCTCGGCATCGACTACGGTTACAGCATTGTCTATAGCAGCTATACAAGCGGAACGATCACGCTCCTCACCTACGACTACAACAGCGCCACCTTCACGCCGGGACCGACGCTCACCGCCGGAAAGAATCCGCAGGGCATCGCCATCGGCAACTTCAAGACCTCGCCAGGCTATGCGGACATTGCCGTCGCCAATACGGGCGGCAGTCCGATCACGTTGTTCCTGAACACCAGCGGCGGCAATTTCACCCGCACCGAGCTCAAGGCGCCGGCCGGTATGGGCGGCACGCACCTCAGTGTGCTGACCACGGCCGACTTCGACAAGGACGGCCGCTCCGATCTGGCGGCGGCCTCGACGGCCGACAACGAAGTCGCGCTGTTCATGAACTCCACCAACGGTTTGCAGTGGACGACGAGATTCAAGGGTTCGGAGGTGTCGTCGCCACGGGGCATCGTTGCCGCGGATCTGACCAACGACGGCCGGCCGGACCTGATCGTGGCCAATCGCGCGACCAGCAGCGTCACGATCTTCATCGCGCACACGACGTCGCCCGTGTTCTCCACGAATCAGGTCGTGACCTCGGGGAGTGGCAGCCGCGCGGTTGTCGCAGGCGATTTCGACGGGGATGGTCGCGTCGATCTCGCGACGGGCAACGAGTACCTCCACGCCGCGACGGTGCTCTGGAATCACACGGTCCCTGGCGGCGGGACCGGCGCGACCGCATTCAGGCTGCAGGCGTTGCCTGACGTCACGGCAGAGCCGTGGGTCGTTGGCGGGCCTTACGCCGTCGCCGACTTCAACCGCAACGGTACGCCGGACCTCGTCGTGGCCGACGGAGTGATCCTCGATACCACGACCGCCGTGAAAGTCGACGTGGGCCGCCAGTCACCGTACTCGATGGCGGCCGTTGCCGCCGACTTCAACGAGGACGGGAACGCCGACTTCGCACAAGTGACGAGCTATCACGTCTCCGACAATCCGTGGACGGACGGTACGGTGGTCGACGTCCTGAATGGCGACGGCACGGGGCACTTCACGCTGGGTACGTCGATACCGGTCACGTATGTGCGCGGCATGGTGACGGCCGATTTCAATCGTGACGGTCACGCCGACATCGTCCTCCTCGACGCAGGGCCGTCGGGTACCGTGCGCAGGGTCTTTCTCGGCCGCGGCGACGGGACGTTCGCGGAAAGCGATCAGGCGACGACTCCGGACGACTACCTGCTCGGTGTGGGGGACATCAATGGCGACGGCAAGGTCGACCTCGTCGTCTGGAACTTCAGCCCG
>Ga0070665_100006768_pt1 | contig 11651 bp, 9 predicted proteins | sample KBSS13metaG_FD_65862 | JGI IMG/M metagenome (GOLD analysis project Ga0070665, IMG submission 65862) | Switchgrass rhizosphere microbial communities from Kellogg Biological Station, Michigan, USA - KBS S1-3 metaG | ecosystem: Host-associated > Plants > Roots > Rhizosphere > Soil ...
CGCGTCCGAGCCGTCGGGCTCGACGGTGATCACGACCGAGGTCGTGCCTTTCAGATCGGCGTCTGCCGTCGGTCCCGCCGCGTCCGCGCTGCCCTGCCCGCCGTCGCCCGATGCGCCCGTGTTCCCGCCACAAGCTGCGAGGGCGGCGATCGCGACGACAACTCCGAAACAGCGCATTGGCCGAACGTACACGGCTCGCGACCGCAGGGGCGAACTTTCGCAGGGCCGTTGGCCTGGTCGCGTGGAGCTATAGTTCGCGCATGACGTCGCGTTTTCCGTACATGAAGCTCGCGCCTGGCGCGTACCAGGCGATGCAGGGCCTCGAGAAGTACCTCCACGAGTGCAGCCTCGAGCCCACGCTCATCCATCTCGTCAAGCTCCGCTGCTCGCAGCTCAACGGGTGCGCGTTCTGCATCGACATGCACTGGAAGGATCTCCGCGTGCTGTGCAACGAGCCCGAGCATCGGCTGTACGCCCTCGACGCGTGGGAAGAATCACCGTTCTACAGCGAGCGCGAGCGCGCTGCGCTGGCCTACGCGGAGGCGTGTACGAACATCCAGGACGGACACGTTTCCGACGAGGTATACGCGCACGCGCGCACGCAGCTCAGCGAGCTCGACGTCGCGAACCTGACGTTCGTGGTCGCGACGATCAACGCGTGGAACCGGCTCGCGATCGCGTCGCGCGCGGAGCCCGGCCACTATCAGCCCAAGCAGGTGGCGTGATGCGCGTCGCGGTGGCGTGCGACCACGCAGGTTTCCCGCTCAAGCAGCGCGTGATCGAGGTCGTGCGCGCGCACGGGCACGAGCCGATCGATCTGGGCACCAACTCGACGGACCCGGTCGACTATCCCGACTACGCGAAGGCGATCGGCGAAGCGATCCAGCAGGGCCGCGCCGACCGCGGCGTCCTCTTGTGCGGCAGTGGCGTCGGCGCCGCCGTCGCCGCGACGAAGCTGCGCGGAATCCGCGCGGGCGTGTGCCACGACACGTACTCGGCGCATCAGGGGGTCGAGCACGACGACATGAACGTGCTCGCGCTCGGCGCGCGGATCATCGGGCCCGAGCTCGTGCCCGAGCTCGTCGGCGCCTATCTCAACGCCCGGTTCACCAACGAAGAACGCCACGTCCGGCGCCTCGCAAAAATCTCCGCGCTCGAGGGACGCTCTCCACTAGCTCAACCAGAGCGACCTTAACCGCGCGGTTTTGTTGATCGCGCGAGGGACGGACTAAACTGAGGCCCGTTTTCTGCCGGGCGTTTCAGCGCTCGCGCGCGTCCGCACACGTCTGCACCGCTTCAAAACCATGCGTTAGTTTAGTCCGTCCCTCATGGCCCTAAAGATTTCGCAACGTTGGTCCCGCTCAGGTTGGGATAGTGGAGAGCGTCCCTGGTGATTTTGGGAGATGGCGTCGCGGAGCTCCGGCGGCGCAGCGTGCTGCCGGCGGATCACGCGATCGTGACCTCGTTGCCGGATCACAGCGAGCTGCCGCAGCTCGGTGGCGTCGACGCGTGGAAGCGCTGGTTCATCGACGTCGTGGAGCTGGCGTGCCGCGCGGTCGCGGACGACGCGGTCGCGATCTTCTATCAAACGGACGTCAAGCACGACGGCCGCTGGGTCGACAAAGGCCACCTCGTCATGTGCGGCGTCGATGCCGCCGGCAGCCACGCGCTGTGGCACAAGATCGTCTGCCGCGTGCCGCCGGGCACCACGACGTTCGGCCGCCCGGCGTACACGCACTTCATCTGCGCGAGCCGGGCGCGTCGCCTGCCGCCGGGCGCCTCGACGCCCGACGTGCTCCCCGAGCTCGGCGAGATGACGTGGTCCCGCGCGATGGGCTCGGCCGCGTGCGAAGCCGCCGTCGCGTTCGCCGCCTCGGTCGGCGCGCGCGTGATCGTCGATCCGTTTTGCGGGCTCGGCAGCGTGCTCGCCATCGCCCGCGCGCGCGGCCTCGACACGCTCGGCGTCGAGCTGTCCCGCCGCCGTGCCGCCAAGGCTCGCCGCATCGATCAATGAAGCTGGTCGTCTACAACGTCAACTGTCGCAGCATCGCGCTCGCCGAAACACTCGAAGCGATCACGGCGCTCGATGCCGACGTGATCCTCTTGCAAGAGATCGCCGACGTCGCGCACGCCTCGTATCCGCACCGCGCCATGCACGCCGATGCGCGCGCGGCGGGCGGGCTCGCCGTGCTGTCGCGCCTGCCGATCGAGCTCGACGAGCTCATCCCGACCGCGCCCGATGGCTGGTTCCCGGCGCAGCGCCTGATCGTCGGCGGCATCCAGATCCTGCACGTGCACCTGCGGCCCGCCCTCGACGAGCGCGGCTGGGCGACCGGCTACATCTCGACCCCGCCGATCCGCCTGCGTCAAATCCAGACGTACTGGGCACGCGTCGCGCCGGATCCGCCCGCGATCGTCGCCGGCGACTACAACGAAGAGCCGGCCGGCACCACCGTCTCGTTTCTCGCCGCGCAGGGCCTCACGCGCGTCGTGCCCGACGGGCCGAAGACGTGGCGCTACCTGCGCGAGGGCCGCGAGATCCTCGCGCTCGACATCGATCACGTGATGATCGATCGCAGGCTCGCCGCGAGCGACGCGCGCGTGCTCGACGTCGGCGGCTCGGATCACCGGCCGATCGAGGTCACCGTGTCGCGCCAGCGCTGAACCAGCGCCGCGATCAGCGCGAGCCGGCGCCCTGCTCTGCCCGGCGCGAGCGGCGCCGGCGCGAGCTCGAGCTCGCGGCCGTAGTCCTCGAGGCTGCCGACCTTGCGCTGCTCCTTGCGCTGCGCGGCGCGCCGCACGTCGAGTCGATCGAGCGCAGCGACCGTGTCGATCAGCTCGACCGCGTAGTGGCCCCACGCGCACACGAGATCCGTCGGGCGCAGCCAGCGCTCGACCGACGCGAGCACGTCCGCACGCGAGCTGCCGGCGCGCAGCGTGGCCTCGTCGAGCTCGGTGTGAAACGTCGTGCTCGGCGCGAGCTCGCCCGCCGGCGCCGCGATCGCCGACAGCGTCTCGCCGGTCGCGGGGCGATGCAGCGCGACCTGCACGAGCTCGTCGGGCCGCGCGTGCTTCGGCCACGCGTTCGCCTCGGCGGTCACGCACACGACATCGCTCCAGCGCTCCGCGAGCTCGGCCGGCAGCAGCACCGACCGCTGACGCGGCGCGCCTTCTTGGCGCGGCAGTCGATACGACGTGCGCCGCGGCGCCGACGCCTGCGCCGCGAGCTGCGCATCGACCATCGCGTGAAACGGATCGAGCAGCGCGCGCACGCGCTCCGGATCGCCTTCGAGCACGCCGAGCACGTGCATCAGCGCCTCGATCGTCGACACGAACTTGTCGTCGGGCTCCTTGCGAATCCGGTAGTGCGACGGCTCCGGCGCGACGAACGCGTAGCGCGGCAACGCCTGCAGCACCGGGCTGCGGTTGACGACGCCGCGCGCCTGCGACCACGTGCCGTCGACGCAGATCAGCGTGACCGGGCCCGCCGGTGGCTCGCGCAAGATGTCGCGCGCGCCGCGGCCGGGATACAGGAGGATCGCGGGCGGGCCGGCGAGCACGTCGGCGAGCGCGTCTTCGGTCCACTGCATGCCGACGCGCAACGTCGCGCCGGGCAGCGCGAGGCTCGCCATTCGCGCCGTGCCGATCGGCATGTCGCGCTCGCGCGGATGCTGGAGGATCACCACGCGCGTGCGCGTCTCGAGCCGCGGCAGCGCCGCGCAGTAGCAGACCTTTGTCGGTCGCTTGCAGCGCGGGCAGATCGGACGAGCATCGATCACGGCGGGCACACCGGTGCGTCGACGCGCGCGAGCAGCCACGCGGCCGCATCGGCCGCCGAGGCCTTGTCGCGATCGACCATCGCATTGGCCTGGCGCATGAGCTCGACGGGCACGTGCAGCGGCGCGAGCGCGCACGCCACGCGCGCGTCGTCGGCGATGCGGCTGCCGAGCAAGATCGTCGCGTCGTACGGGGGCAACGCATTCAGCGGATCGGCGAGCACGACGAGGTCGTTCGCGGCGATGCGACCGTCGCTCGAGAACGCCGAGATCGCATCGACCTCGCCGCGCGCGACCGCCTCGTACAACAGGGCCGGGTCGAACGTCGTCGAGCGCCCGAAGTGCACGCCGTACGTGCGTTCCACCGCCGCCCACTCGGCACGGCCGAGGAACTCGTAATCGGCGCCGAGCGACAGCTGCGGCGCGACACGCGCGAGATCGCCGAGCGTGTGCAGGTCGTAGCGCTGCGCGGTGTCGCGGCGCACCGCGATCGCGTACGTGTTCTCGAACCCGAGCGAGCCGAGGCTGCGCACGCCGTGATCGTGTGCGAGCCAGCCTTCGATCTCGGCGAGCACCTGCCAGCGCGCGACGTTCGACGCGCGGTGCATGACGTTGGTCCACAGCGTGCCCGTATAATCGACGTAGACGTCGACATCGCCGCGCACCAGCGCATCGAAGATCACGTTCGAGCCGAGGCTTTGCGCGAGGTCGGCCGAGATCCCGACGGCGGCGAGCCGCGCGCGCAAGAGCTCTGCCAGCACGTACTGCTCGGTGAACGTCTTCGCGCCGATCCGCACGTGCGTGATCGCCGCGCGCGCGGCCGGCTCTTTCGACGTACGCACGGCGACGTGATCGTCCGACGGATGGATCGCACGCGGCACCACGCCGATGACGATCGCGACGAACGCGGCGAGCCCGGCGAGCGGGATCCACGCGCGGCGGCGCCGCCGGCCGGCAAGCGACAGCTCGAACGCGGCGAGGATCGCGTCGAGCGTGAGCGCGAGCGCCGCCGAAGCGGCGACGCCGGCGAGCAGCATCGCGAAGTTGCGCGTCTGCAGGCCGGTGAAGATGTAGTTGCCGAGGCATGCCTGGCCGACCGGCGTGGCGAGCGTCGCGGCGCCGACCGTCCACACCGCGGCGGTGCGAATGCCGGCCGCGATCACCGGCGCGGCGAGCGGCAGCTGCACGAAGCGCATCACCTGCCACGGCGACATGCCCATGCCGATCGCGGCCTCGACGGCGGCCGGATCGACGCCGCGCAGGCCGGTCACCGCGTTGCGCAGGATCGGCAACAGCGCGTAGAGCGCGAGCGCGATCAGCGCGGGCGCGAAACCGAACGGCGGGCCGCCGATCGCCGCGAGGATCGGCACCATCAGCGCGAGCAGCGCGAGGCCCGGCACGGTCTGGACGATGCTGGTGACCGCGATCGCGATCTCGGCGAGCAACGGCCGGCGGGTCGCGACGATCGCGATCGGCAGGCTGATCGCCGCGCCGATCAGGAGCGCGATCAGCGCGAGCTCCAGGTGCGCCGCGAGCAGTGGCGCGAGACCGCGAAGCAGATCGGTCATAGCCCGCGCACCACCTCGGCCTGCTCGCGCGCTAGCCCGACGAGCCGCGCGACGTAGTCGTCGGCGGGATTCGCGGCGAGCTCGTGCGGCGTCGCGAGCTGGCGCAGCTCGCCGCGGAACATCACCGCGATCCGATCGGCCAGCGTGAACGCCTCGACCATGTCGTGCGTGACCATCACCGACGTCAGGTTCAGCTCGCGGTGGATGCGCGCGAGCTCGCGCTGGAGGCCGAGCCGCGTGATCGGATCGAGCGCGCCGAGCGGCTCGTCGAGGAGCAGCACGTGCGGCTTGGCGGCGAGCGCACGCGCCACGCCGATGCGCTGGCGCTGACCGCCCGACAGCTGATCGGGAAACCGAGGGCCGACGTCGGGCATCCCGACCAGCTCGAGCAGCTCGGCGACGCGCGCGCGGATCGCGTCGTCGGTCCAGCCGAGCAGGCGCGGCACGGTGGCGATGTTGTCGGCGATCGTGAGGTGCGGGAGGAGGCCGATGTGCTGGATCACGTAGCCGATGCGGCGGCGCAGCGCGACCACGTCCTCGCCGCGGACGTCTTTTCCGGCGATTCGCACGACCCCGGAATCGGGCTCGACGAGCCGGTTGATCATCTTGACGAGCGTGGTCTTGCCGCTGCCCGACTCGCCGAGCACCGCGATGAACTCGCCCGAGGCGATCGAGATCGTGACCTGCTTGACGGCGTATGCGTCCAGGTAACGCTTCGACACGCCATCCAGCTCGATCACCCGCGCAGAGTATCAGCTGGCGCGGCGATACGTCCCGACGAGCACGCCGCGCGCGACGGTATGGCCGGCGAGCGCGTCTACCAGTGCGGTCCGGCCGGGATGCGGGCCGAGCTCGAAGTCCAGATCGCTCGCGAACACCTGGAACACGTAGCGATGGTCGCCGTGGCCAGGCGGCGGATCGGGCGGCAGCCACGACGCCGCGAAGAACGAGTTGCGCCCGACGATCACGGGTGGCGACATCTCGCGCAGCGCGCCCTCTTCGAGCTCGCCGTCGCGCGGCGGGATGCGTACCGCGATGCCGTGGACAATTGGCATCGGCGACGGGCTGTCGGCGTCTTCGATCACGATCGCGATCGCGCGCGCGGTTTCGGGAATGCCGCTCCAGGCCAGCGGCGGCGACACGCCGGGCCCGTCGGCGGTGTACTTCGCAGGGATCGCGCCGCCGTCGTCGAACGCCGACGACGTCACGATGATCGACGCGGGCCCCATCGCGATTCCCGCGCGTAGCGCGACGACGCGATCGAACCCGGAGCGAACACGCGCCAGCTGGCGCCCGACGAATGGCGGAACCTTCTCCAGCATGCTCGAACTGTGACGCCGTAATGCGCCGCCGCAAGAGTGCGTGTGCGCTCAGTAACGCTTGCGCCATAGGAGGTCGATGCCGTCGTAGTTGCGATCGCCGGCGGTGAGCTGGAGCTCGAGCCGATGCGTGAGCCAGTACTCGAGCGTGCCTTCCTCGGCGTTCTCGTCGGGTCGCGCCTCGGGATGCTCGGTGAACTGGAAAAACAGCGCATGGGTGATCCAGGACCCCGCCTGGATCGCCTCGCTGCTCGTCGCGGTCGCCGCCGAGTACTTGAGCACGTCGATCTTGATGCCCGGGATCGCGTTCTTGACGTAGCCGCCCAGTGCGCCGCCGATGAACGATTCGCCAGCCGACGTCGCGGTATCGGCGAACCCGGCGCCCTGCGTGTCCCCGCCTGGCTCGCCGCCCAGCAAGAAGCCGAGCAGCTGGGCCTGCGTGTAATTGCCAGGGTTCGACGACAGCTGGAGCTGCGGTTTGCTGGCGCGGCCGTGGACCTGCGCGGTCAGCGTCATGTCAGGGAAGTCGTACGAGATCTCGACCGCGACCATCGGATCGGGTGTGCCATCGAACCGCGCTTCGGCTTGCTCGATCCGGTAGCGCCGGTCGAACAGCTGGACGTCGCCGCCGACCGCGTCGACCTGGCCCTGAAGGTCGACGCCGTGGAGGTCCGCGGTCACGTGGAGCGTGCCTTTGACGTTGGTTCGCACCTGATCGGACTCGACCGGCGTGGGCTTCAGCGTCAGGTTGACGACGAACATCGCCTGTTTCGGCGGCGGTCCGCCGGGCCGCTTGGCCTCGGGAGGCGGCTTGGCCCCGAACGCGAGATCGCGCGGGGCACCGACCGGCTTGAGCTTCTCGCCGCCCTTCTCGAGCTTGACGAAGCCGTGATCGACGGTGACGTCGGCGATCCACTGGTCGCCCTTGCGCGCGAGCTTCACGGCCATGTGCGCGTCGATCAGCGGCTGGACCGAGCCGATCGGCGAGACGTGCGTGAGCGCGATCGTGGCCTGGCCGCCGCTCGGTGCGAATTGGTCGAGTGTGACCGTGCCGTGGACGTCGACCGTGCCGCGCCCGAGCTTGCCCTTCGCGGCGATCGTCAGCCCGTGCTGCGCGACCGTCACGTCGATCGCGCCATCGCGCAGCGTGCCGACCTCGGGCGCGACCGGCACCCGTGCGCCGGCGACGTGTAGCTTGCCCCCGACCTGCGAGGTCCGCGGATCGAAGCCGTGCACGTCGAGCTTGCCGTCGAGCCGGCCGGTCACGCCGCCGGCAGGTCCCGGCACGAACGCGAGCAAGGGGGCGAGCTCGAACCCGCGCGCGGTGATCGTCGCGGTCGCGGCACCGAGCGCGTCGGGCGCGCCCTGCGCGTCGATCGACAGCGCGCCGTTCGCGCTCTCGTTCGCGCGCAGCTTCAGCGTGCCGCGATGGCCGTCCCACGTGCCGTCGAGCGCGAGCTTGTCGAGCTGCTTGTCGCGCGTGCCCGCCGGACCGCGCGAAGCCTGCAGGTTCGCGGCGGTCAGGTGCACGTCTGCGGTCGGCGCGCCGACGGCGCCGGCGACGGTGATCGTCCCGGCGAGCGTGCCGCTCGTGACCTCGGTGCGGCCGAACGCGGCGAGCAGCTGCGCCGCCGACGTCTCGTGCACGGTGATCGCGCCCGCGATCGGCAGCGCCTTCCACGCGCCAGCACGCAACTGTGCGAGCGTCACCGGCACCGTCACGCGCGCGTCGACCATGGCCGCATGACGATCGGAGATCATCGCGAACGTCGCGACCGCCTCGTGATCGTCGAGCGACGCGTCGAGCGTCACGTCGACGGGCTTTGCGAGCGGCGAGCCGCGCAGGTCGGGGATCTTCGCGCTCGCCTGGATCGATGACAGCCCCTCGCCGACGGAGACGTCGAGCGCCGCGTGACCGCGCAGCATCGTCGTCACGCCGAAGCGCTTCATCACGCTCGGATCGAACGCGAGGCTGCTCGTCTGGATCGATGCCGAGTGCAGCGCATGCGTGCCGAGCCGCCGCCACGCGGTCGCGTCGAACGGATGCGACGGCACCCTCAGATCGAGTCGCGCGGTCGCCTTGCCGAGCTGCTTGGCGGTGATCGCGAGCTCGGGAACCAGCTCGTCGGGCGCCGGCTGACTCACCGCCAGTTGCGCGTCGAGCGTGCCCAGCCCGTCGAGCACGCGCGCGCGCAGGTCGCGAACGCGGATCGCGCCGTGCGTGTCGGCCGGCGCCAGCGACAGCTCGCCGTCGACGATGCCAGCCATTCGATCGGGTGCGAGCTTGCCGAGATCGACGTGATCGGCGCGGATGCGCAGCGTCGACAGCGCATTGCCGCCGAGCGCGCGCCACGCGGGCACGCTGGTCAGATCGCGGGGCGCCGCGAGCTCGATCGCGAGATCGGCCTTGCCCGCACCTTGGCTCGCGAGCGCGCCGGCAACCGCGACCTTGCCGGGCTCCGCATCGAGCGTCACGTGAGCGGTCAGTGCCGGCAGCCGCGGATCGAGCGCGAGATCGCGGCTGTCGATGCTGCCGTGCGCTGAAATCAGCCCGCGCGTGCGCGCGACCTCGAGGTGCGCGCCTACCGAGCCCGCATAGCCGCGGCGCAGCGCGCCGAGGTCGATTCCCGACGCGTCGAGCGTCGCGCGCAGATCGCCGGTGCGCGCGTAGCGGCCGTCGAGCGTGGCGCGGCCGTGCGCGCTCGACGTCGCGAGCTGATCGATCGAGACGCCGCGGTGGTCGATCACGACGCGGCCGGTCGTGCCGGTCCAGGTCTGGCCGCCGGCGATCACGCGGTGGCGCACGACGTCGATCTCGGTCGACGGGCCCGGCTTCACGCGCGCCGCGAGCTCGGCGTCGAGCTGCGGTGCCTTCGCGGCCGAAGACACGTCGATCCAGCCGTCGGGCCGGCTCGTCGCGTCGAGCACGAGCGAGCGCAGCGCGATGTTTCCGCGCGCGAGCCCGAACGCGTGGACGTGCGCCGTGCCACGGGGCCGTGCCGGCAACCCGCGCGCATCGATCGCGACCTCGACGTCGGCGAGCGACGCACCGGCGACGCGCAGCTTCGCGCCGCGCACGCTGCCGGCGACGGTGAGCACGGGATGCGGCCACAACGGGCCACGTGCCGCGAGCACCGCATCGACGGCGCCGCGGATCGGCGTGACGTCGCGCGCGTGGGCGACCACGCTCGCATGGTCCAGCCGGTAACTCGCACCCGCCCGGGTCACCACCCCCGCGACGTGCAGGGCCGCGGGCCCGGTCACGTCGACCGTCGCGGTCGTGCGATCGCCGTGCGAGTCGACGGCGAGCACGACGTCGCCGGGAGGCAGCTTCTCGTACGTGCCGTGTGCGTGCGCCGTGACGTGAACGGCGTCGGGCGCGATGTCGAGGTCGGCCGCCGCGCCGGCCGTGCCGTGGATCTTGCCGCGCGTGAGGGAGGCGAGCGCGAAGTCGCCGGTGTGGATCGCGCCGGCGACGTGGCGCGCCGCGAGATCGACGTCGAGCTTCGCGGTCACCGGCGTGCCGCCGAGCGCGCCGTCGAGCGCGACGCGGCCATCGGCGGTCGCTGCGAGCGCGAGCGCGACGTCACCCGGCAGGTCCACGCCGGCGAGCCGTGCGAGCTCGGCACGCGGCACCGCGAGCTTCATGCCGCCGGAGACGCGGCGATCGCGTTTGACGAGCTGCGCGTCGTGAACCGCGACCGAGATCCTGCCGAGCTCGACATCGACGAGCGGCGCGGCCAGCCGATCGACGTCGTCGCGCACCGTGGCCTCGATCGCGATCGGCGCGGCGTGCTCGCGCCAGCGCGCGTGCAGCGCGATGCCGGCTCCGCGCGTGCCGTTCGCGTGCAGGTGAGCGTTGCCCGCGAGCTCGAAGTCGTCGAGATCGACCGCACCGAGCCGGGTGACCGTCGCGTGCACGTGGCTGCGCCGGATCGCCATGCTGGCGAGGTCGATGTTCCACTTCGACGGACCTGTATCGGGCCGCGGCGCCATCAGGTGCGCGAGCTTGTCGACGTCGACGTCGGCCTGGTCGATCACGAGCTCGCCGAGCGAGACCTCGTGGTGCACCAGGTCGAGCAGGTTCGCGCGCACGCGCAGCGTGCCGATCGAGATCGCCGGCGAGCGATCGGGCGCGCGAATCACGACGTCGTGCACCACGAGCTCGCCGAACGGCGTGCCGTCGACGCGGCCGACCGACGCGCCGCCGGTGAACAGCCCGTCGAGTTGATGCTCGATCTGGCCACGCGCGAGCTCGCGACCGCGATCGGTCGACGCGAAGATCACGACCGCGGCGATCGCGAGCGCGACCGTGGCGACGAGGCCGATCGCGATCCGCGCGATCCACCGCCACATCAGAACGCCTCGCCGAGGCTCAGGTGGAACGCGTAGTTCGAGTCCGGCTCGGGATTGCCGGCACCGGTGCGGTTGATCCGGTAGCCGAAGTCGGCGCGCACCGGCCCGACGACCGTGACGAGCCGCAAGCCGGCGCCGACCGCCCAGCACAGGTTCTCGACGTCGAGCTGCTGCGGCGTGAGTGTCACGTCGCCGCCGTCGAGGAACACGACCTCCTCGAGCGGCATCTTCTTGATCGAGAACGCGCGCAGCCGCGCCTCGAGGCTCGAGTCGATCATGCCGGCGCCGCCGAACGGCACGGTGATCGTGCTGCCGTTCACCAACCCCGTCACCGACGGCGACAGCTGGCGCTCCGAGAACCCGCGGTTCGAGCTCGCACCGCCGGCGTAGAAGCGCTCGGTCGGCGGCACCTCGCCGAAGATCGCGCCGTAGCGGGCGCGGGCCGCGAGCACGACCGGACCGAGCGGCGCGTACGCGCGCAGCTCCGGCACGATCTCCTGATACGTGAAGGCGCCGCCGGCGAACGGACCACCTTGATACGCGGTGAAGTCCGCGTATGCGCCGTAGCGGGGGTCGACCGGATGGTCGCGCAGATCGACGGTGAGCGACTCGGTGAACGCCCCATCGAGCTC
>Ga0070665_100006769_pt1 | contig 11650 bp, 9 predicted proteins | sample KBSS13metaG_FD_65862 | JGI IMG/M metagenome (GOLD analysis project Ga0070665, IMG submission 65862) | Switchgrass rhizosphere microbial communities from Kellogg Biological Station, Michigan, USA - KBS S1-3 metaG | ecosystem: Host-associated > Plants > Roots > Rhizosphere > Soil ...
TCCTGTTCCTCGTCGATGCCAGCGCCTCCATGGCAACACAACGCCGCCTGGAGCTCGCCAAAGGCGCAGTGTTGGGCCTGCTGCAGTCAAACTACCAACATCGAGACGAAGTAGCGTTGATGGTATTCCGCGGCGAAGGGGTCGACCTCGTCATACCCTTCACCAACAGCATCGACGGCGTGGAACAGGCGCTGACTGACGTACCAACCGGTGGCCGTACCCCGCTGGCACGGGCGCTGACAGAAGCAGCCCAGGTCTTACAGACTCGCGACCCGTCACTGCTGATTCTATTCACTGACGGCCGCGCCAATGTAGCCGTAGCCGGTGGCGGCGATCCCTGGCAGGAGTCCCTGGTCGCAGCTGCCCAGCTAAAAGACTCCTGCGCAGCAGCAGTCGTCATCGACTGCGAACCAGGCCCAATAGTCCTGGGCCGCGCACGTCAACTAGCGTCGGCCCTCGACGCAGACTGCATTCCCCTGAGCTCACTGGAAGCAGGCGAATTCACGCTGCAAATCCAGCGCCGGCTCGAAGCCCTATAACTCGCCCCCCTGCAGGATTTCATGACTGACGCCCATCGCATCCCCGTCACCGTGCTCACCGGTTTCCTAGGCTCCGGCAAAACCACGCTCCTCAATCGCATCCTCACCGAGAACCACGGCCAGCGCATTGCCGTGATTGAAAACGAGTTCGGCGAGATCGGTGTCGACCAGGAGCTGGTGATCAACGCCGAGGAAGAGATCTTTGAAATGAACAACGGGTGCATCTGTTGCACCGTGCGCGGCGATCTCATCCGGATTCTGGGCAACCTCATGACCCGGCGCGACAAGTTTGACCGCATCGTGCTGGAGACCACCGGACTTGCAAATCCGGGACCCGTGGCCCAAACCTTCTTTGTCGACGACGCCATGCGCGGCAAGTTTGTCCTCGACGGCATTGTGACCATGATCGACGCCCGTCATTTCGATCAACAGATCGTCAACAGCGATGAGACGACCACGCAGGTTGCGTTTGCCGATGTGATCGTTCTCAACAAGGCGGATCTGGTCAGCCCGCAGGAGCTGGACGCGTTGGAACAACGAATTCGTGGAATGAACGCCCTGGCGCGAATCGTTCGTGCGGACCCTGCTGAGCGGGCACGAGTGCCGATGCAGGCTGTGTTGGGCATTGGCGGCTTTGATCTCGCGCGCGCGCTCGAATACAAACCGACGTTTTTGGAGCCGGAATATCCCTTTGAGTGGGCCGGTGCGTTTGAGCTGGCCGCGGGGGACTACTCGCTGACTTTGCAGGACGGCCCCGATCCCTCCATTGAGCTCCTCGTCTGCGAGGTTCTCCCGGCAGACCAGTTGGATCCGTTGAAGGCCGCAGAGCGCATATTCACCCTGTTTTCTGCAACAGCAGACGTTCAGTCCCCTGGAGCGGTCGTGAGGCCGAGCCTGCAAGTCCACCGGCTCGATCTGCCCGAATCCGGCGGCAGCCGATTCACCATCGCAATCCCCAAGGCCGGCCGCTACTGGCTGTTCACCGAGCACCTGCCGAGCGAGTTCTCCCTGCAACTCCTGAACGCAGCAAACCAACCCACCACCGCGCTCGCAGAACACAACTTCGACCCCGGCCATTCACACGACGAGCGTGTCGGCTCCTTCAGCATCGAAACAACGCGCCCCATCAACGCCGACCGCTTCCAGGCCTGGTTGTCGGACGTCCTGAAAACCCACGGCACCCAGCTCTATAGAATGAAAGGCTTCCTGAACTTCGCAGGCGCAAACGACCGCATCGTCATACAAGGTGTCCACATGGTGGTAGACACCACCACTCTGGGTCCCTGGGGCAACGCACCCCGGCGCACGCAGTTGGTCTTCATCGGCCGCGAGCTGGATCGCGAGGCCATCAGCGCCGGTTTCGCAGTCTGCCTGGAGTAGCTGCGCGGTTACAGACCGGTGACACAATTAGCTGTCACCGGGGTATGCCGTAAAAGTGTTGGAGGGTTATTTGGGGCGAATGTTAGCGTTCGCCCCATGAACACACCCGCACAGACCCAGCTCATCCGACTCCTGCCGCTGACACTGATTTTTTCAGCGGCGCCCCTGGCCCACGCCGCCAACGAGCTCACCATCCTCGGCACTCCCGAGCAACGCGAGGTTGAAACCGAGGCCATCGAGATCTTCAACAGCCCGGCGGTGAAGGCGCAGATTGCCGCTTCCAAACAGCTGTTTCTGGCGAGCCCGGTAGCGGCGACGGCTGAATCGAAAGCGAGTGTAGATCGCGCCGTCAGGGAGTTTGCCTTTGCGGCGGTCCTCGACGCAGTCAACGGGGATCCGGCCCATCCGAAGATTGTCTGGGGGTTTGCAGCGCCCCGCAAATGGTTGGGTCACTCCGTGCCGGGTTCCCGTTGGGGTATTGACAACCCCGACAACGTGTATCGATTTGCGCCTATTGATGCTGCATCCAGGTACGAGCTGACCATCCATCCAACCTCTCCCGGCCCGGTGCAGTTCAGCTTCATCGTCTATGACAGTTTTGTGGGTGAGGGCGGCCGCCAGGACAATCTGGATGCGCCGGTTGCAGCATTACGCGATCAGGACGTTAAAGCCAACGCGGACGGCTCTTTCACCATCACGATTGACAGCGCGCCTGCCAACGGCCGGGCAAATCACCTCCAGATCTCACCGCAGGCCAAGGTGCTGTTGATCCGAAATACCTTCAATGACTGGGGTGTGCAGAATCCACAGGCGGCATCCATCAAAAGGACGGATGGGCCCGCCAGTGCGGTGTTCACACACCAGCAGATCGTCGCCCGGGCAGTCGAGCTGATCCAGGCCGGGACGCAGACGATCCTGGGCTGGGAAACCAAGGGTTTCGCGGCGCAGGCAGCCCCCAACACGATTGCACAGCCGTTCGCACGCGGCGGCGGTTGGGGATTTGCGGCCAACGGTAACTTCAAGGTCGCAGCAGATGAGGCGCTCGTCGTCACATTGGATCCTGCAGGCGCGCGTTACGTCGGATTCGATCTGACCGATCCGTGGTTGGTGTCCCGCGAGCACGTGGGTGCCACGGGAAGTCTGAACAACAACCAGATTCGCGCCAATGCGGATGGCACCTACACGTATGTGGTCGCGCCGAAGGACCCGGGTGTTGCCAATTGGGTGGATACCGGCGGCTTGCACGAAGGAAAACTGTTGATCCGTTGGCAGGTGTTGCCTGCATCCGCGAAGGCAGATGGCGCGGTGCGGAAGGTGGAGCTGGTGAAGGTGGCGGACCTGAAGGCTGCGTTGCCGGCGGGGTTCGAGGCCGTGAGCCCGTTTCAGCGGCAAGCCTTGCGTGCGGCTCGCGCAAAGGACTATGCGCATCGCTATGCGGCCGTGACGTCTCTTTACTCCAAAAACTAACTAATACACACACGCTCGATTTCAGCCTGCGGGGATTTGTCCGTCATGTTCGTTCGTCTGTCTGTTTTATCTGCAACGGCATTTTTGCTCGCATCTGCGGCATGGGCAGCGGATAACGCATCCGCGCCTGCGCCGGACGATGCCCCCGATGCCGGTTCCTCCGACCAGATCGAGTCGGTCACCGTCAGCGCTCGCCGCGTCACTGAGAACGTGCAGTCCGTTCCCATTCCCATCGCGGTAGTGTCCGGAAATGCCCTGGAAAACGCAGGTCAGTTCCGGCTGGAGGAACTGAACCAACGTCTCCCGAGCACTAACGTGCAATTCGGCAACCCCCGCCAGACCAGCATCGCCGTTCGCGGCTTGGGAAACAATCCCGCCAACGACGCCTTGGAATCCAGCGTCGGTGTCTTCTTGGACAACGTGTATCTCGGCCGTCCCGGAATGGCGAACGTCGATTTGTTCGACCTCGAGCAGGTAGCGTTGCTCCGCGGCCCGCAGGGCACCTTGTTCGGAAAGAACACCACGGCAGGTGTTCTCAACCTCCAAACACGCCAGCCGACCTTCCAGCCCGAATATCGATTCGAAACGTCCGGCGGCAACTACGGCTTCTATCAGGTGCGCGGCTCCGTGTCGGGCCCATTGTACGACGACGTCTTGGCGGGGCGGGTTTCGGTCAACCGCTCCCGCCAGGACGGATTCGTCCATGACATCACTGATGGGCGCGACTTGAATGGATACAACCGCGACGGTGTGCGCGGGCAGTTGCTGCTGAAGCTTGCGGAAGCCTTCACCCTGCGACTGATCGGCGACTACAACCGTGAGAACTCGGATTGCTGCGCGAGTGCTCTGTACAGTCCCGGCCCCAACGGAGGGACCGTCTATCTCAACTTCATCCGCAACATCGGCGGCAAAGTGGTGCTGGATCCCGACTACAGAACGGTCACGCTGGACACCCGCCAACACATGGCGGTGAACCAGGGCAGCGGCTCCGCCGAAGCGAATTGGCAGATCGGTGAATACAAGCTGACTTCCATTTCGGCCTACCGCAACTGGCGGTTCATCCCCACCAACGATGCGGACGGCACCAGCGTCAATGCCATCACGAACGCGGGCCAAGGTGTCAAGGATGAGCAGTGGACCCAGGAGCTGCGCTTCGCTACGCCGACCGGCCGTGCGCTTCAGACTGTAGTCGGCCTCTACTACTTCTACCAACACCAGGACAACCTGACCTACACCTACTATGGTCCATCAGCCGGCGCTTACACCGGCCGGGCGTTCTTCAACAATGCCTCGTCCACCGTCTCCCAGTTCCTGGGAACGAACAGTGCGGCCGTGTTCGGCCAGTCCACTTGGAACATCACTGACAGTTTGAGCCTCACGGGCGGTGCCCGCGAAACGTATGAGGACAAGTTCACGCGCATCCATCGTAACCCCGCGACAGGATCGCCGACGTTCCAGGCTGCATTCGGTCCCTATGAATCGGGGAAGCTTACCCGATACGACACCAATACCTCTGCGCTGGGCAGTCTCAGCTACAAGTTCACCAACGATGTATTGGGGTATGTGTCCGTTTCCAAGGGAGCTAAGGCCGGCGGCATCAATCCCACTGTGCCCAGCGCCGGGTTGACTACGGCGTCATTGTATGTAGCCCCGGAGAAGGCCGTCGACTACGAGGCGGGCTTCAAGTCGACGCTGTTTGAGAGACGGCTGCAGGTGAACGCCAACCTGTTCCTGACAAACGTTACGGACTATCAAGCAACACAGCTCTTGGAGAGCTCGCCGGGCGTGTTTGTGCAGACTCTGACCAACATCGGCAAGGTACGTTCCAAGGGAGCGGAGCTGGAGTTGCAGGCTGTGCCGCTACCGGGTCTGCATCTGTCGCTCGATTCCTCTTACAACGATGCGACGTACATTTCCTACAGCAACGCGCCGTGCTCTGCGGAGGCGCTTGCGGCGGGGAAGACTGTGTGCGACCTGACTGGTTCGCAGGTGGTCGGTGCGCCGAAATGGATTGTCGGGCCGGGCGTGGAGTTTGACCACACGATTTTCGGGGACCTGGAAGGGTTTGCCGGTGCTGATTATTCGTGGCGCTCGTCCTTCTTTGGCTCTGCCGATAACTCGGAGCTGGCCCGGGTTAAGTCCTACGGGCTCTTGAATCTGCGGGCCGGCGTGAATGGTGTGTGGCGTGGAAGCAAGTGGTCCGTGTGGGCCTGGGCTAACAATGCCACTGACAAGATTTACACGATGGGTGGGCTGAGCGCAGCGACGGCCACATTGCAGTACGCGGAGTTCCCAGGGCAGCCGAGGACTTTTGGCGGCACGGTTCGCGTGGAGTTTTGAGCATGAGAGTGTTGCGGGAACCGTTGGTGCACTTTCTCGTGCTCGGCGCGTTGGTGTATGTAGTCGCGAATCGCGGCGAGTCGACGCGATATGAGATCGACGCCGGGCCGGATCAGCGGGCGCGGCTCGCGCGCACCTACTACGAACAATACGGAGCACCGCCCACATCGGCGCAACTGAGCCTTGCAGTCGATGAATATGTGAGAAACGAGATCCTGTATCGCGAGGGCTTGGCGCTGGGACTCGAGAGAGACGATGAAATCGTCCGGCGACGGGTGGTGCAGAAGATCGAGTTCGTGAACGAGGACCTCGATGCGGTAATCGAGCCCGATGGGTCGGGGGTGGAGCGGTATTTTGCGCAGCATCGGGATCGGTATGACACCGAGCCCGCGGTGTCGTTTGAGCAGGTGTTCTTCTCGTCGGATCGCGGTGGCAGCGAGGCTGCACGCAAACGCGCTGACGCAGCGCTGGCCGATCAGTCGAGGTCCGCGGCGCTGGCGCGTTCCACCGGCCAGCCGACCGAGCCCGCGGCGCCAGCGCATTCCACCGGCCAGCCGACCGAGCCCGCGGCGCTAGCGCGTGCCACCGCCCAGCCGACCGAGCCCGCAGCGCTAGCGCATTCCACTCGTCAGCCGGCCGAATCCGCAGTGGTCCGTGGCGCCGATACCTTCGCTGAGGGCCAGCGCTTCCGTTCGCTGACCCGCACCGGCGTCAACAGCGTGTTCGGCGATACCAACCTGAGCGCCGAACTGTTCACCAGCCCCACTGACCAGTGGGTTGGCCCATTCCAATCAGCCTATGGCTGGCACATCGTACGCATCACCGACCGCCAACCAGCCCACCACGCAGAACTAGCGGCAGTCCGCCCCCGCGTACAAGCTGACTACATAGCCGACCTCCGCGCCCGCGCGAACGCCGAAGCCTTCCGCAAAATCGCCGCCAAATATCGAGTCGTCACCAACGCCCCACGCTCCACTCAGCCCGATCTCTCGCCCCGAGCCGTCGTCGGCCCAGGCCTGGCCTCCGCCGAGGCGCCTCGCTGATGAAACGACACTGGCCCCGGGACGACCGCCGCGCCGACGACGTTAGCGGCTCCCCAAACGACTGCGCCGGCGGTCACCGGAAGGCCGGGCTCATGAAGCGCTTTGTAGTGCTATGGGCGCTAATCGTCGCGCTCACCGTCGGCGCCACCGCAGTAGCGCACGAGGTCCGGCCGGCGCTGGTGCAAATCACCCAACGCGACGCCCACCACTACGACATCCTCTGGAAGCAACCCGTCAACGGCGAAGTCGCCGTTCACCTCGTGCCGCAGCTCTCAGGCGGCGGCCTCGACAGCGACCCCGACATTGCAACCGTAACCCCCGCATTCGCCCTGAAGCTCTGGAAAAACGTCTCCGATGAATCCCAGCCGCTGGAGGGTCAAACACTGACCATCCAAGGCCTGGACCGCACCATCACCGACGTCCTGGTCAACATAACCCTGTCCGACGGCCAGTCCATCCAACAGTTCCTGAAACCCAACCGCACCTCGGTGCAACTGCAACTGAACGCCCAAGCCGCCCCACCCGCAACAGCCTACCTGTCGCTAGGCGTTGAACACATCCTCACCGGCATAGACCACCTGCTGTTTGTATTCGGCCTTCTCCTGCTCGTAGGCAGAAACTGGGCCCTGTTGAAAACCATCACCGCCTTCACCATCGCACACAGCATCACACTCGCAGCCACCACCCTGGGCTTGCTGCATATCCAGCCGGCGGTCGTCGAAGCCCTCGTAGCGCTCAGCATCGTGACATTGGCAGTCGAGCTCGTGCGGCGTGAAGCTGGCGTGATTGCCTCAGCACGCGGTAGTGCCGGCGCCGACGCTGGTCAGTCGGCGAGTCACATCGGCCTGACCAGCCGCTACCCCTGGCTCATCGCTTTCGTGTTCGGACTCCTGCATGGCTGCGCATTCGCCGGTTCACTGGCTGAAGTAGGGCTCCCACAGGAGCACATCCCCCTGGCCCTGTTCCTATTCAACGTAGGCGTCGAGCTGGGCCAGTTGCTGTTCATAGCCGCCGCCTCAGCCGTGTTGTGGCTGGCAGGACGTGGGATCACTGCGGAACCTCTGTGGGCACGCCGCACCGTTCCCTACGCCATCGGCATCTTCTCCTCCTACTGGTTTATTGAGCGATTTCTAATTGCCATTGGACACTCTGCATGAAAAACAAACTCCAGGTTACTGTTGCGACCCTGTTGCTCGCAGCATCCCACGCCGCACTGGCGGACGACGCCGACCGCAAGGCCTATTTCGGCGACCTTCACCTGCACACCAGCTACTCATTCGACGCCTATGTCATGTTTGCCAGCCGTGTGACCCCCGAGCAGGCGTATCGGTTCGCAAAGGGCGAGGCCATCGACTTCCAGGGCAAGAAGGTGAAACGCGCCGAGCCGTTGGATTTTCTGGCCGTCACCGATCACTCCGAAAATATCGGCGTGTTCCGCGAGCTCGACGATCCCAACAGCGACTTCTCCAGGAGCGAGCTGGGTCAGAAGATTCACAAGGAAGGCGCCAAAGCCTTCTGGGACATCGTCAAAGTGCAGTTGAACGGCGGTGATCTCCCGGGCGTCGACGCCAAGAAGGTGTCGGCCTCGGCCTGGCAGCGCGAGATCGAGGCTGCCAACAGCCAGTATGAGCCGGGCAAATTCACCACCTTCATCGCCTATGAATGGAGCTCGATGCCCGATGGCAAATACAACCTGCATCGAAACGTCTTCTTCAGCGGCGACAAGGCGCCATTCCCGTTCAGTTCGATCCAGTCCAAGCGCCCGGAAGACCTGTGGACGTGGTTGGAAGCCCAACGCAAGCAGGGATATGAGGTCCTGGCGATTTCTCACAACGCCAATGCCAGCGGCGGCTTGATGTTTGGAGACAAGGACAGCGACGGCAAGCCCATCGACGAGGCATACGCCTTGCGTCGCGTGATCAATGAGCCGTTGAATGAAGTTTCGCAGGGTAAGGGGGCTTCGGAGACACACCCGGCGTTGTCGCCCAGCGATGAGTTCGCGGGCTTTGAGATCTTCGACAAGCTTCTCATCGGCAACGCCCATAGCGAAGTGCACGGCAGTTACGCCCGCGAAGCGCTCGGGCAGGGCTTGGAGATCGAAAAGCGCGCAGGCGCGAATCCCTACAAGTTTGGTTTTGTCGGTGGCAGCGACTTCCATGACGGCTTGAGCACCTCGGCCGAGAACGCCTACGGTGGCTCGGCCAATGGCATAGATCCCGCGGTCATTCCGCCCAGCCTGGAGGAGTTGAAGAAGGCGTTCTCGGGTGAAGCGATTGCCGGCTCGAAATTCGAGACTGTTCGCACAGGCTCGGGCAATCTGACTGGAGTGTGGGCGGAGGAGAACACCCGGCAGTCGATTTTCGCGGCCTTCCATCGGAAGGAGACGTTTGCGACGTCCGGGCCTCGTATCAAGGTGCGGTTCTTTGGTGGATGGGACTACGACCGTGGGTTGTTGAAGACAGCTGCGTGGCAGCACACTGCTTATTCGCGTGGTGTTGCGATGGGTGGGGAGTTGCCTGCGAAACCGAAGGGCGTGAAGGCCCCGCGCTTCCTCGTGTGGAGCGCAAAGGATCCCAACGGGGCCAACCTCGATCGGGCACAGGTTGTAAAGGTCTGGTTGGGGAAGGACGGGAAGTACGCGGAGAAGGTGTTTGATGTGGCCCTCTCGGATGGCCGCAAGGTAGATGCGGCCACCGGCAAGGTGCCGGCGGTAGCTAACACAGTCGATGTAAAGACCGCCAGCTACGCCAACAGTGTCGGGGCTGCACAGTTTGAAACCGTCTGGGAGGATCCGCAATTCGATGCGGCGGTGCCGGCGGTCTACTATCTTCGCGTGATTGAGATTCCAACGCCGAGGTGGTCGACGATTCTCGCCGTCAAGGAGGGATTGCCGTTGCCACCGGAGGTAGAGCCCAGCTTGCAGGAACGCGCCTGGTCGTCGCCCGTCTGGTACACACCACCAAAGAGGTAGGGCCGTGGTGGATCGACGTCGCGGACGTCAGGTCTCAGGCGCCGGCGCGGAGAATGTCGCGGCTGGTGAGGTGAAAGTTCGCCTTGGCGGCGAGGGCAGCTCTGCTGATCTTCGCCGCCGCAGCAGCCTCAAAGGTACTGAGCCGTTGTTGGAAGTACGTAGCGCAATCGTCCGGCGTGGGTACGAAACCCAGGATGGTTGCAAAGGCACGGCGATGGACGACACATTGGCCGGCATGGCCGCGAGGCTGGAAACTCAGCGAGTCGATGTCAGCTCGCCAGATGCTGGCCATGTCGAAGGTCCATCGCGACCATTTGCTGTATCAACGCGCCTGATCGCGCCAGCCCCCAGCGCCAATCACGCCTCTGCGCGCGACCCACTGGCAACCAGCTTCCGGAAGGCGACGCCCGACGCCACACCCAGCGCCAACCAGAACACGGCGTTGCAGATGGCCGTAGCCACCCGAAACTGGCTCTGCAATTCCGCCGGTGCCAACGACGACTCAACCGCCGGTTGAGGCGCGGGAACAAAATGGGGCGCAATGACAATCGCAACCCCCAGAATCCGCAAAGACCATCGGCTCTGCGAGAACACCAGGAACAGCCCCACGGCCGTCGCGACAGCCGTCATCGCCCACCATTCCTGCCGAAGGCTGAGTTCCGCCGCAGCGGTACCAGGTAATTCAGGTGGTAAACCGAGCGCTGGGGCACCGAAGAACACCAAGAAGCCAGCGACCCCATACAATGCGCTCGTCAGGATGTTCCTAGGCTCGCGCCAGAGCAGGTACAGAGCAACCAACACGAAGGCGTAACCAACGCCCATCAGAAGATTGGCACCGAAGGTGAACAGGGTACGCTGCCACCCTTCCTCAGGCTTCCACTCGTTCTCATCGTGGTGATGCCCACCCGCCGTCTCTTCGTGCTCGGCGGTCTCGTGTGCCTCATGCTCATGGGAATGGGGCGCCGCCTCAGCAGCATCCTCATACACCTCACCCTGAAGAATCAGGGGAGTGACCCAGACCGACTGGACTACAGTGAAAACGAGCGCAGCAATGAGACCCGCGACAATCGCCGCAAGTAACGTCTCACGTACCACGGGAACTCAGTGACAGGGGAAAGCAGCGCTGTGCCGCGTATCGTGTGCAGCGTTATGAACCGCCGACAGAGGCGCAAACCCGACGAAGTACACGAATCCCAGGCCGAGGATCAGCGTCAGGGCTCCGACCACGCTCTTATCCTTCGTGAGGGACTTGGTGCGTGATTCAGGCAGTGCGGTTGTCGTTGTATTCATGAATGAATCATAGCCATTGGCCCTGTACAGGGCAATGTTACGGCGCGACGGGAGCCTTGCGTTTGCGCGACTTCGGAGGTGCCTCCTCGGCGGCAGGAGCTGGTGCCGACGCGTCATCCACCTGGAAGCGGTGCATCCGGCTCACAAGCTCCGGCGGAATAGGCGTCGATCGCGACGTATGCGCCGAGATAAACACCAGCACCTGTTTAACCCTCATCCGCAACTCCCCCTGATGCGACGCCTCGATCCGCAGCTCAACCGAGCTAGTCCCGATTTTCGTCGTCCACAGGAAGAAAGTGAGCCGGTCCCCGTACCGGGTGGGCTTCACAAAATCGACGGTGAAATGCACGGACGGCGTGAGGATCTGCTTGTGGTGGAAGAGGCCGGGCGCGCTGGCCGCGAGGCCGTCCTCGAACCAGTCCTCCACAAAGTCGCTGATCATCTCGAAATAGCGCGGGTAGAAGACCCACCCGGCCGCATCACAGTGCCCGAACCGAACCAGGATCTCTCTCTGAAAGGCCGACATCGCTGTCACTCCCCCCTCGATGCTGATGGGGGCGTGAGCTTACCGCACGCCGCTGCAGCCGTTTGCCACCCCGGCAAGCCATTGCCGGTTAGCA
>Ga0070665_100006770_pt1 | contig 11650 bp, 6 predicted proteins | sample KBSS13metaG_FD_65862 | JGI IMG/M metagenome (GOLD analysis project Ga0070665, IMG submission 65862) | Switchgrass rhizosphere microbial communities from Kellogg Biological Station, Michigan, USA - KBS S1-3 metaG | ecosystem: Host-associated > Plants > Roots > Rhizosphere > Soil ...
CGGCGCGGCGGCGCTTCGAGCGGCTCTTCCCGCCCGGCCCGATCCACCCACACCAGCGTGTTGTCCGGATTTCCGCCGGCCTGATAGACCAGCGTACCGTCGTCGGCGACCGCGAACTCGGAGCCTTGCACGTCCGTCATGATCGCCGCGGGCTCCCCGGCGAGTTGGCGGTGCTCCACGTCGAAGGCGACTGCGTAGAGCGTTGTGCCGCTGACGTAGACGAGATGCCCGCTAGGAACGTACTGCGCGCGCCCGCCGCCTCTCAGCAGCGTGCGACGCGCGCCGCTTGCGAGATCCATCACATCGACGCGCGAGCCGGGAGCATTCGCCACGCCCGTCGGTGTGATACTCCGGGTCGGGACGACCGTGAACAGCAGCGCCGTGTTACCCGGTAAGAATTGCGGGTACATCGCCTGCTCATTGGGACCGAGACCTGCCTCGATTCGCGTGGTCGCACCACCGTCTGGCGAGACGCGGAACAGCCCGTACATGCTGGCGTAGACAATGCCCGCCGTGCTCCACGTGCCGATCGCAGCGGGCCCGGAGTCGACGATCTCGACGGTCGCGCCACCGGCGGTAGGTACTTTCAGGAGGTTCTGCCCATCGGTGTAGGCGATCCATTCGCCATCGGGCGAAAAGAACGGCGTGCCAATACCACTGCTGCCCCGGGCAGACACCTCCGAGGAATCGAGCCGATCGCGAAAACGAACCGTCAGCCCTCGCTCCGAGATATAGGCGAATCGCGAGCCATCCTGCGAGATCGTGAGGGCGCGTCCGTAGCCACTTTGAACCGCATGATCCGGGATGAGGAAGCGGCTGACCCGCGCGGGGGCCGCCTCACCCGAAGGCTTGTCGCGCAAGCGCAGCGCCGCACCGATCGCCACGGCGATGCCGAGCACCGCGATTGCGCCGATCGCCGAGCGCCACACCCAAGGCGACCGGCGAGCGCGGGGGCTCGACGCGATCTCGGCGGAGAGTCCTTCCAGCTCGAGCCGCGCATCGCCGATGTCCCGCAATCGTTCGCGCGGATCTTTTCGGAGACACCGTAACAACACCTGCCGCACGGTTGCCGGAACGTCCGCGGGCAACGTCCGCATGTCCGGCTCGCGCTCGATGATCTTCGCGACCACATCGGAGGCGCGCTCGCCTTTGAACGCCGACGTGCCCGTGAGCATCTCGTAGAGCACACAGCCGAATGCCCAGATGTCCGTGCGCTTGTCGACCATGAGCCCGCGAGCGTGCTCGGGGCTCATGTATGCCGGCGTCCCGAAGAGGCTTCCGGCCGCACCCACATCGATCGTGACGGTAATCGCCTGCGGATTGGGCTCTCGGGCGGCAGGCTCCCACACCTTGGCGAGCCCGAAATCCAGCAGTTTCACGGTGCCGTCGGAGCGCACCTTGATGTTCGACGGCTTCAGATCCCGGTGGATCACGCCCTGCTCGTGTGCCGCTTCCAGCGCCGCGGCAATCTGGCGTGCGAGCGCGAGCGCTTCCGGCAGCGCGATCGGCCCGCGCGCGATACGATCCGACAGGGTCTCGCCTTCCACGAGCTCGAGGATGAGCACCTGATCGTCGCCGAGCCTTTCGACCGCATGCAGCGTGGCGATATTCGGATGGTTCAGCGACGCGAGCACCCGCGCTTCGCGCTGGAAACGCGCGAGCCACTGCGAATCGAGGCGCAACCGCTCCGACAGCACCTTGATCGCGACGTCGCGCCCGAGCGCGGCATCGCGTGCCCGAAATACTTCGCCCACGCCGCCGCGCCCGAGCGATTCGAGCACTTCGTACGGACCGAAGCGCGTGCCGGCCGCGAGCATCTCAGCGCCTCGCTTCCGGATCGCCTATCCGACTGACTTCGGTGGCCGTGGGCAACTCGGTGCTGGAGCGGACATAGGTGATCACGAGCTGCCCACACGCGAACTCGTCGCCGTTCTGCAAAGTCACCGTGCGGGTGAGCGGAACGCCGCGCAGGCTCGTACCATTCTTGCTGCCGAGATCTTCCAGCACGATGCCCGTCGGACCCACGGTTACCCGGGCATGACGACGCGAGATCGTGGCGTAGTCGAGCCAGACACTCGCGGTGGGATCGCGGCCAATGAGGTTCACGCCTTGCGCGAGCGCGATACGACGATCCATCGCCACGAGCCAATGATGTTCTTGCTGCGGCTCGTGATCGCGAATGACGGGGACATCCAACGCATAGCCGACACGATGCGCCGTGCGGATGATGGGTTCACCGTCCGACGCATCTGAAAGAGCTCGACGAAGCTCCTTGATGAGGCCAGCGAGCGTCGCATCGGTCACCACACCCGCCGGCCAGAGACACTGATGAATCTCCGACTTCGGAATCACGCGCGGCGCTGCCTCCACCAGCAGCGAAAGCAGGTCGTACGCCTTGGGTGTCAGGTGCAAAACCTGACCGTCGCGCGAGAGCTGCCGCCGCTGTGAATCGAGCTGGTACGAGCCGAAGCGTATGACCATAGGAGCGCTGTTCTTTTCCCCCGATTTCCCCCCGGGGCTCCCCTGACTCGATCTTAGCACCGGTCCACCATGGCGCCGCCCGCCCATATGACCCCTTAGAACTCGGGCGTTACATAAAGGACGTTACCCGTGAAAACCCGCCTCTCGTTCCGCCAACCCCTCGCCGCCCTGGCGATCGTCGGCATCGCGATCTGCTCGCAGACGGTGCAAGCCCACGCTCCACCCGACGGCCCTGAAGTTGTTATCGAGTGGAATCAGGCCACGCTCGCGAACCTGCCCGCGACCGCGGGCCTGTTCAGCTTCCGCTATCAGGCCATGGTGAATATCGCCATGTTCGACGCGGTGAGCTCCATCCAGGGTCGATACCGGCCTTATCACACGCGAGTGCTCGCGTTTCCGACGGCGTCGGCGGAAGCCGCGGCCGCTCAGGCCGCTCACGACGTGCTCGTCGGGCTGATTCCCGCCGCCCAACCGGCTCTCGATACCCTGTTGCAGAACCGGCTGCAGACGATCGACACCTGGCGAGCCGTTCAAGGCGTGGCGGTGGGTCGGAAGGTTGCGCGCGCCATTCTCGACTGGCGCACGGCGGATGGCAGCGAAGCCCCCAACCTGCCCTACCTGCCACCGCCGCTTCCCGGGCTCTGGCAGCCCGCGGCGCCTGGCCAGGTAGCCGCTTTCGTGCAGTTTCAGCACGTCGAGCCGTTCGGTCTGCTGACGCCCTCGCAATTCCTGCCAGCAGCACCTCCGCAGCTGAACAGCGCGGAATATGCCGCGGCGTTCAATCAGGTGAAGAGCCTGGGAGCCGCCGCCAGCACTACCCGGACGGCGGAGCAGACGCAGCTTGCGCAGCTGATCGCGGGCGTCGGATACGGTCCTGGGCCATTCGGACTCTGGAACGTCGTCGCACAGCGTGTGGCTCTCAGTCGCGACCTGTCGCTTCTCGATGCTGCGCGCATGTTCGCGCTCGTTACGGCGTCGATGAACGACGGAATTCAGACTTCGCATTCCAGCAAGTTCGGCTATCAGCTCTGGCGCCCCATCACGGCGATTCGTCGCGCGGGCGAAGACCTGAACGACCTGACCGACGCGGACCCCTCCTGGACGCCGCTGCTCGCGACACCGCCCTATCCGTCACATTCCAGCAATGTGGCGTGCGTTGGCACCAGCGCTGCGCAGGCGCTCACGCGAATCTTCAAGACGGACGCCGTGCCGTTCACGATGACCTGGACCGGCACAGGCGGAAACGCGAACGTGACGCGAAGCTACGGTGGATTCTCGCAACTCGCCGAGGAAGCGGGATTGAGCCGCGTGTACGGAGGCATCCACTTCGTGTTCGAGCTCGATGCGTCTAACGAAGCGTGCACGAAGGTTGCGAACTTCATCGCCGACAACCATATGCAACGTCTCTGGTAGCTGCGCATCCGCAGGCCCTCCAGGCACGCCGTGGCGGTGATTCACGCGCGAATCGCCCGCCGCGGCTTGCCTTCGACGCGGCTCCTGTCAACGCGACTTGGAAAGAGCGACACGCTCTTCCGGCTGCTGCGTCTTCAGGGCGTGGTACTGCGTCAGCGCCGGCGAATCGACGTCCGCGACGGCGCGCGCAATGGCCTCCGCGGCACACCGCTTCACGCGAAACCTGGCCTCCAACGCCATGGGCCCGGCCGTGGGATCGCACACCTTGCTGGCCGCTGCTGCTATGCGACGGTAGAGCAGCTGCACGTCGGCTTGTCTCGTCAGGTTCAGTCCAGCGAAGGACACCTCGCGCGTGGGGATTTCAGCCGACGGATCGGCTGCGTAGGCCCGGCCGGTCATGCCACTCACACAAAACGCGGCACAGGCCATCGCCCCGATCCGCGCCACCGTTCTGGTCTGATGCTTGTTGGAAGTCATGGCACTCTCCTTCCGATGTTGGGTTTGGGTGAGCTGGTTGCGCGAGAGCGCCTCCAGCACAGCGCCAACATGGCGAGACAGACAGTCGGCTGCATGAGGAAAGCCCAAAGGTTCGGTGAACCTTCGCCAAAAGAAGGCGTCGCAGCGTGCTGCGCCCCGCGGCGAGGCGTAGAGTCCGCAGGCCCGGGAGGCCCCCACCTTGCGAAGGCGAGCGAACACCGCTCGAGCGAAGATGGTCGCCGGCAGCGTCGTTGCGCTGCTGCCAATGCCCGTCTACGCACAGCAGCCGACCAGTCAGGATGACCAGCGCCTGCAGGAAGTCGTCGTCACCGGCTCCCGCTTCACCCGATCACTGGAAGAAGCAACGGCGCCCATGACGATCGTCGGTCAAACCGACATCGAGCGCAGCGCGACCGACTCCATTGCCAAGGTTCTGCAGGCATCGCCTCTGCAGAACGGCCAGACGCAGAACACCAACGACACCTTCGGCGATGGCTCCGCGCGCATCAATCTGCACGGTCTTGGACCGGAAAGAACGCTCGTGTTGCTGAACGGACGCCGTTTCATCTACGGCGGAATCGGTGCGGATATGTCGGTGGACCTCAACACCATCCCGCTCGCGATGATCGACAGAGTGGAGATCTACGCCGGCGGCGCGTCATCGATCTACGGCTCCGACGCGATGGCAGGCGTCGTGAACGTCATTACGCGCAGCGATTTTTCCGGAGCACAGCTCGCCGGGAGTTTCCACAGCTCGGAACGCGGCGACGGCCTGATTCGTACCGCGCAGGCCCTCCTGGGAACGAACGCGGGAGGGGCCAACCTGATGCTCGGCCTCGAGTACGTCGATCAGAGCGGCGTCTTGCAAGGCGAGCGCCGTTACTCCGCCCACGTCGAGTCGCTCGCGGCGCCGGGAGGGCCGGTCATCGACACAGGGCTGTACTTCAGTCCCGAGGGCACGATCGATGTGGGCGGCGACAATGCGCTCGGCCTACCGCCCCCCGACACCTTCTTCTATACCCGGGTGACCGGAACGAGCGGCCGCGGCGCGGCAGATTTTCGGCCGTACGACAAATACACCGATCTCTTCAACTACGCCCCCTATCTGTATCTGCAAACGCCTTCAAAGCGGGGCACCGCCTGGGTTCAGGCACGGCAGGAGCTGACAGGCTCTCTGCAGTGGTACGCCGAGGGCATGTTCCACCGCCAACGATCACAGGAAGCCGATGCGCCTGCGAGCTACAGCAGCTTCAATACTGGGGCCGCCCCCGTCGATCCGGCGACGGGCGCTCAGACCATTCCCGCCAACAGCTTCTACAATCCGTTCGGCACCGATGTCGTTGGCGTTTTCCGCGAGATCCTCGAGGCAGGCCCAAGCACGTTCGTGCAGCACGCGAATACGTCGCGCGCGCTGCTCGGTCTCCGCGGCGCGCTCGGCCAGTGGCGCTGGGACGGCTCGGTTACGTGGGCGCGGAGCGAGACGGACTTCTTGCAGGCCAATCAGATTCTGCGTACTCAAGTGAGACAGGCCGTTGGGCCATCCGGGCGCGACAGCGCGGGTCACATCGTCTGCGGCACACCGGACCCAGCGACTGGAATCGTGCCTGCCGCCGGCATCATTGCGGGCTGCATACCGCTCGATCTGTTCGGCGGGCAAGGCGCCGACGGACGCGGGACGATCACGCCCGAGCAGCTCGCTTACGTCGCACGTGATCTCCACACGTTCGGCACCAACCAGCATTGGCTCGCGGACTTGCTGTTAACGGGCCCCTTCGGACACCTGCCGGCCGGCGATCTGCGCTGGTCGTTGGGAGCGCAGTACCGCCGCGAAAGCGCCAGCCTCGCGCTCGATCCCAACTTCGGTGAAGGCATCGCGGGCGTCGTGTTCCTCGCAGTTCCCCAGACGTCGTTTACCACGCGCGAAGTCTTCGTCGAGATGAACGCGCCTCTGGTGGGCAATCGGCGCAGTGAGCATGCTCTCGATGCAACGCTCGGGGCCCGTTACTCACGCTTCAGTGCCTTCGGAAACACGACGTCGCTCCAGGGAGGTCTGCATTGGCGCGTCACCTCGCATATCACGGTGCGCGGCAGTTACGCCGAAGTCTTCCGGGTACCCGGAACGTCCGAGCTGTTCTCATCGCAATTCGAGGAGAACCGACCCATTGGCGATCCATGCGAGGGGGAGCCGACTCCGGAGCAGCAATCCAATTGCGCGCGAGCTGGCGTTCCAGGGGGACGGTACGTAGCCGAGCCGGGCCCGGCGCGCGTGGTCTACGGGGGCAATCCGCAGCTGTCTCCCGAATCGGGCGAGACGTGGACGGCCGGCGTGCTCCTGAGCGGGCCCGCTGAATCCGGTCTGCGAGCAAGCCTCGATTACTGGCACGTTCAACTGGATGACGCGATCGGTTTCTCCGACCCGGATTCCATCCTCTCGGCCTGCGTGGACTCCGGCTCCGCGGATGCGTGCCAGCTGGTGACGCGCGCAGCGGATGGCCAGATACGCGCTATCGATTCGCGCTCCACCAACCTGAACAGCCAAACCCTTGCCGGCGTCGACATGGCGCTCGGAGCCTCACGGCGTTCCGGAGCCGGCACGCTCGATGTCACGGTGAGCGCGGTCCGTTTCACGATCGTCGAACGCAAGAGCTTCTCCGCCGGCGCCGTCGCAGACCTCAATGGAACATTCGAGCGCGCTGGAATCTCCTGGCCTCGCTGGCGTCTGCAGGGAACGCTCGATTGGCTGCGAGGACCCTGGCGCGCGAGCTACACGGCGCGCTACATCGATTCTTTGACCGAGTGCGGTGACAAGAACTTCTTCCTTGCGTTTCTGGCTCCGACCGATTGTCGCAGCGTTGGCTCGCGTCTCTATCATGACGTCTCGGCGACCTATCGATCGAGTAGCGGGTTGCGCCTGAGCGCCGCCGTCGAGAACGTCACCGACGTCAGACCACCGCGAATCAATCTTTCCTATACGGCCAACACAGATCCCACGATCCACTCAGTGCTCGGCCGCGCATACACCATCGGCATTCAGTACGAGCTCCGCTGAGCTACTTCGGTCTGCCCCGTGGCGGCACGACGCCCTGGATTCGCAGCGCCTCGAGAATCCGACGCTGTTCATCCGACCGCGCGATGACTCCTTTCAGGACTGCTTTGAAGCGAGGATCGCCGCGCAAGTCATCGAGTGCCGGATCGAGCTCGAGGTTTCGGCGCTCCGCCAGACACACGCCCTCGAAGGAACCCTGCAACGCACGCAGCGCCCCTTCCCTGTCGCCTGATACCGCGAGAATCGCTGCAGGCTGGGTGGAGCACAGCCCACTGTGATTGAGGCCGCGCTCGCCGTGAGTCACTACGCGCTGAAGTGCCGCGACGAGACGCGTCGCTCGTTCCTTCTGCCCTGTCGAACGCAAGAGCTGCGCCAGCGCAATCACCTCCGGGTAGCCGTAGTTGGACTCCCAGATTGTCAGCTCTCCAGGTGCGTCCCACTTCACCTCAGTCCACTCTTCGAGCGTTTTGATCGCGCGCGTGAAGTCGCCGGTCGCCTGCGCGTGCCGAACCAATGCCCACGACATCGGCCCCGCGTCCAGCGCCGTGAAACTGTCGTCGGATCCGTACGCAAGCTTGCCGGCCTCTACCCACTGATGCTCGCTCAGATAAACCGCAATGGGGGTGAGATTGTCCGAGGGCGCGCTGCCCGCGGCGATGTCCCGCGCGGCCGCCAGATCGCCGACGTCGAGATACATCATCACGAGAAAGCGTCGGGCCCAGGCGGCCTGCGGCTCCAGCGACAAGGCCTGCTCGCCGTACTTGATCCCTTCCGCTGTCTGGCCGAGACCGGTAAATCGGATCTCGGCAAGACGTGCGATCACCGGGTAGTAGTTGGGCTGCAGCGCGAACGCTTGCAGCAGCAACGCATCGGCCTCGGTGGCATTGCCCTTCCCGTAGAACAGCATCAGCGCCTGCGTGATCAGCGTGGTGATCGACAACGGGTCGAGCTGTCGCGCACGTGCGATCATCTCGAACGCCTCCTCGCGGCGGGCCGGATCGATCAGGGTGCTGTCCTTCTCGTGGAAGGAATACAGGAGCTTCGAGAAGCGCTCGTATCCCACCGCATCGTTAGGCGTCAGCGCCAGCCCGCGACGATAATCCGCCTCGGCCTCGAAGGGATCCTCTCGCGAGAAGGCCCGCACGGTGTAGGCCGTGCCGTCGCGATCGTTCAACAGGATCGCTTGCGCAAGCCATCCATCGACCTCGCTTCGCTCGGCCGGAGACAGACGGGGCCACAGGCCCAGCCAACTATCCGACCGCTGAACCATGCTGTGCACGAGCCGGGCTTCGGCGCGGGCGACGTACGCTGAAGCGAACGCCGGGTCGAGCCGCATGGCTTCGGCAAAACGTTCTTCCGCCTGCTCCAGGTCGGCGAACTTGCGCGTCGCGGCCAGCGCACGGCCTTGTTGATAGGCGATCCACGCGTCCAGATTCATCGTTCCCGGGCCGGGTGATTGAGCCGACGCGCTGACTCGAACACTCAGCTCGAGCTCGCGCGTCACGGCGGCCGCGATTTCGTCCTGAAGATCAAAGAGGTCCGCGCGGGCTCTGTCGAAACGCATGGACCACATGCGGGCGCCGCTCTGGCTGTCGACGAGTTGCGCGGTCACTCGAAGGCGATCCTGCGTGCTCTGCAGGCTGCCTTCCAGGAGGAAGCGGGCATTCAGCTCACGGCCGATTTCACGTGCATCCAGATTGCGCCCCTCGAACGCGAAGGAGGACGTGCGCGCGATGACGAGAAGCTGGTTATGACTCGCGAGCTGGTGCATGACGGATTCAGAGATGCCTAGCGCTAGCGCTCTGGCATCCGGCTCGGTACTCAGGTTTGCGAACGGGAGAATCGCGATAGAGCGAATCGGCGCGCTCGCCACACTGACTCGTTCGCTGCTCGCCTGGCGAGTCGATTGGCGGAGGTTGGCTTGCCAGATGCCGATAGCAGCGGCGCCGGCAGCCAGCAGCGCAATGCCGGCGACGATTGCGCGACGCCGATAGCGTGGACGTCGCTCAGCGTCGATGGCGGCGCCCGGCGGCGGCGACGTTACTGGCGGCGGCGTCGCGGTCGGCGTGAGCGGTGGTGTTGTCGGCGGCGCATCCGGGATCGTCTGCGCGGGAGCGAGCGTCCCGACTTCCGCAATCAACCGATACCCTCGCCCGCGCACACCCGCGATGTAGCGCGGCTCCTTCGGATCATCGTCCAGCGCGTCACGCAGCAGCTTCACGCGCTGACTCACCGTCTCCAGGCTCACCACCAGCCCGGGCCACACCTGAGCCATGAGATCGTCGGGCGAGACGAGATTTGGCGCGCGGCGAATGAGCGCCACCAGCAAATCGAAGCTCAGCTTGGGCAAGGCAATCGATTGATCGCCGCGGGTGACGCGCGCCCGCCCGGTGTCGACGATCAAATCGCCAACCCGATAGGACGCCGCGCCAGCATCGCGTTGCATCACCGGTGCCTTCGAGAGGATGTGAGGCAGGCGCGATAGTAGCCCTTGCATCGCGGGCGCCGTCAATCACACCGTCACTCAGGAAGCCGGCGGAGCAAAGGCGACCTGCAGGTGCTTGAGGCCATGAATGTGATTGCTTCGGAGCCGATCGACCGGCCCGGTGAGCTCCATCGAGCCGACGCGTTGGGCCATTTCTTCCAACAGGACTCTGACCTGCAGCCTGGCCACGTGATTGCCGAGGCAGAAATGCGGGCCGCCCCGGCCGAACGCCATGTGCGGGTTCGGCGTGCGATCGATGATGAAGCGATGCGGATCGTTGAATTGCGCCTCGTCACGATTGCCTGACGCGTAGTACAGGGCGACCTTCTCGCCCGCGCAGATCCTGACGCCCGCGAGCTCCGTGTCAGTCACGGCGATACGACGCACGAAATGCACCGGGCTCGCCCAGCGAAAAATCTCATCCGCCGCCACTTTCGGATCCACAGCGCCGCTGCGGAAACGCTGCCACTGGTCCGGGAAATCGGCGAACGCCTTGATGCCATGGGAGATGGAGTGGCGCGTCGTTTCGTTGCCTGCCACGACCAGCATGAGAAAGTAATTGCAGAACTCCCGCTCCGTCAGTTGACGCCCGTCGCAGGTGCCGTGAGCCAGGCGTGTCACGATGTCCTCGCCTCCCTGCGCCCGACGCGCTCGGGCAAGCTCCAGACCCAACTCGAAGGCGTCCAACGACGCGGGATGGCCGAAGGGCAGCAATCGCCTTTGCGCCTGTGGGTACGCCGCCACCGCAGGATCGATGAAGTCCGGATCGTCGGATCCGATCAGCAGGTCGCTCCAGCGAATCATGTCGTCGCGGCGCTCTTCCGGCACGCCCAGCAGCCGGCAAAGAGTGAGAATCGGAAGCGGCTTTGCCAGCACACTCACGACATCGACCGAGGGCAGGCCCAATACCTCGTCGATCAGTCCTTTCGCCGTCTCGCGCACGGATGCTTCCAGCGCGGCGATGGCTTTGGGCATGAAACCTGTCGCCGTGATCCTGCGCATGGCCATATGTTGGGGAGCGTCCATCTCCAACAGCGTCCTGCGCGCATCGTTCTGCTCGGTATCGAAGTCGTCGAGGCTGATGACTCCATTGCGCGACGAGAACGCGTTGACGTTGGCAGAAACGCTGACGATGTCGTCATAGCGAGTGACGGCCCAGAAACCCTTATGGCCATCGGAGCGCGTGTTCCAGGCGACCGGCGCCTCACGGCGTAGGCGCGTGAGTTCCTCTGCAGGCACGCCCTGATGCCAGTTACCCGGATCCGCAAGATCGATCCGGACTGTCGGTCTCACGCTTGCGGCGGTCATCGATTCACCTCTAGTCGGTATTGCATGAAGCTCAGAATCCAGCGGGCCGCCAACTGATCGTCGATCGGCGTCTCCAGGCTCTGCAGCGCGCGATCCGTGCGCTCATCGCCCTGTTCCTGGCGCAGTTCCTCGTAAAGAACCCTGGCCAGCTTCCTCGTCATTTCCGGATGCGCCTGAATCGTCAGCGCGTTTTCACCGATCGTCGTGATGCCCAGTGGGCAGAACGCATTCCCCGCGAGCACGCAGCTGCCTGGAGCCGGTCGCGTTACCTGATCCTGGTGTAGAGCGATGAGGCGGAGCGCGTCGGCGGCCGCGCCAGATCGAGCCGGCGGCACCCAGGCAGGCACTTCCAGCAGCTCGTATTTCTGCACTCCGACACCCCACCCTGCCGCCGCTCTTTCGACGCTGCCACCGAGTGCATCGTGCAGCAGTTGATGCCC
>Ga0070665_100006774_pt1 | contig 11647 bp, 13 predicted proteins | sample KBSS13metaG_FD_65862 | JGI IMG/M metagenome (GOLD analysis project Ga0070665, IMG submission 65862) | Switchgrass rhizosphere microbial communities from Kellogg Biological Station, Michigan, USA - KBS S1-3 metaG | ecosystem: Host-associated > Plants > Roots > Rhizosphere > Soil ...
CCTGAGCCCGAGGGGCCGAAGTCCCCGCGCTGGCTGTGGATAGTCGCCGCGGTCGCAGTCCTGACCGTGATCGGGCTGGTCATCGCGCTGGTGATCGTGAACAGCTCCAAGCAGGAGACCGTCGTCGCACCGCTGCCGTCGGTGCCCGAACCGACCTCGACACGGCCCGTCCCGACGACGACGCGGCCGACCATCCCCGTCTTCCCGCTACCAACGCTGCCCAGCACGCCGTCGACAACGGGTCCGTCGACGACAGGCACCCCTGGCGCCACCGAGACCGTCGTCTACGACGTGTCCGGCGACGGCCGGGCGATCAACATCACCTATGTGGACACCGGTGGCGTGTTGCAGACGGAGTTCAACGTGATGCTGCCGTGGAGCAAGGAGGTCCAGTTGGCTCAGTCGGCCAAGGACTCCGCAAGCGTCAGCATCATCAACGTCGGCCGCGAAGTGAGCTGCTCGATCTCCGTCAACGGCGTGCAGGTGCAGCAGCGCACCGGCGCAGGCCTGACGATCTGCACTGCGGTCGGTTAGACGGCCACCGCGCGCCGCGGCACCCGCACGGCGACCATCGCGAGAAAGCCCGCGGCCAACACCAGCATCAGACCGGCGATCCCGGCGCGATCGGCCCCGAAGATCGCGACGAAGGTGGAGAACAAGAACGGCGCGAGCGGCGCGACCGCCCGGCCGGTCATGGTGTAGAGGCCGAACGCGACGCCTTCTTTGCCTTGGACAGTCATTCGCAGCAGCAGCGTGCGCGCCGATGCCTGCGTCGGTCCGATGAACAAACACAGCAGCAGCCCGCACACCCAGAATGCCGCGACGCCGGACAACGACATCAGCGTCATGCCGACGACGATCATCGCCGCCAGCGAGCCGAGGATGACGGTCTTGGAGCCGACGCGATCGTCGAGCAGGCCACCGAGCACCGCTCCGGCCGCGGCCACCACGTTGGCGGCGATGCCGAACAGCAGCACATCGGCCGACGAGACGCCGTAGACGTTGACCCCCAGCACGGCGCCGAAGGTGAAGACGCCTGCCAGGCCGTCGCGGAAGACCGCGCTGGCGAGCAGGTAGTAGACGACGTTGCGGTCGCGCCGCCACTCCGCGCGCAGGTCCGACCACAACTTGCGGTAAGCGCCGAGGACACCGGTCGCGGACTGGGTTTGCGGTTCGAGGTCGGGGGGCGGCGGGGCGAACAGCACCGGAAGCGCGAACACGGCCATCCAGGCCGCGGTGAGCAGCATGGCCGCCGGAACGTTTTGGCTACCGCCGGACATGAAGCAGGTGTACACGACGACCAGCAGCGCCATGGTGCCGATATACCCTGCGGCCCAACCGAATCCGGATACCTTTCCGTAGGTCGCCGGTGTCGTCAGCTGTCGCAACATCGCGTTGTAGGGGACGCTGGCCAAGTCGTTGCACGCCGCGGTGAACCCAAGCAGTAACAAGCCGACCGATAGATAGCGGGCGTCGTCGCGGATCAGGCTCATCGCCGCTGTCAGCGCCACCACCATCGCGGTGAGCACGCCGAGCGTCTTTCGTCGCCGGTGCGGCGCGTCCACCCAGATCCCGATGACGGGCGCAAGCACCGCGACGGTCGCGCCGGAGAAGAACAGCGCCCAGCCGAGCAAGCTGGCCGGGGTGGTGTCGCCCGGCAGGTCGTCACCGACGGAACGGGTCAGGTAGACGGAGAACACGAAGGTCACGACGATTGCGCCGACGCCGGTGGAGCCGCAGTCCCACAGTGCCCACGCCAGCACGCGCAACCGGCTCATGAGCGCCCACGATATAGTCCGGCGCATGCCAGTCCCCGCTCCCAGTGCGGATGCCCGTGCCGTCGTCACCGGCGCCTCGCAGAACATCGGCGAAGCGCTGGCCACCGAGCTTGCCGCCCGCGGCCACCATCTGATCATCACTGCGCGTCGCGAGGACGTGCTGCGAACGTTGGCCGATCGGCTCACCCAGCAGTACGGGGTGACGGTGGAGGTGCGTCCGGTTGATCTGGCCGACCCTGCCGAGCGCGCCAAACTGTGCGACGAGCTTGCGACGCGCAACATCTCGATTCTGTGTGCGAACGCGGGGACCGCGACGTTCGGCCCGGTCGCCTCGCTGGATGCCGAGGCGGAGAAGGCTCAGGTTCAGCTGAATGTCCTTGGCGTACACGACCTTGCACTCGCCGTGCTGCCCGGAATGGTTTCGCGGAAGGCCGGTGGAATCCTGATTTCCGGTTCAGCGGCCGGCAATTCGCCGATTCCGAACAACGCGACCTACGCCGCCACCAAGGCGTTCGTCAACACGTTCAGCGAGTCGCTGCGCGGCGAGCTCAAGAAGGCCGGCGTACACGTCACGCTGTTGGCGCCGGGCCCGGTGCGCGAGACGCTGCCCGCCGAGACCGAGCAGTCGCTCGTCGAGAGGCTGATCCCCGATTTCCTGTGGATCTCGACGGAGTACACCGCGAAGATTTCGCTGGATGGCTTGGAGCGCAACAAGATGCGCGTCGTGCCGGGTGTGACGTCGAAGGCGATGTCGGTGGCGTCGGGCTACACGCCGCGAGCGATCGTGACGCCGATTGTCGGCGCGGTCTACAAGAAACTCGGCGGCGGCTAGTTCCCGCTAGCGGCGGCGACGGCCGGTGCCGAAGATGCTGCGGGTGATCTCGCGGCCGATGACGGTGCCCGCCGATCGCATGGCGCTCTTGAACGCGGGGCTGGCCATCATCTTCTCGAGCACGCCTGGCTCGGCGCCGTCGCGTGACTTCACCTCGCCCTCGGCGCTGGCCGGAGCGGGCGGCTCCCCCACCGGTGGCGGTGGCGGCGCTGGGGCATCGGCAGGCGGCGGTGCGACCTTGTTCTGCAGGATCTCGTAGGCCGATTGCGGGTCGATCGTCTGGCCGTACTTCGCTTGCAGCGCACTGGCTTTCGCGGCCGCGGCAATCGCGTCGTTGCCGATCGCGCCCATCAACGAACGCGGCGATCGCATCCTGGTCCACGCCACCGGCGTCGGCGCGCCCTTCTCCGAGAGCACCGTCACGATCGCCTCGCCGATCCCCAGCGATGTCAGCGCCTTCTCGAGGTCGTAGACGTCGGTCTTCGGATAGGTGCGCACCGTCTTGGTGAGCGCCTTCTGATCGTCAGGGGTGAACGCGCGCAGCGCATGCTGGATGCGCGCGCCGAGCTGGCTGAGCACGTCGTTGGGCACATCGGTCGGCAGCTGCGTGCAGAAGAACACGCCGACGCCCTTCGACCGAATCAGTTTCACCGTCTGCTCGACCTGCTCGAGGAATGCCTTTGAGGCGTCGGTGAACAGCAAGTGCGCCTCGTCGAACATGAAGACCAGCTTGGGCTTGTCGATGTCGCCGACCTCGGGCAGTGCGGTGAACAGATCGGCGAGCACCCACATCAAGAAGGTCGAGAACATCACCGGGCGGGCGGCCTGATCGCCCAGTTCCAGCAGCGTGATGATGCCGCGGCCCTGTGCGTCGGTGCGCATCAGGTCACTGGGCTCCAGCTCCGGCTCGCCGAAAAAGGTGTCCGCACCCTCGGCTTCCAGGTTGATAAGCGCCCGCAGGATCACGCCTGCCGTGGCCGCCGAGACGGCGCCGATCGCCTTGAGCTGTTCCTTACCTTCGTCGCTGGTGAGGAACTGGATGACGGCGCGCAGATCCTTGAGGTCGAGCAGCGGCAACCCCTTCTGGTCGGCCCAGTGGAAGATCAGGCCGAGCGTCGACTCTTGAGTTGGGTTGAGCCCCAATACTTTTGAAAGCAGGATCGGCCCGAAGCTGGTCATCGTCGCGCGCACCGGAACGCCGATGCCCGAGGTGCCGAGGGACAGAAACTCCACCGGGAACGCCGTGGGCGCCCACGAATCGCCGGTGTCCTTGCTGCGCTGCTCGATCTTGTCGCCTGCTTCACCGGGCCGCGACAGCCCGGACAGATCGCCCTTGATGTCGGCCATCACGACGGGCACGCCCGCCGCGGAGAGCTGTTCGGCGATCACCTGCAGCGACTTCGTCTTGCCGGTGCCGGTGGCGCCCGCGACGAGGCCGTGGCGGTTGACGGTGGCCAGCGGGATCCGCACCTGCGCCGTCGGGTCACAAACCCCGTCGACGACGACGGCCCCCAATTCCAACGCGGGCCCTTGGGTGGCATAACCTGCGGCGATCTGCTTGGCGGGGGCGGCTGTCGACTCCGTGGTCATGGCCGGAACATTACTGGGACGCGCGCTCGCCGGTGGGTGTCGGGCGCCGCTTGTCGGCCGACGGCTTAATGTTGCCCCTGTGCGTGACGAACTGGTGTGGATCGACTGTGAGATGACAGGCCTTGACCTCAAGGCCGACCGGCTCATCGAGATCGCGGTGCTGGTCACCGACGCCGAGCTGAACATTCTCGGCGACGGCATCGACGTGGTGATCCACGCCGAGGACGCCGCATTGTCGTCGATGATCCCGATCGTCACCGATATGCACACCCGCTCGGGCCTGATCGAGGAGGTGCGCGCGTCGACTGTCGACCTCGCCACGGCCGAGGAGCAGGTCCTCGACTACATCCGCAGCCACGTCAAGCAGGCCAAGACCGCTCCGCTGGCCGGCAACTCGATTGCCACCGACCGCGGCTTCATCGCCCGCGACATGCCCAAGCTCGACGACTTTCTGCACTACCGGATGATCGACGTCAGCTCGATCAAGGAGTTGTGCAGGCGCTGGTATCCGCGCATCTACTTCGGCCAGCCGGAGAAGGGGCTGGCACACCGGGCGCTGGCCGATATCCACGAGTCGATCCGCGAGCTGCAGTATTACCGACGCACTGCGTTCGTACCGGCGCCGGGGCCGTCGACCAGCGAAATCGCGGAGATCGCAGCTGAGCTCGGCCCCCCGAACGGCGCCTCAGGCGATATCGATTCGGCTGCGGAGCGCCCGAGCGGCTAATATCAACGGCGCCGCATGTGCGTGACGCGGCAATGGTGGCTGTAGTTCAGTTGGTAGAGCACCAGGTTGTGATCCTGGCTGTCGCGGGTTCGAGTCCCGTCAGCCACCCCGCAGGTGGGAGAGGGTTTTCGACTCTCCCACCTTTTGCATCCAGAGACCCCTTGCACCCTTATTGCAACCTTGCGTTGGCGCTTGGGTCAAGGCAAAACCGCAAGCTTCGTCGGGGCAATGCTTGGGCGGGAACACGTGCGACGCTGAGGTGATGACGGGCAAAAAGCAGTCGCGGGGCGTATGGAACGTCGGTGGAGACCTCAAGGTGAGCAATCTTTCCTTCGCGTTCTCCCTCGATGGGTCGCCGGTCGCACAATCGCCGGTGACTGTTGAGCTTCGAACCGACATGTGGCCGTTCTGGCTGGAAGAAGCTGTTGACGCGGCAGCCCTCGCTTCGAAGACCGAAGCGGAAATACCGCCTGTCGCTGACCGTGTCGACGCTGGCGATGAGGCAGCGCAGGAGGAGCTTCAGGTACTCGTTGGCCGCGAACTACGAGCGTCTATGCGAGCAATCACGGCGTCAGCCTTCGCAATTGACGCCTTCTATGCCACGGTCAAAGAACGCGGCGGACCGCACCCGGACGAGGCAACGTGGCAGCAACATCGTACAGCCCGAAAGCGCAGAATCAGCGAAACGTTGCGATACCATCTCGTCAAGGATAATGCGACCGCCAAGAACTTGAAATCCGTTGTAGCCCAGGTGTTTATGTGCCGCGACTGGGCGGTGCACATGGCGGCCAAGTACCGCCCGCCGTCCTACCGAGAAGACGTGAACGCGGCCATGGACTGGCATTTCAGCGTATTTCGCGGCAAAGACGCAATCATGGCGACCGTCATAACCCTGCGGATTATGGACATTCTGGTAGCGGCGCTAGGGCAAGGTGCTGGCGAACTTCCAGACAGTAAGCCGGTCGCGCGACAGAGACTAAACGGCGTCCTTAACACTTGGGACAGCGTTATTGGTTCCCCGACGTTCGAACGCGCCGAACCCCCAGCGGATACCACCGGAACGTGACAGGTGTAGGTGTCGCCCGCGCGGATTACGGTTTGGGCATGCTCGGCGACCTCGTGCGGACCACGGACGGCAAGTGGATTACCCGACCGCCCAGCCGTTGCCCGAACGGCCACGCCCTTGGCGCGAATCAAGTCCTCGTCGGACATGTCGCCTGCCTCGGGCATGGCGGGGGTGGGCATACCAGTTGGCACTGTCGCACCTGTGATGCGGTTGTGTACGGGCCACCGCTCAATACTCATTGCACGGCATTAGCGGGACCAGCCTCAGTGCGGATCTCGAATCGTCAGTGAGTTGAGGCCAGGGCCACCGGCTCGGGATTTAAGGGGCCAATAAGGGCCAAACACATTAGCGCTCCGAGCATGGGTAGCCGCGCATTCCAAGATCGATGGCGTGTCGCTGCCGAGCTATGTCACACCGTTATGGCAGCGTTGACGATTGAAGGCGCGCCCCTGCGTCTGCCCATCGCCAACGACGGCGATGCAAGCTCGATGACACACGGAAAGTAAGTAAGACATGGCCAAAGGTCCGAACCAACGAAATGTAGTGCCGAGCGACGGAGGGGGCTGGGATGTCACGAAACCCGGCGCCAGCCGTGCAAGTGCGCACTACGACACGCAAGCCCAGGCGATTGGCCGGGCGCGCACGATCCTGCAGAACGACGGCGGTGGAGAGCTACGCATTCACAACCAGCAGGGCCAGATTCGGGATTCCGACACGATCGCGCCGGGGAACGATCCGAATCCGCCGCGGGACAAGAGGTAAGCCAAATATGTTCGCCGAAAAGCAATTGCGCGAGTGGTGGGGCCGTCGCTCGGAGGACCAGCGTGCCCATCTGGGGACGGCCGCAGAGAAGCGCAAGCTCGACTCCGCCACGGTGGATCTGCTTGTCTCCACACGGTGTCCTGTTGGTCCCGTCGGCACCAAATGGGAAGCGGACACCGATTGGGACTGGTCTTGGCCAGGGAACGTGCAGACGTTCGTCAGACAGCAGCAGCAACACCGATCGTAGGACAGGAACCCCTGCCATGGGTGACAAGATCCGTGACCACATTTCTTGCGAGACCTGCGGGACGTGGCCACCCGAGGACAAAGCAGAACGGGCGAAGTGGCTCGCCGTGCTGAACGATGACGGCATTTCCGTGCGCGAGCTGCTCTGTCCGCTACACCACACGCCTGAGGCGAAGGCCGCCGGGGTCAAGCTAACCGACCTTTAAACCCCACAACGGCCCCGTAGTTCTACACCGCGCCCCAGTACCGCCGATAGGGCGCTACCGATGTGAGCACGTCGTCATCTAGCGGGCTTGGCGTGCCCCACTTGTAGTCGATGTCGTCCACCGTCTTCTGAATCAATGGCGGTCCGCTGGATGCGTCCTCGCGGCGTGCGAACAACCGACCCGCCTGCAGCATCGTGGCGAGCAGGATGGCGTAGGGAACGGGTTGCGCCCATCCCCATTTGGCGGTGACCTTCGCTATCCCGGTTGGCGCGACGGGTGGCCGGGTGATCTCGATAGCGGTCCACGGTCGCCCTTTTTGCAAGGCGTTGCGTGGTGTGAGTTCGAAATCGGTGACCGTTGTCCATGTGCCGTCGCAGTTGTCGAGCGCAACGGCCAAGCCGGCGTGGGTCATCAGGTCGTCGGTCTCGATAATCCAGCGGTGGTGGCGTTGGTCGTATTCGGCTCTGTAGTACCGGTGTTCGGGTGTGTCCACTTGGCCGAACTGTCGGTTGGTCGCCTTGTCGATGGCGCGGGAAGCGGCTTCGATGGCAAAAAGCAACTCAACATCGTCGGCGGTGGTGTCGATCTCCAACCATGACTTGAGGTCATCGATCGAGCAGTACTGGGGCGCCCATGACATCGAAGCGCTACCTCCCTTTCGTTAGACGCTGGGGCTGACCGCGAACACCTGACAGGTGGCCACCCAGCTATCGGTCGTGCCGACGCTGGTGACGCGGCACCGCAGCCACGGGCGACCGCTCTGCAGTCGGACGGCGGTGTGGGCCACTGCGGTGGTGGGGCCGAGCGTGGTCAAGGTTCCATCGGTGATCGCCGTTGCGGGCGTCCCGATGGACCCTGAGCTATCGGCGGCATCCTGAACGCTGAACGTCACCCGGTCAGTGGTCCCGGACGTGGTGGCGGTGAACACCACGAGAATGGTGTCGCCGTGCTTAAAGTTCGACAGCGCAGGAATATTCAGATCGTCGGGTGTACCGAAATCGAAGTTGACTGTCTGGGCAAGGCTGACCGCCGCCTTGGCAGAACCAAGGCGTCTCACGTCAGCGGTGTTGAGTTCGCGAGTCGGCATATTAGGCCTGACCCGTCAGCGCGATGTAGGCGTTGCTGTTCTGGATGGTGGCATCCATGCGCGCCCACGCGGTGAATTCCACCTGGCCGTTAGCGGCACGCGTCCACGGGTTGACGATCAGCACAACGTCTCGCACGCGGCGAATCACATAGCCTTCAAACAGGTTTCCGAACGCGCCCCAGTTCGTGGTGTTGCTCGACAGGGAGATATCGGGGAACGCCTGATCAATGACGACGGGGAAACCCAGCAGTGTGCCGCCGCCTGTAGCGGTGCCCAAGTCGGCGTCGGCAGGGCGGAAGATCGGGCGGTGGTCGTCGTCCTTGATCTTTTTGATCGTGGCCAACGACGCATCGTTGAACGCCCACACCGCATTGTCCCGGTAGGCGGGATCTACGGAATGGATGTAGGTAATGAGGTCGTCAAACGCCACGGCGGTGTTGGCCGCGATCTCAATACCGGTCAGTCCGTGGACGATGCCCTTGGGCTGACCGCTACCGGTGCCGGTGACAAGGTGCGTGGACTGGATACGGGCGATGCGCTCACCGAGCTTGCGCGAGACCAGACCCTCAACGTCGAAGCTGGCGTCTTGCAGCAGCTCCACGCTCACACGCAGCGGAAGGTTCGACCCGCCGCCTGCCATGTACTTGTAGGCTGAGAGGCTTTCGGTGCCGAAGGTCAGATCAGCACCAGAGGCGAAGGTGCCACCCTCAGCGACGATCTCGCCGACGTTGGCTACATCGTCGACTGTGGGAAATGGCAACGGGTTACCGGTTGCGGTGGTGATGGTCTCGGCGACGTTGGCGATGCCGCCGAAGGCCTTCATCCGCTCAATGAGCTTGGTACGGAAGCCGTCCGGGACCAGATAGCCACCTTCACTACCGGTGCCTTCGGCCTGGGCACGAAGCTCCACCATGTCCGCGTTTTCCTTGCCGGTACGCAGGTAGTGATTAAACGCGCGGTCTAGGGTGTCGTCCTGTTTGGTGGTGGCCACGTTGACGGCAGCCTGGACCGGGGTCATATAGGCCCGCTGGCGTGAACGGATCTCGTCGGTTTTCTGGGCGGCCTTGAGTTGGCTTTCCAGTTCTTCGAACTTCTGAATCTCTTCGTCGGTGAGCGAGCGAGTCTCGCCCAAGTCGGCGATTGCCTGTTGCTCGGTGAGAATCTCGTCAATAGAGATGGTCAATTAGTTACCTTTCAGTGCTCGGGCACGCGCCCGAATCAATTGGGAGCGGCCATCAATAGGCATGGCCGGTATGTCTGAGCGCAGCATCACGCTTGCGCCCTCATAGGCGGGAAAGCTCACCACGGACACGTCCACGAGGCGGGAGACGCTTGTGTGGGTCCGCAGTTGGCGACCGTCGCGGGTTCGGCTCCAGTCATCTTCGCCGGGGACGAAGCCGAAGCTGGCGCCGGTGAGGTCGCCACGGCCCACGAGTTCGCGAATATCGGCGCCGTATGACGTGTTCGGGATATCCACGTCGAACTCCAGGCCTTGGCTGTCGATACCTAGCCGCAGCGTTCCCGACGATTGCCGGCCGAGCAGCATGCTCGGATCGTGGTTGAACAGTGCCCGTACGTCTGTGGTGTTGTCGGCCATCACGGCGTCGAACGCGGTGCGGGACAGCGTTTCCAGGTGTCCGGGCAGGGTCGCGTATTGGTTGAACACCGCCGCGTGACCGGTCAGGCGGTTACCCGACATCTCGGCGCGGAGTTCGACATTGAAGCGGCTAAGCGACATTGGCTAGACCCTCCGTCTCGGCTGGTACCGCATCTTCTGCGGGCGTTGGGTGTGGCGGAAGGTTCCGGATGCGGCGGGCTTCGTCAACAGTCAGAAGCCCCGCCTGAACCTGCGCGATAAGCAAGGTGATCTCAGTTTCGGGATCGGGCTGGACGAAGGCGGTGTAGTCGAACTCAACTTTGCGACTCGGCGGCAGCAGCCGTGAGAGTCGCTCTTGAATCCGTGTCGTCCACGGCTCCAACGTGTAGCGAGCAAGACCCCGATTCATCTCAGAGATGCCACTGCCCCAACTCGTGGCCTTTTCCTGCAGACCAAGCAAGTGGCAGGGGATGCCGAACCATCGTGCGATCTCGTCAATCTGGAAGGTCCGAGACTGAATCCACTGGGCATCTTCAGCCGACAACGACCACTGCTGAAACTTCAGCTTGCGGTTGATGACCGCGATATCACCGGCATTGGATTCGCCCAGCATCTTGCGCGTCAGACTGTCTTTGATCGCCGTTGCGTCATCTTCGGTCAAGTCGTCTTCGGGGGTGACGATGCCGCTGACCAGAGCGCCGTTGGCGAACATGCGTGCCGCGCTTCGTTCCCCGGCAATCGACGTGCCAAGGCTGTTGCGGGCCACCTGGATAGGCGAGATACCCCGGATGCCGTCCAGTGACAGCGCCGGAATGTGGGTCATGGTCGTGGGGTCGAACAGCCGCACCGTGCCGTCATTGAGCGTCACGCGGTAGAGCCGTTCGGGGTGGCATTCGATCGACACCGCCATAGGGTGGATGGGTGTCAGGCCGATCAACTGGCCTGCACCGCCATAGATGTGGGCCAGAAACGCATTGCCGTGCAGTAACAGATGGCTTAGCACTGTTTCTTTGAACTCATACGCGGTTGGCCCGTCAGGGCCGCCGGGAGTATCGAGAAGCGACCGTGCGCGTTCGGTGGTGCCGTCCTGTGCCGTCTGAATGGTGCGCATCGGCAGCGAAGCAATGCTGCCCGCGATCAGGGAGACAGCGCGGTAGACGGCGGGCAAGCCAAGGGCGGTGTATTCGTTGACGGCGACGCCTGCCAGGTTCGGCAGGCCGAAGCCCAACAGATGGGCAGTGGCCGGGTCACCGATGGACCACGAGCGTTGCTCAGGGGGCGACTCGGCAGCGGTCTGCCCGCGCCCGAATAGGCGCGTAAACAAGTTCAAATGTGTTCCTTACTTAGAGAACGACCAGCGGCGGCTTGGCCTTCGCCGGGTGCTGTGCGCGGTCGTGCATCATGGCCAGTGCAGGACAGCAGTCGATGCGGCCGCGACTCTTGTTCTTGCTCAACATGAATCCGCGTTCGTTGTTGCGAGCCACGGCATTGAGAATCTGACGGGTGTACTGTTCGTCGCCATCGTGGGAGATCTCTTGGCGCTTGATTGCCTCGTAGAGCGCGCCATAGGCTGGTGTCATGCGCTCCAGTGATTGTGGGAACTCGACCATCGGTAAGCCCTCATCGGCGAGCATCGATGCGGGAAGCTCGAAAAGTCGAGGGTCATACGCGCACTCAATCAGCACGTACTGACTATCGAGCTCGCGCAGATACGCCATGATGTCCGCGAGGTCGATCGCCTCGCCCTCGCGAGGAA
>Ga0070665_100006775_pt1 | contig 11646 bp, 14 predicted proteins | sample KBSS13metaG_FD_65862 | JGI IMG/M metagenome (GOLD analysis project Ga0070665, IMG submission 65862) | Switchgrass rhizosphere microbial communities from Kellogg Biological Station, Michigan, USA - KBS S1-3 metaG | ecosystem: Host-associated > Plants > Roots > Rhizosphere > Soil ...
CTCGACAAGAACACGATCGCGTTCGCCGACTACAGCGGCAACCGGCAGTACATCACGCAAGGCAATCTGTCAGAGAATCCGAAGGCGAATATTTTTGTGATGGATTACGCCCATCGCCGCCGCGTGAAAATCTGGGGCGAGGCGCGCGTGGTGGAGGATGATCCTGCCCTGACGGAATCGCTGATGCCGCAAGGCTACAAGGCGAGGCCGGAACAGGTGATCCTGTTCAAGATCTCGGCGTGGGACACCAACTGCCCGCAGCACATTCCGCAAAAGTTCGACGCGGCCGATGTGGCTCAGGCGCTTGCCGTACGCGATGCCCGCATCGCCGAACTCGAAGCGGAGCTGGCAGCCTTGAAGGGCCAGCCCGCAGCGGCGAAGCAGTAATCAAGCGGCCTGCTGTACCGGCGCCCAGGCGAATTCCGGATAGTACAGCAGCATCATACGGTCGACATAGGCGGAGAGGTTCGCGAATTGCTCGGTGCGCTGCCGGAGCTGCGACTCAAAGAACGGGGTCAAAATTCCGGCGAGCGCACCGAAGGCAGTTGCGTCCAACCCGCAGGGCATTTCGCCCATCAGAAACGGCTTGTCGCCGAGCTGTACCGAGAGCGCAAACAGCGAGCGGACGGCGAGGTCAGTGTCCTCTTCAGGCGCGTGGCGGCCGAGGCCACTGAGCAGATAGTTCTCGGCGACGCGGAATTGCGCGTCCTCGCGCATCTTCTCGCGCAGGTGGGCCGGCGCACTGTCGAAGAAATGCGCGGGGCCCTTGGCAAAATTGTCGGCATCGACCCAGCGCGCGCCGACCAGCGCCCAATAGATATGATGTTCGATCATCCGCTCGAATGCCCAGGCTTGCGCACGCGCCTGCAGGCTGAGCGGCGCGTCGAAATCGAAACCATATTTGGCTTCGAGATGCGCGCGGATGAAGGTGGAATCGGCGATCGTCTCGGCCTCGTCCACGATGTAAGGCAACTGCCCTTTCGGCGAGGCCGGTGGTTTTGCCTTTTCCTTTCGATAGGCAAGACCGGCCATCTTCAGCTGGACCTCGGTTTTGGTCACGAACGGGCTGATCTCCGGCAGGCCGAATCCGGCGCCGAAGCCATAGAGGACAATCATGCTGGTCTCCCATCTTCCGAACACGCGATGTCGGGCTTAGCGCCCCCCTGCTGCCACCATGGTGTCAGCAGCAGCAATGCTCGCCGCGGCCCTCCGGCCGCGGCGCACGAGCCTTGCGCGCCCAGGAAACAAGGAGCCCTTGCACGAACGCACACGATGCTGTGAATGAGTGCCACGCCAGCTGGACCATCGCCCAGCGCATATCGAGGGTCGTGTCGTGGATGGAAACCAGCTGTTCGAAGGCAAATCCCTTCGCCCTGGCCAGTGGTGCCCGGCTCTCACTGAGGCCGAAATCGCTGAAAATCGTCATGGACAAATTCCCTTCACTTGAGGTGTTGTCCGGATATACCCACCCCCTGCTGCCAACATGCTGTCAGCATCGGGCAGACGCTGCGAAAGAAGAGCACGAGCCATGCGACGGGCCGACCGGCTATTCCAGATCATCCAGGTGCTTCGGCGCACCCGCAAACCGCTGACGGCAGATGCCATCGCCGCCGAGCTGGAGACGTCGAAGCGCACCATCTATCGCGATATCACGACGCTGATCGAACAGCGCGTGCCGATCCGCGGCGAGGCCGGCGTCGGCTACATCCTGGAAAAGGGTTTTGACCTGCCGCCCTTGATGCTCACGCCCGACGAGATCGAGGCCTGCGTGCTCGGCGCGCAATGGGTGGTCGGCCACGCCGATCCGGCGCTGGCGCGCGCCGCCCAGGACCTGATGGCGAAGGTCGCCGAAACCGTGCCGGAGCGGCTGCGGCCGTTCGTGCTGGAGCCCGCGAGCCGGGCGCGGCGGGCCTGGAACCGCGAGCCCGACCGGATCGACATGGTGCGGACCCGAACGCAGATCCACGAAGGCAGGAAAATCACGCTGAACTATCGCGACGAGCATGGCCGCGACAGCCAGCGCACGATCTGGCCGATCGCGGTCGGCTATCACGAGGCGGTGCGAATCCTCGCGGCGTGGTGCGAGCTGCGCAAGGATTTTCGCAGTTTTCGAACCGACCGCGTCGTCGACGCGGTCTACCACGACGAAAAATATCCGGAGCGGCGCGACATCCTGCGGGCCAAATGGCGACGCAGCCTGGTCTGGGAAGCGCCAAAGGACACATGAGAACGGCTGGCCGCCACCACGATTTGCGGCTAAACGCGGGGCATGTCCCCAATCGCCACCGATAGCGAAAGCCCCTGCCAGGCCTGCGGCGCCTGCTGCAGCTATTCGCAAAACTGGCCGCGCTTCACCATCGAGGACGATTCGGACCTCGACCTGATCCCGGAGCGATTCGTCAACGAACGGCTGTCAGGCATGCGCTGCGACGGCGACCGCTGCTCGGCGCTGTCGGGCAAGGTCGGCGAGGCGACGTCGTGCCTGGTCTATGCGGTACGGCCGGAAGTGTGCCGGACCTGCATGCCCGGCGATGTCGAATGCGGTATGGCGCGGAAGCGGCATGGGCTGCCGGTGCTTCCCGTCGTCCCTTCGAACGCAGGGACCCCTGCGTGAGCGCCCTGCGCTCATCGCGATACCGCGTGATTTATCGATAAGGCAGAGTCGCCGATACCTAACCACTCAGGCCGGTGGTTATGGGTCCCTGCCTTCGCAGGGACGACAGAAAGAGTTACGCCGTCACCGCATCGGCAAAATCCTCGTCATCGATCTCATCCTCGATCGGCTTGAAGGTCGAGAGCGGCTTTGTCGACAGCGTAATCGGCTTGCGGCCGTTGCTGGACGACGAGGAGCCCGAACGGCCGGCAGGCTCGCGCGACAGCGCGTAGAGCGTGGATCCGACCCGGCCGCCGAAATGAATCAGCTCGCGTTCGGTGCAGCTCGCCGCGATGGCGAGCGCGAGCGAATGCAGGTGGCTGCGGCGATAGCAGAACAGCGCCAGCATGGCGCGGACGTCGGACGAGACGCTGTCCACCAGAAGCGGCAGGCCATTGGCGTTGGCCCGATACATCTCGCCGAGCAGTTCGTCGCGGACCGGACAGAAATCGTTCTCGAATGCGTCGCGGCTTGAAAACATTGCGGGTTCTCCCTCCGCGGAAGATGCAGCGCAATTCGCTAACGAAAGGTTAACCACGCCTACCAGTAGTGTCCCGGGGGGCTTGCTATCGGTTTGCGGGAAGTGATTCGCGCTCGCGCGGATGAGCGCCTTGCCATCCGGCGGAGAAATGAAAGGGAGCAGCCTGGAGCCGCGTTTTCTTGATGCGAACCGGTTTCCACCCGGATCAAGTCCGGGGCAGGCTTTCGCTGGAAAACGCTCTAGTTCGCGGCCATGAAGATCGACAGGACGAAACCGGTCAGATGGTGCAGCGCCTGGTCGACGCCAAACAGCGTCCAGAACCAGGGATGCTCGTTCATCAGAGTCACGCCGAACCGGGAAGCCATGATTCCCTTGATTCGGTCCACGGTGATGTGAATGGCGAAGTCGACGAAGGCGACGAACCAGAATCGCGGCGCGACGATCAGGATGAATATCAGCGCAACGGCGAGATGAACGAGGCAATGGGCCAATAGCGGCAGAGCCCAGCCGGTCTTCTGGTCCTTGCCGATCGCCATCCAGGAATTTTGCAGCATGAAGTCCGCAATGATGTGCTTCACGGTCAGAAGCAGCATCCATCCTATCAGCGTACCAACCGGGACCGAGGACGACATCGAAGGAAACAACAAAGCTGACGCCCTTTGCTGGGACAGAAGAGTGACGAAAAAGACTGGGACCTAGGCTGTCAGCGCAATGTTCTTTTCAAACCCGGACTATTCGACGATTGCCGGGATTTATGACATCTCCCGCACCGGAATGCACCTGTGGGTAGTCTGAAAATAGCATGGTGTGGCGGAACTGCGATACTACGGCGCCACCACACAGCATGGGTAAGGTTACCGGAGGGCGCGGTTTGCAAAGCCAAAGGAGCCGGCTATCATGGCCCCGCGGGCGAAATTATCGTTTTTTTCTAGGTATTTACGAACTCGTTCGGACGGCCCGCGGCCCCATTCGGCGGCAACACGTCCTTAGGACTTCCGGATACGAGCCATGAGTGCTGAAGCCGCAACGCCGGAGCCGGAATTGCCGCGCCGCCGTTCGCGCGCGGCCAAGAGCAACCGGACCCAGATTCTGCTGTTTTCGGTCCTGACGCTGGTCCTGACCGCCGCCGTGGTTTTGGCGGGCCGCACCTGGCTGCGCAATTCCGAGACGCTGGTGTTTGCCGTCGGCGAGGCCAACGGCCCCGAGGCGCGCTTCGCCGCCCGCCTGGCGGCCGTCCTGACCAACAATTCCTCGCGGCTGCGGCTCAAGATCGTGCCCAACGGCGACGCGGCGAAAGCGCACTCGCACTTCGATCGCAAGGAGGCGAGCCTGGCGATCTTGCGCACCGACGCCAGAATTCCGCCCCGTGCCCGCGCGCTCGCCATTCTCGACCGCGACCTGTTCTTGCTGATCAGCCCCGGCGGCAAGAAGATCAAGACGATTGCCGAACTGAAGAAAAAGAAGATCGCGGTCATCGCCGACAGCGAGAGCAGCGTCGCGCTGGTGCGAAATATTCTCGAACTTCCCGATGCGTCGGACGCGGCCGGGCGCATCCAGATGGCCCCGCCCGGCTCCACCTTCGACAAGCTGTTCGCCTCGGGTTTCGGCGCCGTGATCAAGGTCGCGCACGCCTCGCATATCGTCAAGGACAAGAGCTACGAACCGCTCGCACGTCGCGGCGGCTTCACCGTGAACGCCATCGACGCGGCGAAGTCGATCGCGCGGAAGAACCCCGCCCTTTCAGAGGAAACGGTCGCGACCGGCATGCTGTCGGCCTCGCCCGCGGTGCCCGAGGAAGATCTCGACACAATAGGGCTGGAATGGATGCTGGTCGCACAGTCGAAGCTTCCGACCGCAACCGCGGCCGACCTCGCGCGGATCATCTACGAGAACAAGGCGGAGCTCGCGCTGCCGGACGGCTTTGCGTCCAAGATCGAACCCGCGGCGACCGACAAGGATGCCTTCATCGTAGCGCATCCGGGCGCCGCCGAATACATCAACGACGAATCGAAATCCTTCATCGAGCGCTACAGCGAGCTGATCTATGTCGCCCTTGCCGCGCTCAGCATCATCGGCACGATCTTCGCCGCGATCTATACCAAGGTGACGCGGGTCGCGCCGGAGAAGGCGAGCCAGCTGGCCACCGCCATTCTCGATGTCGGCGAACGCATGGAATACGCCACGTCGCTGGACGCGCTCGACGCGTTGCAGGACGAACTCGAAGCCATCCTGCGGAACGTGGTGATCGGCTTGCGCGACGGCACGATCTCGAGCGACGGGCTGGACACTTTCAAGCTCGGCTATGAATTCGTGCGCGACGAGATCGGCTTGCGCCGCGAACATCTCAAGCGTCACGCCGCGCAGGACCCGCAACAGGACGACAAGGTCGTGATCGTGAAGACGGCGCAGAGCGCATAAGATCATTTCACATAGGCGCTGGCCACGACCCGCGCCCGGATTTCGGCGATCTTGCGCTTGAGCGCCGCCTGCCGGGGGTCCGGCATCGCGGCGGCGCGCGCCTCGATCACCGCGCCTCCGAGATCGGATAGCGCCAGTGCGCCATCGAAGGTCGGCTTGACCAGGCTGTCGATGATCGCATTCCAGTCCGCCATGCCCTGGCGATAGACATCGCCATAGCCTTCGATCATGGACGCGGTCTGAATGATCGCTGGCGCGGCCTGCGGCTGCTTGGTCAGGCTGCGGTCGATCATGTGCAGCCAGCGCTCGACCCAGACCCGCTCTCTCGCATAGCGCACCGAAAACATCCGCCATCGCCGCAACCCCGCCTCGATCTTGAGGCGGCGGATGCCGAACCAGCTCGCCGTGCTGAACCGGATGGAGACCCGCTTGTTCGACCAGCCCGCCCAATCGAGCGCATCGAGCAAATATTCGGCTATCACGGCCGGAAGCGCGCCGATCAACTCCTCGATCCGGAATTTCTTGACGTCGACGGAGCCGGCCGATGGGCCGGGCCGGCTATCGAGTTCGATCAGTTTCAGCTGCGCGATCCGGATCGGATCCTCGTAGCTCATGCGTACCGCCATCAGCCGCGCAATGTCGCAGAGCATGGCGTCGTCGACGCCCTGCTTGTTGATGAAACGCCGCAGCCGGTGAACATAGAGCTGCGCGTAACCCGGCCCCTGATAGTCGATCAGGAGATGGATCGCCTCGCTTGCCGCCGCCGTGACGGGCTCGGGCAACCCTTCGGGCAGGAACGGCTGCGTGTCGTCGTCGTCGCCGATGACATCGGCGAACAGATAACGCAACGACGACAGGATACCGCGGTCTGCCACTCCCCTGGGCTCCGGCCTCTACGCGGGCTTCGGCGCGGCCGCCGCTTGCTGATGCTGATTCAACTGCTGCTGCAGCGTCTCCAGATTCTGGAACAGCCGCGCACTGGCGAGACGCAGGAAATAGAATCCGAACGCCGGATTCTGCACGTAGAGTTCCTCGACCTTGGTGTAGCTGACGCTGAGTACGAGACCGGCCTCCACGCATTCCAGCGTCTGGGTCCGCATGTTCGACGGCGACAGCATGCCGAGTTCGCCGACGATCGCTCCGACCGGCAGCACGATGCCGGACTCGACGAGCTTGAACCGGCCACTGACGATATAGAGCATGTCCTCAGCTTTTTCGTCCTTGTAGAACAATATCTCGCCGGCGGCGCATTGCCGCTCGGTCATGAACGGCTTCAGCCATTCCATTGAGAGGTCGCTGTTGACGGACTTCTTCACGTCGCGCACCAGCTGCAGCATCTGGTGCAGGCGATAGGAATTGACTAGCAGCATCGCCACCTGCACCCCCATGACGAGGAAGTTATGCGACGGGATCGCGGTCACGATCAGGACCACGTTGGCGAGGATGCCGAACACCCGCAACGGGATCATGGTCTTCATCGTGGTGGTGGCGACCACGAAGATCGACGCGAATAGCGCGCCCGCGGTGCCTGCGTGTTGTGCCAGATGCGACGTATCCATCGGAAATCAACCAATATCTGAACGTGTGCGTTTTCGCGATTCTGCGCTGCCCGCTATCGTAATGTCCGCGCGGCCATTTTGATATACGAGGAAAGAACGACGGTTTGTCGGGTTTCTCACCATTCCGGGTAAAATTCGGTCCTGCCCCCGGCTTAATTCCGAGGTGAACGGGGGCCGGCTCGACGGAGGCGCGGTTGTGAAGCCCGTCGTTGACGGCCTCCCCGCGGGGAGGCACCCTGCACGCCTTGGCCACGCTACGGCTCGGCCGTGATCCCGGTTTCATTGCACCCGTCAGGCCTTGCCTCATCCGATGTCCAAGCCGCTCGCTCTCTCGGCACTGGCTCCGTTCATCGCCAGGACGGCCGGCCGCAACATGACCAGGGCGGCCTATGCCGCGGTCGCAGCCGGCGTCGTCGCGATGGCCCTGCTTACGGTGGCCCCGGCCTACGAGGCGGCGCGGCCCTGGGTCGACGCGGTGCTGTGGGCATGCCTCGCCTATTTCGTGTTCGAGTGGCTGGTTCGGCTGCGGCATCTGGCGGGTCAGGGGCGGCTGTCGCGCTACGTGTTCTCCGCCAGTGGGATCGTGGACGCCATCGGCGCCCTCGCCGTGCCGGCCGCGCTGCTTGCGGGCATCGAGCCGAGGACGGCCTGGCTGCTCGGCACGCTCTGGGTGCTCAAGGTCGTGCCGGGCATCCCGGGCCTGCGGCAGTTGCGACGCGTGCTGGTGCTGGAATCGGGGCCGCTGCTCAGCGTGCTCGTGATCTTCCTGATGGTAGTGTTTCTGGCCTCCGTCGCGGAATATTTCCTGGAGCGCGACGTCCAGCCGGCCACCTTCGGCAGCGTGCCCGCGGCGCTGTGGTGGGCGGTGGTGACGCTGACCACGACCGGCTATGGCGACGTGGTGCCAATCACGCCGCTCGGGCGCATGGTGGCGGCGCTGGTCATGATTTCCGGCCTCGGCGTGTTCGGGCTGTGGACCGGCATTCTGGCGACAGGCTTTGCCGCCGAGACCCGCCGCGACAATTTTCTCAAGACGTGGGAGACGGTGAGCAAGGTGCCGTTCTTCGCAACGCTGGGACCTGCCGCGATCGCCGACGTCACGCAGATGTTGCGGACGATCGACCTGCCGGCGCGCACCACCATCATTCGCAAGGGCCAGCAGGGCGACTGCATGTATTTCATCGCCGCGGGCGAGGCAGAGGTCGAATTGCCCGGCAAGAAAATCGCGCTCGGCGAAGGGGCGTTCTTCGGCGAGATGGCATTGCTCGGCAACAGCGTGCGCGGCGCCAATGTCACGACAACAAGGATAAGCCGGCTACTGGTGCTCGATCTCGTCGACTTTCACGTTCTGATGGCGCGGCATCCCGATCTGGCCCAAACCATCGACGCCGAGGCGAAGCGACGCGCGCAAGAAAATAAATAGGTCGAACAAGCAAGAACAATGGAGAGAATCATGCCCGATGCAGCCGAGACAGCGAGCGCACCCCTGCTCGAGATCAGCGGTGCGCGCGCCACCATCCGCCTCAACCGGCCGAAGCATCTGAACCGGCTGCAGAGCGAGGATCTCGGCGACCTCCTCAAACTGTTCGACCGGATCGAGGCCGATCCTGCGATCCGCGTGCTGGTGCTGACCGGCACCGGCCGCGCCTTCAGCGCCGGCTATGACCTCAATTCGGTGGCGGACCGCGCCACCAGCGCGACCGCGCAACCGAGCGCGGGATCGGCGTTCGAGGTCGTCGTCAACCGCCTGGAGGACCTTGGCGTGCCGACGATCTGCCGGCTCAATGGCGGCGTGTATGGCGGTTCCACCGATTTGGCGCTGGCCTGCGATTTCCGCATCGGCGTCGACACGGCCGAAATGTTCATGCCGGCGGCGCGGCTCGGCCTGCACTATTACAAGAGCGGCATCGCCCGCTATGTGTCGCGGCTCGGCGTCGACAACGCCAAGAAACTGTTCCTCACCGCGCAGAAGATCACGGCGCCCGAAATGCTGCGGATCGGCTATCTCACCGCCATGGTGCCGGAGGAAGCGCTCGACGAGGAAGTCGACCGGCTCGCCACGATCCTCGCCGGCAACGCGCCGCAGGCGATGCGCGGCATGAAGCGCGCCATCAATGAATTCGCCCGCGGCAAGCTCGACGAAGAGGCCGCCGACCGCCGCCACCGCGAGAGCATGCGCGGCGACGAGATCAAGGAAGGCATCAAGGCGTTCGCCGAGAAGCGCCCGCCGAAATTCTAGGACGTCAGGCGCGCTTGGTCCGCATCGCACGGACCTGTTTGAGACCGGCATCCTTGGCAAGCGCCTGGTAGCGCTTGCTGTCGACGGCGTAGATCGCGATGCGCCCTTCGGCGTCGGCATGGACGCCCCAGCCGAAGCGTTTGCCCAGTCCGGAGGCCCGCATGCACGCCTGCCCCCTGGAGAAGAATTCGTCGCGGGCGAGACCGCGTTCCTTCTTCGTCGCTTTCGCGCCGAGTTGCCGGCCAGGGGCGGAGGTGGCGAACACCACATCGTCCGACGTGAACTTGTAGGGCGCTTCGGCAATCATCCTGTATTGCAGGCCGGCGACCGTCGGATTGCCGGCGCGCGGCGGCGGCTCCTCGCCAGTCGGTGCGGGGCAATCCTCCGCCACCTGGATGAAGGTGTCGAAACAGTTGGTCGAGTGCATCGTCTTTGTCATCGAACAATCCGCAGGTCGCTCACCCGCCGGCGGCCGTGGCATGCTGCGCCGCCATTTCGGCATCGGCGGCCGTGATCCGCTGGAACGCGGGCCGCGACGTGATGCGCTCAGCATAGGCCACAAATACGTCCTTTCGCGGCACGATGCCAAACATCATCGTCCAGCTGAACGCCACGCCCCAGAGAATGTCGGCGGCCGTCATGCGCTCGCCGAGCAGATACGGCCCCTTGGCAAGCTGCGTCTCCAATGCGCCGAGCATGGATTCGTAATCGGAGTAAGGCGATTGGGTCTGCGGCGCCGGTTCGCGCTTCATGAAATGATCGATCACGGCCGGCTCGAAGGAGGAGCCGTAATAGGCGATCCAGCGCAGATAAGGTCCGCGCAGGGGATCGTCGAGCGCCGGCGTCAGGCCGGCGGCCGGAAACAGGTCAGCGAGATAGATGAAGATCGCCACCTGCTCGCTCACCAGCGCATCGCCATGGCGAACCACCGGCACCTTGCCCAGCGGATTGACGGCGAGATAAGCCGGCTGGCGCTGCTCGCCCGCCTTCATGTTGAGGACATGGAGGTCATAGGGCGCGCCGAGTTCTTCCAGCAGGATCCGCGCCCCCGTCGCGCGGGTCTGCGGTGAATAATAAAGCGTGACGCGGTCGTTGCTGGTCATCGGCAGTCTCCAGGTAAGCCCCTGCCCCTATATGGCGGACCATACCTGACATCCTGTGTCAGGTATGGTTTAAGGGGTGATGCGCGCGAGCCGGCTGCTTTCGATCCTCACCACCCTGCAGGCGCGGGGCCAGGTCACCGCGCCTGAACTCGCCGAGGGCTGCGAGGTTTCGGTACGCACCATCTATCGCGACATCGATGCGCTCGCGGCCGCCGGCGTCCCCGTTTATGCCGATCGCGGCGCGGAGGGCGGCTACCGCCTACTCGACGGTTATCGCGTGCGGCTCAACGGCCTGTCGCAGCCCGAGGCCGAGGCGCTGTTCATGACGGGCCTGCCGGGACCTGCCGCAGCGCTCGGCCTGGAGCCTGCGATGCTGGCGGCGCAGACAAAACTGATGGCGGCGCTACCCGAAAACCTGCGTCCGGATGCCGGCCGGATGCAGGAACGCTTTCATCTGGATGCGCCCGGCTGGTTCGACGAAGCCGAACAGCCAAAGCATCTGCGCACTATCGCGAACGCCGTGCTGCGCGAAAAACCGATCGAGATCCGCTACCAGAGCTGGCGGGCCGAGAAGCGCCGCCGCGTCGCGCCGCTCGGCCTCGTGCTGAAGGGCGGCAGCTGGTATCTCGCAGGTCAGGTCGACGGCAGCGTGCGCACCTACCGCGTGGCGCGCGTGCTCGATTGCAGCGTGCTGGGCGAGCGTTTCGTCCGGCCCGCCGGCTTCGATCTCGCTGGCCATTGGCAGGCGGCAACCACGCGGCTCGAAGCCGAGATGCATCCTGCTCTCGCCACCGTGCGGCTGTCGCCGATCGGCATCAAATTGCTCAACGCGTTAAGCCAGCACTATGTGAAGTCGCGCACCCGAATCGAAGAGACCGCGGATGACAATGGCTGGCGCATCGCGCATGTGCCGATCGGAAAAACGGTGTGGCATGCGGCGGCCGAACTGCTGCGCCTCGGCGCCGAAGCGGAAGTGCTGGCGCCGGCCGAGTTGCGCGACAAGATGGCCGAACTCACCGAGGCCATGGCCGCGCGCTACCGGACGACGCAACATGGTTACCGGAACGTAAAAACTCCCCGCAGATCCCGCGCGACGAAACATTCCTGAAACACGATTCCTGCGGCTACATGTGAACGCGCAGCGCAGTCGATCCGACTGATGGGCAGGGACGCAACAACGGCCTCGCGCCAAT
>Ga0070665_100006776_pt1 | contig 11645 bp, 8 predicted proteins | sample KBSS13metaG_FD_65862 | JGI IMG/M metagenome (GOLD analysis project Ga0070665, IMG submission 65862) | Switchgrass rhizosphere microbial communities from Kellogg Biological Station, Michigan, USA - KBS S1-3 metaG | ecosystem: Host-associated > Plants > Roots > Rhizosphere > Soil ...
GCCCGGATCGTGTACGTCTCCGAGCCGAACAGCTGCCCGGTCGGGACGTTGACGTTCCAGTCCTGCAGCGCCTGGCCGACCTCGTTGAGGCCGATGCCCTGGGCCTTCAGCCTTTCAGGATCCACCTGGACGCGCACGGCGTACTTCTGCGCTCCCATCACCTGGACCTGCGAGACGCCGGCGACCATCGAGATGCGCGGCGCAATCATCGTCTCCGCGTAGTCGTCGAGCGTCGACATCGGCACGGTCTGCGACGTCAGACCGAGGAACATGATCGGCTGATCGGCCGGATTGAATTTTCGGAACGACGGCGGCGCCGGCATGCCGGCCGGCAAGAGCGGCATCACCGCCGCAATCGCCGTCTCGACATCGACGGCGGCGCTGTCGATATCGCGCGCGAGATCGAACTGCAGGGTGACGTTGGTGGTGCCGGTGCTGCTGGACGAGGTCATCTCGTCGAGGCCGGCGATGGTCGTGAACTGCCGCTCGAGCGGGCTCGCCACCGCGGACGCCATCGTGCCGGGATCGCCGCCGGACAGCGCCGCGCCGACGTTCAGCGTGGGAAAATCGACGTTGGGAAGATCGCTGACGGGCAGGGCGCGGTAGGCGATGATGCCGAAGAAGGCGATCGCCAGCATGAAGAGGCTCGTCGCGATCGGACGACGAATGAAAATCGCCGAGATGTGCACGTCACGATCGTAGCGCCGCACATGGAGGCGTTCGCGTAGTCTTCGCGCAAGCAGGCCCGAAGGAAGCCATCAATGTCTCCGCGCGCACACAAACGCGTACACGCGATCGCAACTCGACGCTGATGAGTTGATCGGCGTTATCGCACCGGCGCAGCCGGGCGGCTTGCCTTGGCCGAGGCGTTGCGCAGCTCGCGTCCGACGGCGTCGACGCGCTCGAGCAGCCGCAGGATGTTTTCGCCGAGGATGTTCTTCACGTCCTGCTCGCTGTAGCCCTTGTCGAGGAGCGCGGCGGTGATCTTCGGCAGCATCGACACATCGTCCATGCCGTCGGGGACGGTGGTGCCGTCGAAATCCGAACCAAGGCCGACGTGGGTCGCGCCGACCAGCTTCGCGGCGTGGTCGATGTGCTCGACGATCTTCTCCCACGATACCGTCGGCCGCTCCGCCGGCGGCACGTTCTTGAGGCCGGCCTGGTAGAGCTCGTCCGACAGGAAGCTTCGCGAATAGTTGATCATGATCACGCCGCCCTTGCCGCCAAGCGCGCGGATCATGTCGTCGGTCATGTTGCGCGGGTGGCCCGAGATCGACCGCAGCGACGAATGCGAGGCGACCAGCGGCGCCTTGCTCGTCTCCAGCGCGTCCCAGAACGTCTTGTCGGACACGTGCGAGATGTCCACGAGCATCCCGAGCCGGTTCAGCTCGCGGACGACGTCCTTGCCGAAATCGGTCAGGCCGTTGTGCTTCGGCGTGTCGCCCGACGAGTCGCTCCAGTTGGTGTTGACGCTGTGCGAGAGGGTCAGGTAGCGGACGCCGAGCCGCTGGTAGTCGCGCAGGACGGCGAGGCTGTCGTCGATCATGTGCCCGCCTTCCATCCCCATCAGCGCGGCGAACTTGCCGGCCTTGTGCGCGGCCCGCACCTCCGCCGCCGTCGTCGCGAGCACGATCTCGTTCGGGTGCTTCTCGGCGAGGCTGCGCACGTGGTCGATCAGGATCAGCGATCGCTTGACCGCCTCCGGGCCGGTGATCGTGCCGGGCATGTAGATGGAGAAGAAGGCGGCGTCGAGCCCGCCTTCCTTCGCCCGCGGCAAGTCGACGTGGTTGCTGTCCTCGCCCTTGACCGGCTGGTGGCGGACCATGAAGTCCCACCCCTCCCGCCCCAGCATCATCGTGGTGTCGATGTGGGTATCGACCACGATCGCTTCGCGGTGGATCCGGGCGGCGCGGGCCGCGGACGACTCCGCGGCCGCGGCCTTCTTCTTCGCCGGCGCCTGCGCATTCACGGCGACCGACACCAACGCGAACAGCAGCGCCACTCTCATCGTCACCCTACTTGTTCTCTTTGAACCCAGCCGGGACCGCGACGTCCGCGGGCGACACGTCGGTGGCAACCTTGAGCACTTCAGTCGTCGCCGTCATGAACGTGGCGCGCGGCTTCGACGCATCGTCGCCGCCGGCGACCTTCTTCGCCGCCATCTTCTTGGCGAGGCCGCCGAGCAGCCCGCCCGCGCTGGTCGGCGGCGTGGACGACGACGAGCTGTCCGAGTTGCCGGCCTTCTGCTCCTGCGCGATCTGGTCGGCCGACTTCACCGCGTCCATGGTCGTGGTGGTCTGGATCGGCGTGCCTTCGATCTTGCCGCCCTCGGCGCTCATCTTGCCGAGCGCCTCCTTCATCATCGGGTACATCGCCATCGCGGCGGCCATCTGCTCGGCGGAGACCCCGGCGATCATCGTGCCGTACAGCTTCTGCGCGTAGCGCATGTCGAAATCGGCAATCTCTTTCATCGCCGCGATCTTCGGCGCCAGCCACATGTCCGACGTCGTGACCATGCCGCCGCCCTGCTCGAGCGTCTTGCCCTTCTCCCGCACGGTGACCGTCATCACGGCCTCGTGCGTCTCGAAGCCGTTGATCGTCTTCTTGACGCCGGTGTTCTTGATGTCGAAGTCGATCTCCACCTGCTTGGCGTTGGGATCGGGCGGCGGAGCGGGCTTGTCCTTCTCGCGCGCAGCTTCCTTTTGCGCGTCCTCCTGGGCTTTCTTCTTCGCCTCCTCCATCCGCCGGCGCAGCTCGGCGAAGGTGGTGACCTTGTAGCTCTTCTTCTTCAGATCCAGGTCGTAGACCTTCTCCTCCGCGAGGTCGATGATCTGTTCCGTAGTATCGGTGGTCGTGGCCTTGCGGTCGCCCTTGACGGCGATCGACGTGGTCACGCCTTCACGCGCCGACTTGCCGCCGAACATGTTGAACATGCGGCCGAGCATGCCGGCGAACTCGACGCGCGCTTTCTGATCCGAGCGGACGTCGGCGCGAAGCGAATAGGAGGACAAGACCAGACCGGTCACGGTCAAGGCGGCGATGGTACGAACACGGTTCATTGAGGCTCCTCCAGGGGGATTGGGGCCGATTGTACTTGTACTCGTGCCAGTAGCACGCTGACGATCAGCAGCAGCGGCGCCCATAACAGCGTCAGCCGCGCGAAACCGATGCGCTCGAAGATGAACCCCGCGAGCGCCGGACCGCCGAGAAGCCCGGCGCCCCATGCCATATTGTAAAGACCGTAGCCGACACCGAAGGAGCCGACGCCGGCGCTGGAAACCGCCTCGGCCATAAAGGTGAGCGACGGCGTGATCACCATCGCGATGGCGACGGTGTTGAAAACAGAGAACATGAAGGTAGACGGGTAGCTCCACGTCAGGTTCATGAGCGGCAGCACGCACGCCGCCAGGACCAACCCCGTGATCATCAGGCGCCTGCCGCCCCACAGGTCGGCCAGCCGGCCGTAAATCGGGTGCAGGATGGCCGAAGCGACCGCGCCGACCCCGAAGAGCATGCCGATGCGGGCTGGGCCAAGGCCAAGCTTCGCCGTCAGGTACAACGGCAGCACCGGCTCCAGCATTGAGATCGTGCCCGAAATCGCGATCACCACAGCCGCGCAAACCGCGACGGCCCGTGATTGCAGCACGACGCGAACCGGCACCGGCTCGGAGACCTCGCGCGGCGGGGCCACATCCAGCCACAGGAATCCGATGGCGGCCACAGCGGCGAATCCCGCGACGACGAGGAACGGCGCGCGGATGCCGCCGAGCTCGTACAGCCAGCCGCCAATCGTCGGGCCGACCATCACCGCGGCGCTGGTGCCCGACATGACGATGCCGGTGACGCGGCCGCGCTCCGCGGGGCCGTAGCGATCGGCGATCAAGGCGAAGCCGACGACCCACGTGATCCCATCCGCCGCGCCTTGCGCGAAGCGCGCGGCAAACAGCCACGGCAGGCCGTCGGAGTAGGCAAAGAGGAGCGTCGCCGCCGCGAGCACGAGCATGCCGCCGACCAGCGGCGCCTTGCGCCCGGTCCGGTCGGAGACCGCGCCCATCGGGATCGACACGATCAGCAGCGTCACGCCGAAGGAGGCGAACAACAGCCCGATCATCGTCGGCGACGCGCCGAGCTTCCGGCTCAGATCGGGCAGCACCGGCACCGCCACCGAGTAGGCGACGATGTCGGTGAAGGTCGCGAAGGTGACCAGCGCGACCGCAACGGCGCGCGAGCTACGCAAGGCGTCCATGACCACCAAGACACAAAGACACGAAGACGTTCACAAAGAAAACTCTAGCCGGTTTTTCGTTCTTCTTCGTGCGTTCTTAGTGTCTTTGAGCCTTAGTGGTCACGTCACTGTTTTTTCAGCAGCAGGCAGCCCAGCGGCGGGACGGTGAGGCCGATCGATTGCTCGTAGCCGTGCGCCGCAACCGGCTCCGAGGCGACGCCGCCCCCGTTGCCGACGTTGCCGCCGCCGTAGGCCGACGCGTCGCTGTTCAGCAGCTCGGTGTAGAAGCCGGCGCCGGGAACGCCGATCCGGTAGTCCAGCCGCGGCACCGGCGTGAAGTTGCAGATCATGACGACCGACTCGCGGCGATCCCTGGTGGATCGCACCAGCGAAACGACGCTGTTCTCGATGTCGTTGCAGTCGATCCAGCGGAAGCCGGCCGGGTCGAAGTCCGCCTGGTGCAGCGCCGGTTCCGCCTGATAGAGACGGTTGAGATCCTGCACGTACTGCCGGATCCCGGCGTGCGCGGGATCGTCGAGCAGGTGCCAGTCGAGGCTGCGATCGTGGTTCCACTCGCGCCACTGCGCGAACTCGGCGCCCATGAAGAGCAGCTTCTTGCCCGGATGCCCGTACATGTAGCCGTACAGCAGCCGCAGCGACGCGTACTTCTGCCACGCGTCGCCCGGCATCTTGTCGATCAGCGCGCGCTTGCCGTGGACGACCTCGTCGTGCGAGAACGGCAGGATGAAATTCTCGCTGTGCATGTAGAGCGCTGAAAAGGTCACCAGGTTGTGGTGCCACCGCCGGTGGACCGGATCCTCTTTCATGTACTGGAGGATGTCGTGCATCCAGCCCATGTTCCACTTGTAGGTGAAGCCCAGGCCGCCGAGATGCACCGGCCGGCTGACGCCGGGAAACGAGGTCGACTCCTCCGCCGCGGTCATCGTGCCGGGATGCTCGCCGTGGGTGAGGCTGTTCAGCTGCTGGAGGAAGCTGATCGCCTCGAGGTTCTCGCGGCCGCCGAACCGGTTCGGCACCCACTGCCCTTCCTTGCGCGAGTAGTCGAGATACAGCATCGACGCGACGGCATCCACGCGGAGGCCGTCGATGTGATACTCCTCGAGCCAGAACAGCGCGTTGGACAGCAGGAAATTGCGCACCTCGTTGCGGCCGTAGTTGAAGATCAGCGTGCCCCAGTCCTGGTGCTCGCCCTGACGCGGGTCCTCGTGCTCGAACAGCGCGGTGCCGTCGAAGCGCGCGAGCCCGTGCGCGTCCTTCGGAAAATGTCCGGGCACCCAGTCGAGGATCACGCCGAGCCCCGCCTGATGGCAGGCGTCCACGAACAGCTTGAAGTCCTCGGGCGGACCGAAGCGCGCGGTCGGCGCGAAGAATCCCAGCACCTGATAGCCCCACGAACCTGAAAACGGATGCTCCATCACCGGCAGCAGCTCGATGTGGGTGAAGCCCATCTCCTTGACGTAGGGCACGAGGCGGTGCGCCATCTCGCGATAGCTCAGGAAGCGATTGCCTTCCTCGGGCACGCGCGCCCACGATCCGAGGTGCACTTCGTAGGCCGACATCGGCTGGTCGAGCCACGCGCCCTGCGCGGGGCGCGCCGCCATCCAGTCGCCGTCGCGCCAGGTGTAGCGCGAAATGTCGTGGACGATCGCCGCGGTCTGCGGCGGCGCCTCGAACGCGCGCGCAAACGGATCGGTCTTCTTGAGGATCGCGCCGTTCCTGGTGCGGATCTCGAACTTGTACTTCTCGCCGTCGGCGAAGTCCGGGATGAAGATCTCCCACACCCCGGTGGTCAGCAGCCGCATCGGCGTGACGCGCCCGTCCCAGCCGTTGAAGTCGCCGATCACGCTGACGCGATCGGCATTCGGCGCCCAGACCGCGAAGTGCACGCCGGTGGTCGTGCCGACGACGATGCGGTGCGCGCCGAGCTTCTCGAAGGCCCGGTAGTGCGTCCCTTCGCTCAGCAGGTGCAGATCGAAGTCGGTGAGGACACGGCCGTAGCGATACGGATCGTCGATCTCGATGACCAGATCGCCGGGGTACGTGATCCGCAGACGATAATCAGGCACGGTCCGGCTACCGCCTTCGCGCGCGGAGCGCGCTTCGGCGAGTCTCGCCGTAGCCTCAGGCGGAGGCGGAAAGCCGGACACTACCGGAACCGCGCCGGCATCTTCTGTTGCCGGATCTTGGGTCTCCGTACCTCCGGTGGTGTCCGGCTTGAGCCGGACCTCAAACAGGCCCGCCGGATCCCGTTTCTCCATCGGGACCAGCGCGCCGGTCGCGACCAGCCTCACCTCGATCGATCGCGCCGCCGGCTGGAACGCGCGGACGACGATCGCATCCGCTACCGCGTGCGGACCGAGGACCGCGAACGGATCGCGATGCGTCCCGCGAATGAGCGACGTCAGCGCGGCGTCGACGGCGGGCTTCTGCGTGACCGGCATCTTCTGGATCTTATCGGCTTTGTGCTAGAAAAGGGCCCATGAAGAACATCGGACGACGACGGTTCATCAAGACGGTGCCGGCGGCGGTGGCGGCGACGGTCTCGCTGCCCGCCCTGGCGCGCGCGCAGCGCGGCGGCGGCGCACCGCCGAAGTTCGGCAAGGATGTGCTGAAGTGCGCAGAGCAGATCGACGGCTTGCACTTCACCGATGCGGAAGAGGAGCTGGCGACCGCCGGCGCCAGCCGCAACCTCGACAGCTATGAAGAGCTGCGCAAGCTCGACGTGCCGCTCGACACCGAGCCGGCGATGACCTTCCGCCCGTATCTGCCCGGCAAGCAGCCGGCAGGAAAATCATCGCGCAATGCGAAGCTCGCCCTCGGCCGGCCGGCGCGCACCGCGGTGCCGTCCAATCTCGAGGAGCTCGCGTTCGCGCCGGTGACGGTCCTCGCGCCGCTCGTCGAGAGCCGGAAGATTACGTCGACCGATCTCACCAACATGTATCTGGCGCGCCTCAAGCGCTACGGTGATCAGCTCCACTGCGTCGTCACGCTGACCGAGGAACTGGCGCACGCGCAGGCGGCGGCCGCCGACAAGGAAATTGCCGCCGGCCGCTACCGCGGTCCGCTGCACGGCATCCCGTTCGGCGTCAAGGATCTGTTCGACACCAAGGGCATCAGGACGACGTGGGGCGCGAAGCCGTACGAGAACCGGGTGGCCCAGGTGGACGCGACGATCGTCGAGCGGCTGCGCGACGCCGGCGCGGTGCTGTGCGCGAAGCTGTCGATGGGCGCGCTCGCGCAGGGCGGCGTCTGGTTCGGCGGATCCACGCGCAACCCGTGGTCGCCCGACAACAGCTCCAGCGGCTCGTCGGCCGGCCCCGGCGCAGCGACCTCCGCCGGCCTCGTTGCGTTCGCGATCGGGACGGAAACCCGCGGGTCGATCATCTCGCCCTCGTCGACCTGCGGCGTCGTCGGGCTGCGGCCGACCTACGGCCGCGTCAGCCGCTACGGCGCGATGGCGCTGAGCTGGTCGATGGACAAGATCGGCCCGATGTGCCGCAGCGTCGAGGATTGCGCGATCGTCTTCAACGCGATTTACGGCAGCGACGGCCGCGACGAGACCGTCGTCGACGCGCCGTTTGCGTGGAACCCCGACGTGCCGCTGTCGAGCCTGAAGATCGGGTTCATCGAGACCGAGTTCAATTCGACCAACGCCGGCGGCGGCGGCGGCGGACGCGGCGGCGGGAACCCGGAAGACGCGCGGCGCCGCGCCGAGGAGCGCAACAAGCTGTTGAAGGAGGCGCTCGACGTCCTGCGCACCGCCGGAGCGAAGCTCGAGCCGATGGCGCTGCCCGAGTTCCCGACCAACGCGCTCGGCTTCATTCTCAGCGCGGAAGCAGCGGCGGCCTTCGACGATCTCACGCGAAGCAAGGAGGTCGATCTGCTGACCGAGCAGGGCGCCGGGGCATGGCCCAACACCTTCCGCACGTCGCGTTTCATCCCGGCGGTCGAGTACATCCGCGCACAGCGCGCGCGCACCCTGCTCAACCGGAAGATGGACGCGCTGATGTCGAAGTACGACGTGGTGCTGTCGCCGACCGGAAGCGCCAGCCTCGGCATCACCAACCTGACCGGCCATCCGGCCGCGTGCCTCAAGGCCGGATTCGTCGACGGCTCGCCGCTGGCGTTGATGATCACCGGGCGCCTCTACGACGAAGCCAGCGTGCTGCGCGTCGCGCTCGCCTACGAGCGAGCGACGAAATGGCACGGGATGAATCCGCCGCTCGATGAGAATCTGAAGAAGATGAAGACGACGGCGGCGGCTGTGGGGCGGGTGGGGCAGGTCGGGCAGGTGGGACAGGTCGGGTTGGATGGACAGGATGGGTTCGACTGGTAGCTTCTTGGTCGGCCCTACCTGACCCAGAACGACTCGCCCGGCGTGAGCGTCGAGAACCGATCCTCCGGAATCTGGTTGGCGCGGCGCGCCTCGTCGAGCGCGCGCAACGGTTCGTCGATCCCCTCGTTGGTCAGCTGGAACGTGCCGAAGTGCATGCCGATGCTCTTCGGCGCGCCGAGGTCCAGATGGGCCTGCACCGCTTCCGCCGGGTTCATGTGCACCGCGCCCATGAACCAGCGCGGCTCGTAGGCGCCGATCGGGATCAGCGCGAGATCGAAGGGGCCCAGGCGCCGACGGATCTCGAGAAAGTGCGGCGCGTAGGCGCTGTCGCCGGCGAAGAAGATGCGCTTGCCGCCGGCGACCAGCAGGAATCCGCCCCACAGCGCGCGGTTGCGATCGAAGGGCGTGCGCGCCGAGAAATGATGCGCGGGCGTCAGGGTCATCGGCACCACCGGGGTCCTGGCGTCCTGCCACCAGTCCAGTTCCTCGATCCGCCGGAGGCCGGCTGACCGCACCAGGCGGCCATTGCCGGCCGGCGTCACCACGATCGGATCGCTCGACGCCAGCTTGCGAAGCGTCGGCAGATCGCAGTGATCGTAGTGATTGTGGCTGAGCAGGATCGTCGAGATCGGCGGCAGGTCGTCGAACGCGATGGCCGGCTGCCGCACGCGCCGCGGTCCGACCGTGCTCAGCGGGCTCGCCCGCTGCGAATACATCGGATCGGTGAGGATGTTGCCCGCGGCAGTTTGAATCAGGAACGTCGCGTGGCCGATGAAGGTCGCCGTGGCCGCCGCACCGTCGAGCGCGGGCGGCTTCCGTAACGGCACGTCCACGTGCGCCGGCCACGGGGTTCGCTTCTCGAGCAGCATCCGCGGCACGGCCGAGAACGGCTGCTGCGCCGGCGGCGTCGGGTTGAAGAATCGCCGCCCGTCGAAATGATCACTCGGTAACGTCATCGGCGCCGGCACTGCCGCAACTGCGTTGAAAACGAAAAGAGGCGGGCCCGCGAGCCCGCCCCTCTGTGTCCTACCCACCTGCCCTACCCGCCCTACCTGCCCTACCTGCCCTGGCAGCCCTACCCGGCCTACTTCTCGATCGTGGCCTTCTTGACGTAATCGAGCTTCGGGAACGACGCCTTCAGGTAGGTGTTGCCCTGCGACTGGATCGCGCCCTGGTTCGGCTTCTCGCCGTACTGATCCGTGATCTTCTCGACCACGTCCATGCCGGTCGTCACTTCGCCGAACGGCGTGAAGCCCTGCGAGTCGAGGAACGCGTTGTCCTTGAAGTTGACGAACACCTGCGTCGTCCGCGAGTCTTTGCCGGACGTGGCGAAGGTGACGAAGCCCTTCTTGTTGCTGTGGCCGGTGGACGGATCGTCTTTCAGCCGCGCGGGCTGCCACGCCGCCGCCACCGCGGGATCACCGTTGATCCCGAACTGCACCATGAAATTCGGGACCACGCGGAAGAAGCGGGTCTCGTCGAAGAAGCCGTTCTTCACGAGGTTGTAGAAGCGATCGGCGCCGTTGGGCGCCCAGGCGCGGTGCACTTCGATGACGAACTTGCCGACGGAGGTGTCGAATGCGGCTTTGTAGGTTGCCGGCGCCTGCTCGGTGAGCGCTGCGGGGCTCTTGAGCTTGTCGCTGGCCTGTCCCGACAACGCCACGGCGGCACCCAGCATCGCCACGGTCGCCAACATCGTTCTCGAACGCTTCATGTTGTCTCCTTTGAGATTTCAGATTTCTGACTTCAGACTTCGTACTTCGTACTTCCCTTCTAACTTCTAACTTCTTCCTTCTAACTTACATACAGTGTAGCTTCCCCCGCCAGCACAGCCTCCCCGCCGACCTGGACGCGGGAAATCTCTCCGTCCTGCAGGCCGATGGCGATGTGGACATGGCTCGGCCGGCCCATCTTCACGCCCTGCAGGCTGATCATCGAGTCCGCCTTGTCGGGCTGCACCATCCGATGGCGCACCAGGTAGCAGCCGAGCGGGCCGCTGGCGCCGCCGGTCGCCGGGTCTTCGGTGATGCCGAGCTCCGGCGCGAACATGCGGCTGTAGACCGTGGCGCGCGGCTCGCCCGGCTCGGCCGAGAACACGAAGACGCCATTGGGCGACGCGCCGGTCGCGGCGAACAGGGTGTCGAGCACGCCCGGGTTCACGACCACGTTGTCGACCGCGCGGCGCGCGGTGAGCGGGACGAAGAGAAACGGCACGCCACACGAGACGACCTGGACCGGCAGTCCGGTGCCCGCAACCGCGGTCGGCGAGAGGGACAAGGCCGCGGCCGTCCGAGCCGGATCGGGAATCGGCTCGCCGAAGGCCGGCAGCGGCTGCGTCATCCAGGCGAAGCCGAGGTCGCCGCCGTTCCAGGTCAGCGCCACCGGCACCGGGCCGATATTGCACCCGAACACGAACTGCGTCCGCCCGCGCTCGATGACACCGGCCCGCGCGAGCGCGAAGGTCGTGCCGATGGTCGGATGACCGGCCATCGGCATCTCGTCGCCCGGCGTAAAGATCCGCATGCGGACGTCGGTGCCCGGCGTCTCGGGCGGCAGCACGAACGTGGTCTCCGAGAAGTTCATTTCCTTCGCGATCGCCTGCATCGTGTCGTCGGCCAGCCCCCGTCCGTCGAGGAAGACGGCGAGCTGGTTGCCGCCGAAAAGATGGTCGGTGAAGACGTCGTAGTGGAGGTAGCGGTATGATCGGGGCATGTTGCTAGCGCATTTTACGACGACCGAAGGTAAGTTCACGATCCAGCTGTTCGATCAGGAAGCGCCGAAGACGGTCGAGAACTTCGTGGGGCTGGCGGAAGGCACCAAGGAGTGGACCGACCCGCGCACCGGCCGGAAGGGCACCGGGCCGTACTACAACGGCACCGTCTTCCACCGGGTGATCGACGCGTTCATGATTCAGGGCGGCGATCCCCTCGGCCAGGGCACCGGCGGCCCGGGCTACAAGTTTGCCGACGAGTTCAGCCCGAAGCGACGGCACGCCAAGGCCGGCGTCCTCTCGATGGCCAACTCGGGTCCGAACACCAACGGCGGCCAGTTCTTCATCACCCT
>Ga0070665_100006778_pt1 | contig 11645 bp, 11 predicted proteins | sample KBSS13metaG_FD_65862 | JGI IMG/M metagenome (GOLD analysis project Ga0070665, IMG submission 65862) | Switchgrass rhizosphere microbial communities from Kellogg Biological Station, Michigan, USA - KBS S1-3 metaG | ecosystem: Host-associated > Plants > Roots > Rhizosphere > Soil ...
ATCTACGCCGACTATTGCCGCGACTGGATGCGCGCCTTCCTGCAGCTCGCCATGGACAATGTCGGCTACGAGGGCGGGCGCGAGATCACCGCGGAGCAGAACGAACGGCTGGGCGCCATCTTGCGCCAGGTCCAGATGGCGGCCTAAGGCACTTGCGATGCCGCTGCGAGCCTACGTCCAACCCCAGCCCGAGCCGGGCCATGCCGTGCTGCGCGTCGTCGATCTCGACGCGTTGCCGGAAGGGCTGACGCTCTCGATCCAGCGCCAGCAGGGGCCGGACACCCATCTCGCCGACGACGGCTGGCGGCGCACCGAGGCGTGGCTGCAGCCGGAGCATGTCGAGAGGGTCAAGGGCGATCTCGAATTCCACCTCGGACCCGAGATCTGCGATCGCCTCGCGGGCATTGCCACGATCCGGCTGCGGGTGAAGGAGCCGGACATCGGCGTGGTCGGCACGACCGTCGTCGCCTGGCCGCCGATGCTGACCTCGGGCGCGGTCGACCCATCGAGCCACGGCCAGGACGATACGATCCGCCTGCGCGGGCGGCCGCGGCCCGAGCCGCCGCCGCCTCCCGCACCGCCGTTCGAGCCGCCGCCGGTCGTCGAGGCCCCGCCCCCACCGCCGACACCGATGCCCGACCTGCGCGCGGCGCGCGATCCGATGCCCGAGATCGCGCCCGGGCGCGGGCGCACCGGCTGGATGATCGCGGCGGTGATCCTGCTCGCGCTCGTCGGTGGCGGATACTTCGCCTACACCAACTACTTCCAGAAGCCTGAAGACGAGGTGGCGACGACGGCGCCCGCGCCGACGAGCACTGCCCCGACGCTCGCGACGACCGCTCCGGCCGATGCCCCCCGGAAGTCGGTGCGCGAGACGGTCGGCGAGTATCTCGGGACCAACCCCGCCCCCGAGGCGATGCTCGCCAAGGGCAAGGAATTCGAGCAGGCCGGCGAGCTGAACGGCGCCTTCCTCGTGTGGCGCCGTGCGGCGGAAGCAGGCAACGCCTCGGCCCAGCTCGAGCTCGCCTCCTTCTACGATCCGCTCGCGACGCCGCCCAAGGCCGGCTTCACGCCGGACGGCGCACGCGCCGCCGACTGGTACGAGCGCGCCGCGCTCGCCGGCAATCCCGAGGCGCAGCGCAAGTTCGGGCTGCTGCTCGCGAAGGGTGGTGCCGGACTGCCGGCCGATCCGGGGCGCGCCCGGAGCTGGCTGCAGCAGGCCGCCGCACAGAACGACGCCGAGGCCAGGAAGGCGCTGGAGACCTTGCCCAAGTGAGACCGATCGCCGGCCTGCTCCTGCTGGCGATGCTCGCCGGTCCTGCCTACGGCCAATCCACCGGCTCTCTCGCCTGCGGCACCTTCAAGGCGGAGAGCGCCCGGACCGGCACGAGCACGCACTGGACCATCACGCGCGGCAACGAGAAGTCGAGCGAGAGCGGCGTGCTGAAGAGCGGCCCCCGCTTCGAATGCATCGAGGGCGAGGTGCTGGCCGTGGAATTCACCCCGGCAGCCGGCAACAGCTTCGTCGGCCTGTATTTCCCCGACGGCAGCGACATCAGCTATGGCGGCCAGATCATGCGCCGCAACAACCGGTTCGTGCTGCCGATCCAGGCCAGGGCGCGGATCGACACCAGGTTCCGCGCCGCCTTCGATTACCACTGCCGCCTCGAGATGCCCGGCGATCCCATAGCGCCAGCCAGCCGCGCCGACTGCATCCCGCTCAAGTAGCTGGGACCGCGGGTCTCCAGACCCGCTCGGAATCATGAGCGGGTCTGGAGACCCGCGGTCCTATGAGTCAGAGCTTCTGTCCAGGCTCCTTGCCCGGATCCTTGCCGAGCGGATCCTTCGCGGTGCAGACGTCGGCGCGCAGGCGATCCTTCAGGGTCGCGATCTGATCCTCGATCTGCTTGTTGGCGGCCTTCTGCTTGTCGATCTGGTCTTCGAGCGCCTTGAGTTGGGCCTGATCGGGGCCGGGAGGGGCGGGCGGCGGAGGCGGTGCCGGGAGCTGGACCGCGACGTTCACGATCGGCCGATAGAACAGGTACCAGCCGAGGCCGAGGCCCGCCGCGACCAGCAGGAAGCCGCCCAGCAGCCCACCCAGGATCAGGGGCCAGCGGGGGCTGTCGCGTTCGGGAGGCAGGGAGGGCGGCGTGTCGGCCATGGGGGAAATTGGGCTCCGGATGAGGCCACAGTCAACACCCTGCGATGGGCGGAAATAGGGCTGGAATGAGCAATTCTCCTGCGATCGGGCTTGCCCGCCGCAGCAGCCGCTTTATGTGTATGTGCACGCGCGAAACAAGGAGAGTTCCATGACGGCCTGCATCGTCGGTTGGTCCCACGGCAAGTTCGGCAAGCTCGACGGGGAGACCAGCGAATCGCTGATCGTGAAGGCGGCGAGCGAGGCGATCGCCCATGCCGGCATCGAGCCCCGTGACATCGACGTGATCTACGTCGGCAATATGAACGGCGGCTTCGTTCGCCAGGAATTCCATTCCTCGCTGCCGCTGCAGACCCATCCCGACCTGCGCTTCAAGCCGAGCACGCGCGTGGAGAACGCCTGCGCCACGGGTTCGGCCGCGATCCACATGGGCCTGAACACGCTGGCGGCCAAGAAGGCGCGTTTCGTGCTGGTGGTCGGCGTCGAGAAGATGACCGAACTGAACAGCACGCAGGCAGGCGAGGTGCTGATCAAGGCGAGCTACGTCGCCGAGGAAGCCAACATCGAAGCGGGCTTCGCCGGCATCTTCGGCAAGATCACCTCGGCCTATTTCCAGCGCTACGGCGACAAGTCCGACGCGCTCGCCAAGATCGCCGTCAAGGCGCACAAGAACGGCGCCAAGAACCCGTTCGCGCATTTCCAGAAGGAATTCGCCTACGACTTCTGCCGCACGCCGTCGGACAAGAACCCGTTCGTCGCCGGCCCGCTGAAGCGAACCGACTGCTCGCCGGTGACCGACGGCGCCGCCGCGGTCGTGCTGGCCGATGTCAGCACGGCGCTCGGCATGAAGCAGGCGATCGCCTTCCGCGCTGCTCAGCACGTCAACGACTTCCTGCCGATGAGCAAGCGCGACATCATCAAGTTCGAAGGCCCGGCACTGGCCTGGAAGCAGGCGCTGGCCGAAGCCAAGCTCGACCTGCTCGACCTTTCCTTCGTCGAGAGCCACGACTGCTTCACCTCGGCCGAGCTGATCGAGTACGAGGCGATGGGCCTGACCGCGCCCGGCGAAGGCGAGCGCGCGATCCACGAAGGCTGGGTCGAGCGCGACGGCAAGCTGCCGGTCAACGTCTCGGGCGGGCTCAAGGCCAAGGGCCATCCGGTCGGCGCCACCGGCGTCAGCATGCATGTGATGACGGCGATGCAGCTTTCGGGCACGGCGCCGGGCGCGCTCCAGCTCCCGAAAACGACGATCGGCGGCGTCTTCAACATGGGCGGCGCCGCGGTCGCCAACTACGTCAGCATTCTGGAGCCGCTGCGCTAAGGCGCTATACTGCGGACAAAGGTCCGCCGATGACACGCGAGGAATTCTTCGCCCGGATTGCCCCACACCGCCCGGAACTCATCCGGGTGGGCGTGCGCCGCTTGGGCGTATTCGGCTCCGTTGCCCGAAACGAAGCCGGGCCGGAAAGCGACGTCGATATTCTTGTCGAGTTCGAAGAGGTGCCGGAGCTCTACGAATTCGCTGCGCTACGTGACCGGTTGGCCGAAATCCTGGGCCGCCCCGTCGATCTCACGACGCCTCGGGCACTAAGGCAAAATCTGCGGTCGCGAGTCCTCAACGAAGTGCGTTATGCGGCGTGAGCGCAACCGAACGCTATCAGATTTCATCTATCTCGGATTCTTTCTCTACTTCCTCTTTGGCAAAGCAGCGAGTGCCGCCTTCCGTGGAGAGAATGTGCTCCACGCCGCCTTTGACCCTGCTTCTTCCTGCGACGCAGCATTGAGGCTCCTATGGGCACCAATACGGTAGAGCGAAGTGTCGTCTACGCGCTTGGGCTGGGCGCCGCAGCAATCGTCGGCGCCTCGGCGGCTTGGCTGCCGACGGCCACAAAGCACTGGTATGATTTTCTCCTTTTTGCGATTTCTGTCTGTCCAGCAGTCGCGTTTTCCATAGCCTTGGGCGGCTTCTGCGCCGCTCGCATTGTCTACCGCGGCCCCCCGAATAGATGGAATGTCGGATGGTCGAGCGGCATCACGCAGTTTCTGTGTCTGGTCTTTCTGTCGTTGCTGATCGGCTTCCTTCCTTACCCAATCACCGCAGTATTGGCTCTTCTAAGCGCTACAGCCGGCTGGGCGACCTTGATCTTCAGTGTCGTCTTGTTTGGGATCCCAGTCGCAGTCGCGGTCATCGGCTGGTCCGCATTATTCGTGCTCTACCAGCAACGATAACGCGCGCGCCTGCCAAAGGCCTGATTGCCGCGCCATCCCCCTTTTGTTCCCTTGGCATTCGTCTGCTTTTACTCGCCACATGGGCTCCTCAAGGAACGTGATCTGCTCTTTGGGCTTGCGCTTTGCGCCTTTGGAGACGCCTGGGATGCAGCCGTCACGACGGAGAAAGCAGTTGCGCGAAATCGGCCACACCGAAAGCGACGCCATTCTCGGTGCCATGCATCAAGTAGCGCTGGCGAGAGGGCGGCGGATCACCGACGCGGACACCGCGAGTATTCTCGCCGCCGCTCGCTACATGCTGCACCGTTCCGACATCATCGACATCGACTCGCCGCAGCCGACAACACCCGAAAATCTGCGTGCGGTGCTGAAGGATCGTGAGCTCGCCGACGGGGCGGTGAAGTATCTCGTCATCATGGCGCTCGTGGACGGCATCCTCGATGAGGTGAAGATCGCGCGGGTGCTGGAGTATTCGCGGGCGCTCGATGTCGAGGCCGACTATCTCACCGAGCTGGTCGAGGCGGCATCCGGCCACATGAGCTGGGTGATCGCCGACATGACGCGCAAGAATTTCGACAGCGTCATCAGCCGCTCGTCAGAAGGCCTCGATCCGGCGGCGTGGATCATGCCCTACGGTGGCGATCGAGCCGATCCCGCACTGGTGGCCCGGTATGACGCGCTGGGCGAGCTTCCGGTCAACACGTTCGGCAGGGCGCTCTGGGAATTCGACAAGGCGAACGGCTACAGCTTCCCGGGCGATCCAGGTGCGCTCAACGCGGCCTTCGCCACGCCGCACGATTCGACGCATGTGATCTCGGGCTACGACACCAGCTGCCGCGGCGAGATCCTGGTCTCGACCTTCACCGCCGGCATGCATCCGATCAATCCGATGGCCGGCCATATCCTGCCGGTGATCTTCAACGGCCATCTCGGCGTGAAGTTCAACGACGTGGCAACACCGGCGACGGGCGCGCTCGATCCCGACGAGTTCTGGCACGCGTGGGGACGCGGCCGCGACATGACGGTCGACCTATTCGCGCCAGACTGGAACGTCTGGGACTGGGTCGAGCGCGACCTGGATGAATTGCAGCGCGACTGGAACGTCACGCCGCCCGGCCCGCCGCGCTGAGCCCCATCAGACCACCGGGCTTGCGCCGCCGTCGACGTTGATCGCCACGCCGGTGATGAAGGAGCCGGCATCGGAGCAGAGGAAGCAGGCCATGCGGGCGAACTCCTCGGCCTTGCCCATGCGGCCGAGCGGGATGCGGCCGGCCATGCCGGCGAGGAACTCGTCGTAGGTCTTGCCCGCGCCCGCCGCCGTCTTGTGGCGGCGCTGCCACTGGTCGCTGTCGATCAGGCCGACCAGCATCGCATTGACCAGCACGCCATGCTTGGCGTTCTCCTGGCTCATCGCCTTGGTGAGTGCGAGGCCGGCGGCGCGGCTGACGCTGGTCGGCGTCGAGTTGGCGCCCGGCGCCTTGGCGCCGATGTTGAGCACGTTGACCACCCTGCCCCACTTGCGCTCGCGCATGCCCGGGAAGGCAAGCCGGCAGAGCCGGATGGCCGCGAACAGCTTGAGGTCGAGATCGCCCTGCCAGTCCTCGTCGGTCACCGTGTCGAAAGCCTTGGCGTGGCTGATGCCGGCGTTGTTGACGACGATGTCGACTTTGCCGAAATCGGCCTCGATCTTCTTCCAGGTATCGGCGATCGGCGCCGCCTTGGACACATCACAGGAATAACCTTCGACCTTGGCGTTGGTCTTGCCGGCGGCCTTCTGGATCTCGGCCTTGGCCGTCGCCAGCACGTCGGCCTTGCGCGCCAGGATCGCGACCGAGGCGCCCGAGGCGGCGAACTCCTTGGCCATGGCGAGCCCGAGACCGGTGCTGCCTCCGGTGATCACGGCCACGCGGCCGTCCATGCGTACGTCCATCGACTCCTCCCGATTGTCGGAAACTACTTGGGAACAGCTTATCGTCACCGAAGCAGCGTGCGAAGAGCCTCGATCAGCCGGTCGTTGTCCGCATCCGTGCCAACCGTGATGCGGAGAAAATCCGCGATGCGGTCGCGGGCGAAGTGGCGGACGAGGATGCCGCGGTTTCGCAATTCGGCGGCAAGCGTTGCGCCGGGCCGGCCGGGGTGGCGGGCAAACACGAAGTTCGCCGCGGACGGCAGAACCTCGAAGCCGAGCCCGAGCAACGCGGCGGCGAGACGGTCGCGGCTCGCGACGATGCGGTCGCGGTTCTGCTCGAACCAGGCTTCGTCCTCGACGGCGGCCACCGCTCCTGCGAGCGCGAGCCGGTCGAGCGGATAGGAGTTGAAGCTGTCCTTCACCCGCTCGAGGGCCTCGATGAGCGGACGCTGGCCGATCGCGAAGCCGACGCGCAGTCCGGCCAGCGAGCGCGACTTCGAGAGCGTCTGGATCACCATCAGGTTCGGGTAGGAACGCACCAGCGGCACGGCGCTCTCGCCGCCGAAATCGACGTAGGCCTCATCGAGGACGACGACCTGATCCGGATGGTCCGCGACAAGCGCCTCGACCTCCGTGCGCGCAAGCGCAATGCCGGTGGGGGCGTTCGGATTGGGCAGGATGATTGCACCGCAGGGCTGCCGATAGTCGGCGACGCGAACCCGCATCTCGCCGTCGAGCGGCACTTCGCGGTAATCGACTCCGTACAGCCGGCAATAGGTCGGATAGAAGCTGTAGGTGATGTCGGGAAACAGCAGCGGCGCGTCATGCCGGAGAAGCGCCTGGAAGCCGTGCGCCAGGACCTCGTCCGAGCCGTTGCCAACGAAGATCTCCTCGCGCTCCAGGCCATATCGCGCGGCCAGCGCATCGCGCAGGCGGGTCGCGGTGGGATCGGGATAGAGCCGCAACCCGTCGCCAATCTCCGCGGACAGCGCGGCAATGACCCGAGGCGACGGCCCGTACGGGTTCTCGTTGGTGTTGAGCTTCACCACTGTCCCCATCGCCGGCTGCTCTCCCGGCACATAAGGCCGCAGCGCGTGGACGATCGGGCTCCAATAGCGGCTCATTCTACCTCCAGAAATCGGCCGGCAGCTTATGGGCAGATCACGCCTTCGACAAAGCTCTTGCGCTGGGGGCGCGTCACTCCAGTGACGCGTCTTCCTCGCTGTGACTACACCGCATGACGCGTCACTGGAGTGACGCGCCCCCAGCGAAAGTCATCGAAGTCGTACCGCCTCGATCGCGGCCAGGATGCGCTCGGGCGTTGCCGGCACATCCAGCCGCACGGCCGTCCTGCCGTCGCCGGTCGCGGCGATGGCGTCCTTGAGCGCGGTCCACACGGCCGTCGCCAGCATCAGCGGCGGCTCGCCGACGGCCTTGGAGCGGAAGATGGTCGCCTCCTTCGAGGGCGCGTTGTCGAGCATCTTCACGTTGAAGACCGCCGGCGCGTCGCGGCTGCCGGGAATCTTGTAGGTCGACGGACCGGCCGTCTTCAGCCGGCCCTGCCTGTCCCACCACAGCTCCTCGCAGGTCAGCCAGCCCTGTCCCTGCACGAAGGCGCCCTCGATCTGGCCGAGATCGATGGCAGGATTGAGCGAGGCGCCGCAATCCTGCACCAGATCGGCCCGCAGAACGCGGCTTTCCCCGGTCAGCGTGTCGATCGCCACCTCGACCGCCGCCGCGCCGAAGGAGAAATAGAAGAACGGTCGGCCCTTCATCCTCGCCCCGTCCCAATGGATCTTCGGCGTCTTGTAGTAGCCGGTCGAGGACAGCGCGACGCGCCCGAGGTAGCAGAGCCTGGCGAGCTCGTTGAAGCTCACCACCTGGTTGCTGCCCGGCTTGGCGATGCGCACCGTGTTGTCGGCGAACTCGATCTCGCTTTCGGCCGCGCCGAAATGCTCCGCGGCGAAAGCGATCATGCGCTGCCTGATCGTGTCTGCTGCCGCATAGGCCGCCCAGCCGTTGAGATCGGAGCCGGTCGAGGCGGCGGTCGGCGAGGTGTTCGGCACCTCGGCGGTCGAGGTCGCGCTCGGGCGGATGCGGTCGATGTCGACCTTGAACACCTCGGCCACGACCTGCGCCACCTTGATGAACAGGCCCTGCCCCATCTCGGTGCCGCCGTGGTTCAGGCGGATCGAGCCGTCGCTGTAGATGTGCACCAGCGCGCCGGCCTGGTTCATGTGCGGGATGTTGAAGGAGATGCCGAACTTCAGCGGAAACAGGGCGAGGCCGCGCTTCAGCACCGGGCTCGTCCTGTTGAATGCATCGACCTCGGCACGGCGGCGCGCGTAGTCGGAGTCGTGCTTCACTTCAGCCCAGATGCTCGGCAGGTGGTTCTCGTCGACCTTCTGGCCATACGGCGTCTCGTCGCCGGCATCGCCGTAGAAGTTGAGTTCACGCACTTCGTTGGGATCGCGCCCGAGCTGGAGCGCGATGCGGTCGAGCGCATCCTCCATGACGACAACGCCCTGCGGCCCGCCGAAGCCGCGGAACGCGGTGTTCGACTGCTTGTGCGTCCTGCAAGCGTAACCGACGGCACGGAAATGGGGGATCCAGTAGGCGTTGTCGGTGTGGGTGAGCGCGCGCGCCACCACCCCCGGCGTGAGGTCGAGGCTCCAGCCGGCATCGGCCGCCAGCATCGCGTCGAGCGCCAGCACGCGGCCCTCGCCGTCGAAGCCCACCGTGTAGCGATAGAGGAACGGATGGCGCTTGCCGGTCGCGATCATGTCGATCTCGCGCGGCAGGCGGAGCTTGACCGGCTTGCCGGTATGGTTGGCCGCCAGCGCCGCCGCGCCCGCGACCCACGAGGCGTTGCTCTCCTTGCCGCCGAAGCCGCCGCCGAGACGACGCACCACCGTCGTCACCTGGTTGAAGTCGCAGCCCAGCAGCCGCGCGCAGATGTGCTGCACTTCGGTCGGATGCTGGGTCGAGGAATGGACGACGATGTCGCCGTCCTCACCCGGCAGCGCGAAGGCAATCTGCCCTTCGAGATAGAAATGCTCCTGCCCGCCGACGCTGAACTCCGCACCCAGCCTGTACGGCGCCGACGTCATCGCTGCATCTGGATCGCCGCGCAGCAGCGTCTGCGGCGCCTGCACATAGGCCTTGGCCACCAGCGCCGCCTCGATGTCGAGGATCGCGGGCTCCTCGTCGATCTCGATCGTCGCGCGCTCGGCGGCATGGCGCGCCGCGTCGAGGGTCGTCGCCACGACCATCGCCAGCGGCTGGCCGGCGAACGAGACGCGGTCGAAGGCGAACAGCGGTTCGTCGGTGCCGACCGCGGCGACGTCGTTCTTGCCGGGAATGTCGTCGGGGCCGAGCACGGCGACGACGCCCGGTCCCTGCGGCACATCCAGCTTCTTCAGCCGGCCGTGCGCCACGGGACTGAGCACGAGCGCCGCATGCAAGGTGCCGGCAGGTTCCGGCATATCGTCGATATAGACCGCCTGGCCGGTGACGTGCTTCAGCGCCGAGTCGTGGCGCTGCGAGGTATGGACGCCGCCCTTCACAACGCCTCGACTTCGACCGGACGCCGCGGATCGGCGAGGCGCAGCTCGAGCCGGCGCAGGAGGTTGGTCGCGACCCGCAGGCGATAGGCGGCGGTGCCGCGCCAGTCGTCGAGCGGCTGGAAATCCGTCGCAAGGGCCGAGCGCGCGGCGTCGAAGCCGTCTTTCAACAGGGCCGCCTCGGCATTGGCCGCGCGCTTCGGAACAGCCGCCATGCCGCCGAACGCCAGCCGGACATCCTCGATCCTGCCGTTCTTGATGCGCAGGCGATAGGCGCCGGCCACCGTCGAGATATCCTGGTCGCGCCGCTTGCTGACCTTGTCGCAATGGAAGGTCTCGCCTTCCCAGAGGCGCCACAGGATCAAGCTCTGGATCACTTCGTCGGGCGCCAGCGCCGTGTTGCGGTAGCCGGTGAAGAACTCTTCCAGCGGCACTTCCCGCGTGCCGCGGACGGAGACGAGCTTGACCCGCGTCTCCAGCGCCAGCAGTACCGGCGGCATGTCGCCGATCGGCGAGGCGTTGCCGACATTGCCGCCGATCGTGCCCAGGGTGCGGATCTGCCGCGAACCCAGCCGCGCGAGATAGGGCCGCAGCGCGGGGAAGGCCTCGACCAGGATCGGCGTGGCCCGCGCGTAGGTGACGGCGGCGCCGAAGGTGATCTCCTCCTTTCCGGCGTCGATGACGTTCAACTCGGGCACATGCGCCACGTGGATCGCCGCCTTGGGCGGCTTGCGCGATCGGCTGGCCAGAAGGCCGAGATCGGTGCCACCCGCGAGCAGCAGCGCGTCGGGGTGCCGGGCGCGCAGCGCCGTCAGCTCGTCGAGCGAGCGCGGGGCGAAGAAGGTGCCGTCGAAGGTCGCAGAACCCGTGCGCGGCGCCGGCAGCGACGCCGGCTCGGCGGCGACACCCACGACCTTCGTCATCGCCTCGACGATCGGGCGATAGCCGGTGCAGCGGCAGAGATTGCCGGCCAGCGCATCGTGGATGGTTTCGAGGTCGGCCGGCTCACCCCCCGACGCGTAAGCGTAGGCGGTCATCACGAAGCCCGGCGTGCAGAAGCCGCATTGCGTGGCGTCGGCCTCGGCCATCGCCCGTTGCACCGGATGCGGCATGCCGTCCTTGCCCAGCAATCCTTCGATCGTGCGGATCGCCTGGCCGTCCATCTGGCCCAGCATCGCGATGCAGGAATTCATCGCCTCGTGCCGGCCGTCCGCCCTCTCCAGCACGACGGTGCAGGCGCCGCAGTCGCCCTCGGCGCAGCCTTCCTTGGTGCCCTTGAGCCCACGGCGATCGCGCAGCCAGTCGAGCAGCGTCGTCATCGGGGACACGCCCGCGACGTCGACCGGCTCACCGTTGAGCGTGAAGCGAATGCTGTCCGCCATGCGAATAAAGAGACCGGCTGTTGCGTCCCCGTCAACCGCGTGATGCACTCGACGTGCCACAACGAAGGAAAAGGAATGGACCCCTACCGGTTCGGCTACTCCCCCATCCCCTCACGGCCGAAGCTCTCCTGGCCCAAGGGGGCGCGGGTCGCGGTCTGGGTCTGCCCCAATATCGAGCATTACGAGTATCTCCCCGCCGAGGTCAGGGTGCGCAACCCCTGGCCGCGCATGCCGCATCCCGACGTGCTGGGCTATGGCGGCCGCGACTACGGCAACCGGGTCGGGCTATGGCGCATGTTCGAGGTGCTCGACAAGCACTCGATCCGCTGCACCGTGTCGCTCTCGATGTCGGTGATCGAGATGTATCCCGAGATCCTCGAGGCGATGGAGGCGCGGCGCTGGGA
>Ga0070665_100006779_pt1 | contig 11645 bp, 6 predicted proteins | sample KBSS13metaG_FD_65862 | JGI IMG/M metagenome (GOLD analysis project Ga0070665, IMG submission 65862) | Switchgrass rhizosphere microbial communities from Kellogg Biological Station, Michigan, USA - KBS S1-3 metaG | ecosystem: Host-associated > Plants > Roots > Rhizosphere > Soil ...
CGAAGGCAGTGGCGAAATCGTCACCGCTGTTGCGCGCCATCAGGTCCTTATCGATGTGCAACTTGGAGGCACAGCCTTCCCAGACGCTCCACACCTTGGCCGCAGCCAGGCGCACGGCGGGATCCTTGTGAGTCAGGCGCTTGTAGTAGGCCTGCATCATGCTGCCGCGCTCCTTAGCCGGGATGTGGCTGAAGTACGGCTCCCAGTATTCGGGGAAGACAAAGCTCGCGCCCTGCTGGTAAAACCAGTCGAGCTCAAGCTTGCGGCCGAGGAAGATACCGCGCAGGACAAGCTCGGTGACACGGTCGGGATGCGTCTCGGCGTAAGCCAGAGACAACGTGCTGCCCCAGGATCCGCCGAAGACCATCCACTTTTCGATGCCGAAATGCTCACGCAGAGCTTCGATATCGGCGACCAGGTCCCAGGTGGTGTTGTGGGTCAGCGAGGCAAAAGGCGTGCTCTTGCCGCAACCGCGCTGGTCGAAAATGATGATGCGATAGACATCGGGGTTGAAGAAGCGGCGGTAGGCCGGCGAAGTGCCGCCTCCCGGGCCGCCGTGCAGGAACAGCACCGGCTTGCCTTTAGGGTTGCCCGACTCTTCGAAGTAAATCTTGTGACCGTCTGTCACTTCGAGGAAGCCCGTGCAGAAGGGCTCGATCTCGGGATAGTAGTCACCCGCAGGGCGAGCGACAGAGCTATGACTGGACCGACGAGTAGTCTTTTTCGTTGCCATATGTTTTTATCCTCTCGGCTTGCCTATGCTAAGGCATTGGCAAGTTTTATTGGAAGCTGCGAGCAATCGTTTCGTGGAAACGACGGCGGACTACCTTGCCGTTATTCGTGATGCTGCGCAGCACGGTAACGTAAAAGTTGTCCTTATCGGAAGTAACAGAAATGCGCGTACGCAGTCGCAGGTTTTTACCCTGCCACTTGATCGTGGTCTGAGCGATGCCCAGGTAAGACGAGCGCCAGGGCTCTTTGTCGAAGGTGGACCAGGTGCTGGACGTCTCGATGAAGAAACGCTTTTCCCTGATTTTGTAAGCCGAATTGCCGACGATCGTGTGCGACTGGCGCCCGGTTTTCTTGTAGAAGCGGTTGAAGGTAGCCGCTTCTTTCTTGCCCGGGAAGTCAATCGACCAGCTGTCCGGCGACTCTTGCTTGTCGTGGACTTTGGGCAGGTGAGGCACCTGACCGCCGTCAAATGGCACCACAGGCAGTGTCAGCGCCGCGAAGCCGTCGCCGCTGAACACGGTCGAAACCATGCTCTCCGGGCTGGGCCAGGTCATGGGAAACTGAGCATTGGCGATAGCCAGACGCACCTTGTGACCGGGCTGGAAAGTCCAGGTGGTGAAGTGCAGGGGCACATCCACTTCGTAGACTTCACCGGCCTTGGGCCACTCGGGATTGAGACGACCATTCTTTGCATGGGCCGGATGGAAAAGGGAGCCGGTAATGAGCATCACTTTACCGTCGGGCGCCACGTCTTCGAGACGCACAGTCCATTTGGCCTTGTCGGACGTGCTCTTCACTTTCACCCTGATATGCGGCGCGCCGATGATTTGCATCGGCTTGCTCAGGGGCTTGCTGTCATAGGTGAGCGAAAGGGCATCGTCTGCGCTCACATCACCTGTCTTGTTGCCCCACCACACACCGGCGGCGGTGCCGGCGAAAGGATGGTATACCAGCTGATCGGCGCTGCCCGAGCCGGAATTGAAACCGTCCGCTGCCTTACGAGCAAGCTGCCCGGGGCCGACCAGGTGAAACTTCGTATTGCGCGTGCCTCTGGCCGGCAGCGTGTCCTTGCGCCAGTAACCGGGCACAGTCTCGATCTCGGAGTCAGGCGCATGTCCGTGACGGACATAGACCATAAACTCTTTATCCGGAGCGGGTGACTGCACTGCGGCACCGTCAGCCGTGGTCGAGGTACGCATGTGACGGTGAGAGTCGGGTGCGTCGGTGCGCAGATAGCGGTTAAACCACTGAGCCACGCGCAGCTGCCATTCCCAGTTGGGACCGGGACTGCCGTCATCGGGACAGGAGTGATCCCAGGGACCGACATCGCAACGCACAGGCACGTTCAATCCTTCGAACATGCGGACAGTAGCCGAGCGATAGCCGTCCAGCATGCCGCCGATCAAGTACACGGGGATGTCGATCTGGCTGTAGTCCTCGCGCAGCGATTTGACACGCCAGAACTTGCCGTCCAACTGGTTGTTCAGATAGTTGAACAGCCAGGGTTTGCGGTTAAAGCGCTGGGCGAAATAGTCTTCATCGAGCTTGTATTCGGGTGTCTTGGGCAGACCGAGCTCGTGGTTGATGAAGAGGTGATAGCTGTCCAGGTGCAGGTTGCCGTCGATGAAATGCACGTCGTCGTGGAAGAGATCGTCGGAGGCGTGCACCGCATGAATGGCTTTGAGAGCGGGAGGGCGGCGCATGGCCATTTGCAGCGAGTTGAAACCGCTCCAGGAAGTACCGAACATGCCGACATTGCCGTTAGCGGCGGGGTCTGCTGCCAGTTGCTCGATGATTGTGGTGCAGTCGACCATTTCCTGGTCGGAGTACTCGCGCTCGGGGATGAAGCCCTCTGAAGCACCGGTGCCGCGGATATCGACCTTTACGGCGATGAAGCCGAGCTGGGCGAAGTAGCTGAAGCACTGGTGATCAACAACATAGAAAGTATCGTCTTTGCGATAAGGAAGATATTCCAGCAAGGTCGGGAAAACTTCTCCGCGACGCTTTGCCTTGGGAATGTACAGAGAAGCGGCCAGACGCACACCGTCGGGCATGGTCAACCAGCGCTTCTCGATAGAAAATTTGTAGAGCTTGCGGCCCTTCATAGGGCGCGGGCTCTTGATATCTGTCTTCATAACAATCAACCTCAGAGGTTGTTTGGTTACTACTGGAATCGCGCGGCCAGCATCATGCGCGATACCATTAGTTGCCAAGTGTATTTAGTTTGCTTTGAACTTTGCCTGGGACGGGAAGTGCTTTCGCCAAAACCGATGCCTGGACTGCTCCGCACCACAAAAGTTTGCGGTCGAAGAGAGAGCTGGTGAATCAGGAAGGTCTTGAGGGGGGTTTTGGCGGGCGTGTACAAAGCAGGGGGAATATAGGGACGGCTGCAACCTACGGGATAGTAAATAAACGCTTCAAGAAGAAACTATTGATACTAAGTATCAACTAATTTTCTATGAGCTTTATGGTTAGTGCAGCTACTTAAGTCTATTAAGCAACTCAATTAAGCCCTGATGAACAGCCAGATGCCAAGAGACAGGATGGTGAAAGAGACAATTTGGCGGAAAGTTTTTTCCGGTAATTGGCCCAGAACCGGCTTGCCCAGCCATGTGCCGACAAGAACGCCGGCGCAGGCGATTAGGATAGGCAGAGAGAGCGGCACAAGATCAGCGCTGCGCCAGGCGAGATAAACCGGCATGCGCGCCAGATCTACAATCAATCCCACCGCCGTCGCCGCAGCGACAAATTCGTGCCGCGGCAGATCAAAAGACATCAGAGCGGCCGCCCTGATACCACCCTGATTGCCCACCAATCCGCCAAATAAACCGGAGAGAAGACCGGCCAGCCAACTCAATTTCGCCGGTATTTTCAATTTCTCTGACAGAGACAACATACCGGAGCCGCCGGCGAAAACCAGAAGTGTGGCCAGGATTTTTATGAGCAACGGACTGCCGGCGATATTATGCAACAGGGCTCCACTAATGCCTCCCAGCGCGCTCCAGATGCCAAAACTGAGAAGAATCTCGCGACGCAGGTGGCGGCGCAAAAGAAAAAATCGTACCGCGGTAGCCAGAAAATGAGGGATGGAAACAGCTGCCACCGCCAGCTGCAAATCCATGCGCAGAGCCAGAAGTGGCGTCAGAAGACTGCCTATGCCGAAGCCCGACAACGAGGCGATACCGCCGGCCAGCGCTGCCACCACAAACAATACCAGATACTCAACAATCAAAGTCTGTTTCTATAACCTTCTAAACGGCTGCGCACCAGGAATAATGTCAGGCTAGCACAAGTTTTAGTCCGGGGAAATTGCGCAGAAATTTGCAAAGCATTGACTATACTGCTTCTGATAGTAAGTATGCGGAAAAGGGAAAGAACGAGATCAGAGCTCATTGAAGAGCTCCGCATCCCGCCTTTCCCCCAACTGTTCTCAGTTGTATCGCCGCATCAGACCTTCAGACGACGCTGGGCGTCGTTGATGTTCTCGATCATCGAGATGTAGCGATCGGCCTTGTAGTGGTCGCCGGCCTGGTCGGCAAACGCCGCCAGATTGACGAGCACGGGCACCATGCGCACATCGAGCGGACCACCGTCACGGACCAGCAACGACAGAGCCAGGCTCATGTTGTCGGCGGGATCCGAGTAGGGCTTGCCGTCGTCGTCGTCGTTGGACTCGAGCAAGTCCTTGACGTGGTAGACCTCGCCCAGACGGACAAGGATCGGCACCTGCTGCACGGAGTCGCCACCGAAAGCTTCACGGGCGGCTTCCAGAGCGGCCTCGTAATGCTCGACGGCACCTTCGTAGTCGTACTCGCTGCGAGCGACGTCGCCGTCGGCGCAGCTCTTATCGACCTCGGCGTTGCCGGTCTTGAGCTCCGACCGCATGGCGGCGTGAGCTTCCTGGACCGACTTGGGCGAGGTGGTGATGCGCTGCGGCGTGCCGGGCGCGAGATTCTCGGCCTGGGCCTGGAGTTCGGCGTCACGCTTGGCGTTTTCGTACAGACGCTCGATGTTCTGGCGGCGGCGAATCAGGCCATCGGCCTCACTCACTTTGCCGACCAGGAGATAGAACGAAACCACCTTGTCGATCACCGGCAGAACCTTCGGATGGAAGACACCCGAGCAGTGCTGGTAGAGCGAAAGGGCACGAAGATAGTTGTTGCAGTTGGGCTCGTACTCCTGCTCGTCCGCGCTGTCGTTGTTGTCGCGGGCGTAGTAGGCGTCTTCGTTCTTGATCAGGAGATCGGCGAAGGCGATCGATTCACGGCCGGATTCGGCTGTGAGAGCCTCGATGGCGGCGTCGTACGACTCGATTGCGTCGTCGTAGTTGCCCTGACGCTTGTGCTCGTCGCCTTCGGCGGTGAGCTGAGCGGCAGTTTGCTCCGCTTCCTCGGGCTCGGCTTCCGCAGAATCGGCTTGATCCGCGGGAGGAGCTTCGATGCGCACGCGGGTATCCGGCACCGGGATGGTACCGCCGCTGGTGGAAGTCGGCTGGGCGTCGCCTTCCGCGCTGATGGCACTGCGAAGGGCAGTGCTGGTGTTGGCGCTGGAGCGCTGGGTAGAACTGGCTGCCGCCTTCTTGGCTGAGTTGCGGCGCACGAGAATGACAGCGACGACTACGATGGCCGTCACTGCTAGAAGGATGTAAACGATGCCGGGCATAGAATACCTCTCTTAAATTCAGGGTTCAGGTTGACTCCGTCACTGAGGTGACGGCGTTGGTGATTAAAGACAAAAAAGAACAGGGGCGTCCGGCGGCGAACAGCGAAATTGCTGTTGCCACCGGAGCCCCCGCTCCCAAAGGTTTATTTCAACCTTTCAGCAGACACCTGCGTGCCCGCTGTTGCCTTACTTCTTGTCGGTCGTGGCCGGGGCGGAAGTGGTCGTGTCGCCCGCGGGCTTCACGCTCTTTTCGCCGGCGTCACGCCCGCGCTGCACCATGTCGGCCAGCAACAGGTTGACGAGGCCGCCACCGTTGCCGTTGCCGTCGCTGCCACCGGCAACAACGTCCGGGGTGATCTTGATGCCGTTCTCGGCGAGCAGCTTCACCACCTCGATCGAGGTGATGCCGGCGGGCGTCAGAGCCTCACCCTGCTTGCGGTACGCTTCGGCGGTCGCGTTACCCTTGGACTCGATGACAGCCGCTTCGGAATCACCGATCAGCTTCACCTTGCCCGCGGTCGCTTCCGCTTCGATGCGGGTCTGAGCGGCCGTACCCTTGGCGCGCTCTTCCATCTGCGACGCTTCCGACTTGGCGATGCGGATGCCCGCTTCCGCCTTGATGATGGCCGGCTGCTGGTCAGCCTGCGCCTTCGTCTCTTCGTAGGCGATGCGCTTCTGCTCAGCGGCCTTCTGCGCGTCGTACATCGACTCGCGCTGCTGGGCCAGGTTCTTCTCCTGCGTGGTGTGCATCAGCTCCTTCGGCAGGACGATGTTGCAGATCATCACCGAGACGATCTGAACCTTGTACTGCGTCAGGTCCTTGCGAACCGCGTTCTCGGCTTCGGTCTGTTCGACCGCACGCTCGGACTGGTAGTTGATGGCCGGCGACTTGGAGACCTGCGCACGGAAGATACCGTCGATCTGCGGATGCAGAACGTTCTTCTCGAGTTCAGCCACCGAGCCGAGCTTCTGCACGACGTACGGGGCGTTCTCCGGCAGAATGCGGTACTGGCACCGCACTTCGACCTTCATCTCGAAGCCGTCCTTGGAAACGACCAGGAACGGATCGAAGTCCTTGGCGCTCTGGTTCTCGGACCACTCGATCGAACGAGTCGTCGTCGGCACCGTGATCACGGTGAAGCAGAGCGGGTTGATGTTGTACTTACCGGGGGCAAGCACGGTCTTCTGGATACCGCGGTAGCCGTCCGGCACCACGTGACGGGCGCGAACGCCGTCGTCCAGCTTCTTGTCGTCCGGGTCGTTGCCGCCGCCGACATGCGAATCGGCAGACGCCGGCGCATTCTCGGCGATCTCGGACGGATCCTTGCCGATGTTCGAGATCAGCACGCCGACTTCACCCTGCTGGATGATGGTCTGCGGCTTCATCGAAACGCTGAAGAGGTAGGGGTTGATGTAGTAATCACCAGGGCGCAGAACGCTCTCCTGGGGACCACGCTTGCCCTGCGCATCGAGGAAGGCCTGGCCGTCCTGATACGACTGGTGCAGACCCATGTCGGGCGTGGAAGCCACGACGTCGTCCTTGGCCATCGGTTGACCCGACTTGGCTTCGACGATACCGATCTCATTCTCCTTGACGCGCACAGCCGGCTTCAGCTGGATATTGAACATATCCGCGAAGATGTTGTACGTACCGGGACGCAGATGGTCGACCTGCGGACCCTTCTGGCCACCCTTCTGAAGGAAGATTTCCGCCTTCTGGAAGTTGTCGTGACCTTCGACGCGCTTGCCGAGCAGCTGGCCGTCGCTGAGGGACGTACCGTCGGCGGCGGTGACAACACCGATCTGGCCTTCCGGCACGACGGTCTTGGCGATCTTTTCCACCTTGAAGATGTGCGGGTGGATCTTGTACGTACCGTTGGTGAGGAAGCGCAGCTGCTTACCGCGGATACCGCCCTGCGTCAGGAAGCCCACCGGGTCCTGGAAGTTGGCATGGGCTTCGCCCGCCTTGTCTTCCGCGTAAACGCGGCCGGAAGGCATGGACTCACCGTCCGTCGCCGTCACAACACCGAGTTCACCCGAGCCGATCGTGAGGAAGCTTTCCTTGCCGATGACGCGAACGAACGGATAGAAGATGAAGTGAAGACCCGGCTCCAGATACTTGGCCTGGATACCGACTTCACCGTTGGTGGCAAACGCACGTCCGGCCGGCAGCTTGCCGCCCTTGAATCGACGTTCGACGATGGCGATCTGCGTCGGACCGACGTTGACGAGAACACGCGTGAGAACAAATCCCAGCGCAACGAGACCCACGAGTGATCCGATGATCACAGGCAGGTTGGAAAGAATTGATTCGAGCATTTTGGATACCTTATCTCTGGTTGAGAAGTTTGATGGCATGCTGGAGTTGGGGTCCGCAACAACCGCCAAGTAAGCACGCTAAGACCGTTCACTTCCTTGTGTAAGCAAGCAGAGAGGGGCCTATCACCGGTTAGCGCAATCGCACGAAAAACAGGGGCTTGTCCTGCACCTCGGAAAGAGATGGAAGGAAAGAGCTGTAATGGCGGCTAATTGGTGGTGAAAAGGACTCTTTGTTTGATTGCGGAGAAGAAGTAAGTGCTCATGAAGACTACGAACTCCGAGCCAGGCGGCGCTTGATTTCCCCTATAGATGTAAAGGAGTTTTTGCTAATCGGCTCTTTTCCGGCGGCAAAAAAGGTGGCGCAGCGCCAATAGTCGGCCCATCGACCCTTTTGCTAAAGCGTCCAAACAGCCTGATTTTGGCCGACTTGTCAAGAGCGCGGCGGGTTCGCTTATAAGGAATTGCCAAGAAATTGTATATACGCACCCTGAACTAATACTTAGGGTTTCCAAGGGTAGCGCAACTTACGCGAACAGTCCAAGATCCTCTTGACAAGTACCTTAGCGACGCAGCCTGTATCCCACCCGCGGGATGTTTTCGATAACCGACTCAGTTTCACTTTCGGAGGTATCGAGCTTTTTGCGGATACGTTTTATGGCAGTACGGAGTGCTTCCAGACTGGCTTCGGAATCGGATTGCCAGACACGAGCAAGGAGAGTATCGGCGCTGAATACTTCGTCCGGATGGCGCATGAAAAACTCCAACAGGGCAAAGTCGCGCGGCAGCAAATGCACTTCCACACCGCCTTTTGTCACCCTGTATTTGCCGGCATCAAGACCGATGTCTTTTACTTGCAAAATATTGGATGTAGTCGGCGCCGGACGACGCAAAAGAGCGCGAATGCGCGCCGCCAGCTCTTTGATGCTGAAAGGCTTGGCGATGTAATCGTCGGCACCGGAGTCCAGTCCCGCTTCTTTTTCGGAAATAGAACCCTTGCCGGTGAGCATGATAACCGGCGTATTGCCGCCGTCGGCGCGAAACTGACGCAGGATGTCAATGCCCTGCATGCCAGGCAAATCCCAGTCCAGGACCACGATGTCGTACTGAGCCAGGCGCAGCAGATCCATGCCGTGATTGCCGTCGTAGGCCGGTTCGACAAGATGACGCTCAGTGGCCAGCCACTCCATAATCATGGAGGCAAGGTCTTCGTCGTCCTCAACTAGTAGGATTTTGGCCACGGCTGATAATCGTTGATGCTGCGTTGGTAAGTGACTTTGACAATATACCGCTCAGGCCGAGTTTTGCACAGGCATGGGAGGGGGATAAACAATATATGCGTCAGCCAATTTCACTTTCAACACAAGTGCTTATTCTTTTGACGGTGCCCCTGGTCTTTCAACTGGGTCTTCTGGGCTGGCTGGCCACACTGCAACGAGAAGCCGAGCTGCAGAGCGAAAAAGCTCTCCACGCCCAGAGAGTTTCCGAAGCAATCAATATTCTCTCAAAAGACATATACGTCGTCATCACCAGCTTTGCCGATTCGCACACGCTCGATCCCGATAATGATGGTGGCATCAAGTTTTTGAAGCAAGCCAACAAAGTGCGGGCCGGTTACGCACTGGTAGCCGATCTGACTAAGGGGAACGCCGAACAATCGGCCGTGGTGGCACGGGCGCGAGCGGCCGGAGAGACAGCCCTGGCCCAGGTCCTCAACGCCGAAACCTTCATCAAGAGCGGCGGTGAGTTAGTGCGGGACGAACGCAAAAAGTTCTGGCACAAAATGCGCGAATATATACGCGTGGTAATTTCGGACGAACTCCTTGCCATAGGCCGTTCCGAAGCCGAAATATACAATCACAACCCGGAAAAACAAGCCCAGTATCGTCAGAAAATTCAACAAGCGCTGCTTCTGGGTGGCGGCACAAACGTACTGTTGGCGCTGAGTCTGGCCATATACCTGACCAAGAGCATTACCGGCAGATTGAAATTGCTCGGTGACAACGCTTATCGCCTGGCCAGCGGTCGCCCGCTCAATCCCACCCTGAGCGGCAGAGACGAGATTGCCGCCGTTGATCAGGCCTTTCACAAAATGGCCGATGAGTTAAAAGAAGCGTCGCGGAAACAGGGCGCTATCATCGATAATGCCCAGGATTTGATCTGCTCGCTCGACAAATCCGGTACGTTCCTGGAAGTAAATCCGGCCTGCCATGACATTCTCGCCTACGACAGTGAGGACCTGGTGGGCAGACATTTGATCGAGCTAGTGCCCCAGGAAGAACGCAAAAAAGCCCTGGATTTCATGGACAATTTGCGTTCGGGAGTCAATCTCAGACCACTGGAAATTATCCTGATCAGAAACGACGACAAGGCCATAGACGCGCTCTGGTCGGCGCACTGGTCGGAAGTGGAAGAAACATTTTTTTGTGTCCTGCACGACATAACCGATCGCCGGCAGGCTGAACGCATGAAGCAAGAAGTAGTAGCCATGGTCACCCACGACCTGCGCACTCCGCTCACAACCATTCAAAATTTTCTCGAATTTCTCCAGGACGGCTTCTACGGCACGGTCAACGATCGTGGGGCAAAATATCTCTTCCTGGCCCAGCGCAACGGTGAGCGCATGCTCAGCTTGATCAACGATTTGCTCGACATCGAAAAAATCAAATCAGGCATGATGGAGCTGGAGCGAGGCCCAGTTTCTCTGGCCGATAGTCTCAATCTCTGCCGTGAGCTTCAGACCAGTTACGCAGACCAGATGGGCGTCAAGCTCGATATCCGAAGCACCGTTCTGACGGCCGACGCCGACGAGGATCGCCTGGCGCGAGTGCTATCAAATCTGGTATCAAACGCCATCAAGTTTTCACCCAGGGGCGGTGTGGTAACGGTCTGGGCCGAGCGCGAAGACGACATGGTAGAAATCACGGTGCAGGACCAGGGGCCGGGTGTGCCGGCCAACATGCTGGAGTCGGTCTTTGATCGCTTCCAGCAGGTGCGCGATCAAAGCGCCAAAACCAAGGGCGGCTCCGGGCTGGGACTGGCGATTTGCAAAGCAATAGTGGAACTGCACGGCGGCAAAATTTGGTTGCGCAGTGAGGAAGGCAAAGGCAGTGCCTTTACATTTTCGCTTCCCCTCAAGCAGGGCGTCAGGCCAGGGGCAGAGAAAAGCTAAACTGACTGCCCTTGCCGACAGTGCTTTCCACCCAGATCTTGCCCCCATGCAACTCCACCAGAGCCTTACAGATAGTCAGGCCCAAACCGGTGCCCGCCACCTGTTTGCCCGGATCCTGCACTTGTTTGAAGCGTTCAAAAACCAGGTCCATCTTAGCCGGCGAAATGCCCGGTCCATTGTCTGCAACCGTAATTATTGCCTGGCCGTTCTTTTCTACGCCTTTGAGCGTCACACGGCCGCCATTGGGAGAATATTTAACGGCATTGGAAAGCAAATTGCTCAGCACCTGCTCCAGCCGCAGAGCATCACCTTTTACATAAAGAGCCGGCAGATCGGTGACGATTAAAACATTGCCTCTCTGGGTTAAACCACCGACACTTTCGATGGCGGTGGCAGCCAATTGCTCCAGTGAACAGCGCTCCAAATGCAGCTCCATTTTATGGGCTTCCAGACGGTCATGGTCGAGTAGATCCCCGGTCAGCTGCAAAAGCCGCTCACAGCCCCTCTCACCGCGCTCTAAAAGGCTCTTACCTTCCTGATCAAGATTGCCGAACTTGCCGGATTTCAACAAAGCAAAGGTGACATGCAATGTTGAAAGCGGTGAGCGCAGGTCGTGATTGACCATAACCATCAGGTCTTGCTTCAATCGCTCGGCCAGAATGCGCTCGGTAATATCATGGATAACACAGTAGAGAAGCGCCTCTTCGGAGGACCAGTAAGCCGACCAGAGGGTATCGATCGGTCGACCGGAAAAATGTTTCAT
>Ga0070665_100006780_pt1 | contig 11641 bp, 15 predicted proteins | sample KBSS13metaG_FD_65862 | JGI IMG/M metagenome (GOLD analysis project Ga0070665, IMG submission 65862) | Switchgrass rhizosphere microbial communities from Kellogg Biological Station, Michigan, USA - KBS S1-3 metaG | ecosystem: Host-associated > Plants > Roots > Rhizosphere > Soil ...
ACCACCCGCGCGCGGAGGCGCGCAGGCCCCATCGCCCTGGCCCCGCAGGAGGTCTGCGGACCGTGCTTGGACGGCATGACCCCCGGCTCGAAGTCGAACCCGGCTGGCCCCTTGCACGGCCGCCCGGCCGGGCTGTGCCACGGCTCCACGTCCTCGAGGGGGATCCAGCCCGAGCCGCCCTGCTGCCGGGCGTACACCCAGATCCAGGCGTCGCCGGGACCTGCCGGCGGCCGGTCGGGCGGCAGGTCGTCGTGGTCGGGGTTGCGGACCGTCTGACGGCCGAGTCCCTGCCCCGCCCGCAGCTCCACCACCGCGCCCGCGGTCGGATCGCACGCGACGCGGATCGCCGTCGGCCGCGTGGTCCGGTAGGGCCGGTAGCCGATGTTGACCTCGTCGCCCGAGTACAGCCCGTCGATCCCGTGACAGGGCACGGTGTGATTCTCGTCCGATCGGGCGCCCGATGTCATCCGTGCGAGGGACGGCAGATCACCGCCGCGGGGGACGACGCGCGCTGAACGCTGCGGTGCAGTGGTCGCCACCGACACGAGAGGCCCCACATGGCACTGCTCGCCCACGTCATCATCCGCCGTCCGTTCGGTCACTGCGTCGTCCGCGCCGTGCTCCTCCTCGCCGCGTCGCTGCGGCGCCACCTCAGCCGATGACCTCCGCGACCCGCGGCTTGCCTTGCCACGGTTGCGCCCTGAGCACCTCCAGGAACGCGCCGGCGGCCGGCGACCATTCGCTGCGCGTGTAGGCGCAGAGCCTGCGCACGACCGGCCGGCGCAGGCGCCGCACGTGCGCCTGCAGGTCGACCGGGACGAGCGAGATGGGCACGAGCGACACGCCGACGCCCGCCGCCGCGAGCCGCACCGCGGCCTCCACCTGCTGCGTCTCGACCGTCTTGCGTGGCGCGAACCCGGCCCGTCCGCACGCCTCCCCGACGAGCGCCCACAGGCCGTGCTCGGGCGGGAAGAGGATCCAGTCGCGGTCGGCGAGGTCCTCCAGCGGCAGGCGCACCGACGGCGCGAGATGCCACGCCGGATCCCGCGGCCCGACGATCACGACGAACTCCTCCCAGCCGAGGCGCACGACGGGCCCGGTGAGCTCGGACGGCGGCGGGCCGACGGCGATGTCGCCGACGCCGCTGCGCAGCCCGCGCTCGAGCTCGAGCCTGTGCGCGTACTCGTGCAGGCGGATCTCCACGCCCGGATGGCGCTCGTACAGGGTGCGGATCGCGGGCGGCAGGATGCCCACGGCGACCGACCGGACGGTGGCGATCTCGAGCTGCCCGGTGCGCAGGCTCAGCGCCTCGCGCGCAGCACGCTCGGCACGCTGCGCGGCGAGCACCGTCGCCCGCGCCTCGGGTAGGAACGCCTTCCCGGCGGCCGTGAGCCGCATGCCCCGCGGCAGCCGCTCGATGAGCTGGCCGCCGAACTCGGTCTCGAGCGCCTTGATCTGCTGCGAGAGACCCGGCTGGGACACGTGCAGCTCGGCGGCGGCGCGCGTGAACGAGCCCGTGTCCACGACCGCGACCCAGTACTCGAGCTGCCGCAGGTTCATAACCGCAGGTTATCGCTGGGAACGTGACCGGTACTTCGACACCTGACGATCGGCGGGATACGGTCCGTCCGTCCGCAGTGGAGGGGAGACCATGAGGGCCACAGGGTTCAACCACGTCAGCCTGGTCGCGCACGACCTGGAGCGCTCCGTGCGCTTCTACACCGAGATCTTCGGGATGGAGAGGATCGCGACGTACACGTTCGCGTTCCCGGTCCAGTACCTGCGCCTCGGCGATCTGCAGCTGCACCTCTTCGAGCGCGACGCGCCGGCGCCCGCGTACCACCACATCGGCATCGACGTGGACGACTACGAGGAGGCATACCGCCGAGCGCGCGAGCTGGAGATCCTGGAGAAGGAGTCGTTCTTCTCGGACATGTACGAACTGCCCGACGGCAGCGTGCAGATGTACGTGCGCGACCCCGCCGGCAACCTCGTCGAGCTCGACTGGCCGGATGTGTCGACCCTCGACCGCTCGGTCTTCCCCGAGATCAAGAGGCTCGCCGACGACGTGGAGCAGACGCCGGAGGGACTGCGGTCGACCCTGTACCTGACGCGGGCATGAAGCCACCGCCGTTCGCGTACCACGCTCCCACCACGGTCGAGGAGACGCTCGGCCTGCTCGACGGCGACGACGTCCGCGTCCTGGCCGGCGGGCAGAGCCTCGTCCAGCTCCTGAAGTTCCGCCGGATCCGGCCCACTGCGCTCGTCGACATCAACGGCGTCGCAGGACTCGACGCCATCGAGGAGAACGACGGCGTCCTGCGCATCGGTGCGCTGGTCCGACAGCAGCGGCTCGTGGAGGACGAGCAGGTCGCGCGCTACCAGCCGCTGCTGCGCGAGTCGGCGCGCCACGTCGGCTACGCCGAGACGCGCCGGCGCGGCACGGTCGGCGGGTCGATCGCGTTCGGCGCGCCGTGGGCCGAGCTCTCGGCCGCCGCGGTCGCGCTCGACGCGACGATCGAGGTCCGCTCGGGCGGCGGCGACCGGGAGATCCCGGCGAGGGAGTTCTTCCTCGGCCCCAATGAGACTGCCCTCGCCCGCGGCGAGCTCGTCGTCGCCGTGCGCTTCCCGGCCCGGACGGGACGCTCGGGCGCCGCCTGCCACGAGGTGAGCGCGCGGTACCGCGACTACGCGCGCGTCGCCGCAGCCGCGGTCGTCGACCTCGACGCGGACGGCGGCTGCCGGTCGGCGACCGTGGCGATGCTGCGGGTCGCGGATCGGCCCGTCCTCCTCGACTGCACCGACGCGATGCGCGACGGCGGGAACGTCCACGGTCTCCTGGACGGGATCACGCCGCCGGACGACATCGAGGCGAGCAGCGCGTACCGGCGGCGGGTCGCGCCGGTGCTCGCGCAGCGGGCGCTGCGCGACGCGATGGCCCACGCACAGGGGGAGGAGGCGGCATGAGTGACACGCGGGCGGTGCGGATCACGATCAACGGCAGCGTGCACGAGGCGGAGGTCGAGCCCCGGCGGACGCTGGCCGACTTCATCCGCGAGGACGCGGGCCTGAAGGGCACGCATCTCGCCTGCGAGCACGGCTTCTGCGGCAACTGCAACGTCGCCTTCGACGGCGACACGATCCGCTCGTGCCTCATGTTCGCCGTGCAGGCCGACGGCCACGAGATCGAGACCGTCGAGGCGCTGTGCGAGCCCGGGGGTGCGCTCTCCGAGCTGCAACAGGCGTTCACCGACCACGCGGCCGTGCAGTGCGGCTACTGCACGCCGGCGATGCTCCTCACCGCACGCGAGTTCCTGCGCGACCACCCGGGGGAGACCGACGAGGAGACGATCCGAGAGGGCATCTCCAGCGTCGTCTGCCGGTGCACGGGCTACCAGCAGATCGTCGACGCGATCCGGTCGCTCGCATGAGCATCGAACAGCATCCCGCCGCGGCCGAGATCGCCCTGGAGACGCGGCTGAAGGAGGCGGGCGCACGCCGCTCGATCGGCAAGAGCATCAACCGCGTCGAGGACCCGCGGTTCCTGCGCGGCGAAGGCCGCTACCTCGACGACATCGTCCTGCCGCACATGACGCACGCGGCGATCGTGCGCAGCCCGCACGCGCACGCGCGCATCGTGAGCATCGACGCGTCGCGAGCCGAGGCGCTGCCCGGCGTCGTGCGCGTCGTCACCGGCGCGGACGTGACCGAGCACGCGGCACCGCTCCCGTCCTTCGGGGCCGCGGGGATCATCCAGCACATGATCGCGGTGCACAAAGTGCGCCATTACGGCGAGGCCGTCGCGGTCGTCGTCGCCGAGGACCGCTACATCGCAGAGGACGCGTGCGACCTCATCGACGTCGTCTACGAGCCCCTGCCCGCCGTGCTCGACCCGTTCGCGGCGTCGGACGAGGACGCGCCGCTGCTGCACGACGCGCTGGGGACGAACGTCGCCTACGAGCGGACGTTCACCTTCGGCGACGTCGACGGGACGTTCGCGCGCTCCCCGCGCAAGGTGCAGGCGCGGCTGCGCTGGCCGCGGTCCACCGCGATGCCCATGGACACGAACGGCGCGATCGGCGACTACGACCGCGGCACCGGCGTCGTGACGGTGTGGGCGAACTCGATGAACTTCACGTACTTCCAGTGGCTGCTGGCGGCGTGCCTCAAGGTCCCGACCAGCAAGCTCAACGTCGTCCCGGTCGCGGCCGGCGGCAGCTTCGGCTCGAAGTTCTTCATGCACAAGGTCCCGTGCCTGGCGGGGTTCCTGTCCAAGCTCGTCGGGCGGCCCGTGAAGTACGTCGAGGACCGCATCGACCACATCGTCAACAACGACCACGCCGGCTCGGACCGCCACTACGACGCCGAGCTCGCGTTCGACGACGACGGCACGTTCCGGGCGCTGCGCATCCGCGTCGTCGACGACTACGGCGCGTACCTGCAGTTCGGCACCGGGACGCACGGCAACTCGCTCTCGCAGATCGTCGGGCCCTACAGGATCGGCGAGGTCGAGTACTCACTGCAGGCGGTGCTGACGAACAAGAACCAGCAGGGCGCCTACCGCGGCTTCGGCGCCGAGGTGTCCAACTGGGTGCTCGAGCGGCTCGTCGACTTCGCGGCGCGCGACCTCGGGGTCGACCGCGTGGAGCTCCGCCGTCGGAACCTCATCGGCCCGGACGAGTTCCCGTACCGCACGCCCACCGGCAACATCTACGACAGCGGCAACTACCCCGGCGTCGTCGAGAAGGTGCTCGAGGCGTCCGACTACACGGGGTGGGTCGCCGAGCGCGATCGCGCGCGGGCCGAGGGACGCCACATCGGGATCGGCGTCGTCGCCTCGCAGGAGCGCAGCGTGTTCAGCTCCACGGAGTTCTGGTTCTGGTTCGACGAGCCGTCGTTCACGCCGACGTCGAGTCCGGAGAGCGCGAGCCTGCAGATCGATCCGACCGGGCAGATCACCGTGACGCTGCATTCGCAGGCGATGTGGGGCAACAGCCCGGAGACGGTGGTGTCGCAGGTCGTCGCGGAGGAGTTCGACGTCGACCCCGCCTCGGTGCACATCACCTACGCGGACTCACAGCACGCGCTGCCGGGCACCGGGCCCGGCGGGTCGCGCTTCACCGTCATGGTGTCCGGCGCGGTTGCGGGCGCAGCCGGCGAGGTGAAGGACAAGATGCGCCGGATCGTCGCCCACAAGCTCGAGGTCGGCGAGGAGGACCTCGAGTTCCGCGACGGCGGCGTGAACGTCGTGGGGTCGCCCGACCGGGCGATGTCGATCTCGGACATCGCGCTGACGGCCTACATGTTCCACCTCGACCTGCCAGCAGGGATGGAGAGCGGGCTTGCGGCGCAGTCGACCTACGACCACCCGCTCACGACCCTGCCGAACGACGACCGCTCCGACCTCGGGATCTTCTATCCGTTCGTCGGTCACGCGTGGCACATCGCGGTCGTGGAGGTCGACGTCGAGACCGGGAAGGTGAAGTTCCTGCGCTACGCGGCGGTGCACGACGCCGGGACGATCGTCAACCCCAAGACGCTCGACGGCCAGGTCATCGGCGGCACGGTGCAGGGGCTCGGCACGGCGCTGTACGAGGAGTACCTCTACGACGACGAGGGCCGGGTGCGCAACGAGACGTTCGAGTACTACCACCTGCCCTCCTCGATGGACGCGCCCTCGATCACCGTCGGGCATCAGGAGACGCCGTCGCCGTACACCGCCTACGGGATCAAGGGCGCAGGCGAGGGCGGGCGGATGCTGACCCCGGCGATCATGAGCGCCGCCATCGAGGACGCGCTCTCGGACCACGCCGTCCGGATCACGTCGCTGCCGATCTCGGCGGAGCAGATCGTGGCCTGGGCGGCGGGGGAGGGCGATCAGCCCCGGTAGAGCTGCACCCGCTCGACCGCCGCGGACGCGATCTGGGCGAGGTGGATCAGCGCGGCCGCGTCCTCGCCGGTGAACGGGCCGGTGGCCTTGTCGAAGACCTGGACGGCGCCCATCGGCATGCCGTCGAGCGCGGTGAGCGAGGCCGCGAGCCATCCGCGCAGCGGCGTCTCCCCGACCGGGGACCGGAAGGGCGGCAGCTCGGCGAGGTTCTCGCCGGACGCGCGGGCCGTACCGCCGCCGTAGCGCAGCAGCTCGTCGATGGCGGGCAGGTCCAGCCAGCGGACGAACGCCCTCCAGCGGATGTCGTCCTCGGCGTGCGACGCGGCGCGCGGACCGTCTGCGACCGTCACGACGCAGCAGTCCGCGTCGAGCAGCTCGCGCGCCTGCTCGGCGACGAGCTGGAGCATCTCCTGCAGCGCATCGGTGGGATCGCGTGCCAGCGACGCGTCCGCGAGGAACGTGGACAGCTGCCGCGACAGCTCGGTCCGGCGGCGGCCCTGGGTCGCGGTCTGCTGCGCCTCGGCGAACCCGCGCTGGACCATCTCGTACGTCGAGAGCCCCTCCAGGTAGAAGTCACCCGCTGCACGGGCGACCCGCTCGACGTCGGTCGCGTCCACCGCGCGCGCGAGCGCGGGCACGAGCGCCTCCTGGTGGGCGACCGCCAGGTCGAGGACGCTGAGCTGCCGGCCGACGGCGTCGCGGGCAAGCTCGTACGCCGCGAGCAGGGAGGCCTCACCGGGGTCGCGCAGATGGTCGTCGAGCGCGGAGGCGTACGACGCGCGAAAGGCCTCGAAGACGGCGGTCACGACCGGTCTCCCAGATAGCGGACCGCGACGACGAGCGCGTCGTCGGGGCGCTGCCCGTGGTCGGCGAGGATCCGTTCGCTGATGTCCTGGGTGGAGCCCGACGTGTCGAGCGCGTCTGCGAAGGCGGCGTCGATCCCGTCGGTCGCGAGGACGAGGACGTCGCCGGGCGTAACTGGAAGCGTCGCGGTCATCACGTCGGGGAGGTGATGCCCGGGGATGCCGGCGGCGAGCGGGAGCGAGCCTTTCGGACGGCGCGACGACGGGTCCCCGCTGAGCACGCGGCCCTCGACGCTGCCCACGCCGAGCCAGGTCAACCCGCCGCCGGTGGCGGAGAGGAACGCCAGGCTGATCGCCGCGCCTCGCGTGCCGCGCAGGCCGACGTGGCACGCCTGCAGGAGGGTGACGAGATCGGGCGTCGGGCTCGCCCGCACGACGTCGGCCGCGGTGAGCGCAGCGCTCGCGGCCTCCTCGCCGTGCCCGAGCCCGTCGATCGCCACGACCAGCGCGCCCTCCGCGACGAGGCTGACGACCGCGCGGTCCCCGCTCGTCCGCTCGCCGGGCCGGTCCCTGGCGGCGATGCCCCATTCAACGGGTCTGGTCACGGCGGCGTCGCTCCTCCCGCAGCAGGGCCAGCTCGTCGCGGTATCGCCACTTGCGCATGGTGACGACGGTGCCGTGCTCGGCGTCCGACGTCAGGTCGAACTCGTCCATGAGCCGGCGGGCCCCGGGCATGCCCAGGCCGAGGCCGCCTCGGCCGCTGACATCGTCGCGCAGCGCTGCCTCGACGTCGCGGATGCCGGGTCCGCGATCGATGGCGATCACGGTCAGCCCGTAGCGGTCGGCGTCCTCGAAGGGCTGCAGCACGATCTCGCCGCGCCCGACGTGCACGACGATGTTGCGCGCGATCTCGGAGATCGCCGTCGCGATCAGCGTCGGATCGGGCCGGGGGAACCCGAGCCGCTCGGCCATCGCCCGGCCCTCGGCGCGCGCGGTCACGAGATCGGCGTCGGACTCGATGGCGACGCGCACCTCATCGCCCATCCAGCGCGTCTCCCTGCGTGCGGCGGAGGAGGATGGCCTTGGCGGCCTCCAGGTCGAGCGCAGCCCGGAGGGGCTCGAGGTTCAGCCGGAACTGCACCATCGCGATCGCGACGTCGGGCTGGATGCCGATGATCACGGTCTCGGCGCCGCGCAACCTGGCGGTCAGCACGATCGCGCGCAGCGCACGTGCCACGAAGGAGTCGATCACGTCGAGCGCGGCGACGTCGATGACGATCCCCTGGATCCGGTGGTCTCCGACCATCCGGGTGAGGTCGTCGCGAAGCGCGATCACCTCGCTGTCGGACAGGTCCGACTCGATCGAGGCGATGAGGAGGTCGCCCTCGCGGAGGATCGCGACCGCCATCGGACCGCGCGTCAGCTACCGGCGTCGCGTGCGGCGTCTGCCTCGTCGGGACTGCGGTAGCCGGCCAGGCGCTCGGCCTCCTCGAGGCCACCCTGGAGGTCGCCGACGGTCTGCATCATCCCCAGGTCGACCCCGAGATCCACGAGGGTCTGCGCGATCTCCGGCGACAGGCCGGTGAGGATGGTGCTGGCACCCATGAGCCGCGACGCCTCGACGGTCTGCACGAGGTGGTTGGCGACGGTCCGGTCGATGGTGGCCACGCCCGTGATGTCGATCACGACGACGGTCGCGCGCTTGTCGCGGATCGCCCCGAGCAGCTGCTCCGTGAGCTGGCGGGCGCGCGCGGAGTCCAGGACCCCGATGATGGGCAGGATCAGCAGGCGTTCGCGGAGCTGCAGCACCGGCGTCGAGAGCTCCCGCATCGCCTCCTGCTGCTCCTTGATCACCCGCTCGCGTTCCTCGACGAAGGAGACGCTGACGGTCACCGCGATGCGGTTCGCCGCGGGCTCGTAGGCGTCGAGGATTCGGTTGAGGTGGTCGAGGTCCTCCTGGTACTTCGCGAAGAGCGACCGCGCCAGGACGTCGCGCAGGAGCAGGACGATCCCGAGGACCTCGTCGGTCTCGATGCCGCGCGGGATGATCCGCTCGGACAGCTCGCGGGCGTAGCTCTGGAGGGTCTCGATGCTGCCGGTCTCGAGAGCGTCGACGTAGTTGTCGAGGACCTCGGTCGCCTCGGAGAAGATCTCCTCGTCGGACATGACCTTGAGGAGCTCCGCCTCGCTGATGCGTTGCGCCCACTGCTCGCGCAGCTCCGTGCGGTGCTCGCGGAGGTACGCGACGAGCTCCTCGAGCAACTCGCTGTCGCCGTGGTCCTGTTCCATGAGGTGGTCCTCCGATCGGGCGGCGATGTCGTTGTCGGTCATGCGGGGCGCGGACCTCGGGCGCGGGCTCCGTCGAGGAAGAGGCCGGTGATCATGGTTGTCATGTCCTCCCTGCCCAGGGAGGGGGCCGACGTGAACACGCCGACGATCAGCCCGAGCAACGACTCGGTCAGCCGGGCACTCGGGATGTCCGCGCGCACATCGCCGTCGGCCTGCCCGCGCTCGAACAGCTCGCGCAGCGGCCGCAGGACGGCGCGCTCGAAGCGCTCCAGGTCCGACGTCGGGTGCCGGCGCACGAGCACGACGAAGGGATCGCCGGCGTCCAGGAGCGCGCGGATGGCACGGGGGATGCCCTCCTCGGCCGGGACCGCGTCGATCCTCGCCGATGTCAGTCGCTCCTCGACATCGCGCACCGCGGACTGCGCGAGCTCGTCGAGCAGCGTCTCGCGGTTGGGGAAGTAGCGATAGACGGTCGCGCGGGCGACGCCGGCGGCCGCCGCCACGTCGTTCATGTTCGCCTGATCGCCCTGCAGGGCGAAGACGTACGCCGCGCCGTCGAGGATCGCCGCGGTGACGCGCTGTTGCAACGGCTGGCGTGCAGGTGTGTTTGGTGACATCGCCGTCGCGGTAAGAGTCTAGGCACTCTCGAAATGAGATGCTGATGTCTCACATAGATCGTACGTGTCCTAACGAATGGGGGGGACCGATGACATTGTCGGAGCGGGCCCGATCGGGTCTGCGAGATATGCCGTCCAACGCTGCATGGCTGCTGTCCAAGGCGCTCAAGCCGGCCGAGGCGGTCGGCGACGCGGCTGGCTCCGCGACAGCCGACGTGCGCGACCGCGGCCGCCAGGCCACCGCGGCGGTGCTGGACGCGACGCCCGTCGGGGGCGACTCCGTCGAGGTGCGCATGCGCCGGGCCCGCGACGCCGCCGAGCGCGCCAAGGAGGCCGAGGAGCGCGCCCTCGAGGCTGCGCAGGAGTCCAAGGAGCGGTCCGAACGTGCCCGCCAGGTCGGCGAGCGCGGGCGCGCGCGGATCGCGGAGACCGAGCGCGAGGATGCGCGCCGGGTCAAGCAGCGCGTCGCCGAGGCGCAGAAGGCGGCCGACGAGGCCGTCCGCCGCGAGCGCCAGGAGGCGCAGGACGACGCCGACGAGCACCAGCAGGCCGTGCGCTCGGAGGTCGACGACGAGCTCGAGGACGCCGAGCACGAGGCGGAGGTCGCCCAGGCGCGGGCGCAGGAGCTCGTCGCAGAGGCGACGGAACGCCTCGCCGAGGCGCGGCGACTGGCCGAGGAGGCGCAGTCCGCCGCACAGGCCGCCGCCGAGGAGGCGCACCGCCAGGCGCAGGAGCTCGCCGACGAGGCCGAGCAGCAGGCAGGCGAGGCCGACGCGCGCATGGAGGCCGCCGAGCGGCTGCGCGAGGAGGCGGAGTCGACCGCCAAGGAGACCGCCCGCGAGCTCGCGAGCGCGCCGGCCAACGGCAGCCTCGAGTCCTACACCAAGCCCGACCTCGTCGAGCTCGCCGAGAGCATCGGCATCGAGGGCCGGACGACCATGACCAAGGCCGAGCTCGTCGACGCGATCGAGAAGTCGTCGCGCGCGAAGCGATAGGGGGACGATTCATGCCACTCGGGAGGAAGAGCACGGCCCAGCGCCTGCTCGACACGCTGGACCAGTCGCTGCAGGTGGCCCAGGACGTCAGGCCTGCGCTCGAACACCTCGGCTCGGCCGCGAGCGGGCGGAGCACGGGGCAGAAGATGCTCGACTCGCTGACCCGCTCCGTGACGCCGACCAAGCTGCCGCGGATCGGGTCGACCAAGGCGCGCAAGGCCGGGCTGATCGCGGCCGGCAGCGTCGCCGGGCTGACCGCGACCAGCGCCGGGATCTCGTCGCTCCGGCGCCGCAGCGAGCGGACGCGCGCGGAGTCGTGACCCTCACGAAGGTGGCCATCTTCGCAGTCGGGTACGTCGTCGGCACGAAGGCGGGACATGAGCGCTACGCGCAGATCGTCGACATCGCCGGACGGGCGTCGCAGCGGCTGGAGGAGTACAGCGCGCGTCACGGCGGCCGCGGAGCCGACGGCCGTCGCGACTAGCCGCGGTGGACGCCTCGCCGAGGGCACGCTCGTCGAGGCGTCGGTCGTCGCGCGGGTTCTCGGGATCCGCGTCCTCACGCTCGACGCGGTCGTCCTCCTGACGCCCGCAGCGGCGCCGCAGGCGCCCGCGCCCGCGCGTCCGAGGCCGCTGCCGCCCGTCCGGCGCGGCCTCGCTGCTGCGGTCCGCAGCATCGATGAGGGCGCAGATCTGCTCGCCGAGGCGCGGCGGCTGCGTCAGAGCGGCGGCGCCGCTCCGCCTACCGCGGCAGCACGTCGGCCGCGAGCGTCCGGCGCAGCCGCCGCGCGTGGCCGTTCCTGAAGCGGCCTCGGTTCGGCAGCACCACGAGGTCGCAGCCCAGCCGGGCGACCTCCCTGCGCACCCCCGAGACCACGGAGCCCGAGACGGCGAGGTACCGCGGCTCGGGCTCGCGCGTGCCGAGGAGCGCCCGTGCGTGGGCGAGGTCGGCCTCCGCGGCCGCGTCCAGCGTCCTGTTCCACGCGGCTCGCCGGACCGCGCGCACCGCGGAGCCGTCCGTGCGGCGGTCGTGGGGAACCGCGGCGAT
>Ga0070665_100006781_pt1 | contig 11640 bp, 16 predicted proteins | sample KBSS13metaG_FD_65862 | JGI IMG/M metagenome (GOLD analysis project Ga0070665, IMG submission 65862) | Switchgrass rhizosphere microbial communities from Kellogg Biological Station, Michigan, USA - KBS S1-3 metaG | ecosystem: Host-associated > Plants > Roots > Rhizosphere > Soil ...
ACGCCGTCTTATAAATGCGTTCCGGTTCGCGTGACGGGCTCTCGAAGCACGCCGTAAAGGAATGCGCCGGACCACGACAGGAGCAGCAGGCCATTCAGCGATTCGACGCTGGCGATGAGCCGGAGCGCACCGATGGGCACGAGGTCTCCGTAGCCAAGCGTCGAATAGGTCTCGGCCGCGAAGTAGAAGAAATCGAGCGCCGCCCGACCCAGCGTGCCGCTCAATCCGCCCAGCGACAGCACGTTTGCCCCGAAGGCGTACGCCCCGGCATACAGTGCGACTTCAGCGAGATGTGCGCCGACGAGTGCGGCGAGAATGAGGACAGTCCAGCGCCGCGAGATGCGATGTCCGTTTGAGACGCGCCCGAGAAAACGCAGCGCTTCGTAGTGGAAAGCCGTCGTGCTCACGAGCATCAGCAGCGACAATGAGGCTGCTTCGACGATCTCGAAATCGATAGAGGCCCAGGTCTGTGCCATCGGGAGTGCGCATTCGCGGCCGCCGCGGCAGTCGGTCGGACTGCCGCAGCACCGGGATCAGCCCTGCGTGGCGCGCGCCCGCGCGATGAGCGCGTCGACCTGCGGCTGCGCGCCTTTCACGGCTTCGTGGACGCAATCGCCATCGTCTTCGTTGAACGGATCGGCCATCTCGCAGGCCTTGCGTGCGGCTTCGAGCACGTTGTCCTTGAGGATCGCGACACCCGAGTTGAGCGTCAGTACGTCGAGACGCGTCGTGACACGCGCGCTGACGGAAACAATCTGTATCGGTGCACGGGTCGCGGGATCGTAGGAAATCGTCTTGGTACGCGTGCCGGTAATCGTGACTTCCTGATCGGGTTCGGCTGCCTGAGCGTAATTGCCGAACACGGCCAGCGCGCCGATCAGTAATGCGAGAGCGGAAGCTTTCATAGCGGAATCTCCTGTGGTGGATGACCATGGGGATTCTCGAAGGGCGCGAGTACCCCATTATTTCCGCCAGAGATTCGCGTGTTTCATTTGGAGTAAGGCGTTTCCATGATTGGCGGCCCGCGCGCGGTGTCGCAAGGTCCACGCATGGAAACTTCAGGCTCACACCTATTGGTGGCTGACGAAGATCCGCAGGTTTGCGGGCCGGTGTGCGATTACCTCGGGCGGCATGACTTCCGGGTCACCGCGGTCAACTCGGGTCAGCAGATGCTGGAGATCATCGGTCGCGAGCCGGTCGACCTGCTGCTCCTCGAGCCGCAGCTCGGCGGCGCGGCGGGTATCGCGCTGACCAGCCGCGTCCGTGAGACTTCGAAGCTCCCCATCGTGGTGCTGTCGGGTCTCAATGAGGAGGCCGATCGGGTGATGGGGCTCGAGCTCGGTGCGGACGACTATGTGACCAAGCCCTGCTCGCTGCGCGAGCTGTTGGCTCGCATCAGGGCCGTGCTCCGGCGCTCTCGCATGCAGGCCGTGCCAACTTCCCATGACGAGAGCCTGCGGGCGTATCGGTTCGCGGGCTGGGAGCTGAATGTGAAGTTGCATCGCCTGCTGTGCCCGGCCGGGCAGGCGGTGCGGCTCTCGCGGGGCGAATACAGCCTGCTGTGCGCCTTCCTGTCTTCGCCGCAGCGAATCCTCACTCGCGACCAGCTGCTCGACCTGTCCCGCCTGCACAGCACGGAAGTCTATGATCGGTCGATCGATGTGCAGATCATGCGGCTGCGCCGGAAGATCGAATCGGACCCGACGCACCCCGGCCTCATCCGCACTGAGCGCGGCGCGGGGTATCTGTTCGATTCGGCGGTGAAAACCATCCGCTGAAGTTTTTTTTCCGGGGGGAGGGGGCCGACGGGGGCATTTGGGCCTCTAATCAGGCATGTCCAACCGGTCTCTCCTCCTCGAGTGGCGGCAGCGCTGGAACCGGAGTCTGTTCCAGTTCCTGCGGCGACGGGTGCGCTCCACCGTCGACGTGCAGGATCTCGCGCAGGAGACCTATCTGCGCCTGCTGCGTGCCCGCGACCTGAGCGAGGTGCGCAATCCCCAGGCCTATCTGCTGCAGGTGGCGAGCCACGTCGCGCTCGAATGGTGCGACCGGCAGCCGCGCGGCGATTCGATGGTGGTGCTCGATGAAGACATGCTCGTTGACGGCCAGTTGCCGGAGCTCGAGCTGGATGCGCGGCTGTCCCAGCAGCGCCTCGAACAAACGCTGGCGGCCGTCTCTCCGATGATGCGCGCCGTGCTGCTCCTCCGCCTGCGCGATGAGCGCTCCTACCAGGAAATCGCCGCGGAGCTGCGGCTCACCGACCGGCAGGTCCGGCGGTATCTGGCGCGCGGCTACGAACGCCTGCGTGTGGCAATGGAGGGCTGACATGACACGCGAAAACGAAGACATGACTTCGATTTCCGAGCAGGCAGCCCACTGGTGGGTGGTGTTGCGCGATGAGAACGCGTCCGCCGCCGACAAGCGTGAGTTCGTCGAGTGGGTGTCGCGCGCGCCGGATCGCGTAGAGGCGTGCCTGCGTGTCGCGCGGGTGCATGCGGCGGTTTCGCGCGAGGACGTGCGCTGGCCGCAGACATCGGCGGAAGCGCTCGTGCGCGATGCGCTGGCGACGCCGGACGATTCCGTCGTGCCCCTGCATGCTCGCGTTCATCGGCGGCAAGAAGAAAGCCGGCGTCGCCCCGCCTTGCGGTGGGCGGCCGGGCTCGCCGCTTCGGTCATGATCGCGGCCTGCCTCGCCTGGTGGCTCACGCTCTCGCATCCCGAGCAGTTTCAGACAAAGTTGGGCGAGCAGCGCTCGGTGCTGCTCGCGGATGGGTCGCGCGTCACGCTCAACACGGCATCGAAGATCGAAGTGCGCCTGCAGAACGACCATCGCGTCGTCCAGCTCTTGCAGGGTGAAGCGCTATTCGAAGTCGCGCATGACCCGCAGCGGCCATTCGACGTGCGTACGGGCGATGTGGTGATGCGCGCGGTGGGCACTCACTTCGATGTCGATCGGCGCGCGACGCGCACGATTCTCACGGTGGTCGATGGGCGAGTCGCCGTGATCGCGGCCGGTGCACGCAATGACCATCTTCCCGTGCTCTCCCGGGGTGAGCGCGTGGTCATCGACAGCGCCGGGCCCGGTGCGACTCAGCAGGGCGTCAATCTCACAGAAGCCATTGCCTGGACCCAGCGCCAGCTCGTGTTCCAGCGCCGGCCGCTCGGCGAAGTGGCCGAAGAGTTCAATCGCTACAACGCCGGCCGCATCGAGATTCGCAGCCCCGCGTTGCGTGCGCAGGAAGTGACGGGCACGTTCCGGTCGGATGATGTCGCGTCGTTCGTGGCGGTGCTGGCGGGGATTCCGGGGGTGCAGGTCGCGAGCGACGGCGCCGGCGGCTACTTCGTCACCTCGGACGACCCGGCCAAGCCGTCGCGGTGATCCTCGTGAGCACGCGAAGCCGGGCGGGTCTGGCGGTGGCCCTGGGACTGATGTGGGTGTTCCTGTTCCAGGACAGGGTGCCCGCCGCGGAACCTGCAGCTTATACGCTGCACATCGCGAGCCAGCCGCTCGACAGCGCTCTGCAGGAATTTGCTAGACAAACGGGTGTGCAGATTATTTTCTTCTCGTACCTGACGGACGGGCAACGCGCGCCGGCACTGGACGGGAGCTATTCGGCCGATGCGGCGATGAGGGCGCTGCTCGCCGATTCGAAATTGACCTTCCGGCGGGTCAATGCGAAGACGATCGAGATCAGGCCGGCCCGACGGACTGATCGCAGCCAATGACGGAGGTGTGTCGCCATGTTGAACGACGACAAGATTCAGGTGCTGATCGCTCACGCCAATCCGCTGGTCGCGGCGGGGCTGGACGCGGCGTTCCGCGGGCAACCGGATTTCCGCATCGTCCAGCATCGCCTGGCCGATGACGTGTCGCTGCCCGACGTGGCGACGGTTGCGGTAACGGATTACGACGGCGGCACGCGGTTGCTCGCGGCACGGCGCAGTGGTCGATGCCGGGTGCTGATCCTCACGGACGACGATAGCGAAGTGAGCATTCGTCGTGCCGTAGAGCTCGGCATCGGCGGTTACCTGCCGCTCGCGTCGGGTGTGGACTCGGTGGTGCACGCCGTACGCTGCATACACAACGGCGGCACGGCCATCGCGCCGAACGTCATGACGAAAATGGCGATGAGCCTGCGATCGCGGCCGTTGACCGAGCGCGAAATCGAAGTGCTGGGGCTGATCATGCAAGGCCTGCCGGACAAGGCGATTGCGCGCCGGCTGGAGCGCAGCGTCGGGACGGCGAAGTCGCACGTGAAGGCGATCCTGATGAAGCTCGATGCGTCGAGTCGTGTCGAAGCGGTCGCCGTCGCGCGGCGCAGAGGATTGGTGCCCGAGAAGTCACTGGCGATGCCCGCGTCATGATCCTCATCGTGGGAGGCAATGGAAGCGCGCCATTCGGGCTGCAGCACCTGCTCGCCGCGCATGGGCTGCGTGCTGACGAAGTCGAAACAGCGTGCCGGATTCTGGATCTCACGCATCCGGATGCAGCGGAGTTGCTCGTGAGCGCCGTGCGCACCGCCGTCGGCGCGCGCGAGCGCTTCGAGCGACTGACCGCGCGCGAGCGGGAAGTGCTGTTGCTGATCGTGAGCGGGCTACTGAACAAGCAGGTGGCGTCGAAACTCGGCATCAGCGAAGTCACCGTGGAGATCCATCGCAGTCGCGCGATGCAGAAGATGCAGGCCGCCTCGTTCGCCGACCTGGTCCGCATTACATCCGTAATTTCGGTAACGGGACGGCGGCGTCAGTTGCCGATCCCGCCGCCGAACGCCATGATGGCGACCAGCACGCCAAACAGCCAGGCCATGCCGCCCACCACGATCCAGAGGGGGTTGTGAAGGTCGTCAGGCTCCTCGGGCTCGTCCTTCTTCTCGGTGTTCATCTGCATTCCTCCAGTTCGTCAGTGTGAGTAAGCTTCGGAGGAAGCCGTTTCTGGGTGATTTCGTGAGACGAGGGCGCGCGTTATGAATGAAATCCGTTCAGGCTCTGGCAGGCGACGCCAGGTGTGCGTGCTCGGAAGCGCGGAGCCGGGCTCAGCGGCTTACGACATGGCGGGCGCGGCAGGGGAGCTGCTGGCGCGCTCGGGCATCACGGTAGTCAGCGGATGCGGAAGCCCGGCCACACGGGTGGCGGCGGAGCGTGCGCTGGCGGCGGGTGGGCTCGTCGTCAGCATCGTGCCGTCCGACGACATTGGATTGAAGGACTGGCCCTGCACCGTGCTCATCCCCAGCGGCATGGGCGACGCTCGGAATTTGCTAATGGCCCTCGCGGGCGATGCGTGCGTGATCATCGGCGGACGCGCGGGCACCATCTCCGAAGTGTGTCTCGCGTGGCTGCATCATCGGCCGCTGCTGCCCCTCACTGGATGCGGTGGCTGGTCGGACGGGTTGGAGTGGAATCCGCCGGACGAGCGCAAGAACTCGCCGATCCTGTCGTGGGCCTCCATCGAGGAACTGCAGGAAAATCTGAAAACGCTGCGGCTGATCGAGTAGCGCGCTACTTCTTGCGCAGCGCGGACTCGAAATCGAAGTTCCGATCCGAATCCAGCACCTTCGGCGGCACATACGGCCGCAGAAACACCGTGTGGCAGGCATCGCAGCTCGCGCGCAGCTTGAGGCTCGCGGTCTTCATCGCCGCCTTGCCTTCCGTTTCTGAAAGCTCCGTGGCCGCTTTCGAAGCCGCCGTCGCGAGCGTGTAGAAGTTGTCGAAGTTCTTCCAGATCGGCGGCAGCGCCAGGGTCTCCGGCTGTTGCGCCTTCGGGTCGTAGAGATTCGTCGTCGGCGGGAACAGGTGGGGCAGGGCGAGCAGCATGGCCGAGATGACTTCGCCGTTGTGACGCAGCGTGTCGAGATCGTTGGTATCCCGCACCTGGATCGTATCGATGGGCTCCATCAGCTCTTCGATGTGCTCCATCAATTCCTGTCGCGCGGTGATCACGTCTTTCGGCCGGGTGACTCCCGTCCAACCCTGACCCGTGCCCGGAACGGCCGCGCCGGCCAACGCGGCAGTCGTGGTGAGCAGCGCGCAGGCGGCGATGATTTTTCTCATGAATCGAGTATCGCACCGATACCTTGGTATTGCCCAATACCATCGCTCAATGCGTGCACAACGATGCGTCCGGTCTAATCCCGTACGGGGTAGTGAATCTTTCACCTTCGGGATCAGGAGTTACAGCTATGAATGCAGCCCTGCATACCAGTGGCACCAGCACGATCCGGCCGTTCCAGGTCAACGTGCCCGATAGCGATCTGACCGAGCTGCGGCGGCGAGTCGCTGGCGTTCGGTTGCCGGAGAAGGAAACGGTTTCGGATTTCTCACAGGGTGTGCCGCTGGCCACCGTGCAAAAGCTCGCGCACTACTGGGCGACGGAATACGACTGGCGCAAGGTCGAGGCGCGCCTCAACGCCGTGCCGAATTTCATCACCGAGATCGACGGGCTAGACATCCATTTCATCCATGCGCGCTCGAAACACGAGAATGCGTTGCCGGTCATCATCACGCACGGCTGGCCGGGCTCGGTGGTCGAGCAGCTCAAACTGATCGAGCCGCTGACCAATCCGACCGCGTACGGCGGAACGGCGGGCGACGCCTTCCACGTGGTGATTCCATCGATGGCGGGTTACGGCTTTTCGGGCAAGCCGACCTCGACGGGTTGGGGGCCGGAGCGCATGGCGCGCGCCTGGGACGTGCTGATGAAACGTCTCGGTTACGAGCGCTACGTGGCGCAGGGTGGTGACTGGGGCGCGATCGTGGTCGACCAGATGGGAGTGCAGGCGCCGCCGGGATTGCTCGGCATTCACACCAATATGCCGTGCGTGGTTCCGCCTGAAATCGACGCTGCGGCATTGACTGGCAAGCCGGTGCCGAGTGGTCTTTCGGCAGATGAAGTGCACGCCTATGAAATGCTGAGAGCCTTCTACAAGGACGTGTACTACGCATTCTACATGGGCACGCGTCCGCAGACGCTCACGGGATTGGCCGATTCGCCGGTGGGACTCGCCACCTTCCTGATCGATCACGACCGGCGCAGCCTCGAACTGATCGCGCGTTCCTTCGACGGAGTGCCTGAGGGCCTCACGCGCGACGACGTGCTCGATAACGCCACGTTGTTCTGGCTTACAGACAGCGGCGTTTCGGCCGCGCGACTGTACTGGGAGTACAAGCAGGGATTCTTCACCCCGAAAGGCGTGCAGATTCCCGTCGCGGCGAGCTCCTTCCCGGACGATCTCTTCCAGGTGCCGCGGAGCTGGGCGGAGAAGGCGTATCCGAAGCTCATTCACTTCAACCGGCTGTCCAAGGGCGGGCACTTCGCCGCCTGGGAACAGCCGAAGGCACTGACCGAAGAGCTGCGCACCGGTCTGAGGTCTCTCCGCACATAGATAAGAGTGGATTCTGTCACCTGGCCACTTTACTAGCTCACTAGTAAAGTGGTTAGATCCGACTCGGGCGGATCGGGGGCAGGATTCATGATCGAGCTGAAGGAACTGGGCTTTCGCTACGGCCGGGCGGCAAAACCGCTGTTTCAGGGCCTGGATCTGCAGCTTCCCGCCGGCACCCTCTGCGGGATGCTCGGCGCGAACGGGGCCGGTAAGAGCAGTCTGTTGAGGCTCCTTGCCGGCCTCAGTTTTCCTCAGCAGGGCAGCTGCAGGGTGCTGGGTTTCGTGCCGTCCGAGCGCTCGCCCGCGTTCCTCTCCGATCTGTTTCTGCTGACCGAGGAAATTTTTGTCCCGCCGGTGACCGCGGCGGTCTATGCGCGCCGGTACGCGGGCTTCTATCCTCGTTTCGACCCCGCGACGTACGACAAGCTGCTCGCGGATTTCGAGCTGCCCACCGATCGCAAGCTGTCCGCGTACTCATACGGCCAGAAGAAGAAATTCCTGCTGGCGTTCGGTCTCGCCTCCAATGCGCGCCTCATGATCATGGACGAGCCGACCAACGGGCTCGATCTCCCGGGCAAGAGTCAGTTCCGGCGCGCGCTCATCAGCCACTTCGCGCCGGAGCGCAGTTTCCTGATCTCCACGCATCAGGTGCATGACCTGGAAGGGCTGATCGACTCGGTGATGATCCTCGCCGACGGCAACCTCCTCCTGCACGCCACAATGGATGAGCTGACCACGCGGCTGCAGGTGGAGCTCGAGCCCAGCGCGCCGAACGATGCGCTGTACGTCGAAGAGACGCTCGAAGGCTATCGCGTCGTCCGCGAGAACAGCTCGGGCGTCGAAAGCAGTCTCAACCTGGAGCTGCTGTTCGGGCTTGCAACCTCCGCCACCGCGCGGCTGCAACAGGTGCTTTCCCGATGAACACGTTCGGTGCGTTCCGATTCGCGCGCCTGTTCAGCAACGACGTGCTCCAGCAGTGGCGGAAAGTCTGGATCGCCACTCTGGCGCTCGCGGGAATAGGCCTCATCTGCTACGTCACCAACGTCGATCCTCGCGCCGCCGAGCGCCCGGAAATCTACGCGGTGCTGTTCCCGATCGTGCTGATCGGAGGCGGCCTGGCGCTGACCAGCACGATTTTCGCAGACATGCATCACCCGTTGCAGAGCGCGCAGTACCTCACGCTGCCGTGCTCGACGCCCGAGCGCTTCTTCAGTCGGTATTTGCTCACGGGACCGGGCTATTACCTGTACGTGCTGATCGGCTACGCGATATTCGACGCGGGCGCAGCCCTGATCTCGGATGAGCTCAGAGGCGTGCGAGCCGCCGCCTTCGCGCCGTTCTCGCCGAAGATGTGCGACGTGACGCTGTACTACTTCGGCTTGCATGCGCTGACGTTCGCGGGCGCGATCTACTTCCGCTCTTACGCGCTGATCAAAACGGCGCTCTCCGTCGTGCTGATCTGGCTCGGCTTGCTGTTGGTGTTCGTCGTCGCGCTACGGCTCATCTACTGGGACCGCTTCACCACGCTGTTGCCGGACGAGTCTGTCGCCCAGATTCACTTCCTGACGGTGCCGATGTCGGTGCAGTGGGCTGCAGTGAGCCTGTTCTACTTGTGGGTGCTGTTCATCGCGTACCAGTGCTTGCGCGAGCACGAGGTGCAGCGTGAACTTTAAGCCCAACTACTCGATCTATCTGCAGGTCGCGGATTTCGTCTGCGAGAAAGTGCTCACCGGCCTCTGGCACGACGGCGACAAGCTGCCCGCGGTGAAGGATCTTGCCGTGCTCACATCGGTGAACCCGAACACGGTGATCAAGGCACTGACCTGGCTGCAGGACAACGAGATTCTCAGCACCCAGCGCGGTGTTGGCTATTTCCTGACCGAAGGCGCTGCCTCAAAGACATTGGCGCTCAAGCGGCGCGAGTTCATCGAAGAAGACCTGCCGGATGTGTTCGCCAGCATGCAACTGCTCGGTGTGACGCTGGACGAGCTGGATGTGCTCTTCCAGAACTACAGAAAGCAGGCCGGAAAAGGGAGCCGACGTGAAAAGAAGTGAGCGCCTGATTCGCAACACCGTGCTGGCGATGGCCGGAGCGGTGGTCCTGCTTCTGGGCCTGGGACGTCTATATGCCGACGACGATCGTGAGGACGAAGCGCCACTGCGCGACTTCACGGCCATCGAGGTCGAAGGGGAGTTCAGTCTCGAGGTCGTGCAGGGTGCGGATTACTCGGTCGCGTTCACTCCAGCCGATCGCAGGGATACTCACTTCGATGTACGCGTGCGCGGCAAGACGCTGCGACTGAGCGGTTTCCGGAATCCACCGGGCAGCCTCGTGCAAGTCGCCTTGCCGGAGCTGAAGAGCCTGAACGCGGGCCGGGTGAGAACGCTCTCGGTTTCAGGCTTCAGCGGCGCCCACCTGTCACTGGACGTGGACACGGTTCCACAGGTGATCCTGCGAAATAACAGCGTTCGCGAGTGGCAGATCCGCGCGGACCGGGTCGCCGATCTGCAGATTGATCGCGCCAGCATGCAGGCCGGCAAAGTCGATCTCGCTGGCCGCGTCACACTCACCGTCATCGAGTGAGCCGCGCATGCTGCAACTCTCCGAGGTGTCGAAGAGCTACGCGGGCGGCATTCGCGCGTTGAGCGGCATCGATCTGGAAATCCCGCGGGGCATGTTCGGGCTCCTCGGGCCCAACGGCGCCGGCAAGTCGACGCTGATGCGGACCATTGCGACGCTGCAGGCGCCGGACTCGGGCGCCATCTCGTTCGGCGGCATCAACGTGCTGCGCGAGAAAACGGAGCTGCGGAAGGTGCTCGGCTACCTGCCACAGGAGTTTGGTAGCTATCCGCGCGTTTCCGCCCAAACGATGCTGCGGCATTTCGCTGCCCTGAAAGGCCTGCACGGCGCGCATCAACACGCCGCCGTCGAGCAGTTGCTGGTTCGAACGAATCTATGGGACGTGCGGAAGCGCAATGTCGACAGCTTTTCCGGCGGCATGAAACAGCGCTTCGGAATCGCACAGGCGCTGCTCGGCAATCCGAAGCTGCTGATCGTCGATGAGCCGACGGCAGGGCTCGATCCGGCCGAGCGGCGGCGCTTTCAGAACCTGCTCGCGGAGGTCAGCGAGGAGGTGGTCGTGATCCTCTCGACACACATCGTCGACGACGTGGCAGAGCTGTGCCCACGGCTCGCGATCATGGGGCAGGGGCGCATCCTGCAGCAGGGTGAGTCGCAGGCGATGGTCGCAGAGCTGCGCGGAAAGCTGTGGACCACGCTCGTCAGTCGAGACGAAGCAGAGCGCCTGCGTAAGCAACACGCCGTGCTCTCGTGCCGGCTCCGAACCGGGCAAATGGAGGTGCGGGCGATGGCGTCGGAGCGACCGGTCGGCATGACCGCCGCGACGCCCGACCTCGAGGATGTCTACTTCGCGACTCTGCATCAGCACGGCCTGACCGCCAATCTGGAGTAGCCGCGCATGCGCAACTTCATGGACGTGCTGCGGTTCGAGCTGCGGCAGCAGTGCCGCTCGCCGATGTTCGCGGCACTGCTGGTGCTGTTTTTCGCGATCCACCTGCTGACGATCTCGCAGACGGGCATCCATCTCAGCGACAACGAGCTCATCGCGTACAACAGCACTTATCTGATCTTTCAGACGGAGCTGGTGCTAGGGGTCTTTGGCATGTTGCCGGCGCTGGTGTTCGTCGTGAATGCCGCGACTCGCGATTACACGCAGTCGATGGCTGAGCTGGTGTTTACGACGCCGGTCGGACGACTGCCGTTCCTGCTCGGGCGGTTCGCAGGCAGCACGTTTTGCACGTTGATCGTTGGGCTGGCGGGAGTGCTGGGCACGCTCGCCGGGACATTCATGCCCGGGCTCGATCCGGATCGCGTCGCTGCGTTTTCTTTGCAGCCCTATGGGGTCTGTTTCGGCACGCTGGTCGTGCCGAACCTGCTCGTCTTCTGCGCACTCGGTTTTAGCGTCGCCGCACTCACTCGCACGGCCGTGCTGAGTTTCGCCGCCTCGCTGGTGTTGATCGTGCTGGCACTCGTGATCAATACCCAAACCGGCCCCGATGCGCCCGAGTGGCTCTACCTGCTCGACCCCTTCGGCGGATTCGCAGTAGGGCAGGCGATACGCTACTGGTCGGTCTCCGAGCTGAACACGCTACTCCCCGTGACGTTTCTGCCGGAGAACCGGCTGCTTTGGCTAGGCGTGGCTGCGGGCGCGATGGCACTGACGTGCTGGCGTTTCAGGCT
>Ga0070665_100006782_pt1 | contig 11640 bp, 11 predicted proteins | sample KBSS13metaG_FD_65862 | JGI IMG/M metagenome (GOLD analysis project Ga0070665, IMG submission 65862) | Switchgrass rhizosphere microbial communities from Kellogg Biological Station, Michigan, USA - KBS S1-3 metaG | ecosystem: Host-associated > Plants > Roots > Rhizosphere > Soil ...
CTGCTCGTTATGACGCCGTGTCCATCGGCTATCCGGGCCTGGTTTTTCACAACCGGATTGCTGCCGATCCACATAACCTCGGCCCGGATTGGGTGGGCTTTGATTTCGAGCAGGCGTTCGGCAAACCCGTGCGTCTGATCAATGATGCCACCATGCAGGCCATGGGCAGTTATGCAGGCGGCCGGATGTTGTTTCTCGGACTCGGCACGGGGCTGGGCGGGACACTCATTATTGACGGCGTCATCGAACCGATGGAGCTGGGGCACATGCCGTACAAACACGGCAGGACGTATGAGGATTACGTCGGGGAGCGCGGGCGCTTGCGCATGGGCACCAAGAAATGGCGCAAGGTGGTCCGGGCGGTGGTTGATCAGTTGTCGCAGGTGCTCGAGGTTGAATACGTGGTCATTGGCGGCGGCAATGCCAAGCGACTGAAGACGCTCGCGGACAATGAGCGGCTCGGCGATAACGACAACGCGTTTGCCGGTGGCTTGCGATTGTGGGAATCGCAGGGACATCCGCTGAAGATCACGGGCCGCAAAGCGGCGAGCGGGAAAGCGGCGGGCCGCAGGCGCCTTCGCCGGGCGGCCAGTCGGCGAGTCCGCGGGCAATAAGTTCACTTCTGGCGCCACTTTCGGGCGCCTTTGCGCGCCGCGTCTTTGCGGGCCGCGGCGGTCAACGGCTCCGCGACCTCCACGTTGTTACAGTTCAGTAGCCTGTGCTACGAAAACTTTGGCTCGAGTGGAGAGAGTACCCATGAAAAGAACCGCAATGTGCCTGGGAGTCATTGCCGCCGGGTGTCTGAGCACCGCTGCGCTGGCACAGACAGTGCAGCAGGACCAACAGCGCGATGTGAATCAACAGCAGCGCATCGAAAATGGCCTGCAGTCCGGGCAGTTGTCGACACGCGAAGCCGGCCAGCTCGAACATCAACAGCAACACATTGACAAGATGGAAGCCCGCGACCTGCGCGATGGCTCCATGAGCGCGAACGAGCAGGCGCGGCTGAATGCCGCTCAGAATCGCGCCAGTGCCACGATTGCCGCTGACAAGCACAACGGGGCCGTTGGAAATCCCAACTCCGCGTCCTCGCAGAGGATGCAGGCCGACGTACAGCGTAACGTCAATCAACAGCAGAGAGTTGCCAACGGGATCGGCAACGGCTCGCTGACCAACCACGAAGTTGGCTCCCTGGAACGCGGCCAGGCCCATGTTGATCGGAAGGAAGCGAACGCGGCGGCCAACGGACATGTTGGTGCCCGTGAGCAGAATCGCATCCAACGGACAGAGAACCGTCAGAGTGCCCGCGTGTATCGCAAGAAGCACAACGGCCGGGTGGGCTGAAACCGGCCTGCGCCCCGGAGCCGGTGGCACGGGGCTGTGAGCAACCGCACGGGCGTGAGCGACCGCACGTGGCCGTGAGCAACCGCACATGGCCGTGAGCAACCGCATGAAGGTCGGTGAGCAAACGCGCGAGGCGGGTGAGCAACTGCATGAGGGCCGGTGAGCACCGGCCCTCACCTGAAGGCGAGGCACTTGCGGGTGACCGCCGATATCTGCGACCCTTCTGGCGTTATGCCATTCACCTTCGCGCATCCGGCCGCCATCCTGCCGCTGCGCCGCTCGAGATTCCTCCAGACAGTTCCCCTGATCATCGGCAGCATGGTGCCCGATGCCCCGTACTTCTTTCCCGTGGGCATTGCGAAGTATTTCCTGGAAACGCACACCCTGAGCTCGTCGTTCACGGTCGATGTGCCGCTCGGAATGGCCATTCTCATTGCCACCCTGCTTTTGAAGGAGCCCCTGACGATTCTCCTCGGGGCCCGCGCGCGCTATACCTGTCTGAGATCCATTGAGCGCTTCTACGAGCGGCCGCTGCACTGGCCGATAGCGCTGTTCTCTATTCTCATTGGCGCGTGGACCCACATTGCCTGGGATTCGGTGACGCATCAAACAGGTTGGACGGCAGAACGGGTTGCCGCGCTCAGTGCCCCGGTGTCGATCTTCGGCTGGGACACCGAGACCAGCCACCTGCTGCAATACCTGAGCTCGGTCTTTGGCCTGATGGTACTCGCCCTGTGGTTCCGGACGCTGTTGCAGCAGGTTCCGAAATCGGTGGCGGCGGATTCGGCGCGGCCGGCCGCTCAGTGGTGGTTACTGGCGCTGCTTGCGTTCGCGTCGTTGGCGATTGGCGGCTCCCGCGCCTGGGCGGCCTGGAATTCGGGCATTGGCATCAGCTACTACCACGCGGCGTATCTGCTGCTGACCCGCACGATCGGGTGGTTTACTGCGCTGTACCTGGTGGCGGGACTCCTCGTGATGTTGAGCCGCCGGCGCCGCCCCCTGCTTACGCCAGAAAGCCCATGACCCCGAGCACCGTGCCGATGCAGGCCGCCGTAAATCCGATCACGGGAAAGAATTTGCGCTTCGACAGGAAGTAGAGCGAAGACATCACCAGTCCCAGCTCAAGAAATCCTTCGCCAATGTCCAGCCGCACCGCGCGACCTTCCTCACGAGTGGTTGCGTCGTGTTTGAGGCGCGCTTCCTTCTCGATTTCCCGTGTCTCTTCCGAGTAGTGCGCGCTTTGCTTCGTGTACTTGTCCACGATGGCCTGCACCCGGCTCTCGTCTGTGCTCAGTGAGCGTGCGAGGTCCGCCCCTACATCCAGTACCTGCTGCCGATTCTTCTTGGCCTGATAGAACGACCACTGGTCGTTTTCTTCGGTCCGGTTGATGACGGCGGCGTTGTGGGCGCGATGCGACCCAATGGTGACAACGGCGAGAATGATGCCGATGATGCCGACCACCACACCGACTGTCTGCGCAATGGCATCGCCCGAGTGGTCGTGGTGCCCGGTGTGAATCTCGACCTCTGCCATCAGAAAACTCCGCGACGCTGAACTACAAGGTCGCGGATTCTACTCGAAGTGCCGTGAGCCCTATTTGAACAACAGCACGGCCTTTTGAAGTGTTACCCAGACTCCCCAGCCAAGCGGAATCCACACAACGAGCCAGGCTGCGGGAATCAGCCAGCCCGGTGCGGCCTCGCCGGCAGTGCCGACTGTGACGGCGGCGGGGGCGGCCCCCTTCAATGCCTTGTCCTCCGCGGCGATTTGCTCCGGAGTCATGTGGTTTTTGGGATCCACGGGCTTGATGAGCAGGTTGCAAACGAATCCCAGTGCCAACAGGGCGGCGAGAATGTACATGGTGAGGCTGTAGGCCTGGGCCTTCGGTACGCCACGATCGAGCTGGTAGTCGCGGATGTAGTTGATGAGCCCGGCTCCGAGAACACCTGCCGTCGACCACGCCGTCAATAAGCGTCCGTGGATCGCGCCGACCATGCGCGTTCCGAAGATGTCGGCAAGGTATGCCGGGATAGTCGAGAAACCGCCACCGTACATCGAAAGTGCCACGCAGAAGACCGCGACAAACAGCGCAAGGTTGTAGGTGCGGGCGATTCCCGGCACGGACGCGTAGATGGCGATACCCAACAGAAAAAAGACGGCGTAGGTGACCTTGCGTCCGATGCGGTCGGATAGCGACGCCCAGAAGATGCGGCCGCCGATATTGAACAACGAGAGCAGGCCGGTAAAACCGGCGGCGATGGCGGCAATCTGGGACTTTTGATCGGGGCTGAGCTGATCGAAGGTCGCGGTCACGCCTATCAACCGGCCCCCGAAGACCTCCTGCAACAAAGGTGAGGCCATGCCGAGAATGCCGATGCCCGCGCTGACGTTCAAAGTCAGTACGCCCCACATCAGCCAGAATTGCGGAGTGCGCCAGGCGGTGTGCAGATGCACGTGCTTGTCGGTCACCAGCTTCTGAGTCTTCGCTTTGGTTGGATCCCAGTTCGCGGGCCGCCAACCATCAGGCGGCACGCGATAGCTCAACGCGCCCCCCATCATGAACACAAAGTAGATGGCGGCCAGGGCCAGAAAAGTCTCCCACACACCGACCGAATGCGGGGTGGCGAACAGCTTCATCAACTTGTCAGCCAGGGGAGCGCCAATCATGGCGCCGCCACCGAAGCCCATGATGGCCATGCCGGTGGCCATGCCCCGGCGGTCCGGAAACCATTTGATGAGGGTCGAAACGGGCGAGATGTAGCCCAGGCCAAGACCGATGCCGCCAATGATTCCGGAGCCGAGCCACATCAGCCACAACTGGTGAATCATGACGCCGAAGGCGCTGATCACCAGGCCGCCGCACCAGCAGACGGCCGCTACCACCCCGGCCTTGCGCGGACCCGCGCGCTCCAGCCAGCCACCCCAGATGGCAGCAGCTGAGCCCAGAAACAGAAAAAAGATAATGTACGTCCACCCGAGCATGCTCACTTTCCAGTCGCAGGAGGTGGAGGTCAGGCGACCGATGAAACTGATGTCCGCGGGACAGGCCACCGACTCCGTGATTCCGATGGCCTTGGACAACGGCAGCCAGAACACGGAAAAACCGTAGGCCATGCCGATACACAGGTGAATTGCCAGGGCCGCCGGCGGAACCAGCCAGCGGCTGAATCCGGGGCCGGCGATTGTGCGCTCACGCGCGAGAAATCCTGGAACCGCAAGCGCTTCGGTGGTGGCCATCTTGTTTTGGCTCCTCGAGGTTGGATGCGTCCTGCACCAGACGCATTGCAGTCTAACCAACCATTCCCTGGGACGGATACCGTGGGGCAGCCCCGGAACGGGGACTTGCGGAATGTGTGCCGCGGATGGGGCAACGCGGCAGCGAGCGCCTGTCATGAAATTTTCATACTGCGTGCATACGGGTGTGCTGATTCGGTCACACAACACCGTGCGAGACGAAGGTACCTTTAGTCATTACGACGGTCACCTTACGTCAAATGGCGGACCCAATAAGAAAGCTGCTCGCGAGCGGGGACTTGCACACTGTCTTTCAACCGATCCTCGACGGTACCACCCGCGAGCCCATCGGCTATGAGGCGCTGACGCGCGGGCCCGCCGACCACGAGCTGAATTCACCCCTGGCGCTGATTGCGGCTGCTGCCAGGAGCGGGCTGAGCACCGAGCTCGAGTGTGCGTGTATTGACTCCGCGTTGGCGAGCTATCGCCAGTTGCGCTTGCAGGGCCGCCTGTTTCTGAATGTATTGCCGCAAACGCTGCTCGATTGGAATGACTTCCCCGAGTGGTTGGCCGACCGGCTCTCGAATACCGGAATCGACCCTCACGATGTGGTCCTCGAGCTCACAGAGCACGGCCTCAGCGAGGATGAAACACGGCTTGCGACGGCCATAGTGCCCTTGCGTGCCCTGGGTTGCGACATTGCCATCGATGACCTGGGCGCCGGCTCGTCCGGGCTGAAGACCTGGTCTGCGATCCGCCCCGACTACGTGAAGGTAGACCGATATTTCGTTTCCGGAGTGGAGCAGGATCCGGTCCGCACCGAGATTTTGCGTTCCGTTGTGGACATGGGGCGCGTGACCGGTTGCCGGATCATTGCCGAGGGTGTCGAAAATCGCGAGCAATTCGCGCTCGCGCTCGAGCTTGGCGTGGACTACCTGCAGGGCTTCCTGTTCGGGAAACCGCAACCCTCACCAAAACTCGACGCGGCGGTGTTGGGCTCGCTCGAAACAACAAAGGCCGGGTTCGGCGCTGACTGCGCCGGCCACCTCGTACTTCAGGTTCCTGGCGTAGACTCAGCGGTGACTGTGGCCGACGTAGTTGAGATGTTCCGTGAGGAACCGACGTGGACGGCGTTGGCCGTGCTCGAGAAGGATCGTCCGATCGGGATGGTTCATCGCGACGACTTGCTCATTTTTCTCAGCCGGCCCCTGCATCCCGAGGTCTACAACCGCAAGCCGGTGTCCAGTGTGATGAATCGTGCGGCGGTGCAGATAGACGCGCGAGCGCGGCTCGATCAGGTCAGCCGGCTGGTTACCGCACGCACCGCGGGCCGCCCGCGGGATGATTTCATTGTCACCCGTAATGGCCGGTATCTGGGGATGGGCCGCACCATCGACTTGTTGCGGCACATCACCGCCCAGCAGATTCAGACGGCCAAGCAGTCAAATCCCCTGACGGGACTGCCCGGCAATCGGGAGATTCAGACCCATATCGCACAGTGGCTCGCGTGCCGCCGGTCGTTCGTGGCTTGTCATCTCGACCTGGATCACTTCAAGGCGTTCAATGACGCGTACGGGTACGCGCGCGGCGACCAGGTGCTTCTGCATGTTGCACAGGTCGTGACGCATGCGGCGCGGCCTCGTGTTGACTTCGTGGGGCACGTCGGCGGAGATGATTTCGTGTTCCTCATGCGCAGCCAGGACTGGTCGCTGCGGCTCACGGCCATTGTGGAGGAACTCGAAGCCTCCTTGAGCAACTTTCATCCGGTTGAGCACCGCAAGGCCGGGGGGCTGGACGGGGTTGACCGGGATGGTGTGCCGCGCCGGTTTCCGCTGTTGAGTGCGTCGATTGCGGCTGTTGAGGTTGACAACCGCAAGCCTGTGACTGCCGAGGAAGTCGCCGATGCGCTGCAAGCGACCAAGCGCGCTGCCAAGGCGAAGGCTGGGTGTTCTTGTATGTTGGCCGTAGGCGACGAGATTGCGGATCTGTCGGCGGTGGTGCCGAAGGTAGTGCCGTCGGCGTTGTCGCAGATGGGGTTGTTTGCTGTTGGGTCCGGTTGATGCCGATTACCGATTACCGTGGCGTACCGAATAACTGTGTCCAGTAGATTCCGTTGTCGCTTGCCGTGTTGACTGCATAGGCCACGGACATCTGCCTGAATCGCGGATCCATCAGGTTCGCGCAGTGGTGTGGGCTACCGACCCATCCGCTGACGACTTCCTCCGGCGTCAGTATTCCGCTCGCCAGGTTTTCTCCGACGGCTTGCCACTTGTACCCCGTCCGCGTGACTCGATCAGCAGGGGAGCTACCGTCGCGGCCCGTGTGGTCCATATAGTTGTGATTGGCCATATCCTGGGAGTGCTCGGAAGCGGCTCGGACGAGGGCCGGTGGCGCGAGGACCAATGGGGGTACGGCGGCGAACATTTCGCGGCCGCACTTGCGCGGATGGGCACGAGCCTGGTTGGTAAGATCGAGTACACGGCGGCTGATCTGTTGCCGATCACGGGGCGACGGCGGTATGAACGGCGCCGCTACCATCACCCACACGTCGGACCCCCGACGATACGTACCAATTTCCTTTAGGTCACGTGCCGTAACCTGTGTGCAGAACTGACGCGCCACAATGCGTTCGACGTCCCGGTCATCCGGCACGTTGGATATCTGAACAGCCGCTGACGTAACGGAACGATACCCCGCTTTCCTCGCGGCATTTTGCAGATTCTCGCCGGTCGACAACCGACGGGCCGCCTCGTTCAGCCGGGAATTTTCGCGCAGGCGCGGCGTAAGGCCGGCATTGGGCCCACAGCCGTGCAGCCGGGCCTCGTTGACGGCACCGGCGACATTGGCCTGGGCCGCCATCGCACCCAGCGAAAGCGACAAGACGAGTAAAATGGGTCGTAGCAAAATTCAGCCCTCATTGCCCGGCCGCCCTCGATAACGTATGCCCACGCTCGAAAGCAAACGCGATTCTGCCATTGCCAACTGGCCGTGGCGCGAAGGAAATCGCTTCATCCTGCTCGAAGCGGCCGACCGGTATTTCGAACGCATGATTCAGGCGATCGATGACGCGCGCTCCTGCATCTTGCTGGAAATGTACCTGGTTGAATCGGGGGTTCTCGCAACCCGGTTTGTGGATGCATTCGGGCGCGCAGCCGGGCGGGGTGTGGAGGTCCGGCTGGTGCTGGACGGGTTCGGCTCGCTTGGGTTGACCAAGGCCGACCGCGAGCGGCTGACCGGGGCCGGCGTCGAGCTCCGCGATTACAACATCGTGCACCTTCGCAAGCGGCTGCACAATTTCCTGCGGGATCATCGCAAGTTGATGGTCGTCGACAGTGCGGTCGCCTTCGTTGGGGGCGTCGGTTTGACGGACGAATTCGGCGTGGCCGGACCGGCGGGCACGCCGTGGCGCGATCTCGTCGTTGAAATTCACGGGCCCGTCGTGGGCGATTGGCAGGAAGCGTTTTTGCGAACGTGGCGCCGAAGCGGAGGAGAGCTGTCGTTACCCTCACCGTCGCAGGAACTGATCCCGGGGGGTGCTCGCGGTCGTGTCGTGTTGAGCGAGGCATGGTGGCGCTCTGAATTGGCGAACGCCGTTGCCCAACGTCTCGGGTCCGCAACCCAACGCGCCTGGATCATGAGCGCCTACTTCGTGCCATCGCGCCGCTTCCGTAAGGCACTTCGCCGTGCCGCGCGGCGCGGTGTCGATGTGCGGTTGGTTGTTCCGGGTCCTAAGACAGACCACCCGATTGTGCGCCAGGCCGCCCGACGTTTTTACGGCAAGCTGCTCAGAAGTGGGGTGCGCATCTTCGAGTACCAGCCGCGGGTTCTGCACGGCAAGATGACCGTCTGCGACAACTGGGTGTCAGTGGGTTCCAGTAATCTCGATCGCTGGAGCTTCAAGTGGAACCTGGAGGGTAACCAGGAAATCGACAACGAAGCGTTCGCGGCTGTCGCCGCCGCGGTATTTGCCCGGGACTGCGAGCAATCCCTGGAGTTGGATCCGCAGCGCTGGGCTAAGCGAGCGTGGCTGGATCGGTTGCAGGAGCGGTTTGCCGGGTGGCTGGACCGGTGGTTGGATCGGTGGCGCAGGCCGCATTTGTAGCGCGGGCGTTCAGGTGGTTGGCGGGGGCCAGTGCTCTGCCAGCGGCGCCACGGGGTCGCCACTTACCATGCGCGCCATCGCGCAACCGAGCAGCTCGCCACAGGGCAGGATTTTGACCTTCCCCTGCGTGCCGAGCGTTGCGCTGCTGGGCGCGTAGCCAACACTGTCCGTAACAACCACCTGCGCAATGTCATCCGCAGCAGCCAGCGCCGCCAACCCATCCTCCAGCGGTGTATGAGTTACCGTCGCGTAGACTGACGTCGCGCCGGCGGTGCGCAGTGCGGTTGCCGCCTTTATCAGTGTCGATCCGCTGGAGCACAAGTCATCCAGTACAATAACCGCACGACCCGCCGGGTTGCCGACAATAGCGCCACCCGAAAGCACCTCGCCCTCGCGACGTTTCTCAATGAATACCAACTCGACTTCCTGTTGAGTCTTGCGCTCGAGCAACTCGCGGAACAACTGGGCGCGTTTGATACCGCCGATGTCCGGCGACGCAACGGCCAGCTTCCCCTGGGGCAGATGCTGCACGAAATGCGCGGCCATCATGGGCAGCGCCGACAGGTGATCGACCGGGATGCGAAATGCGTTGTCAATGGACGACGAGTTGTGTACGTCGAGCGCGATGATCCGGTGCGTTCCCGCCGCCTCGAGCTGTTGAGCAACATAGCGCGTGTAGACCGGGTCGCGCGCTTTCGTGCGGCGGTCTTTTCTCGCGTAAGCAAGATAGGGAATGGCCGCTACAACGCGGCTTGCGCCCGCATCGCGCAGCCCGTGAATCAGAAACAGCAGTTTCACCAGACGCAACGCAATCGGGGCTGTCTGCGTTTCCGCCAGAGATTGCACAACGAATACCGTCCGATCGCGGACGGACTGTAACGGTCGCAGTTTGAATTCACCACCGTTGTACTCGCGCTCTTCCAGCGCGCCCAACGCAATGCCCGACCGCCGGCTGGCGGCGAGGCCCAGGGCGTGAGTCTCGCCTGGCGCAAATATCAGGGCTTCGTCAGGGATTCGGCGGGTCATCCAGGGTCGCGCCTCAGTGGTTGGGCATGGGGGTTGCAGAATAAAGCTCGGTGGTCCGAACAAAGGACAGCAGGAATGATGACATGACCTCCATCTGTGTGTGATAGGCACTGATGGCCTGGCGTTTGCGTTGCTCCTCGTCCGGTTCCAGCCTGAACGGTTTCTGTGACAGTCCATGCCCCAGGGGCGGCGGATTCATTTCCAGATCGGGTTCATAGCCGCGCGGGATGGGCCAGAACTCCCCACCGTGGACTATCCAGTATTGGACCCGGGAAAGCTCGTTGCGCCGTGACATGGCGCGGATGGTCACGAGTCCGGTAGCGCGATGGTCGGGGTGCGCGTCGCGGGGGCTCGGAGCGAGCACGAGTGTCGGGCGAACCTTGTCGAGTACCGCATCAAAGTCATGTTCGAGATTCAGACCGGTGTAGGTGCGTCCGGGTGAGACGGCGCTTGGGTAGGGCACCGCGGTCGCGTTGGTAAATCTCGAGCGATACGGAGTTATGTAGTAGTCAGTAAATAGCGGCAGAATGCCCCGATCGGGATAGCCGAGGAAGTACAGCCGGTTCAAGGGCACGCCAAGAATCGTGGCGGCGTCCCGGGATTCCTGCATCCGTCGCAGAGCGAGCTCCCGAAGCTTCGATGGCCTGAGAAACAGGCTTTTCTCCACAACCAACAGATCGAGCTCTGAACCGTCTCCGCTGGTGAGCCAGACGATGCTGACGTGACCACCTGCGCGCAAGACGCGCTGAATGAGGCCGGAGCAGCACAGGACTTCATCGTCGGGGTGTGGGGATACCACCAGCAGCGAGGTCGCCGAGGTGATGGGCGTCGAGGCTGCGAACGTTGTCAGGTGCGGTGGTGCGCCGGTCGGGATCTCGGGCGCACTCGTTGATGGCGCCTGGGTCGCCATTAACGAGGCAATCACGCAAAGAAGCAGGGCTCGCAGCAAATCGAGCTCAACCAATCAGCCGTGCGTAGTGCAGCAACACGAGGAACAGCCCAATGGACACCAGGAAGGAGCCCAGGCCAATCGGCGAGCCCCATCCAAACCATTCCATGGATTTCAGGCCATAGTGCATTTCGTCCGGACTCGCTCCGTCATGCAGTTCGGCGCCGTTTTCAGTTATCGAAGTCATCTCGTTCTCCAGTTAATTCCGCTTGCGATCTGTATGCCACCGACGCCACTGCTCGACTCCATCCAGCTCACCTGTTTCGATGCCGCGGATCAGGCCCTTTACATAGGCGCGCTCCGCGCGGACGAGGGCGAGCGCGTATTCGCTCTCGACCAGAAAGAGCGCGGGCAGATTGATTGCGGCTGCTCCCTTGATCTCGGCCTGCATCTGGCGCTCCTGCACCTCGAGCCGCCCGAGACGTTCCGCCAGTAGCAATTGAACGTCCTTCGGAGGTAGAGCCGGCAGCAGCGAGAGGGCTGCTTCGAACTGCGGGTACTCCTTCACCGGCTCAGCAATCAGTGAGCGCAGCCACGAGTTCATTTCGATTTCACCGGCATCCGTCAGGCGGTAGGTGGTCCTCTCGGGCCTGCCGCCGTCACGTTCGGTGCCGGCGGCCTCGATGAACCCTTCCCGTTCGAGCTGTCCGATGACCGTGTAGAGCGAGCCGTAGCGCAGTTTGATGCTCTGCTCCTTGCCTCGCTGTTTCAGGGTTGCGGCCATTTCGTAAGGGTGCATGGTCTTTTCGAACAGCAATACCAGGACCGCGAGGGCCAGGGGATTGGTGATTTTGCGAGAGGTTGGCATTGGTCGGTGACGTATATTCGGTTACGAATATACGGGTACGTATAAAGGAGTGCAAGCGCGTGAGGAGGAAATTGCGGAGGCGCAGTGCCCAGCGCCCGGGCGCCGAGGTCGGGCGCGGCACGGACGGGGCTGGGCGCCGCGGCACGGACGGGGTCGGGCGCCGCGGCACGGACGGG
>Ga0070665_100006783_pt1 | contig 11639 bp, 11 predicted proteins | sample KBSS13metaG_FD_65862 | JGI IMG/M metagenome (GOLD analysis project Ga0070665, IMG submission 65862) | Switchgrass rhizosphere microbial communities from Kellogg Biological Station, Michigan, USA - KBS S1-3 metaG | ecosystem: Host-associated > Plants > Roots > Rhizosphere > Soil ...
TGGCGGCCTTCGCCCCATTCCCTCAGGAAACGCGGCCAAGTCTCCTCAGCCTCGCCGATGAAAACGACATCGGCAATGCCGCCAAAATCCTGCGGAAACACTGTGACCCAGGGGCCGCCGAGGACTGTAAAGACGTGACGCGCCTTCAGCTCGCTGAGGATTTCATGCATGCGGACACGTTGAACATTCATGCCAGTAATGCCGACAATATCGGCGCGCGCGCATCGGTCGAAATCGATCTCGTCGACATTCTCGTCGATCAAGGTGACGTTATGCGCCCTTGGCGTTAACGCCGCCAACAGCGCCAAATTTATGACCGGCAGGATAGCCTTGGCACCCAGGAAGGGCAGCGCGTAATCCATACCCCAATACGATGGATTGAACCGAGGGTTGATCAGCACGATATCGGCCATCGCATTCGCCTTTGATAAAATCGACAAACCGTCGACACATCGGATGCTGAACCTCAAGAGGCGCGAGTACCATACCTCGGACACCTTGAAACACTGCTACCTTTGAGTCCTGCTGGCCGTTCTACCCATTGTTGGCCTAAGCAAGCTCTCCAGCATATGGCGACGAGCGGTCGTAAAACTTGGGAAAATACGCCTGCCCAGCGGCAAGTTGGCTTAGCGTTGCTCTTCCCATGTCCCTGCGCGAACATGGCGCATTAAGTCTTGGAACGAGTTTGGGTTCCTATGGCGCCTATATCGCCCACGCCTGCGCGCGCCATGCGATGCATCTTTCGGATCAGACCGTCCGCCTGCACGTCGAGGAGTACCCTGACACTATGAGCCCCGGTCGACGCCGAAGACCAGCCTTTACAAGCGGGATTTCAGGGGTCGCGGTCGTCCGTCGGCGGTGTGTTTCATGTCCCGTAAAATCCGCGGGAGGATGGCCTCGATGGTCAGCGGTGAGATTTGAAGCGCCTCAAATCCTGGAGCGTCCGGTCCGGCGACATTATCGATCTGCATCAGCTCCACCTGATTTCTGGTGATCGGGGGATGCGGCAGAAACTCCGAAGCAGATCCAATGACGCGCCACGGTGAGAATGGAAACGGAAGCAGGACAGGCTTCTTGTCCAGGCCGCCGGCAACCGTTCTCAGCAGCGCCTTGTACGTGTAGACGCTCGGCCCGGCCAACTCATAGACGGCGTGCGGCGCCGGCATGCGCAATATGCGCGCGATCGCCTCGGCCACGTCGTCCACATAGGCTGGCTGCAGCCTCGTGTCCCCACGCCCGAACATTGGGAATACCGGCATGTACCGCAGCATCTTCAACAGAGGCGTGAGGAAAGCGTCACCGGATCCGAACAGGACAGCCGGACGAATGATGGTGGCCGAAAGAAACGCGCGCAGCACAGCCGCCTCGCCCTGGCCACGGCTGGCAATGTAAGGCGAGGACGATGGCGCGCCGGCGCCGATTCCGGAAAGATGCGCAAATCTTTCGACGCCCCCGAGGCGGGCCAGCCTCGCCACGCGTTCGGCGGCCTCAACATGGACCGAGTGAAATGTATGGTCCCTTCGCTCAACATACAGGCTGACGGCATTCACGACGGCCCATGTACCGCTGACGGCGGCCGCGGTTGAGGCATTGTCGTTGATGTCGGCATGGACGGATTCGATGAGGCTATACTCGCCGGAAAACAGCGAACGCGCGCGATCGGGATGCCGCGAGGCGATGCGAACGGTGAAACCCGCTTTCAGCAGATGGCGGACGACGTAACCGCCGAGAAATCCGGTCCCGCCAATCACCGTCACGCGCCGCGCTGACGGGACGAGGTCATCTTCCCGGTCCTTTCCAGTATCCGCGATCGTGAATGACATTGACGGCTACTTCCTCCTTTCTGCCTTGACTCTAGCCTCTGATAACCCAGGTGTAATTAAGCGAAACTTACAAGGAGGATGCCTAAACAACATGGATCCACCGGGTAGTTTTTGGGGTGCCGATCACTTGGCGTCGGTAACCGAGAACAAAGTCCAAGAATACACTCGGCGATCCGAGTACGGAGTATTGAGTCTCCGAAATTGACCCCCGCAAGTCCTTGGATGGGCATTTAGCGGGGGTCTCGCTGAGGGCTAGCTCAGAGTATGTATATAGCACCGCCGTCTTGGCTTGACCGCCGCGCGGTCCACCTCGGACGCTTCGCGCCATTGTCCTGCTTCACAATCCGATGTCCGACATGGGGGGGGATTTCAGTCCGTCTGCTTTTGAGCATCGCCAGGCGATTCCGGATATTCAGCCCACGGCCCGAGTTGGCCGAAGCAGACGGACCGTGGGACGTTCATGCGTTAGAGCTTCACACGCGCCATACCCGCCTCGGCATAGCGTGGTCCCGCCGTACTGCCGGGGGGTGTCGCGGCTGCAATGGCCGCTAAATCGTCGGCTGTAAGCGTAACGTCGGGCGCACCCGCGCTGTCACGCATTGTTTCGCTGCGCTTGACGCCCGGAATTGGCACAATGTCATCGCCCCGGGCGAGTAGCCAGGCCAGCGCGATCTGGGCGTTCGAAACGCCGTGGCGCTCTGCCACCTCGGTGATCGCGTCCACGATGGCGAGGTTCTTCGGCATGTTTTCGGACGAGTAGCGCGGATCGTTGCGGCGCCAGTCGTCGGCGGGCAGTTCGTCAAGACTGCGGATTCCTCCGGCGAGAAAGCCGCGCCCTAGCGGACTGTACGCTACGAAGCCGATGCCGTTCTCCCGGCAGGCCGCGAGGATATCCTCCTCTACATCGCGCTCCCAAATCGAATACTCGCTCTGCAGCGCAGCGATCGGATGTACTTTGGCCGCACGGCGAACGGTGGCCGCAGCAGCTTCCGAAAGGCCGAGGAAGCGGACCTTTCCTTCCTTCACAAGTTCGGCCATGCCGCCGATGGTCTCCTCGATCGGCACGTTCGGATCGACGCGGTGCTGATAGAACAAATCGATCGTGTCGATGCCGAGGCGCCTCAACGATCCCTCGCAGGCGCGCCGGGCGTTCTCCGGGCTGCCGTCGGTTCCAACCGGCGTGTCGCCGTCCCAGCGCATCGCGAATTTGGTGGCAATGACCAACCCATCGCGCTTGCCCTTGATGGCGCCGCCGACCAGTTCCTCGTTGCGGAACGGCCCATACATCTCGGCCGTGTCGAAGAAGGTGATGCCGAGGTCGATCGCCTCATGAATCGTCCGGGTCGAGACGTCGTCGTCGGCTACGCCATAGTTGATGTTGCCGTTACGGATCATCGGCATGCAGCCGACGCCGATCTCCGATACCTTTAGGCCCTGGCCCAAGATGCGGTATTTCATAAGAGTCTCCTGAACAGAAATGGTCAACTTGGTGCGGCGAAGCCGTGGCGCCGGCCACCACAAAATGGGGTCGACGGCGCCTTGCCCGAAGCCCGTTTCGATCGATTTCTTGCCTAATCCTATTAAGCTCTAGTTTGGATCGACAGCCAGCGCTCTATCTGCTCTGCCCCTATCATAAAACCGGACTGGAAGGCCGGCGCTGCGGATTGCCTGGATCAGCGCTCTCAGCGCTGCCGATGTATTGCGGTTGCGCGGATACAAGAGGCACAGCGAGCGCTGCACTGAGAGGGCGGCGGACGGCACCGGCATGACGCCGATGCCGCCCGCAGGATTGATCTCAGTTGGCCTTTTTGAACTTTGCCGCCTCTTCGGAGCCTCCTGTGGCGTTGCCGGCGCTGTAGGAGTGGGCGCCGGTGCCGGCCAGTTTGCCGCCGTCGACGATCAGATATTCATCGCGGATCGGCCGCTTCTCGAACCAGCATTCAAGAATCTCGCGGGTTCCAGCCGCATAGCGCGCCTGGGCCGAGAGCGAGGTTCCGGAAATGTGCGGGGTCATGCCATGATGCGGCATGGTCCGCCAGGGATGGTCGGCCGGTGCAGGTTGAGGGAACCAGACATCGCCGGCATAGCCAGCGAGCTGACCGCTTTCCAGCGCGCGGAAGATGGCGTCGCGGTCGCAGATCTTGCCGCGCGCCGTGTTTACCAGATAGGCGCCCCGCTTCATCTTGGACAGCAGCGAATCATTGAATAGATGCTCGGTCTCGGGATGCAGCGGAGCGTTGATCGTCACCACGTCGCAGACCTTGACCATGTCTTCGGCCGTCGGATGCCAGATGAGGCCAAGTTCCTTCTCGACCGTGTCCGGCAGCCGGTGCCGGTCGAAATAATGCAGGTGCATGTCGAAGGGCTTCAGCCGGCGCAGGACGGCAAGCCCGATGCGACCGGCGGCGACGGTGCCGACATGCATGCCTTCGACGTCGTAGGAACGGGTCACGCAATCGGCGATATTCCACCCGCCCTTCACGACCCATTGGTAGGATGGGATATAATTCCGCACCAACCCCAGGATCATCATGACGACATGTTCGGCGACGCTGATCGAGTTGCAGTAGGTGACCTCGGCGACCGTGACCCCGTGATCCATTGCAGCCTGAAGATCGACATGGTCGGAACCAATTCCAGCGGTCAGCGCCAGCTTCAGCTTAGGCGCATTGGCGATCCGCTCAGCTGTGAGATAGGCCGGCCAGAACGGCTGGGAAATGACGATCTCAGCATCGGCCAGCTCGCGTTCGAAGGCGGAATCGGGGCCATCCTTTTCGGACGTCACGACCAGTTCATGGCCCTGGGCTTCGAGATACTTCCTGAGGCCAAGTTCACCGGATACGCTGCCCAGCAAAGTGCCAGGTACGAAATCGATCGCTTCCGGCGTGGGCAAAGTCTGGCCGCCCGGATAATGTTTGATCACGGGAAGATTGTCCCGCGCGTAGGATTTCGGCATGCCGTCGACCGGGTCGTCGTAGAGAACGCAGACAACTTTGGCCATATCAGTCACTCCTTCGTTGAGTTGAAAAGGAGGCTGCGTCGAGGCATTCCCACGGTCGTCCAACGATGAGCGGCCAATTCGCGTCATGACCAGTGTCGGTCAGATGCGCGTTCCTATCCCGGCGCTGTCTCACTCGGTCCGACGCGCGTGTCTCTTGGGTGCGTCGTCTCGAATGACGCATATTTGGGGCGCGCGGTCGATTGCATCAAATGAAAGTCTTGGAACGATTGATAGGAAGCCGCCGAGCGCATTCCGGCGCGACCGAGCTAGCACTGATGCGCCGTAGCTTCAGTATTCACGTCGAAATATCGTGCTTGGGTGATGAATGGAGAAATCTACAGGACCAAGACCGGTGGCGTCGTCAAAGTCGGTTTCGACGAGGCCCACAGATGAGGTTCCACATCTATTCAATCCAGGACACGTTCGTCTTGATGAGCCCTCAGCTGCCACACTGGCGCTGCACTGGCTTCAGCCGCGAAGAGGTCATTCGTGATTGCGCCTGCAGCCTGCGTTCCTACGTCAGGAACATTAAGTCGATAACTCCCAACGAAGCGACGTCCATCGCAGAAGCGCTCACGTTGCGAGCCACTTCTCAATATGACGAGCCGCCCATTAAAAGGATTTGAGCCGGCCAGGCCGGGTTAGCGTGAAACGCGATGGGAACCTAGTTAGAGGCCGCACGTTGGCCGATTATGATCCAGCTAGAGCTATCGCTCATAGAGGACTTAACGGCCTCCCTAGGCCGTTGCCGCCAACAGCTGTCAAACACGGACAATGCGAATGCCCGCGACATTTATGAGCGAGTGATAGGGCGTTACGAAACCTTGATCGCCAAGTTGAGCGTACCGCCACTGCAGGGCGCCAGAAAAGCAAAACCCGCCAAGCAGTAGGCCGGGCGGGCACGGATTTCGTAAGTTCTTCCCTTATGTCAACTGGCATCGGTCTAGTCAAGCAGATTTGGTGTTCTCGCGGGCGCTGCCCACTACATAGTGTGATGAAGAAGCCTGCGATCTGGTGAACGGAGGCAGGGTATGCCGGGCTGGCGAGAAGAAATTGAAGGGCTGATCGAGCGTGAAAACCGCGCATGGAACGATGGTGATGCAGTTGCGTACAGCGAGGCCGTAGAACCGGATTGCGTATTCACAAACATCTTCGGTCAGGTCTTCGTTGGACAGGATGCGTTTGAGCGGCAGCACGCCCGCCTTTTTGCAAAAGTCTATAAAGGCTCTCATCTCGATCAGACGATCGACCATCTGCGGCTGATCAGACCTGGCGCGGCGCTCGTCGACACATCGGCCACGGTGAGCGTTCCAGCCGGCGATTTAGGCCCGGCACGCACAGTCAACGCTCGCCTTTTGCAGGTGCTCGTTCATGACAGTAGATCATGGCGGATCGCAGCTTATCATGCCGTCGAAGAGAGATTTCGCCCACTGGATCGATGATGCGCTCGCTACCAGGCCGCGCATGGCGCGTTATCCTGCGGACCATCATAGGTCTGCTCTGGCTATCTGTCCTCGTGCTTTTGGCAGGATACCTACGCGTGGCCATTATTCACCATCATCGCATCCACGCGATGGTGATCGTCAATTCGCTCGGGGCTCTGACGGCGCTGGGCTGGGTTTTTTACAGGGTTGGCCGATGACTGAGAAACGCATCGGCGGGGCGCTTCTGGCCTTGGGGTCCTTAGGCATCGTCAGCTCAACCGAGGCACGATTTTGACGTGATGAACGACCATCGTGGTCTGAGTCTTGAGAACCTCAATGGCGGTTTCCCGGACTGCATCGATGACGTTCTGACGACAACCTGACGAGTTGGGATCGGTGTCAAAATCGACTTCGACTACCAGGGTTTTCTCAAGGTCATCTCCGCCCAAGGTCCATTCGAACCAAGTCCGTGACACACCATCGATCTTTTCCAGATGGTTCCGCACGATTGCCTTGTCCATTGCTTCCCCCTCCATGCTTTCCGGTGAGCATGATATGGGAACCTGGTGCGGGATGCGGTAGCGGATCGACCAGCGGTCAATCCGCTAAATTGGGAAACTGAGACACTACCGGGCCCTCATACGCGTCAGAGCCGGACCACTGGCGAAAAGCTCGAGTTCACCTCACCTTCACCATAAGCACACTCGACTACTTTTCAGACCGAAAATCAGTCATATTTAAGTGATATTCAGACTCATTAGGGTTTTTATCATAGAAAAGAGGCGTATTTTATTCAGATATAGAGCCTCCTTCCCATCGGGCATTATATAGATATTATAATTACCCTATTAGTTATTTTAGATTTATATCAGATTTACCTAAAATCCGCTGGTGCCCCAGGCCGGACTCGAACCAGCACTCCTCTCGGAACCGCATTTTGAGTGCGGCGCGTCTACCAATTTCACCACTGGGGCAGGCCATTAGCGGTTGGGGCCATCATTAGCGCGCTTGCCCCGTGACCGCAACATCATGGGACGGCTATACTCACGTCACCATGCCCATCACCCTTCGCACACCGTTCCAGACGACGCTGCTGATCAGCATCGCCATTATCGGCTTCGTCCTGTTCGCCGAGCACGTTCAGCATTATGCGCCCTGCGAGCTGTGCCTGCGCGAGCGGCTGCCCTGGTACTTCATCATCGGGCTCAGCCTGATCGGACTGGTCTTTCCATCGCGCTGGCTTCTGGTACTGATCGGCCTGGCCTTGCTGGTCAGCGCCGGGCTCGGGCTGCATCATGCCGGGGTGGAGCAGCATTGGTGGCCCGGCCCGGCCGAATGCACCAGCGGCTCCTCCGGCGCCAAGACAGTCGAGGAACTCAAGGCCATGCTGCTCAGGGAGAAGGTCGTGCAGTGCGACGAGATCGCCTGGAAATTGTTCGGCCTGTCGATGGCGGCCTATAACGGCTTGGTGTCGCTGATCGTCGGCGCCGCCGTTCTGATCGTCTCCGCGAGGCCCCGCCATGCCGTCTAGAAGAAGACGCACCCTGCCCGGCGAGCCGATCGGGGCCAAGCTGACCGAGCGTGTGCTCAGGGTCGACCATGCCGGCGAGTACGGCGCCAAGCGCATCTATGAGGGCCAACTGGCCGTGCTGGGCGACGGCCCCGCGACCGAGGCGATCCGGGAGATGGCGGCGGCCGAGGCCGAGCATCTCGCCTGGTTCGACAAGGAACTGGTCGCCCGCCGCGTCCGCCCGACCGCTTTACATCCGTTCTGGCATGTCGCCGGCTATGCGCTGGGCGCGGCAACCGCGCTGATGGGCCCCAAGGCGGCGATGGCCTGCACCGTCGCGGTGGAGGAGGCGATCGACGAGCATTACCAGGCCCAGGAAGAGGCGCTGGGCGAGACCGAGCCCGAACTCAAAAATACGATCGAGCGCTTCCATGCCGACGAGTTGCATCACCGCGACACGGCGCTGGAGCATGGAGCCGAGAAGGCCCCCGGCTATCGCGTGATGAAGGGCGCGATCAAGCGCGGTGTGAAAACAGCCATCTGGCTGGCTGAGCGGATATGACCGGCTAGTCTTCTTTGATCTGAATTTGTTCGATCATCGAGACAATCGATCAAGTATAGCTTCTTTGAATTCCCGGCACTCTCCGCAATTAGAGTACGCAGAAGTATGAATGTTACATAATTGTATCATTTATTCGGCTGATCCCTACGGCTCTCTGTCACGTCTTTGACATCTCTGCATGCTAGAATCCTGGCATTCCATAGATTCAAGGAATTCCCATGCCGAGACTTTCGCGTTTCCTATCGCTGGCGGCTGCCCTGCTGATGGCCGCGCCGTCCCTCGCCATTGCGGCCGAGACCGCCAACACCGTCGCGAAGCTTCCGCCGATCAAGCACGTCTTCGTGATCACGCTGGAGAACGAGAACGCGATCATCAGCTTCGGCCCGGATACGCAGGCGCCGTATCTCGCAAAGACGCTGGTGGCTGAGGGCGCGTTCCTGCCGAACTACTACGGGACCGGCCACGCCAGCCTCGACAACTACATCGCCATGGTGAGCGGCCAGGGCGCCAATCCGATGACCCGCGGCGACTGCCAGCCCAATTTCAAGGACTTCAAGCTGAAGAGCGTCGCGCAGTACGGGCAGGCCGTCGGCACGGGGTGCGTTTATCCCAAGCAGATCAAGACGATCGGTAATCAGCTCGCGGGTAACCGCCTGACCTGGCGCGGTTATATGGAAGACATGGGCAACGACCCGGCGCGTGAGAGCAAGACCTGCGGCCACCCAGTGGTTAACGGCAAGGACGGTAGCGAGACCCCAGAGGCGCCGAGCAAGGCGGTGCCGCTGGGCGACCAATACGCGACCCGCCATAACGGCTTCGTTTATTTCCATTCCGTCATCGATGCGCCGAGCTGCAAGACGGAAATCGTCAATCTGAACGAGCTGGAAACCGACCTGAAGAAGGTCGAGACGACACGGAACGTGAACTTCATCACGCCGAACGTCTGCAACGACGGCCACGACGCCCCCTGCGTCAGCGGCAAGCCGGGTGGCCTCGTTTCCGCCAATGCCTGGTTGAAGAAATGGGTGCCGCTGATCACCGAATCGCCGGCGTTCAAGCAGGACGGCTTGCTGGTGATCAATTTCGACGAGGGCGGGTTCCAGATCCAGACCACGACCGACGGCAAGTCGACGACTTACCACGCGCCGGGTGCCTCGTGCTGCGGCCAGGTCGCGGGCCCCAATCTCGGGAAATTCCCCGCGACCCAGCAGATCACGCCGACTATCGCGCTCGCCTATGACAATTTCGGCGGCGACAATACCGGCGCGGTCTTGATCTCACCCTTCATCAAGCCGGGCACGATCTCGCGCAACGTGCCCTACAACCACTACTCGCTGCTGAAGACGATCGAAGACATCTTCCATCTCGGCCATCTCGGCTACGCCGCGCAGCCCAGCGTCGTTTCGTTCGGCGCGGACGTCTTCACCAATCAATAAGACGACAGGTTCGGGAGCGGGCTGCGCTAAGCCCGCTCCCGACGAGGACCAGGACCATGCGTTCGTTTCGTATCGGTCACGCAATGGCGGCGCTCACGCTGGGCGCCGCCATTGTCGTATCGCCCTGCCCCCAGGCCGCCCCTGCTGCCGATGACGGCAGGCTCGCAGCGCTGGGCAAGCTGATCTTCATGGATCCCAGCCTGTCCGCCTCCGGCAAGCTTTCCTGCGCCACCTGCCACAGTCCCGAGCACGCCTATGGGCCGCCGGACGGGAAAGCTGTCCAGCTTGGCGGCCCCAACGTCGATCGTCCCGGCGCCCGGGCCGTGCCGTCGTTGCGCTATGTCCTGAATCGCACACCGATCTGGTATCAGGAGCATCCGGCCGGATTGCTCGACCGGCTGACGGACAAGGACCTGTCGCCGGTCGGCGGCTTCGGCTGGGACGGCCGCTTCGACACGCTGGAAGCCCAGGCAGCATTCCCGCTGCTGGCGCCCAATGAGATGGCCAATAAGGATCGCGGCGCCGTCGCTGCGGCGCTCAGGGCCGCCCCCTACGCGGACCAGTTCAAGGCGGTTTTCGGCGATGATGCCCTGGCCGATGCAGACAAGCTGTTCGCCGCGGCGATGTCTGCGATCGCGGCGTTCGAGCTCGAAGATCCCAGCTTCCATCCCTATACCAGCAAGTACGACCTCTATCTCGACGGCAAGGCCAAGCTCACCGCCCGAGAACGGCGGGGCAAGGCGCTGTTCGACGATCCGGACAAAGGCAATTGCGCCTCATGTCACCAGGACGGGAAAGGGGCGGACGGTTCGCACCCGCTCTTCACCGACTATCAATTCGAGGCGCTGGCCGTCCCGCGGAACGCCGAGCTGCAGCAGAATGCCGACCCCAATTATTACGATCTGGGATTGTGCGGTCCGGTGCGGACGGACCAAGCCGACAACAAGCTGCTCTGCGGTCTCTTCAAGACCCCGACACTGCGCAACATCGCCTCGCGCGGCGTGTTCTTCCACAACGGTCGCTTCCATACGCTGAAAGAGGCGCTGAAATTCTATGTCGAGCGCGATACCGCGCCTCAGAAATGGTACAGATCGGTGAACGGCACGGTCGAAACCTTCGACGACTTGCCGGCGGCGCTGCGCGGCAACGTCGACACGATCGATCCGCCGCTCACCCTTAAGAAAGGCGACAAGCCGTTCTGGACCGACGCTCAGATCGACGACGTGATCGCTTTCTTGAAAACACTCGACGACGGCTATAGGCAACCAGGGAGCTAGCTGTCCAGCTCGCTGTCCCAGTACAGGAAGTCGCGCCAGCTCTCATGCAAAAAACCGGGCGGAAACGCCCGGCCATTTTCTTGGAGCTGGAAGGCCGTCGGCTGGTAGGGTTCGGTCAGCGGGTGCATGCCGCATTCGTGAGGCATGAAGCTGGCCTTGGCCAAGTTGCAGCTCGAGCAGGCGGTGACGACATTGGTCCACATCGTCCGCCCACCCTTCGAGCGTGGGGTCACGTGGTCGAAGGTCAGCTCATGCGTCGGAAACGGCGTGCCGCAATATTGGCACGAGAACCGGTCGCGCAAAAAGACATTGAACCGGGTGAAGGCCGGACGGCGCGCCGAGGGGACATATTCCTTGAGCGCGATGACGCTGGGCAGCCGCATCTCGAACGAGGGCGAGCGCACCACCTGCGGGTAGTGCGACACGATATTCACCCGATCGAGGAACACCGCCTTGATCGAGTCCTGCCAGGACCACAAAGACAAGGGAAAATAGCTTAGCGGCCGAAAATCGGCATTGAGAACGAGAGCCGGGCAACTTTCGAGTGGTGGAGTCATCTCCACATCCCCGCCAGTAAGCTACGCCATTGCTAGAGACGCGCTCCTA
>Ga0070665_100006785_pt1 | contig 11638 bp, 10 predicted proteins | sample KBSS13metaG_FD_65862 | JGI IMG/M metagenome (GOLD analysis project Ga0070665, IMG submission 65862) | Switchgrass rhizosphere microbial communities from Kellogg Biological Station, Michigan, USA - KBS S1-3 metaG | ecosystem: Host-associated > Plants > Roots > Rhizosphere > Soil ...
GATGCATGAGCAATGGTGGTACCGTTGCCAGGAAGGTGAAGAGAACGTAGCATGGCCCGGCAAGGTGAAGTATTTTGCTCTTAGCTCCGGTACATCCGAGGCTGCCAGCAAGCATATCCCGGTTACACAGGATATGATAAAATCCATCAAGAATGTGGGCTTTAAGCAGCTCTACAGCATGGCCAATTTCGAGATACCCCCGGTTGCTTTCGAAAAAGGTATTCTTATGTTAGGCGGTACTACATCCCTCTTCGATAAGAAAGACTACTACGAAGGCGACATGAGCGGCATCAGTGCCAAAAACATGCCCCGTTGGATATCCACATTGCTTTATAAACCTGGCCAGAAAATATCGCGCAGACCAAAATGGGAGGATCGTATCAAGCTCATCGTCCGCAAAGCTAAACAGTGGGACGTAGGCATAGTATGTGGCGTTCCGGCCTGGGTGCAGATAGTACTGGAAGAAGTGATAAGATATCACGGTGTAAAGAACATTCACGAGATATGGCCTAATCTCAGCATTTATATTCATGGTGGTGTATCTTTCGAGCCTTACCGCGAAAGTTTTAAAAAGCTCCTTGGCAAGCCAATCACTTATATCGAGACCTATATGGCATCCGAAGGTTCCTTTGGTTTCCAGGCAAGGCCCAATGCAGGCATCAAACTGGTATTGAACACAGGTATATTTTACGAGTTTGTTCCTTTTACTGCCGAGAATTTTGACGAGGATGGCAATCCTAAGCCTAATCCCAAAACATACCTCATCCACGAAGTAAAGGAAGATACTGAATACGCCGTGATGCTTAGCACTTGTTCGGGTGCATGGCGTTATATAATAGGCGACGTTATTCGCTTTACAGATGCTGCGGAAGGTGAGATGATAATAGTGGGGCGCACCAAGCAGTTCTTAAGTCTATGTGGCGAGCACATGTCTGTAGACAACATGAACAAAGCTATAGATACCGTATCCCGCAAGTTGAATATTACTATCCGCGAGTTCACCGTTTCCGGCCTCAGATACGAGAATCTATTCGCCCACCGCTGGTATATAGGATGCGATGACGAATGTGATGCAGAAGAGATCTGCAACATCCTCGATGAAACCCTCAGCCAGATAAATGATGACTATGCAGTAGAGCGCACCTCGGCACTCAAAAAGATATTCGTGGAAGTATTACCTAATAATGTCTTCTACGACTATATGCGTGCCAAAGGCAAGGAAGGTGGTATGAACAAATTCCCACGTGTGCTTAAAGGCAATCAGCTAAAAGATTGGGAAGCCTATCTTAGCAAGGTAGAGTCAATAAAATAAATTATTGCATCAGGAGAGTGGCAAAGCATTTATCAGCTTCAGGCTCTCTTCCTGCAGCAATTCTTTACTAATTGGCACTACACCTACTTCTTCACATACCAGACCACCTGCAATGTTAGAGACCTCAGCCATTAAGGCGGCGCTATTGCTCAGCGCATATACCATGGAAGCCGTAGCAATAACCGTATCACCTGCACCTGATACGTCAGAAATATTCCTCACATGCGAAGGCACGATAGACGAAGAAACCCCATCATTATAAAACACCCCCTTTTCAGAAAGCGTTATGAAAGTTATTTTATGTTCTAATACATCCTTCAGGCTATTATGCACTGCATTCAGCGTTTCATCATTCACCAGCTCCAGGTCTATGTTTAGTGCTTCTCTTACTTCCTTCAGGTTTGGCTTAAATATGTCCACCTCTTTATAGGCAAGGAAATTCTTCTTCTTCGGATCTACTGCTGTTATTATGCCAATCTCTTTACAATGGGCTGTAATACGGTTGATCACATTTTCCTTCAACACGCCTTTATTATAGTCCTCAAAAATCAGCACATTAGGTTTTACACGCTGCAAAAACCTTAAAACTAAATCTATGAAAGCATGTTCCTCTTCCAGAAACAATTCATCAGTTATCTCATCATCTATGCGCAGCATCTGCTGCTGGCGGCTCATTATTCTGGTCTTTGTAGTAGTTGGCCGTTGTTTACTAAACATCAGCAAATCACTGTTGATGTCATTCTGTTCTACCAACTTTTTCAGCAACGCACCATCACCATCGTCACCTATCACACTAGCTATGGTTACTGTTGCGCCCAGTGCCTTACAGTTGAGTGCCACATTTGCAGCACCACCCAGGCGGCTTTCACGTTTGTTTACTGCTACCACAGGCACAGGCGCTTCCGGTGATATCCGCTCTACATCACCCCACCAGTATTTATCCAGCATCACATCACCCACCACCACTACATGCAGGTCATTCATTCGCTCAAATAGCTGTACCAGTTCTGTCTTATTCATTCGTTTTACCTCTCTTTTCTAAGAAATAATATATTGGCACGCCAGCCAAAACAATAATCAATCCCGGCCATGTATAGGCCGGTTTATAACGCAGCAGTACAAGACAGATGAATGATGCTAATAAAATGTACACCAAAGGTATAACAGGATATCCAAATGCTTTATACGGGCGCGGCATATCCGGCTGCGTTTTACGAAGCTTAAAGATGCTCGCTATCGTAAGAATATAAAATATTAACACAGTGAAAATGATAAAATCCAAAAGGTCACCATACTTGCCGCTCAGGCATAATACTGAAGCCCAGATGCACTGCATCCATAAGGCCGCAGCGGGTACTCCTTTTTTGTTCAGTTTTTTAGCCGCCGGTAAGAATAAGCCATCGTTTGCCATCGTATAATAAACTCGCGCGCCAGACAAAATAAGACCATTATTACACCCGAAAGTTGATACCATGATCATTAATGCAATAAGTATAGTACCTACGGAGCCGAATATCTTTAACGAAGCGGCTACAGCAACTCTGTCTGAGGGTGCGTTAGCTATCTCACTTATGCTCATCACATTCAGATACATCAGGTTCATCGATACATATAGTATAGTCACCACCAGCGTACCTATAAAAAGGCTTAATCCTATATTTCTTTCGGGGCGTTTTATTTCGCCGGCTATAAATGTCACATTATTCCATGCATCGCTGGAGAACAAAGCACCTACCATCGCCACACATAGCCCAACAACCAAAGCCATTGCCGGCAAGCCTTCATGGGTTATCATTCCCGGTGTCACAGATATTTTCTTTGCCATCCAGGCACTATCCCAGTTGCCATGCCATACTGCATTGTTCTTCACCAATACAAACCCAAAAATGACTAAAGCAGCCATAGCTGCTATCTTTGTGAAGGTAAAAATGAACTGTATCCACTTACCATTCTTTACCCCCGAAGTATTGATAAACGTGAGCAATACAATAACGCCGATACCAAGCAACTGTGCAGCAGTGATGTGGAAACCCGTCGTCTGGCCTATAAGAATATTATCCTCTCCCAGGGAAGGCACTAAATACCCCGTGAATTTAGCAAAGGCAACCCCTACTGCGGCTATTGTACCTGTTTGTATTACGGCGAAAAACGACCATCCATAGAGAAAGCCATAAAGCTTGCCAAATGCCTCCCGTAGGTACACGTATTGCCCTCCCGCCTTGGGAAACATGCCACTTAACTCACCATAACTCAATGCAGCAGCCAGGGTGATAAAACCCGAGATAAGCCATACTACTATAAGCCAGCCGGCGCTACCTACGGTTCTGGCAATATCAGCACTGACAATGAAAATACCTGAGCCTATCATGGAACCAATAACAAGAAGAGTTCCATCTAGCAACGTCAGCGATCGCTGAAATGACGAATTGTTTTCCAAGAAAAATTATTTCAGGAAAAGTACTATTTATTTTTCTTTATATCATTACCCGCATTAGCCCGCTCATTCATTCCTTTTATTACATCAGCGGTAATGTTCAGGTCTTTGTTGCCATACAGAACGGAACCTGCGCCGTAAGAAAGGATATAATCGTAGTGCTTATCTTTATTATAGTCAACTAGAAAGCTATCGAGGCGGGCCTTAAGATCTTTATTAAAATCGTCCTGCTCTTTCATCAACTGTTCTGTAAGTGCCTGTTTGCGGGTTACGTAGCTCTGTTGCATCTGCCCCAGTCTTTTCTGCGCTGCCTCATAGTCTGGCTTAGTAAGTGTGCCTGCTTGTGCCTTGCTTTGCACGTCCGCAGCATCAGCTTCCATTTGCTGCTCAGCGCGTGCAAGTTCTGCATTCATTGCTTCCTGATGCTTTTTGAACTCGTCTTTTTTAACTTTTATATAGTTTGAGTTAGATTCCAATGAATCAATATCTACATAAGCAATCCTTGTTGTGGCAGTATTTGCAGAAGCTGGTCCTGCATTTGCAGCAGTTTCAGTTTTTTTGTTACCTGAGAAATGCAGTATAAAAAGAATAATTACACCAATAAAGGCCAGTGTACTTAAAACAGAGGAGAGACTTTTCATCTAGAGAAATTGTGTGAATTGATTAAAATATAACAGCTTATTCGCGCTCAAAAATAATATCTAAAAAGCTACGTTGTACCTGTTTGTTTCTTAAAGTTATGTTTAATTAAAAAAGGCTATCCTTTACAGATAGCCTTTACTTATTTATCTTTTTTTCACTACTGTAGTTTGAATACGATAGGAAGTGTGAACCAAACTTTTACCGCGTGTCCATTTTGCTTACCCGGCTTCCATTTAGGCATGCTTGAAACAACACGTTTAGCTTCCTCATCACAACCTCCGCCAATACCTTTTACAACACTAATATCGCTTAAACTACCATCCTCATTTACCACAAATTTCAGCACTACACGGCCTTCGATGTTATTTTCCCTTGCAGCATCAGGATAACGTAGATTTTTTGAAATGTATGCATTGTAGTCTACAGAAGACTCAGGCATCTGCTCCACGTAAGAGAATATCTGTGGGGCAGGAGCTGATACTGCGCCAGTGCTTGGCTTATCACCAATTCCCGGATCTATACCGTTAGGGTCACCTTCCTGTGTCTTAAGACCTACTGCTTTATTATCTAACTCTTTTACTTCAGGTGGCTTTTCCTCCTCCTTCACCTCTTCATCCTTTTTAATTACAGGCGGTGTAAATTTCACCGTCGGTTTTACAGGTGGTGGCGGTGGCGGTGGTGGCGGTGGCGGTGGCTTTTTAGGATCTATTGGCGGCGGTTCAGCCAACTTAACCTCCTTTGTCATAGCTATCATTTTCTTACTCTTCTCAGTATTCATGTTAGCTATGGCATTTACCCCTACAAGCAGGGCCACTGCGCCAATACCTATTAAGGTCGCATTGCGCAAGCGATTCGGATATTTTTTGCGCAACTCGTAACCACCGTATTTTTTATTACGGCCCTCAAACAAAATGTCGAGGTAGTCACTGTTTAATATTTTATTAATATCCATTTTAAATAATGCCTTTAATAATTAAGACGCAATAAGGTTAAAATTCCATAGTGCGATTTACTTTACAAGACCTGAGGCCTGCTCAGTAGCTTGTATAAAGCCCTGGTCAACAGGAGAAATATCTACAATAGCGTATGTTTTTACGTCATTGATATTCATTTCATCCAGTATGTTTACCAGGTCCGAATACGTACTGGTAGAGTCTGGTTTTATAAGAACCGTGGTTTCATCCTTAGCTGTTAAAACACCTTGTTGTTTCAATGCATTTACAGCTTTTATTTTAGAGATAATTTCATCCCTGATGCCGCCCTTTGCTTTAAACCCGGTAACCTCTACTTTAGGTGGATTAGTCGGATCATCACCTATACCTTCGTAATAATATACGCGGTGACTTTTGCTTAAAAGAATAGTTAACGCAGTGCTATTCTTTACCTTAGTAGAATCCAATATGTTAGGATCCTTATAAGGCATATTTATCTGCATTGTCTTAGGTTTTGCCAGTGTTGTTGTGTACATAAAGAATGTAATCAACAAAAATCCTAAGTCCACCATTGGCGTGAGGTCTATTCTCGTCGAAAGCTTCTTACCTTTTTTGACCCCGGGGCCCTTTTTATGCCCCCCGCCACTCGAGGTATCTAATTCAGCCATGGAATTAAACTTTTTATATTGTTAAATAATTTTATTTCGCTTTACCTGCCTGCTGTTGCAGCGTATACGCCGCTGTACCTGTAGGTACTGCTTTCAGGTTTGTTATCAGGTTGAACTTAAAGATTTTCCAACCTTCGAGTGTCTTTATTATCTTTTGCACACTTGGATAAGATGCTTCTCCGTCTGCCTTTATACAAATACGCAGTTTAGGGTTAGAAGTTCTTGCATTTTGTATCCATGCAGCAAGTTCGTTATTCGGATCGGTCACTGACGTGTCAGTTGGTATACCCGGAGCATTTGTTACCATTTGCTTTTGAGTCAAAGGGTCTGCAGCTAAGAAACTTTTCAGTTGGCTAAACGGCACACCGATAGAAGGGCCAATAGCAAAAGCATTTTTCTCATCATTAGTCAAACCCAATTTGCGTTCGTCATTGATATCACTAATAAGCGATTTACGCATCGGCTTATTATCAATAGAGAAGAACACACGTCCTTTAGGATCAACAGTAAGCAACATGATATCTACATCCGGCAAAGGTATCTCTGATATAGAAGCAGGAGTTTTAACAACTACCGGCTCTTCAGGCTTAAACTTTGTAGCCAACATGAAGAATGTCAACAACAGGAAAGCTACGTCACACATCGCTGTCATGTCGATGTTGGTGCTTTTCCGTGGCAGTTTTACTTTAGGCATTGTTTTATCTTTTCTTCAACTGTTTAACTAATAAGATTCAATATCATTCAAATTCCACAAACCCTGTTTCACAATTTTCTTAACGGATATTAATCTATTATTTATAGTTAGCAGCGAAGCTCTGAGTTAAAGTAAAGCCGCTTTCGTCAATACCGAAAGTAATACCATCTATAATAGTTGTAAAGAAGTTGTAACCAATAATTGCTATAAATGAAGTGCTGATACCAAGCGCAGTGTTGATAAGCGCTTCAGAGATACCACCGGCAAGAGCAGTTGCATCGGGAGCACCAGCCTGCGCCATAGCCGCGAATGAACGAATCATACCCATTACCGTACCAAACAGACCCAAAAGGGTAGCGCAAGATGCGATAGTAGAAAGGAACACCAGGTTCTTTTCCAGCATAGGCAATTCCAGAGCAGTTGCTTCTTCTATTTCTTTCTGAATGCTCAGTACTTTCTGTTCCGTATCCAGTTCATTGTTGTTCACCATTTCGCGGTATTTAACAAGGCCTGCACGCATTACGTTACCTACAGAACCGCTTTGCTTATCGCATTCAGCAAGTGCTGCATCTACATTCTTGTTTGCAAGATGATATTGCACCTTACGAACAAATTCACCGGAAGCTACTTTACCTTTTGCTTTGAAGATTGTCAAAGCGCGCTCAATGATGAAGCACAGGAGTGTTAATAAGGTAGCCATCAAAACAGGCACCACAAAACCACCCTGGTACATTGTACCTAAACCATTTTTTGCTTTTTCTCTTGTTTCACCGTCCTGGAAATTGCTTGGACTTCCTAATACAAATTTCCAAACGAGCCAACCAACCGCAATACATGCTAAAACCACCAAAAAGTTTGTAACAAAATTGTTTGCATTCTTTGGTTTACCTGCACTTCCCTGAGGAGTAGAAGGCCTTGCTGCGGCTGTTTTTACTTCTGCCATAAATTCTGATTTTTGTTTTTATGTTTTTGGATTAGATATTAAAATTAATACTATTATTAAAATAGTGTGCTTGCAAAGATATGTTTACACATGAAAAAAACAATTTGCTGCCTAAAAAAATATCACAAATGTAATTTTTGTGACAAAGCCCTGAACTGACAAGGTTTTGAGTATTACGTGATTGTAATTTTATATCCGTTAACGCATTAGTTCCGAAATTATTGTTTTTTAAAAAGAAGACAAATGGGTTTGAGCAATTTTAACATTTACCTTTGCAGCCAAATTTAAAGACGAGATTATGAGTTTCAACCCCTGGCATGAGGTAAGTTATGGGAAAAATGTCCCTGATGTTGTTAATGCAATTATAGAAATACCCAAAAATTCGCGTGCCAAATATGAATTAGATAAAGAAACCGGCATGCTGAAGCTGGACCGTGTATTATATTCATCAGTGTACTACCCTGCCAACTATGGCTTTGTGCCACAAACGTATTGTGATGATAATGATCCGCTGGACATATTGGTATTATCGCAGATAGATATGCAGCCGCTATGTCTTGTGGAAGCTAAGATAATAGGTGTAATGCGCATGCTGGACCAGGGCGAAGCAGATGATAAGCTGATAGCTGTATGTGCCAATGATATGAGCGTAGCGCATGTAAATGACATAAGCGAATTATCTACACACTTTATCGATGAATTGAGGCACTTTTTTGAAGAATACAAAAAACTGGAAAATAAAGTAGTAAAAATCGAAGAATTTCAAGGCGCAAGGCTGGCGAAGAAGATATTGCAGCATAGTATAAATGACTATATTGCCAAATTCAAATCTTAACACTAAAACCATTATTGACAAACAAATTTTATGGCACGCACAAAGATCAAAGACATACTGCAGCAAGAGGCTACAGACTATAAGGTAACCGTGAAAGGGTGGGTACGCTCATTTCGCAATAACCAATTTATAGCACTGAATGATGGCTCTTGTATGAATAATCTGCAAGTAGTAATAGATCTTAATACAAATGAAGAACTGCTGCGCGCTATAACACCCGGAGCCTCGCTAAGTGTGGAAGGAACTGTGATAGCATCGCAAGGTAAGGGACAGAGGGTGGAAGTAAAAGCTGAAAAAGCAGAACTATTAGGGGTATGTGACCCTGAAAAATATCCGCTGCAGCTGAAAAACAAGCCTAGCCTAGAATACCTGCGTGAAATAGCGCACCTGCGCTTCCGCACCAATACTTTTGGCGCCGTGTTTCGCGTGCGTCATACATTGGCGTATGCTATACACAAGTTCTTTAATGACAACGGATTCGTGTACCTGCACACCCCTATAGTAACTGCTTCTGATGCCGAGGGGGCCGGTGAAATGTTTAGAGTAACTACCCTGCCATTTGATAATCCGCCGCGTATGGAAGATGGCAAAATAGACTTTAAGGAAGATTTCTTTGGCAAGGCAACCAACCTGACTGTGAGCGGGCAACTGGAAGCGGAGCTGGGTGCTATGGCGTTTGGCGAAGTGTATACTTTTGGGCCGACCTTCCGCGCTGAAAACTCTAATACAACCCGGCACCTGGCAGAGTTCTGGATGATAGAACCCGAAGTAGCTTTCAATGACCTGACGGACAATATGGACCTGGCAGAGCGCTTCATACAATATATTATCAGATATGCGCTGGAACATAATCGCGAAGATCTGGAGTTCCTATCGCAAAGGCTGGCTGATGAAGAAAAGCAAAAGCCGCAGCAGGAACGCAGCGAAATGGGACTTATAGAAAAGCTACAGTTTGTGCTGGATAATAAGTTTGAACGTATTACCTATACAGAAGGCGTAGAGATACTAATCAATTCACCGGCATATAAGAAGAAGAAATTCCAGTATGACGTGAAATGGGGAATAGATCTGCAGAGCGAGCATGAACGCTACCTGGTGGAAAAGCACTTTAAAAAGCCTGTAATAGTAACGGATTACCCGAAAGAGATAAAGGCTTTCTATATGCGCCAGAACGAGGATGGCAAGACTGTGGCAGCTATGGATATACTGGCGCCCGGCATTGGCGAGATAGTAGGCGGATCGCAACGTGAGGAACGCCTTGACAAGCTGATGCAACGCATGGAAGAGATGCGCATACCGGCCGAAGAAATGGACTGGTACCTGGATACCCGCCGTTTCGGCACCGTGCCACACGCCGGTTTTGGCCTGGGCTTTGAGCGTATAGTACAGTTTGTGACAGGCATGGGCAACATACGCGATGTGATACCTTTTCCGCGCACGCCGAAGAACGCAGAGTTTTAGTAAGAAGTAAAATCCCACTATACAAAAGCTACTTTAATAGAGTAGCTTTTTTTATTTTACAGGCCTATTCTATGAAAGAGCTTTTCAAATCCTACACATCCTTTACCAGAACTGAACGAATGGGATTAGTTGCCCTGCTGGCCATTCTTCTTATTCTGATAGTAGTGAAGGCTAGTATGCATTTGTGGGTAAAGCAAGAGACCAATGCAGTGCAGCAACAGAAGCTGGCGGCTGCCTGGAATGCCTATAAAAGCGAGGAACAAACCAATATTTCAAAGAACTACTATAAAAGTGATAGTACTAAAGCTATAACTCAGTCTCCTGCAAGCGTGGCAAAATCTGAAGCCTATAAAGCTGACGATAAGCCAGTTCACAAGTTTCAGGCGGAAGAAGTGAAGGGCACACTATTCCCTTTTGACCCTAATACGCTGGATAGCGCAGGGTTCCGGCGGCTGGGGCTGCGGGAGAAGACCACTGCCATACTGCTGCACTGGCGCAATAAGGGCAAGATATTCAGACGAAAAGAGGAGCTGAAGAAAGTATATACCCTGACGCCAGAAGAGTATGAGCGCCTGGAGCCATACATAAGGATAAAGGACTGATTAGACCTATCCCGTTCCTGCTCAATGTCTTTTCTAATGAAAGAATGGCAAATTTGTCGTAAAATTGCGGCTGATTTCAAAACGATTTATGGATTTTAATTATACTGATACCCAGGTACACATAGCTGAGATGATACGGGATTTTGCTAACAAGCATATACGCCCGCAGATGATGGAATGGGATGAAAGCCAGAAATTTCCGGTTGAGGTGTTTCATAAGATGGGCGAGTTGGGGTTGATGGGTGTACTGGTACCTACTGAGTATGGCGGTTCGGGATTGGGTTACTTTGAATACGTGACTGTAATAAGTGAAATAGCTAAGGTTTGCGGTTCTATAGGGCTATCGGTAGCTGCGCATAATTCACTCTGCACCGGCCATATCCTGTACTTTGGTAATGAAGAGCAGAAGAAGAAGTACCTGCCTAAGCTGGCTACCGGCGAATGGATAGGCGCCTGGGGCCTGACAGAAGCCAATACCGGAAGTGATGCGGGCAATATGCGCTGCACTGCTACCAAGGATGGTGACCACTGGGTACTGAACGGCACCAAGAACTGGATAACACATGGCATAAGTGGCAATGTAGCTGTAGTATTGGCCCGTACCGGCGAACCACGCAGCAAAAACAACGCAACTGCCTTTATAGTAGAGCGTGGCACACCTGGTTTCGCTGCCGGAAAGAAGGAAAACAAGCTGGGTATGCGCGCCTCTGAAACCGCAGAACTGGTATTTGATAATTGTCGCATTCCTGACACGCAACGCATGGGCGAAGTTGGAGATGGTTTTCACCAGGCGATGAAAGTGCTGGATGGCGGCCGTATCTCTATAGCTGCGCTTGCATTGGGCATTGCCAAGGGTGCTTATGACGCTTCGCTGAAGTATGCCAAAGAGCGTCAACAGTTTGACCAACCAATTGCTAACTTCCAGGCTATTGCCTTTAAGCTGGCAGATATGGCAATGAAAATAGAAGCTGCCGAACTGCTGATATACCAGGCTGCCGACAAGAAGAACCGTGGCGAAAAAATGACTAAGGAATCTGCTATGGCTAAGTACTACGCCTCTGAAATATGCGTACAGATATCAACTGATGCTGTGCAGATATTTGGCGGCTATGGCT